>Ga0172372_10005684_pt1 | contig 17283 bp, 16 predicted proteins | sample LakKiv5m_2_FD_114544 | JGI IMG/M metagenome (GOLD analysis project Ga0172372, IMG submission 114544) | Freshwater microbial communities from Kabuno Bay, South-Kivu, Congo - kab_092012_9.5m | ecosystem: Environmental > Aquatic > Freshwater > Lake | place: Democratic Republic of the Congo...
AGCGCGCCCGTGGGGCAGGCCTGCACGCATTCGCCGCAGCCCACGCAGGTGGAGGCACCCAGCGGGTCGTCGAGATCGAAAACGATTTGCGCGGCGTCGCCCCGCCATGCGTAGCCAATCACATCGTTGACCTGCTCCTCGCGACAGGCGCGTGCGCAGCGCCCGCACTGTATGCAGGCGTCGAGATTGACCGCGATCGCCGGATGGCTGACATCTGACACCGGCTGCTCACGCGAGGCAAAGCGCGGGGTTTCCACGCCCATGCGCGCAGCCCAGCGATGAAGCTCGGAATCGTCGCGGTGTGCCGTCTCGGGCATGTCGGACATCAGCAGCTCGAGCACCATCTTCTGAGCCGACCGGGCACGATTGCTTGCCGTATGAACCCTCGCACCAGGCGCGGGTGTTCGACAGCAGGAGGGTGCCAGCGTGCGCTCGCCATCGATCTCCACCACACAGGCACGGCAGTTGCCATCGGCTCTCATGCCGTCGCGATAGCACAGATGGGGAATGGCAATGTCATGCCGGAGCGCCACCTGCAACAGCGTTTCTCCCGCAAGAGCCTGGACCGTCTGCCCATCGAGTTCAAAATCAATGACCGCAGGCGGCGGAGCGAGCGAAGCATCCCTGGCATTCATCGGCCGACCACCTCGGGAAAATGACGCAAGAGTGACAGCACCGGGTTCGGCGCGGCCTGACCCAGACCACAGATCGACGCGTCTATCATGGTCTGTGACAGCTCGCGAAGGAGCGGCTCATTCCAGCGCGGCGCATCCATCAGGGTCAAAGCCTTGGCCGTCCCCACGCGACACGGCGTGCATTGGCCGCAGGACTCAAGCCTGAAGAAACGCATCAGGTTGCGAGCGGCACGCGGCAAATCATCCTGCTGCGACAGCACGATCACCGCCGCAGAGCCGATGAATGCGCCGTGAGTCTGCAGAGTGTCGAAATCAAGTGGTTCATCGGCGAGTGACGCGGGCAGGATGCCCCCCGAGGCGCCACCGGGCAGGAAAGCCGCAAGCGCATGGCCATCGGCCATGCCACCGCAATATTCGGCGATGAGTTCGTTCAGGCTGATGCCGGCTGGCGCAATCTTGACGCCGGGTTGATTGACCCGACCTGATACCGAAAACGAGCGCAGTCCTTTTCGGGCGCGGCGGCCGTGAGCCGCGAACCAGTGCGCGCCGTGCTGCAGGATGATGGGTACCCATGCCAGCGTTTCCACGTTGTGTGCAAGAGTCGGGCGGCCATGGAGCCCCACTTCCGCCACATACGGCGGACGAAGCCGCGGCATGCCGCGCTTACCCTCGATCGACTCGATCAGCGCGCTTTCCTCGCCGCATACATAGGCGCCTGCCCCGCGCCGCAATTCGATTGCAGGCAGCGCCCACCCCGAAGGCGGCGCTGCCTTGAGCGCGCCGATCTCGCGCTCGAGCAGGGCGCGAACGCCGGGGTATTCGTCGCGCAGATAGATGACGCAGGTCTCGCAGCCAACTGCCCATGCGGCAATCAGCATGCCCTCCAGAAAACGTCGGGGCTCACACTCGAGCCAGAAGCGATCCTTGAAGGTGCCGGGCTCGCCCTCATCGGCGTTGACCACCAGCATTCGCGGCCCCTCGAAGCCCACAACAATTCGCCACTTTCGTCCTGCGGGAAAGCCCGCCCCACCCATGCCCCGGAGGGCCGACGACTCGAGCTGCGCGATGACATCGACCGCTGGGGTTTCGCGATCGATCAGAGACTGAAGCACCGGCCACGCGCCAGCAGGCGGTGCAGGAATCGCCTCGACCCGATCGCCACGAGCCGGGCGACCACTGGGCAAGGCACATTCGTGCGCCCCGCCCCGCACCTGTGACACCACCGAATCAATGCTTGCGTGCGATATGGGATGCCTCGCCACCACCACCACCGGCGCCTCGGCGCAACGCCCGACGCAAGGCACCGCCTGCACCCGCACTTCGCAACCGAGCATTGCAGGCAGCCGCTCGACCAGCTCGGCCGCGCCTGCGAGCTCACACGACAGCGAATCGCAAACGCGCACGGTGAGCGCGGGCGGCGACTGATCGCCGTCGGCCACGATATCGAAGTGATGATAGAAGCTCGCCACCTCGAATACCTCGACCTGCGACAGCTTCATCGCCTGCGCAAGCGCAGCGAGAAGGGCATTGGGCAGGCACCCCTCGGCATCCTGGATGCGATGCAGATACTCGATCAGCCGATCGCGCCTGAGCGGCGACTCATTGAGCAGGTCGGCAAGCCTTGCTCCGCTCGCCGGGCTCACCTGTCTGCCCTTACCCTGACCGACGGGTCTGCTGAATGTGACGGTTTTCATGGTGCCCGAAGGTACCGCAACCGAGAGCGAGATGCCATGCGCCAGGCGAAATCAATACGCCAACTGGGCGCACCCGGTCATCTCAGGGCCCCAGAATCGGTAGTGCCGTCACCTGTTTGAAATCCCGGTCATGCGTGACCAGTGCTGCCGCACCGGTTTCGATTGCGCAGGCAATCTGAAGCGCATCAGGTAGCCGCAGTCGATGCGTGGCCCGAAGCTGGGCTGCCAGCGCTGCGATGGGAACAGTGATTGCGACCACCTCATACTGGCAAAGCGCCCGTTCATAGCGCTTGGCGAGCGCCGGCAGGCGCGCATTGGCTGGGCCAGTCAGAACCTCAGCCAAGGTGATGGTGGATAGGGAGACCACGAGCGCGCCGTCGGCTGCGGCCTCGAACAGGCCAGCGAAGCGGTCAGCAAACACCGGATGCGATTCAAGGACATAAATGAAGGGCGCGGTATCGACCAGTACCCGGCTACCCAAAGGGAGACCACCCCATGTGGTCTGAGCGCCGGAATCAGCCTGAGCCTTCGTCCGACGTCCGGCCATCGCTATTGCGGATCCCACTCATCTCGCAGCGCCCGCACGGTCGCTGCAGAATTCTCACCCCACAACCCCCGCCCCGAGCCGCGTAACGCCTGAATTCCCAAGGCGCGACGCTTGAGCGTAGCGAGTTGGTCAAGAACATCGAGCGGAACGACAGCGGCGCAGGGTTTGCCATGGCGCGTGATGATGGACGACGTGCCAGCGACAGCGTCTGACACGAGCAGCGGTAGCCGGGCACGCGCTTGTTCGAGTCCATACCGAATTTTGGTCACTGTCGCGGCCTCTCAAAAATATGTACAGACTGTACATACTATTCAATCTACACGCAACGCTCACGCCTCTTCGATGTTCTCAACATTACGGCTGAAAGAATTCCTTCACCCTGTCCATCCACCCCCGGGTCTTCGGGTTGTGCTTGGGATCGGTGAGCGAGGCGTCGAGCTGCCGCAGGAGATCCTTCTGCGCATCGGTCAGCCGCACGGGCGTCTCCACCACCAGATGCGCGTACAGGTCACCCGGGTAACTCGAGCGAATCCCCTTGATGCCCTTGCCGCGTAACCGGAACTGCTTGCCCGATTGCGTTCCCTCGGGCACGTCGATTTCAGCCTTTCCGCCCAGCGTGGGAATCTGCACCTTGCCACCCAGCGTGGCAGTGACCATGCCGATCGGCACCTCACAATGCAGGTCGTCGCCGTCACGTTTGAACACCTCGTGTTCACGCACCCGGATCTCGACATACAGATCACCTGGCGGCCCACCGTTGATGCCGGGCTCACCATTGCCTGCCGAGCGAATCCGCATGCCGTCGTCGATACCCGCCGGAATCTTTACTTCGAGCGTCTTGTTGCGCTTGACTCGTCCGACGCCCTCACAGGCACGGCAGGGATCGGGAATGGTCTTGCCCTGACCGCGACAGGTGGGGCAGGTCTGCTGAATGGAGAAAAAGCCCTGCTGCATCCGCACCGCACCCTGGCCATTGCAGGTGCGGCAGGTTTCAGGACGCGTACCAGGCTTGGCGCCGGTGCCCTTGCAGGTATCGCAGGATTCCCAACTGGGGATGCGGATTTCGGTAGCGTGTCCCGCCGAGGCCTGCTCGAGCGAGATTTCCATGGCGTAACGGAGATCGGCGCCCCGATAGACGCTGCTGCGGCCGCCGCCGCCCCCACCACCGCCGCCACCGCCGCGTCCCCCCCCGAAGATGTCGCCAAAAATATCGCCAAACACATCGGCAAAGCCACCCATGCCACCCTGCCCGCCCATGCCGGCTGCATTGGGGTCGACGCCGGCGTGACCGAAGCGGTCGTAAGCCTCCCGCTTCTTCGCGTCGGTCAGGATTTCGTAGGCTTCCTTGACTTCCTTGAACTTCTCTTCGGCGGTCTTGTCACCCGGATTGCGGTCCGGGTGAAACTTCATCGCGAGCTTGCGATAGGCCTTCTTGAGGTCTTCGTCCGAGGCGTTTTTGGCAACGCCCAGCACTTCATAAAAATCACGTTTTGCCATTCAGCCCAGCCTTCGCCTGCTCGTCTGCCGATCCGTTACCCGCAACCCGTACCGATCAACGCTTGACTTCCTTGAAATCGGCATCGACGACGTCGTCATCTTTCGGCCGTTTGGCTTCAGACGCTCCGCCCGGTGCCGCGCCAGCGCCACCGGCCGCGCCGGCAGCGCCTGCGGCTGCGTCTGCCGCCCCCGTCTGAGCGTACATCAGTTCGCCAAGCTTCTGCGAGGCAGTGGCAAGCGCCTCACTGGCGGCGTCGATCTTTTCCTTGTCCTCGGTCTTCAGCGCTTCCTCGGCTTCCTTGAGGGCCTCTTCAATCTTGGCCTTCTCATCGGCACCGATCTTGTCGCCGTGTTCAGTGAGCGACTTCCTGACCGAATGCACCAGGCCGTCAGTCTGGTTGCGAGCGTTGGTGAGTTCGACGCGCTTACGGTCGTCTTCGGCATTGGCCTCGGCGTCCTTCACCATCTTCTGGATTTCGGCCTCCGACAGTCCTGAGTTGGCCTTGATGGTGATCTTGTTTTCCTTGCCGGTCGCCTTGTCACGCGCGGACACATGCAGGATGCCGTTCGCGTCAATGTCGAACGTGACCTCGATCTGCGGCGTTCCGCGCGCCGATGGCGGAATCCCCTCGAGGTTGAACTCACCCAGCAGCTTGTTGCCCGAGGCGATTTCGCGTTCGCCCTGGAACACCTTGATGGTGACCGCCGGCTGATTGTCATCCGCGGTTGAAAACACCTGCGAGAACTTGGTGGGAATGGTGGTGTTCTTCTGGATCATCTTGGTCATGACGCCACCCAGCGTCTCGATGCCCAGCGACAGCGGCGTGACGTCAAGCAGCAGCAGGTCCTTGCGCTCGCCCGACAGCACCGAACCCTGTACAGCGGCGCCGACAGCCACCGCCTCATCGGGGTTCACGTCCTTGCGCGGCTCGCGCCCGAAGAACTCCTTGACCTTCTCCTGAACCTTGGGCATGCGGGTCATGCCACCCACCAGAATCACGTCATCAATCTGAGACGCGCTGACCCCGGCGTCCTTGAGCGCGATGCGGCAGGGCTCGATGGTGTTGGCGATCAGTTCCTCGACCAGGGCTTCGAACTTGGCGCGCGTGACCTTGAGGTTCAGATGCTTGGGGCCCGATGCGTCCGCCGTGATGTAGGGCAGGTTGATCTCGGTCTGCTGGCTGGACGACAGCTCGATCTTGGCTTTCTCTGCCGCCTCTTTGAGACGCTGTAGCGCGAGCACGTCCTTCGCGAGGTCAACGCCCTGCTCTTTCTTGAATTCGCCGATGATGAAATCGATCAGGCGCTGATCAAAGTCTTCACCACCCAGGAAGGTATCGCCGTTGGTGGAGAGCACCTCGAACTGCTTCTCGCCATCAACGTCGGCAATTTCTATGATTGACACGTCAAACGTGCCACCACCCAGGTCATACACGGCAATCTTCCGGTCTTTGCCGGCGGCCTTGTCCAGGCCGAATGCCAGCGCAGCAGCGGTGGGCTCATTGATGATTCGCTTGACTTCCAGACCGGCGATCCGACCCGCATCCTTGGTGGCCTGGCGCTGGCTGTCGTTGAAGTAGGCGGGCACCGTGATCACGGCCTCGGTCACCTCTTCGCCAAGATAGTCCTCGGCGGTTTTCTTCATCTTGCGAAGCACCTCGGCCGACACCTGCGGTGGCGCGAGTTTCATGTCGCGCACTTCCACCCAGGCATCACCGTTATCGGCCTTGGCGATCTTGTAAGGCATGAGACCGATGTCTTTCTGGACTTCCTTTTCCTGAAACTTGCGGCCGATCAGGCGTTTGACCGCATACAGCGTGTTGCGCGGATTGGTGACCGCCTGCCGCTTGGCGGGCGCCCCCACCAGAATCTCGCCGTCTTCCATGTAGGCAATGATGGACGGGGTGGTGCGCGCGCCCTCGGAGTTTTCGATCACTTTGGGCTGACCGCCCTCCATGATGGCAACGCAGGAGTTGGTGGTGCCGAGGTCGATGCCTATGATCTTGGCCATGATGAGAAGGTCCTCAGGAAATCGATGAAGGGGCCGGAGACAGACACCGGCGACTGATGATCAGATGGGTGGTTGAACGCTCAAAATCAAGCTGAAACGTGCCGATGCGGCGGCGCGATCAGCCTTGCGCGACAGTGACCATGGCGGGTCGCAGAACGCGGTCGTTGATGAGATAGCCTTTTTGCAGGACCGCCACCACATGATTGGCAGCGACCGGCGGGTTGGTGGAGGCCACTGGCACCATCGAAATGGCCTGGTGGCGGTTGGGATCAAACTTTTGCCCGACGGGACTGATTTCGGTGACCCGCGCCCGCTCAAACGCGGACACCAGAAGCCTGAGCGTGGCGTCCACCCCTTCCTTCAGGCTTTCCGGCGAAGCCGTGGCGTTGGCGAGCGTCATTTCAAGACTGTCGCGAACCGGCAGCAGGCTTTCAGCAAAGCCCTCCACCGCGAACTTGTGTGCCTTGGCCACATCTTCCTGGCCGCGACGCCGGATGTTTTCGGCATCGGCCTTGGCCCGAAGATACAGATCGCGAAACTCGATGGCCTCGGCCTGGGCGCGCTCAAGCGCACCCATGGGGGACGGCGCTGCGCCCGACGACGCATCTGCCGGTGTGTGACCCGGGGCGGAGCCCGTTGCGGCACCTTCCGGCGCGTGCGCCTGCGACCCCGCAGCCTTGGCAGCCTCGCCCTGCGGCGCTGCGCCTGCCGTTGATTTGTCTGATTCCGTCATTGACAAAGCCTTTAAGAACAGAGACTTGCTATAAAAAACTCAAGCGCGCGGCGAGGATCGGGCCCTTCACGCCCGAAAGCCCTGTCTGGGATAATGGGGATTGTCGGCGGGGTTTCAAGCCCCGCAGATGGAATGACCGCTCAGCGTTCAGCGCCGAGCGCGAGCGCACGCTCCCGGCGTCTGGCCAGCGCCGCATGCGGGCAGGCCGGCTCACTGGCCGTACCAGGCCAGCCCGACGCATGCCGTTCAACCAGGCGAGCGAGGGCCGAAATGAACTCTGCTGAATCGTTGAGGCAGCCGAGATATCGGTAGTCCGTACCGCCGGCAGCCATGAAGGTTTCGCGGCCCTCGATTGCGATTTCCTCGAGAGTTTCCAGGCAGTCGGACACAAACCCCGGGCAGACCACATCGACCCGACCGGTTTTTTTCGCGCCGAGCTCTTCGAGCGTGCGATCGGTGTAGGGCTGCAGCCACTCGGCCTTGCCGAACCGGGATTGAAACGTGATCCGAACCTGCTCCGGCGAAAGCTGCAGGCGCTCTGCGAGAAGGCGTCCGGTGACCAGGCACTCGCAGTGATAGGGGTCTCCCATGAGCAGCGATCGCCGCGGAACGCCATGAAAGCTCATCAGCAGCACATCGGGCTTACCCTCGCGGGCCCAGTAGGCCTCGACATGCCGGGCAAGCGCTTCGATGTAGGGGCCATAGTCATGGAAGTTGCGAATCGTCCGCAGTTCAGGCTGATTTCGCCAGCCCGAAAGCTCGGCGAACACCGCGTCAAACGCGGTGGCTGTTGTGGAAGCGGCATATTGCGGATAGAGCGGCAACACCAGAAGCCGGGTGATGTTCCGTTCGCGCAGGTCTCTCATCACCTGGGCGATCGAGGGCCGGCCATAGCGCATGGCCCAGGCCACCTCGATCGAGTGCCCCCGGGCCTCAAGCGCCTGCCCGAGCCTGCGTGCCTGATTGGCCGTGTGGACCGCCAGGGGCGAGCCCTCATCGGTCCAGATGGTGGCGTATTTTTCGGCAGAACGCGCCGGACGAACGTTGAGGATGATGCCGTTGAGAATCAATGCCCACACCAGCTTCGGGATTTCCACCACCCTGGGGTCGGACAGAAACTCGCGAAGGTAGCGGCGGACGGCACTGGTCTCAGGCGCGTCAGGCGTGCCAAGTTGCACCAGCAGCACCGCAGTGCGCTCGGGCATGGCATGTTCGAAGGCGTTCGCGGCGCTGTACCGGGCCATGAAAAAACCGCTGAAGTTGGGGATGAGGCGCCACTATACGTGGTGCGTGAGCGCGCTCGAGACTAGCTTTGCGGTGATGTCAACAATTGGGATGACGCGCTCATAGGCCATGCGCGTGGGCCCGATCACGCCCAGCGTGCCAACAATCCGGCCATCGACGCTGTAGGGCGCCACCACCACGCTCAGCTCATCCATGGGAACGAGCTGGGATTCCCCGCCGATGAAGATCTGCACGCCCTGCGCCCGGCTGGACGAGTCGAGCAGCTCGAGGAGCCGGGTGCGCTGCTCAAAGAGATCAAAGAGCTGCCTCAGCCTGTCCATGCTGTCGGACAGGTCGGCAACGCCCAGAAGATTGCGCTGACCGGAAATCACCACCGGCTGATTGTCTTCAGCAAGCGCCTGCTCGCTCGCCGTGATGGCGCTGGTCATCAGGCCGGTGATGTCGTCGCGGAGCGAGCTCAGCTCGCCCCGGAGGTTGAGACGGATGGCCTCGAGTTCCCGGCCGGCGAAGTGCGCGTTCAGATAGTTGGACGCTTCGATGAGCTGGGTCGAGGAGTAGTCGCGTTCGGTGGCGAGGATGCGGTTCTGCACATCACCCTCGGGGGTGACGATGATCAGCAGAATACGGCGCTCGGAAAGCCGGAGAAACTCCACCTGACGAAACAGCGAAGTGCGACGCGGGGTCATCACCACACCCGCAAAGTGGGAGAGGCTGGAGAGGAGCGAGGCCGCGGTACTCAACACCCGCTGCGGCTCATCGGCGCGAATGCCGCCCTCGATCTGGGCGGTTTCACCCAATTCGAGAGGCTGCACCTTCAGCAGCGTGTCAACAAAAATCCGGTATCCCCTGGGCGTGGGCACTCGCCCGGCTGACGTATGAGGACTGTGGATCAGCCCGAGTTCCTCGAGGTCGGCCATGACGTTGCGGATGGTGGCCGGCGACAGGTCAATGCCCGACTGTCTGGACAGCGTGCGCGACCCCACGGGCTGGCCATCCGCAATGTAGCGTTCGACCAGCGCCTTCAGAAGTGTTTGAGCGCGTTTATCAAGCATCGGTTTATTTTAGGCGGAAAGGCGCGGCCGCGAGAAGCACCCCATCCGGGATGGGCGCCTCAATGCCGTAATCCCGGGCTGCACGCAAGCGGCACACCCCACACCGGGCCTAGGCATGGTGCCGGCCGCATGCCGCCACGCGCCTCACGGGCTTATGCTCTAATCGGCGCCATGAGCACCCCGTTCACCAAAGTTGCCCTGTTCGGCAGGTTCCAGACCCCATCGGTCGGAGACTCCGTGCGCGACATCGCAGCCTTCCTCGCCGAGCGTGGCATCGATGTCCTGCTCGACCAGAGCACCGCCAATTCGATCGGGCCCGGCAACTGGCAGGTGCTCAGTACCGAACAAATCGGTCATCAGGCCAATCTCGCCATCGCGGTCGGTGGTGACGGCACCATGCTGGGCGTGGCGCGCCTGCTTGCGCCCTTCGGCATTCCGGTGGTCGGCATCAATCACGGCCGCCTCGGGTTCATCACCGACATTGCGCTGGCCAGCTGGCGGCCAGCGCTGGGCACCATCCTCGACGGCGACTTCTATTCCGAGGAGCGCTCCCTCCTCGCCTCGAGGGTGCAGCGCGACGGCGAAACCGTCTGGCGCGAGCTGTCACTCAACGACGTGGTGGTCAGCCGATCTTCACGCAGCGGCATGATAGAGCTTCAGGTAGAGGTCGACGGCCTCTACATGTACACCCAGCGCGGCGACGGCCTGATCGTGGCCACCCCCACGGGTTCCACCGCCTACGCGCTGTCTGCCAATGGGCCCATCCTGCATCCGCTTCTGCAGGGTCTGGTGCTGGTGCCGGTTGCACCGCAAACCCTCTCCAACCGACCGATTGCACTACCCGACAATGTCGCCATCGTTGTGCGCGTGGTGGGTGGGCGCGAGCCCCGGGTGGCCTGCGACATGCAGGTCTTCACCGATCTTCAGATTGGCGATGACATCCATATTGAACGCGCCCCGTTCACCACCCGCTTTCTGCATCCGCCTGGCTACAGCTACTTCGCCACCCTGCGCGGCAAGCTCAACTGGCAGGAGCTCCCCAGCTCGCTCCAGCGCCCGGGCGAGGCCGATTAGGTCGCTGGCAGGCTGTCCACACCATGCTGCTGTCGCTGCATCTGCGCGATTTCGTCATTGTCGACTCGGCCGATATCGAGTTTGGCGCGGGCTTTACCGCGCTCACCGGAGAAACCGGCGCGGGTAAATCCATCCTGCTCGATGCCCTGGGTCTGGCACTGGGCGCCCGGGGTGATGCGGGCGTGGTTCGTGACACCCGTCCGCGCGCCGACATCAGTGCCCGCTTCGCGAGCCATGCAGGGCTGGACGCCTGGCTTGCCGAACGCGATCTCACGGGCGACCCGGGGGAGCTGCTGCTGCGGCGAATCGTCGAAGCCGATGGGCGGTCGCGCGCGCTGATCAACGGTCAACCTGCTACGGTTTCCCTGCTCCGCGAGGTTGGCGAACAGCTGGTCGATGTTCACGGACAGCATGCCGCACAGTCGCTACTGCGCGCGGGCGCACAGCGCGACTTGCTCGATTCATTCGGCGCACTGCAAAGCAGCGTGTCCGCGGTGGGCGTGCTGTTTGAAAGGTGGCAGTCGATCGAGCGCGAACTCGCGGCCGCGCGCGCCGGTGGCCGCGAGCTCGCAATTGAGCGAGAGCGACTGCAGTGGCAGATCGCGGAACTCGAGCCACTCGGCCTCGCCGAAGGCGACTGGGACGCACTCAATGCAGAGCAGAAGCGGCTATCGCATGCGGCTTCGCTCCTCGCCGACACCCTCGGGGCGGCCGAGGCGCTGCAGGATGGCGACGCCCCGATCTCCGGCCAGCTGGAAGCCGTTTTCGCCCGAGTGCAGGCGCTGCAGTCGCTTGATGAGCGACTGCGTGAGCCCCTTGAGTTACTGGAAAGCGCGCGAATCCAGATCGAGGAGGCGGCGTCGGCGCTCGCCGCCTACTCGCGCCGCGTCGACCTCGACCCGGCTCGCCTCGAGGAGGTTGAAGCGCGCATCGGTGCAGCATTCTCGGTCGCACGCAAACTGAAGCTTGCGCCCGAGTCGCTCGCGGGCGAGCTCCTCCTCATGCAGAGCCGCCTGGCCGAACTCGAGCGTGCACAGGATCTGGACGGTCTGGAACGCCGTGCTGCCGAGGGGCGTGCCCATTTCGACAAGGCGGCGGCAGCCCTGTCATCCGAGCGCCGCAAGGCCGCACGAAAGCTCGCCGACGGCGTCTGCCGGCTCCTCGGCGAACTTGGCATGGGGGGCACGCGGCTGGAGGTCGCCGTCGAATCCAGCGCGCCTTCGGCAGCTGGCATCGACGCTATCGAATTCCGTATCGCCAGCCATGCGGCAGGCACTGCGCGGCCACTCGCCAAAGTGGCCTCGGGCGGTGAACTCTCTCGAATCGGGCTTGCCATTGCGGTACTGGCTGCGCAGAGCAACCCCGTCCCTACGCTGATCTTTGATGAGGCCGACGCCGGTGTGGGTGGCGCAGTCGCAGAAGTCATCGGCAATCTCATGCGAAAGCTGGGCGCGAGCTGCCAGGTGCTTTGCGTCACCCATCTGCCGCAGGTTGCAGCGCGCTCACACCAGCAGCTGCGCGTCAGCCGCGAGCAGCAGGCAGGTGGCGTGCTGAGCAGGGTTCAGCTGCTTGCCCGAAACGAACGCGTTGAGGAAATCGCGCGCATGCTGGGTGGGGTTGAAATCACCGCCACCACACGCAAGCACGCGCGCGAGATGCTCGCCTCGCAGTCAGACTGATCGCTCCGGGCTAGGTCCTGAACCACTCGGGCGCGGGCAGCTCATTGAACACCCTTCTCAGGCCCTGGCTCCAGCCGTTTCGCAGGGCGCCGAAGTAGGCATCGCTTGAATCAATCCGATGCCGGAACGACACCGCGAGCGCATCCCGACGCACCATGGCCAGATCAATCGGCAGACCCACGGAAAGATTGCTTCGCATGGTTGAATCAAACGACACCAGCGCGCACTTGAGCGCCTCATCCAGGCCAGTGCTGGTTCCCACCACACGATCGATGATGGGTTTGCCGTACTTGCTCTCACCAATCTGAAAGAACGGCGTATCAGCGCTGGTTTCAATACAGTTGCCCTGGGGGTACACAAGAAAGAGCCGCGGCGGCTCTCCCGCAATCTGGCCCCCCACCAGAAACATCGCACTGAAATCGACACTGCTCTGATCGGGCCCACCGCCCGACTGCATGCGGATCACGGAGCGCAGCTCCTCGCCCACCAGGCGGGCGGCATCGAACATGGAATCCACCCCCATCAAACCGCCACTGGGCTGCGCCTGCGCGTGCATCTTTCCAAGGCGACTCACTACACTCTGAGTGGTGGCCAGATTGCCTGAATTGAGCAGCACGATCACCCGATCGCCAGGCCGCTCGAAGACACTCATCTTGCTGAATGTGGAGACGTGATCGAGCCCGGCATTGGTGCGCGAATCGGAGGCAAACAGCAATCCCTCGTCAAGAGACATCGCAACGCAATAGGTCATGGGTCGAGTACCTTTACAGTGACATGCACGGAGAGCTGCTCATCGCCGCCCCCCGCCCGAACGCCGCGCACCGGACAGGCGTCAAGGTAATCGCGCCCGGTTGCGAGCCGCAAATATCCCGTCTCATCCGCGCGACGATTGCTGACATCAAAACTCATCCAGCGCCCGGCCACCCAGGCCTCGGCCCAGGCATGGCTGGTGGCTGGCTGATCACCCACCGGATCCACATAGCCGCTCACGTAGCGGGCCGGCACGCCCAGCGCACGACAGCACGCGATGAAGACATGCGTGTGGTCCTGGCAGACGCCGGCTCCCAGCGAAAAAGACTCCGCCGCGGTGTGGCTCACCAGCGTGCTGCCCGGCCGATAGGGCATGCGCTCGGCGATGGCAAGCATCAGCCGGGTGAGACCGGCCGCCGCATCGCGCGCAATGGCTGCCTGCGCGAGGCCCGCGAATTCCGTGAGTGCAGCATCGGGTGAGGTGAGCGCGGTCGGACGAAGAAATACGAGCGGATTAATCGGTTCCAGAGGTTCTGCAGAAGAACCCACATCGACATCGACCCGCCCCTGGGCGCGGATCCGCAACGACTCGTATTCGGAATCGAGCGTAAGCACGTGGGTGAAGTTACCGAAGGAGTCGATGAAATTCGCAGCGCGCGCGGGCAGGTCCACCCGCCAGTCGAGCACACGCTGGCCCCGACCAGTCAGCGGCTGGAGCCTGAGTATCTGCGTGCTTCGGGCCACCTTGCCCGAATACTGGTACAGCGTCGTATGGTCGACTTCGATCCGCATGGCCCCGAGAGACTACTTCAACTCGAGGTAGGCTGTGTTCAGCGCATCACCGAGACGGACGTTTTCGCGCAGAAATCGCTCCAGAAAACCGTGCAGACCGTAGGCGTACACCTCGTCGAGCACCCCGTAGGCCAGCCTGGAGCGGAGAATGGCCGCGAGCCGGCGCGGAAGTCGACCCGGCTGCTCGGGCAGACCCTGAAGAATTCCATCCACCTGCTCCACGCAGAAACGCAGCGATCGCGGCAGGCGTGCGTCGAATATCAGGAGTTCGGCCACCCGCCGCGCATCGATCGTGTCTCGGTAGGTATCCCGATAGGCTTCGAACGCGCTCACTGAACGCAGCACCGCGCTCAGACTGTAGTAACCCGACAGGCCGTCCTCCTCGGGGCTGACCGACCCGGGTGCCTGCTTCACCGACAGGATGCGCGCGGTATTGTCACCCCGCTCGATGAAGGTGCCGAGCCGGATGAAAAGGTAGGGCTGATCCTGGCGAAGCGTCGCACCAGTGATGCCGCGGAACATGTGGCTGCGTTCCTTCACCCAGTCAAAAAAAGACGAATCCACCGAACTGCCCGCAGCCCGATAGCGCTGGATCTGCAGCCATGTGTCGTTGATGTTTTCCCACATCTCGGATGTGATGGAACCGCGGACCGACCGAGCGTTCTCGCGGGCAGTTTGCAGACAGTTGAAGATGCTCGACGGGTTTGAGGTGTTCCAGGCGAGAAAGCGGGCTACTTCATCGGGAGAGGGCGAACCACCACCAGCACGGAATTCGGCGAGGGTGTCGGTAATGACCAGAGGTTCGATCGCAGAGCGCGGATCACCGGAGCGGCCCGCGAGAAGCGCAAGCGACTGACCGACATCCAGGATGCGCGCCATGCTTTCGGCGCGCTCGAGATAGCGCGACATCCAGTACAGGTTGGCGGCGACGCGCGAGAGCATCAGACACCCCCCTCGGGCGTCGACTGCGCGAGCACCCAGGTGTCCTTGGTGCCACCGCCCTGCGACGAATTCACCACCAGAGAGCCGCGGCGGAGCGCCACCCGCGTGAGGCCGCCTGGCACCATTCTCACCTCGCGGCCCACCAGCACGAAGGGACGCAGATCGATATGGCGCGGCGCCACACCTTCCTCGACGAACGTGGGACACGACGAGAGCGAAAGCGTGGGTTGCGCAATGTAATTGGCCGGATTGGCCTGAAGGACTTCCCGAAAGGTCTCGATCTCGGCCTTGCTGCTGGTCGGACCCACCAGCATGCCGTAGCCGCCCGCACCATGAACTTCCTTCACCACCAGTTCAGGCAGATGTGCCAGCACGTGCGCCAGATCGTCGGCCTTGCGGCACTGCCAGGTGGGAACATTGGCGAGCAGTGGCTCCTCGCCCAGGTAGAAACGGATCATCTCGGGGACATAGGGGTAGATGGACTTGTCATCTGCCACCCCGGTGCCGATGGCGTTGGCGATCACCACATGTCCAAGCCGGTAGGCGGCAAACAGCCCTGGCACGCCGAGCATGGAGTCTGGACGGAATGCAAGCGGATCGAGGAAGCTGTCGTCGATGCGGCGGTAAATGACGTCGACCCGCTGCGGGCCAGAGGTCGTCCGCATGTAGACGAAGCCATCCTTCACGAACAGATCCTGTCCCTCGACCAGTTCAATGCCCATCTGCTGGGCGAGGAAGCTGTGTTCGAAATAGGCGCTGTTGAAGCGGCCTGGCGTGAGCAGCACCACCACCGGATCATCGACCAGCGCCGCCGCTCTGAGCGTTCCGAGAAGAAGCGACGGGTAATGCTCAACCGGTTCCACCGCCTGCCTGCGGAACAGTTCGGGAAACAACCGCATCATCATCTTGCGGTTGGACAACATGTAGGACACGCCCGAGGGCACACGCAGATTGTCCTCGAGCACGTAGTAGCGGCCGTCTGAGTGCCTGACGATATCAACGCCCACGATGTGCGCGTAGGTATCGTGCGGCACCTTCACGCCTATCATGGCCACCTGGTACTGGTCATTCACCAGGATCTGCTCGGACGGAATCACACCTGCCCGAAGAATCTCCTGACCGTGATAGATGTCGGCCAGAAAGCGGTTGATGGCAGTCACGCGCTGAGCGAGTCCGCGTTCGAGAAAACGCCACTCATCGGCAGGAATGATTCGGGGCACCACATCAGACGGAATCAGACGTTCGGTTCCGCTGTCATCGCCATAGACGGAAAACGTGATGCCTGTGCGGCGAAAGAGCAGATCAGCTTCCGCGCGCTTGCCCGCCATCCAGTCGGGCGTGCAACCGGCCAGCCAGTCGGCATAACTGCGGTAATGCTCGCGGATGCCGTTCGCGCCATCGAGCATTTCGTCGTGAACGCCCGCGGCGGGAGGAACCAGGGTGAGGGCGAAGGCTGGATTCATGTCGAAACCATTGCAAACTCCGTGCCGGGTGGGCCCAGGTGCTGAGCCGCGGGTCAGCCAGCCGCCGGGCGATGTTTGCAATCGGACTTGGTGCAGTGCCCGTACAGGGCGAGCGCATGATCCTGCAGTTGAAACCCGCGCGCCCGGGCAATTTCCATTTGACGCTTCTCGATGTCGGGATCAATGAACTCTTCGACCCGACCACATTGCAAACAGACCAGGTGGTCGTGGTGTTCGCCCTGGTTCAGTTCAAACAGCGCGCGGCCCGATTCGAAGTTGCTGCGTTTCAGCAATCCGGCCTGCTCGAACTGGGTGAGCACGCGATACACGGTGGCAAGCCCAATATCCTGCTTGTGTTCCAGGAGCTCGCGAAAAACGTCTTCCGCGCTCATGTGCCTATGCCTGCCCTGCTGGAAGATTTCCAGAATCTTCAGGCGGGGCGCAGTGGCCTTGAGGCCGGTGCTGCGCAGTTCGGGAGCTTGCTTCATCGGGAATTGACGGCTGGCGGGGCAGAAAACCCAACTGTTTGTATCATAAAGAGCTATTCTCTCGCCCCAAGCCCCCGCCACTCGCCCGGCTCTGCCCGCCGTACCCTGCTATCCCGACTCTGCCATTCAGCCACCCGCCATGCGCCCTATTTCCACTCCCAACACGCTTACGCCATCGGCGGTGGTTTTCACGGTGTGCCTGGCGCTGATCGGCCTGCCGGGCTGTACCTCAAATGACCCCTCGCGAACCGGGCTTTTTGAGCCCTACCGGATTGATCTCCCACAGGGGAATTACGTCACTCAGGCCATGCTTGAGCGCGTACGCGTTGGCATGTCCCCCGAACAGGTCCGAGACGCACTGGGGTCGCCGCTACTTGGCCATGTGTTTCACGCCGATCGCTGGGACTATGTTTTTCGCTTCAAGCACCCCAACGGCTCGTTTGAGCAGCGCAAGGTCACCGTGCGGTTCGGGAACGGTCGGGTCTCAGGCATTGAATCCGATCCCCTTCCTCCGCGCGAAGACCCCGCCGATCCTGCGCTGCCGGGTCTGAAGACTCTGCCTCGCCGCTGAGGTCGGTCGCTCGCGCTTTTCCTGATACCGGAGACTTCCAATGACGATGAAAATTGCCGTTGCGGGCGCAGGCGGCCGGATGGGTCGCATGCTGATCGAAGCGGTACTGG
>Ga0172372_10005688_pt1 | contig 17275 bp, 14 predicted proteins | sample LakKiv5m_2_FD_114544 | JGI IMG/M metagenome (GOLD analysis project Ga0172372, IMG submission 114544) | Freshwater microbial communities from Kabuno Bay, South-Kivu, Congo - kab_092012_9.5m | ecosystem: Environmental > Aquatic > Freshwater > Lake | place: Democratic Republic of the Congo...
AGGAATCAGGTCTGGATCCATCGGGTGCTGGCTTTGGATGATTTCCAGAAGGGCGCGTTGGCCGCATTCCAGCGTGTAGTCCCCTTGCTCTGCGCATTCTGACCATGCCTTTGTGCTGGTATCACTGGATATCAGATCGGGGATTTTCCTCAGTTCCTCCCGCACCGGACTGCAGAGATCCGCCACTCGCTTTTCAACGGCTGGTAATCCGCCGTGGCTGCAGAGTTCCGGATGATCCCGAAACCGCTCTAGAATTTCTTTTTTAAGTCCTGCTTCCGCTCCAGCCACACAGGGGTCTTGTTGCATATCCCTAAGCAGTCGCTGCTCGGGACTGAGGGAGGAGTAAATCAAGGTGCCCCGGGGGACGATGGGCTGGATGGTCCTCAGGCAGGAAGCGTGAATACTCCTGCAGCGATCCTGGGCGGCCGTCATCGCTTTTTCGAGTTCGTCCCAAGGATTCGGATTGGAGCTGTTCCAGGGGGCGTCGAGGTACTCCCGGCCTGAGAAGAGCTTGGTCTTAAAGAGTTCGTACTTGGCCGGAGAAGTACGCTTGAGTTCGGCAGGTGCAAGGACAAAGGCCGCGCAGCTCTCGGCAAAGTCCTCCTTGGCGGATACTTCGGCGTACTTTGAGATATAACCTTCGAGTGGTTCTCCCGGCACACGGATGCTTTCTGAAGCGTTGTTGACGCTCAAATCCCAGAACCCCCAGCTGGCCGCCTCGCTGTAACCACGCGTGGAATCTGTTTGATACATCCGCTGAAAATCGTAATTGTGGCAGACTTCGTGAAGGAGTGCCTGAAGCGTGAAGCTGGATTGCGATCCTTTGAATCCACTTGCTGATTTTGAATCCGCAAGCACCTCGTAGACGTAGATCGCTCCTTCTTCCTTGAATTTGGGAAAGTTGGCCACGGCAAAAGCGGCAACACTGGGGCCCTGATTGTGGAGCCTGTATCCATCGGTGACCCGGAGGAACCTGTTCAGACCCGGAAGGCGCGAGAGTTCGGGCGGCAGGAGTTTTGAAAGTTTGTCCGCCTCGCGGATTTCGTATTGGCTCCATGCCGAGGCAAGGTATCCGCCCTCGGACGTGCGATTGGCCTCGATGCTCAAGGAGAATGCATAGCCCGTGCGTTTGTGGAACATGAGCACTTTACGGGCGAGCTCTTCCGATCCGAGAAGCCCCTGAAGCGCGCAGACGGGTGTCTTGCAGTTCCTGGCTTGAGAAGGCCAACCGGCGGGTCTGACTCCCTTGAGGGTGGCCTCGATGGCGCGGAGTTCGTCTTCTGTTCCTTCGAGGGATAGGCCGTATATCACTCGCTTCTTGAGAGTTCCAGGCGGGAAAACCTGCGGGTATTCCCTGCGGGCTTGATCGAGCAAGGCCTCATCGAGGCTCTGACAGGCGGGGAGGGAGAGTTGATTCAGAGGAAAGTCCTCGAGGCCCTGCAGGAGTTGAGGCTGGGGCTCGCAGAACTCGGGGGCCGGAGTGTTGCCGCCAGCCATGGCTCGGGCCAAGGTCACCGCGAGGAGACTCAGAATCACGAGGCATGGCAGGCCAAGTTTGCGTTTCCCGGCCGGGTTGAGTGAGGTGAAGTTCCTCATCGCACCCTCGGTTTCCGGATCGGGCTTAAAGGCTCCGCGGGGCGAGGAGTTTCAAGCGACCGGAGGGCCTGGTCAAGCGATACCCGTTTCCGGCTGCCCGGGGAGGCGGGTTTCCAGGGAAGACCGCGAGTGATATCGGCTGATTTTCCGCCGGGTGACAGTCGGATCTCGAGACCTTGTTCGGGAGCCGAAAAAATTCCACCGGGTATATAGGTGTCGGGTGAGTGGGGGATCGGGGACAGATATCCTTGGAGGGTCGGGGGAAAGGACTCGAGCGGGTCGAGGGCCTGCTCAAGCTCGATTTCGACCCGGGTTACTTTGGCGTCCGTAAAGGTGATGCGGCACTCGGGGTAATCCCATCGTTTGGGGCTTTTTTGAGGCGGGGAGCCAAGAGTGTCGGTGACTTGACGCTCGGTTTGACCAATCTGGATGGAGAGGAGTTTTTGCACCCTTCCCGGGGTCCCTATCGACTCGCTCGGAGCGGCGTCGAGCGTCTGTCGGTTGTTCGCGTGGGCCTTCGAGGTCCACGGGCACGCGAGGACACCCGTCAGGATGCCAAGGAGGAGGGAGAGCGTTTGCGCATGGATCAGGACATTGTGAGGCACTCTCTGTTATCGGAAGAAAGCATCAGGATCTTGAACCCGGAAGTGAGCTCAAAATACCAGACTTGCCGCTCCCGAGTAGTCCCCGGCATGGGAGAATCCTGCGAGAAAGATCCTGTTTCCCGGCGAGATGCGGCCCGCCTCGAGCGCCTCGGCGAGAGTGACCGGGATGCCCGCTTGGAAAAGGTTTCCGTATTTTTCGAAAGTGTCGAAGTGCTTCTCCGCCGGGAGCTCGAGCGCCTCGCGCCAATTGCGCAGGAAAAACGGGTTGGGCTGGTTGGTTACGAGGCCTGATATATCAGAATTGCGGATACCCAGGCGATCCCGGAGCGTCCGCATGGCGTCCGGCACGATCCGATTGCCGCGCATGATGATGGAAGTGATCTTGCTCTCCGGGAAATCGATATAGCCGGGCTCGTGGCCCGGTTCCCAATACTTGCGACCGTCGTCAAACGAGATCACCATGTCGGCCGCATACTCCGGATGGCAGCGGTGGAGGACTCCTTCGAGGCGAGCTCCCGTGTCCGACTGACCGACGAGCACCACCGAGAACCCGTCTCCCGGCACGGCGGATTGGGGTTTCTGTCTGATCTTGTCATTTCCAAAAATTCGGCCGGCCGAGGTTTGTCCGATGCACACGAGGGCCTGGCGGATCCCATGGGTGGCCATGAGCGATTGAGCGTATTCGAGCAGGATGACAAACGAGATGCAGCCGCCACTATGGTAATCGACCACGACCGAGGGCTTGAGTTTGAGGCGTTGAGCGAGCACGGCGCCACAGCCGGTGAACACTTCGTCCGGCAGGGATACGTTGGTGAGGATCGCGTCTACTTTTGAAAGGTCCCCGAGCCCCTTGGCTGCGATTTCAAAGTGATCGACCGCCTTGCCGCGGACCTCCATGTGGTGGCGGTGGCGCGTCCCTTGAAACATGCGCTTTTGCGCGGCTGAGTCGGATATCTGACCGAAGTGCTCATTGCCGAGCCGCTTTTCAGGAATGGAATTGGCCAGACGAATGAGCTTGAGTTCGGGCAGCGCGGATTTCATGAGGTTTTGTCTCCGGTGACCGGCACGAGATGGGGACCAATCGGGAGTCCTTGGGCGTGCCGGTGTTCGAGAATGGCTTTCAGGTTCTGAAGTTCCACCCAGTGGCCTGCATAGAACCAATCCCAGAAATCTCCGACCCAGACCGGGCGATCGGGCATGAGTTCGGGGTGCGGGTTATTGATATAATTGGGGTGACGGCAATTGGTCCAAATTACCACGCTTCCGGGTTTGCCCAGCACCAGTTCGGCCGGGATGATCCGATTGAGGTAGATCATCCAGAGCTCGCGCCCCTGGTCCCAAGCGCAATGGTAGTCGACGGTGAGGGCCTCGCGATTGGAGACGGTCTTGCAGTAAATTTTGGTTTTACCGCCGATGCGATCGACTCCGACCTCAACGTCCGGGATCTCGGAGGGGACCAAATCCCGCACACTGAAGCTCCACTCCTCGAGCGAGCGCGTCTGGGACATGTATTCAAAGACCTGCTCGGGCGGGCAGTTGATATATTCTTCCACCGTGCAGTACTTTCCGTAGACTTCCTCGTGGGGGTAGACCGAGTGAGTCAGATCCATGAGTTCCATTTGGAAAGCGTCTTTGGAAATGTTCTCAAAGCGCTTCAGTCCCGGGATGCGAGCGAGTTCAGTATCATCAGGGATCAGCGTGGGGGTGTTCATGGTTTTTTCCTTTTCTCAAGTAGGTCATGAAAGGGCAGAAATGCGGGGATTTCCTCGTTGGAAACTTCAAGCACGGTGATGGCGGGGCCGCTTTCGGGCTGTGTGTCGCTCAAGAGCTCGAGCGCTTGAGCGCAGTTGGCGGCATGCCGGACCGGTACGGAGGGGTAGAGGGCTTGAAGTCCCTGCGCCAACTTGGAGCGCGTGATGCGATTGAGCGGTGAGGGGTTACGATCAAAGAAAATCTTTTCGCGCGTCTCACACATTCCGTGACCGTGGTTGTCGATGATGAAGTACTGAATGGGCAGATTGCGCTCCACCGCTGTGCTGATCTCGGAGCCATGCATGAAGAAGGCGCCGTCTCCCGCCACGACGGCCGTGGGTTGCGGGCGCGCAATTTTTGCACCGATAGCCGCTCCAATGGCCGCTCCAAAGGAGTAGCCCATGCCCCCCATGCCGAGCGCAAGCGTGAGAGTGGAGCCGTGGGGGAGCGGGAGGCTCCCATATAAGGCAGCCGTGGCGTTCCCGGCATCAAAGACCCAGTTGCGGGCTCGAGCTTGCGCATAGGGTGCAAGGAGGGGAACAAGATCCGAGAGCTGGATCTCGCGTTCAAAAGGGCCGCTCAAGGCGGATCGCGGAGCGATATCACAGGCCCAGTCTGGCTGGGTGTTGGGGAGGGATTCCAGCATGCCCTTGAGATCGACTGGCCGGAATTCCCAATTGGGTCCGTGGATCACGGGGCTTTCGTCATTGAGTAGGATCACGGATTTTTCCAAAAGGATCGCTTCAATGCCATAGCGGTCCGTTTCGACCAGGCGGGTTCCGATGGCAAAAACGGTATCTGCCGCAGCGACGGCTTTCCGGGCTCGACGATCTCCCATGACGCCTGTGACTCCCCGGCAGAGGGGGTGATCAAGCGGAGCCAGCGCGCGGGCCTCGAGGGTCAGGACAAACGGATAGTTGTTTTTTTGAAGCCAGGCCATGAGGCGGGAGGCTTGGGGCTCGCGTGCAAGACGCTCGCCCAGGATGAAGAGTGTGTTTTCTTTCGCGATCGCCCATTCAGAGGTGATATCTCGGCTCGTACTTATGGGCGGGCTTGAAGCCCCGGCCGACGTCACAACGTCCTCATTCGGATGGATTTCTGCCTCCTGGATATCTCGGGGGAGGAGGAGCACGCAGGGACCGGGAGCCGATTCCACAGCCTGCGCAAGAGCGGCGCGTAAGGCAGGGAGCGCTTGAGCGGGACTTGTGATGCGCTCCACGGATTTGCAAAGCGGTCGGAGTGTGGCAAGCAGGTCGAATGTCCCGGCAAGACCGCTGGTTTCTTGGAATGCGCCTCTCCCGGTTGCGCTCAGGGCTGGTTCTCCGAGGATCGCGATCAGGGGCACGCGTGAAGTGGCGCTTTCCGCGAGGCCGGGAATCGCGTTGAGCGCACCCGCACCTGAAGTGCAGAGCAAGATCCCGGGTTTGCCGCTCCGCCTGCCATAGGCATCGAGCAAGCTTGCGGCTCCGAATTCATGGCGAGTGAGGATGGGGTCGAGTGCTTCGACGAGGGCGGATTCAAAGAGGGACTCGATATTGGCGCCACTCACACCTGCGATGACCGGCGCGCCCTGAAGTCGTTTCAACTCCTGGATCAGAGCGTGGGAGACTTTCACGGCGCAACCTCCCGGAGTTGGAGCCGGAAGTCTTCTGCCGGGCGCAGGGTCAGCGTGCCTGTGAGGCGCGGAGGTTGCGGGTTCTCAAGGGAGAGTTCAAACCGATTCAGGATGGCCGAAGTAATCAGCTCGAGCTGCATGAGCGCGAAGTTTTCGCCGATGCAAGCGCGTCTGCCCATCCCAAAAGGGATATAGGTGCCCGGGGCGAGGGTTTCCCGGGGGCTGCTCTGCCAGCGCTCGGGGCGGAATTCATCGGGCGCCTGGAAGTTCCTGGGGTCGCGGTGAATGGCCCAGACCGGAATCAGGACCAGGGTGCCGGGTGATATCTCGTAACGCTGGAGCGTGTCGGCGGCAATCGTTTCGCGCCCGAGCGTCCAGACCGGCGGGTAGAGACGCAAGGACTCGAGGATGCACTGCTTGAGTAAAGTTCGGTCCGTGCCTGCTGCTCGGATCCTGCCTTGGAGCACCGAGTCTTTTGCGAGCAGCGAGAGTGCAAATGTAAGAGCCGAAGCCGAGGTCTCGTGGCCGGCGATGAAGACGGTCATCAAGTCATCGCGAATGGCCTCGAACTGCACCGCGCCTTTGTCGAGGAGCTGCATCTGGATGAGGTGACCCAGCAGATCCTGGCCGGGCTCCTTGCTCCGGAGGCGGGTGTGGATAATATCAAGGAGCGCTTGATCGAGGACGCTCACTGCGCGCAAGTAGCGTTTCCGTCGGGGAGTGGGCAACCTGAGGGAGAGGCGGCCGGCTGGTGTGAGGGTGTATTCGAAAAAATCCGTGATCTCCGAGAACGCCTGCCCCAATTCCCGGGCCCGGCTCTCGAGTGAAGCATCAAAGAAGCACTTCACCGCGATATCGAGCGTGAGTTTGAGCATCTCGGCGAGAGCCAAGCGCGTCTCACCGGTTTTCCAGTTCTCGAGCATCCGGGAGGTCAGGTGGCTGATGGTCTCCGGATAACGCTCGATCGAGGAGCGATGGAAGGCGGGTTGCGCATTTTTGCGATGCACCCGCCAGGTTTCGCCCTCGGCCGTCAGGAGTCCTTGCCCGAGTGCTTCGGTGATGCTTTCGAGCACGGGGCCCTTGCGGTAGCGCTCGTGATTGCGGACCAGCACCTGCTGGATCGAGGGGCCGTCGCTCAGGAGCACGCAGCGCATGCCTGCAAGTCTGAACGCCGCGATATCGCCATGAGTGCGGGCCGTATCAGTCAGAAACTGGATCGGGTCACGCGAATAAGAGAGGCCCACTCCCACCCAGGGGAGCAGGGACCGGGGGCCTGGGATCGCCGCTCCGCTCATGGGGGTTGGGTCTCGCCTCATGGGGGTTGGGTCTCGCCTCATGGCGGGAGTGATATGACTTATATTGCAGCAAGTAAAATCAATGAACGGCGGATGGCATGGTTTGAGAGATTTTGAATTCCAGAGGAGCTTTTAACTCTCAAGTCCCTGTATTTGCGAGGTTTAAAGACTCTATTCGTTTCGGATCACGGCGGGGCTTTCCGCCGAGAGTGCTCCTGCGCTGTCATCATCGATGATTTTTGTGAAGGTGGTCGGCACCGTGCCGCGGGCATGGACAGCTTGGTAGATGGCAATCGGCCCGCCATTGCTTTCTTCCTTGTTGGTGTAGGTCATGACTTGACCTGCATCATTCAATACCCCCGAAGGAACGCCTCCGCCCGAGGAGGAGGCGACCTGATGGACATAGGTATAGCTGCCGTCGATCGTGGAGGACTGGAAGGCATGGGTATTCGGACCGGATGAAGTATATAAAATGAAGTTCAAGCCGTCGAAGAACAAATCGGGATCCGTGATATGAAACGACTGGCCCTCGGTCGAAGCAATCTGCGCGCTGTATTGGAAGCAGGTGCCGTCCGAGCCATCGACTTCTTCTGCGAAATAGACGGGCTCGGGTTCGCCAGTCACGATGTCCTGCATGGACGGCACGTAGACGACCGAAAGTCTGCCGTCTTCGAGCGCGGGACCAAAGGCTACATCACGCGCCATCGCATTCTCTCCGTCCGCCGTGAGCACGACAAACGTGCGGCGCGTGGCCACTCCCGTGGTCAGGTCGATCTGCGTGACGCCTTGGGAAACCACAAAGAGGTCATTGTCTCTGCGTGCAAGTTCCGGGACCGAGCCCGAATACTCGGTCCATCCCGAGACATCGGCCCAGCTCGCACCATCCGCTGACTGAGCGAGCCTCACTTTGTGATTCGTGGGGTTCGTGCAATCTGAGGAGCCGGTCGCGCACACGTGGTAGGCCATCAGGTATTTTGATGTCGGCGGGGTGAGCGTGAAACCGGTCGTGTTACTTAAAGCTTCGGCTTTGGCTTCGCAGGTGGCGAGCAAGGCGGCATTGGGGTTTTCGTCGCCGTCAGACCCCGTTCCGTCGCCCGGGTCAGTGGCGCATCCGTGAGTCGTGAGCATGAGAGTCATCAACAGCAGGGGGGAGGGGGAAAGGAGTGAAGACTTCATGGATTTTTCCTCGATAGGAGTCAAAGATTCAGTTTCTTCTGAGAAGGGTCTCCAATGGGGGGAGGGAAGTCAATATCAGACGGACCGTGTTCATCCCCAAAAATAATGCCAGGCGGGCACGGTCAGGAGTGATATCGGGATCGAGGCTCCGACCATGAGTTGCGAAAGGTCGGGCTCGAGTTCCGAGTCGGCCGCCACCACCCCTGCCATGATCATCGTGGCCATCGAGGCCTCGAGGAGCAAGGTCATGCGCACGAGCGGGTCAAAATCGGGGATGAGCCGGATTACCCCGCTATAAAGGAGTCCCTCGAGCAGGGGGAGCATGAACAGCTTGAGGCCAAGTCCGAGCGCAAGCAGTGTGCGCACTTCAGGGCGCTTGAGCGCGCTCAAGCGGATCGAAAGCCCGACCGAGAGCAGGGCTGCGGGGGTCAGGGTCGAGGCAAGGCCGGTGAGCGTCGTCTCGATGATATCGGGATAGGGAAAGGGCCTGAGCACGAGTGCCAGCAGGAGCGCCGCAAAGGGCGGGAATTTGACTGGATTCAGGATCCAGTCGCGCTTGCGGCGCCTGGCTTTTTCCAAACCCTGGGATTCCGCCCGGAAGGCGCGGGCAAGCGCGATACCGGTTGTGGTCAAGATCAAGAAGCTCCCGAGCTGGTCGAGGAGGATGCCGGTTGGGATGGCTCCGGGCCCCAGGATGGCATTGAGAAGCGGGATGCCCACAAACGAAGTGTTGCCGAGCCCGACCGTGATCGTGAGCGCGCCGCGCGCGGCGGGCGACCACTGATATTTTTTGGCAAGCACGCCCATGAGCCAGTAGACTGCCAGAAAATGCAACCAAGGTTGTGAAACCGGCAAAAACACCTGGGGATCGGAGAGCGAGAACGAAGGCAGCGCGTGGATCCGGGTCAGGACCAGCGAGGGCATCGCAACCCAGATCACCCACTGCGTGCAAAAACGCGCTGCACGCCGCACCCCTGCATCCCGGATCGACTCCAGACGCTGGCCGATTTGCGAGAGGATCAATCCTCCGAGCATGAAAGGTAAAAGTGTGCGCAGGACCTGTTCCATTGGGGCTCTCCCGGGGTGGCCTTGTTGGTGATATCAGCTCGCGCGGACGTCGATGATCTTGAACAAATCCACGTCGACGAGTCCGTGATCGGTGAGCTTGAGAGACGGAATCACCGGCAAGCTCAAAAACGCGAGCTGCAAGAAGGGCTCGTGCACTTGGCAGCCGATGGCGCGGCTTGCGGCCTTGAGTCGGAGCAGGCCCTCTTTGAGGGCGTCGGGCTCGAACTCCGACATGAGCCCACCGATGGGGAGAGCGAGTTTTTCAGCGACTTTCCCGTTCTGCACGACGCAGAACCCGCCGCCGCACTCGATGAGGGCCTGAAGGGCCACGCGCATATCACGCGTGTTGCCGCCCACGACAATCAAGTTGTGACTGTCATGTCCCACACTTGATGCGATGGCGCCTTGGAGCTTGCCAAAGCCCGAGACGTAGCCGTTGGCGGGCTTGGATCCTTTTCCGTAGCGTTCCTGCACGGAAAGGCGAGAGACGCCCTCCGCATCATGCGCGCGCACCGAACGACCGGTAACGATCTTGCCTTCAAAGATATCAATCACGTGCACATTGCCGGCGGGGCCTTCGAGGTCAATCTCCTGCGGAGCCGTGGCTCGGATGGAGTTCACGGGCTGACTGCTTTGAGATGCATGAGCCGGGAGCTCCGAGACCAGGCGCCCTCTGGAGAAAACTTCCGAGATCGCGCAACTCTGCAGGTCATTGAGGAGAATCAGATCGCCGCGGTAGCCGGGCGCGATCGCGCCCGTGCGATCGAGTCCCTGCTGCAAGCCATAGTGGCGGGCCACGCTCCAGGAAGCCGCGCGGTAGGCGACTTCGGGGGCGACTCCCTTGCGGAGTGCGAGTCTCACGAGGTGATCGATATGCCCTTCCTGTGCGATATCAAGAGGGTTGCGATCATCGGTGCAAAAGCCGAGCGTCGTCGAGGTTGCGAGGGTCAGAAGCGGGATGAGCCGCTCGAGATCCTTGGCGACGCTGCCTTCGCGGATCCAAACCGATATGCCCTTGCGGAGTTTTTCTTCGGCCTCGTCGAGTTCCGAAGACTCATGGCAGCTCGAGATTCCGCAGGCCGCGTAAGCGGAAAGCGCGTTGCCGCGAAGCATGGGGGCATGACCGTCGATCGGGCGCCCCAGAAAAGCTTCGAGTTTTTCGTGCACGCCCGGATCGTTGTGGAGCACGCCAGGCATGTTCATGACTTCCGCCAGTCCCAAAGCGCGCGGGTGGTGGAGGTATTTGACAAGTGCCGAAGCCGGGATCTCACCTCCTCCGTTGGTTTCCATGTGGGTGGCCGGCACACAGGAGCTCAGCATCACGCGGAGGTCGAGATCCACCCGGGTCGCTTGCTCGAGGAAATACTCGAGTCCCGAGACCCCTTGGACGTTGGCGAGTTCGTGCGGATCGCAGATGGCGCTCGTGGTGCCGCACTTGAGGACCGCCGCGCTGAAATGTCCGGGCGTCATCATCGAGCTTTCGACGTGGACGTGCGCATCGATGAAACCTGGCACTAGCCACTTGCCGCGCGCATTGATGTGGCGGCGGGATTTGAGTCCCGAGTCCACTCCCACGATCACGCCGTCGCACAAGGTGATATCCCCGGTCCGGAAACGGGCGGAGAAAACATCGAGGCATTGCACCCCTTCGAGCGTGATATCGGATTCGATGCGCCCTTGGGCGGCATCGACCCGGCGTTGGAGTTTTTGCGGGGAGGCTTTTGGACTGGAGTTCATTGGTCAAAACTCTGGCGCACTCCGGAGGTTTCTTCAATCCCAGTGGAGGTTTTTTCGGCTTTGAGCAGCATTTTATTGCGGTTGGCGATGTCCACGACGGGTGCCTGGGTGATATTCTTGGGGAACCAGCCCCGACTCCGATTACCGGAATCTTTGAAGGGGAAGCCGTGAGGGAGCGTCGTCGATGGCGAATTGGATACGTGGAGCACGCGTGAAGTGGGTGGGGGTGCCGGTCTTGTTTCTGGCTCATACCGGGGCACTCGCGGGTACCGCCGCAGCCGCCACTTCGGCGGCTTGCGCTGCAGTGTCAGGAATGGTGGACACCTATGAATCCACTTACTCGGCCAACGTGGCCAAGTACAACACGACGATGGCCCTGCTCAAGGCGGCCCCCCTCAAGTCCGCAAAAACCGAATGTGTATCTGCCGGCAAGGAGCTTGATGCAGCACTTCCTGACCTCGAGAAGGCAGTGTCCAAGCTTGAGACCATCCTATTCCGAAAAAATGGCGAGGAACGGAAGATCATCGACTGGATCATTCTGGGGAAGGATCTTTCGGACGCCTTGACTGACCTTCAGCCTCGACTCGAAAAGTTGTTGCCCTTGCTGCGGTACTTGGATGATCCCCAGACCGGACTCATCGGACTCGGCAGCTCCTTGAATCATCTGCAGCTTGCGGCCGGTGCAGCACCCACCCTTTCGAGCTCACTCGTGTCCTGCGCGGACTGGAATAACGCCAAGGTGGCGCACGGAAATGCCACGACTCTGGCGACGACTGGTTTGGAGACCTTGAGCAGGGGTTTAGGTCTCCTGACTCGGGTGCAGAACAAATCGGCAGAAATTCTGAAAGCACTTGAGTCCGCCAAAGCGGCATTTGATCCAGCGCGATCTCGGATCAAGTCTTTGATCGGGGACGATCTGGCGGCCACCGAGCGGCGCACGGCTGCACTGTTCATTCCCTCGGCACCGCTGATCTACACGGGTGAATATATCAAGGACAAGCTCGGGATCGGAAAAGACCGCTTGCGGATTTTTGCCGGGGTTTCCGAGGCCGACTGGAAGATCTTGCGGACCAAGTCCAACAGCGATGCAGTGGCAAAAGCGATTCGAAATGCGATTTTTCCTCGCATCGAGGATGCCGAAAAATCAATCGCCGATCTCCTGATTGCCATGCAGGACTATGACGGCAAGCTTCCCGGGATCATCACGAACCTGACCAATGCGCAGACGGCTTTGACAACCCTCAATCCCGGGCTGCAGGCATCGAGCTTTCCTTCGGTCGCCTGCCAGCAGTGTTGGTTTGCCGATTGATTTCAAGTCGGGAGTGCTCCGTTGACGGAGGGCTCCGGTCGGGGGCACTCTTGATTTCAGGAGGCTCCCGTTTTCATGCTCTCTCATTCCACCGTTCAAAAAGTCCTGGATGCCGGTCTCGAAGCAGGCGCTGATTTTGCCGAAATTTTTGTCGAACAAACGGATTCTAGCGAACTGGGCTTGACCGATTCCAAGCCCTCCACCTGCATGGTGGGTCGGCTGCTAGGCGCCGGGATCCGCCTGTTTTATGGTCACGAGCAAGTCTATGTGACGACTTCCGACTTGGATGAGACCTCGTTGCTTGAAGCCGCTCGGGGAGCCGCCCGGTCCCGAGGAGGGGTGAGGGCGTTCGCGGCCGCAGCAGCGTTCAACAAAACCCAGTGGGACCAAATTCACCGTTACGGGACTCCGCCCTTGCAGTACGATCGCGGCAAAAAACTCGGTTGGTTGAAGCTCATGGATCAGGTGGCTCGCGCCCGCAGCCCTTGGGTCGTGCAAGTCGAGCCGCTCTTGATGGAGAAAACTCAAAATGTGCTGATCGCAAACTCGCAAGGCGTTTGGGCCGAGGAGACTCGGCACTATGTGAGGGCGATGTGCGCAGTGACGCTCGAGGATCAGGGGCAGCGGCAGAGCACGCATGAGTTGGATGGCGCGCTTGCCACGAGCGAGTATTTTGAAAAAGTGGATTTCGCTGCCTTGGCCCACCGAGTGGTGGACCGCGCGAGCCTGCTGATCCACGCCGATTACGCACCAGCGGGTGAGATGCCGGTCATCATCGACAGTGGTTTTGGCGGCGTGATCTTCCATGAGGCGAGCGGGCACGGTTTGGAGACGACCGCGGTGGCCAAAAATGCGTCTGTTTTTTGCGGAAAAATGGGCGAGAAGGTGGCCTCCAGCTGCGTGACCGCGATCGACGACGGCACGGTGGCCGGGGCCTGGGGTTCGATCGGAGTGGACGACGAGGGCCGCCCCACACGCAAGACCGTGCTCATCGAAAACGGCGTGCTCAAAAGTTATATCGTGGATGAAATGGGCGCCCGCAAAACGGGATATGCGCCGACCGGCTCGGGGCGGCGACAGAACTACAAGCTCGCGCCCGCCTCGCGCATGCGCAATACTTATATCGCGGCCGGCACGGACCGGCTCGAAGACATGATCCGGGATGTGGACTACGGGCTCTACGCCAAAGTCATGGGCGGCGGCTCGGTCACGCCGGGCACGGGTGAGTACAACTTTTCGGTGCAGGAAGGGTATATCATCCGGAACGGCAAACTCGAGAAGCCCGTCAAGGGTGCGACCCTGATCGGCCGCGGGATCGAGACTTTGCAAAAGATCACACGCGTGGCCGACAATCTGGAACTTGCAACCGGCATGTGCGGTTCGGTGAGCGGGAGTATCCCGGTCACGGTCGGGCAGCCTGCGATCACGGTGAGCAGTCTTTTGGTCGGCGGTAGGGATGCGGCCAAGGCGAGCGGGATGGGGGCGTGACCATGATTGAACTCAATTTTGATGGGATCTTTGGCCGGGTGGAAGAGGTACTCAAACAAGAGGCTTCGGGCGCTCGCGTGGAAGTGGAGCTCTTGCTCGAGCGTGCGGAGTCGCTCTCGCTTTCGGTTCAAAAGGGAGCCCTTGAAAAGTTTGATTCCTCACGTTCCGGTTGCGCAGGCTTCCGGGTGCTCTTGGATGGAATTGCAGGTTACGCTTGGTCGGAAGATCTGTCGGAAAGTGCCCTAGTGGCAACCGCTCGCCATGCGCTTGAGAATGCGCGGTTTGCCTCGCAAGGTGCCACGGAATCCGATCGGGTCGAGTTGATATCGGATGGCGAGCAGGTGCGCGAAGATGATTCGCTTTTCAATGAGTCGCTCAAGGGGCTTGCCTTTGAAGGCAAGAAAAACCGGGCTTTGGAACTCGAATCCTTGACTCTCCAAGCCGATCCGCGCGTCCAGTCCGTGCCCTACAATGGCTATTCGGAAGTCGAGTCCGAGTCGCGGATCTACACGAGTCGGGGAGTGCGTCGCAGGCAGCGTCGGACTTCGGTGTCCGGTTCGAGCTATTGTCTCGCGCGCGAAGGCGAGAGCACCAAGATGGCGGGCGATGGATTTTTTGTGCGGGACTCGTCCAAGGTCAATATCGCTGAAGTGGCGCAGGAAGCGGCAAGGCGCGCGACTTCGCGCCTCGGTGCCACGGTTCCGGCAACCGGTCGGTACGCGCTTGTGATTGATTCCAAAGTTGCGGGAGAGTTGATCGGGCTTTTGGCCGGGTCATTCTCGGCCAAGGCGGTCTTTGAAAAAAACTCGCTCTTGGCCGGCAAAGGGGGAGAACAGATCGCCTCTCCATGCCTCTCGCTCACGGATGATCCGCGTTTGCCAGGGGCTGCGGGCTCGCGGAGTTTTGATTCCGAAGGGGCGGTTGCGCGCGCCACGCCGCTGCTGCGCGACGGGGTTCTGATGGGATACCTTACGGACTCCGTTCATGCCCGAAAAATGGGGCTCCCCCATACGGCGAGTGCTTCGCGGGGGCCGCGTTCGGAATTGGATATATCTTACTCCAACCTCGTCGTGCCCCTCGGACAAAAGAGCTTGAACGAGCTTCTGGCCGGGCAGGAGCGCGTGATCTATATCACGGAGTTCAAAGGCTATCACTCCTCCTACCAAAAGGGGTCGGGGGATTTCTCGTTCCCGAGCGAAGGCGAGATCTGGGAGAAGGGCAAGCGCTTGGGGCCGGTTGCGGATTTTGTGACTTCCGGAAATCTGCTTGAGCTTTTGAAGTCGATTGAAGCGGTGGGTAGCCGCCTGCATCGGCCGGATGGCGCAATCCGTGTGCCGGATTTGCTCGTGGCGGGAGCGCAGGGCGGACTCATGGTGGCTGGTCGATGAGTGCGGATTCCCGCAAATGTCCGGCTTGCGGAGCGGTCGCCCCGGGGGCGCAGCGCTGCGCGTACTGTCAGACGGATCTGGCGCCTGATGCGCCGATTCGGGCTCAGGAGGAGCGCCAAGCGTTTGAGTCCTTGTTGAGTGAGCTTAAAAAACTATCGGATTCCAAAGCAGCACTCCGGATCGAGCAGCATCCGTTGCCTCGGGACACTGGGGTGGCGCTGGATCTTGCGCAACACCTCCTCAAGCTCGCCCGCTCCACCGCTGAGAAGCACGAACTCCAAGGAGCGGCAGCTCAAAATGTGGCCGCTGCTCTCCGGGATCAGCTGGCAGGAGTGATCACGGAGATGACCCCGACCGAGAAAAAGCGATATCACTCCTTCGAGCTGGCCTGGAAACGCTCGGCGGGTGAGGAGCGGTTCCATATGGGACTCGGGCTTTTTCTGTTCGTGATGCTGCCGCTCGGAGTGATCGGCTTTTTGGTTTTTCTGTTCAGGGGCTGAGGGGACGCAGGAATCATCGGTATTTCTCCGCCGAGCTGCAGTGGACGCCTTGCTAGCTTCTGTGATCGGAGGTTTCCGATGAAAATCAAAGCTCGAGTTGTTCAGTTTCTCTTCGTCTCTTCCGTGTTGCTTGGGGCAGGCTTCAGCTCCAAGGGGTTTGCAGCTCCTTTTATCCTGGATGGGATCAGGGGGTATGACTTGGTGCAAGGGGATAAAACTGTCGGGGCTGTCTATGCCTTTCCCATTTGTAACGATCAGCTGAAGGATTACGTCTGGGTTTATTACAAATCTTTTCGTGCTTCGGTACACGGCGTACAACAGGCAGTGACTTTGAAGCCCATGACTTTAGGCCGAAGGATCCCGTCGACCTCGGCCGAGCTGATCCGTAGCTTGAATCCAAGGAATATCAGTCGTGTGGAACAAAGTCGTGCCGGGGTGGTCCCAACCGAGGACGTTGGAGGTGACTCAGGTGGAATCTTCGATACCGGGACCTGTCCGGGCGGACCGGCGGGTTGATACCGGCGGCTTTTTCTGGGCAAAGCCCTGAAATGCGCGAAAGGCTTCGCAGTCACCCTGCGAGGCTACTCGCAGTACTGCCTAGCTCACCCCTTATCAGCCCGCTTCGGGTGCATGATGCACCCGAAGCGGGTGGGTGAAACTTCGGTTGAAATCTATATATTCCGAAAAAGTGCGAAGCAATGTCTGATTTTCTGGTTTCATCTCGCCGCAGACTTCCCTGATTGAGGCCGGCTGGCGGTAATCGTCCGAAGCGAGCGCACGAGTTCACGCAGGGTACGGTCCTCGAGGTCACCCTTGCGGCGAGCGATATAGACATCGGTCGTGCAGCGGCGGGATCCATAAGACGAGGGGAGTCTCACTAACTCCAGTTCTTTTCGGACTCTTTGGTTGTGCAGTTTGACGATGAACTCCGGCAAGTAGACTGCGGCGAGGCCTTGTTCTGCAATCTGTATGGCGCTCTGCATGAGGGTTACCTCGTAGCCCACTTTGCGGGTGTAGGCATCTTCGGGCCATCCGTCTAATCCCTGAACTCTGGATGCCGCGCCGCGGACCGGCTGGATCGGGACGACAAAGGGAATCTCGGTTTGGGGTCGTTCGGGGAAAGCCCCCTTCGCGGAGTAGACTCCCATCATGACCTGACCCACTTGGATATGCTCGATTTCAGGGCGTGGCACTGGAAGGTAAGTGATCCCATAGTCGGATTTTTTTTCGATGAGCAGTTGCTCCAATTCTCCGGGTTGGGATTCGTAAAACTGCACTTTGGAGTGCGAGAGCTTGTTGAAAGGAATGCACTCCAGAAAATAAGTGGAGAAGACTTCGAAAGTCACGATTCGAAGGGGGGGGCTGCGTTCGATGCCGGATTGGATCTCGGATGGCAAAGCGTGAATTTCCCGCAACAAGGGAGTGATCCGGGCCAAGAGCGCATCTCCAGAGGGAGTCAGCACCAGTTCGCGGCCCACTTGCTTAAAAAGTTTAAGGCCGGTTTCCGACTGCAGGAGGCTCATGGCCTTGGATAAAGCGGCCGGCGAGAGCTTCAGGATTTCGGCTGCTCGTGTGAGATTTCCGGCACGGGCCAAAGTTTCGAAATAGCGGAGGCGGTCGAAATTCATTAAGTAAACACCGGGGATAAGCCCGGGCTCCTTTCAGAACCGTACGTGCGCGATTTACGCATACGGCTCTTCATTTTGCGGTTTAACTCAGAAACAAGTCCTGAGGTGATATCTATCA
>Ga0172372_10005689_pt1 | contig 17271 bp, 7 predicted proteins | sample LakKiv5m_2_FD_114544 | JGI IMG/M metagenome (GOLD analysis project Ga0172372, IMG submission 114544) | Freshwater microbial communities from Kabuno Bay, South-Kivu, Congo - kab_092012_9.5m | ecosystem: Environmental > Aquatic > Freshwater > Lake | place: Democratic Republic of the Congo...
CGATCTGGATGTTGGTGGCGGCGATATCCACGGTGCCGTTTCCGACGGTGAGGATCCCCGAACCGGGGCGCACGCCGGAGGAAGTTTCGCCGATTTTGACCGTGCCGGCCGGACTGGTGCCATCGGTCGAACGGATGGCGACCGAAGCATTCGTGATGCCGGCGGGAACGTCGACAACGCCGGAGGCGTTGAAGCCACCGATGTTAAGGTTGGTCAAATTGATGAAGTTGACTTTACCCAGCGTAAGCTGCGCACCGTTGGCCGTGCCCGCGCTGGTGGCGGCGCCGCCAACCGTCATTCCGCTGGCGGTGATGCTGTTGGAGGCGTCTCCGGTTGCGGCGAGGAGGACAAAGTTGGTGTTGTTGGATCCGTTGTTGGCGCTGGGCTGAATTTGGAATGTTCGCGTCGGGCCGTTGAAAACGTAAGAGGTTAATCCGGCAAAGTTGGCGGTCGTTCCCTGCGCACCGTTGAACGCGAAGTTGGCGTTCGGGGTGATGTTGACAGCACCATTGGTCATCGTGAAAGTGCGTGCGCTATTGGTATCGGTGGTCATCACGACCGAGGGCACGTTCGCGGCGAGCCCTCCGAGGTCCAAGGTGCCGGAGTCGCTGAACTGAATGCTCGCATTGGTGGCCAGGACGGTGTTGGTGCCGAGTTGCAGCTTTCCTGCGCTGATGATGGTGTTCCCACCGTAGTTGGCCGGACCGTTCAAGATCAGCGTTCCTGCGCCGTATTTCCGCAGGATGGAGGCTGAACCGTCGTTTTCAATGTTGCCCTCGATAGTGAGGGTGTGTCCGCTTAGTGCCTCGATGCCTCCTTGACCTCCACCGGCGATGGTGATCGTGCGACCTGCCCCGAGGGTGGTTGCACCGGTCGCATTGGTGGTGCCGTAGATCAAGACGGTTCCGCCGGCCATGATTACATCATTGGAGGGGTTGCCGAGGCTGCCGTCTTGGTTGATCTGGATTTTCCCGGTATCCAAGAATACCGTTCCGGTGAAACTTAGGTCGTTGGTGTTGCCCGAGAAAGACAGGGTGCCCGATCCTGACTTGGCGAGCCCCGGAACCGCTTCATCGGCTGTGCCAGCCAAATCGGTAAGCAGGCGGAGAGTCCCAGTAGCGGAGTTAACGCCGATGCCCCAGGCTCCAAAGCTACTGTCGAGGTCGATGGTTCCGTTGGAGATGACCACGGAATTCGTCCCCTCCCCATTGGCGTTGAGGGTTGCGAGCGATGCAGTGAATCCGTCCAAGTCTACGGCGGCTGAACCAGTGAAATCCGCTTGGGCGTCCTGGCCGTTGGGGACGCCGCCGATCCAGTTGGATCCATCGTTCCAGACACCATTAGTCGGTCCGACCCAGGTCTGGGCTTCCAAGTGCGCCACAAGCAGGGAGTATGAGGCAAGGGTGGCGGCTATGAGACGGGCAGGAGTGGCAGTTAGCTTAATTTTCATTGGAGGGATTTGGTTGGCTTACAATCGCTCACATTTCGATTGTTAAAAGCAGGCGCGAGTTTTTTCGTAAAGACCGCGTTTCCCAAACGGACTTTCCGAGACCCTTGCGCTGATCGTCGTGCAGAGGCGGAGGCCGCGCTTACAAGGGTAAGCAAGTTCGCAAGAACCAGGCACAAAGTTGCGCAGGATGTAAATGGCACGTTTCCAACTGGGGCTGATATATCGCCAGTTTACTCGGCACGGCACTTTGAAAACGGTGGGCCGTAATCAGTCGGATGGAACCAAGCCAAAAGAAAAACCCCGCCGTGAGGCGGGGTTCTCCGAGACTTTGCGAAGGAGCGATCGATCAGCGCCGGTTGCGGCGGCGGATGACGCGGGCACCCAAGCCGGCCGCGGCCAAGGCCAGGAGGGCGTAGGTGCTGGGTTCGGGGACGACTTCAATCGTGCCGGTGGTGGCGAGGTTGCTGGTGTCCCACGAGAGTCCGCCACCGAGATCGGTGCCGGTGATGTTGTCGAAGGAACCGGCGAATCCGCCCCAATTATCGAAGATGGCAATGCTGTCGCCAAAGATCGCGGTGTAGCCGGTGTTGTCCAAGGCCAGGGTGCCCCCGAAGGTGAAGGTGTTCGAGCCTGCGCCGACCACGCGATCGAATTGCCCCGCGGTGATGCCGGTGATTTCGATGGTGAGAGTCGCCGTGGAGTCGAGCAGCAGCGAGTCATTGAAGGTGATGTCGCCGGGGCTGTTTCCGGGGTTGAGGAAGCCCGAGACCGTGGTGGCGCCGCCGATGATGCCGGAGCCGCTGAGCGTGGCACCGCTGGCGACTGTCAGTGCGCCGGTGCCGGTGGCGGAACCGGTGGTGTTGTTGACCGTGAGCGTGCCTTCATTGACCGCCGTTCCGCCGGCGTAGGTGTTGGCGCCGTTCAAGATCAGGGTGCCCGCACCGGCTTTGGTGATGTCGCCGTCGAAGGTGATGACGGCGGTTTCCTCGACCGTGATCTTGCGGCCGGCATCAGCGAGGAAGGTGCGCGTTGCGGCATTGCTGGCGGCGGCGATCTCCACGCGACCTCCGGCGGACGTATCTAAGCCGCGAATGGTTAGGTCGGTCGCCGCGTCGTAGTTGCGGATCGTGCCCGCACCGAAGTTGATCTTGCGGCGGGTGGCGGCGCTGTAATCGGTGGTGTTGGTCCCTGCTTGAATCGTCTGCGCCAAGAGAACGGCATTCGAGGAGGAGAGATTATAGTTTGCCAGGAAGGTCGGATCCGCGGCGTTGTTGGTGGCCAGCGAATCACCGAAGGTGAGGGTTTGGATCTTCGCGGTGCCACCGTTCTGCTGAAACACGGCGTTGATGGTCGCCCCGATGCTGCTGGCGGCCGGGTTCGTGATGCTACCCATGGTCACATTCAGCGAATCGAAAGTGCCGCCCCCCATGGCGATGGTGTTAGTGGTAGTCGGGCTAGACGAATTGGCTTGGAAGTTGCCGATGTAGGTTGTCGTGACCAAGGCATCTAGGGTTCCGTCGCCAAGATCCAAGGTGCCGGCGCCGCTCCGTGTGCCAGAGCTCGTGTTACCGACAAAGAGGAGGCCGGTGCGGCTGGTGCCGTCGGTGCCGCGCAGTCGCAGCGAAGAGCCCGGCGCTGTGGCGTCAACCACGCCAGAAGCGTTGAAGCCCCCGAGGGCGAAGCTGGCCGTGTTGAACTCGTTGATCGCGCCCAAGAAGAGCCGGCCTTCGTTGGCGTTGCCCGAACTGCTTCCAGTCGCTCCGCCAACGGTGATGGCGCTGGCCGTGATGCTGTTGGAGGCGATGCCGGTGTTGGCGAGAAGGGCTGAGATGTTGTTGGTTCCGCTGCCGCCGGCATTGTGTGGTTGGACGACAAAGGTGCGCGTGGCGCCTCCGTTGAAAACAAACGAGTCCAGCCCGGCCATGTTGAAGGTGGAATTGTTGCTTCCGTTCATGACGAAATTGGCACCCCCGCCAACCGTGAGGCTGCCGTTGGTAACGGTGTAAGCGTGGGTGACTCCGGCTGCCGTGGTGGCCGTAAGGCTGGCAACTGTCTGACTGTTGCCGCCGAGGTTGAGTGTGGCTGAAGTTGTCGAGGCGGAACCGATGGTGAGCGAGTTGGTGGAAATGGTGGCGCCGGATCCCAGGATCAGCGCTCCTCCTTCGATAAAGGTTCCGCCGGTGAAGGTGTTGGCTCCATTGAGGGTGATGGTGCCGCTGTCGTTCTTGCGGAGGCGCGCGGTGCCGGAAATGACACTGTCAATCGACATGTTGGCGCCGGCTTTGTTTTTGATCCAGAAGTCGCCGGATCCCGAGGTTGTGATGGTGCGGTTGGAGTTGAGACTAAAACTGCCGGCGGAGGCGTCATTGTAAAAGCCGACCGGTTGGCCAGTGAGCGTCGCCGAAATGGTGTTGCCGCTGGCGCCCAAGTTGGCATCACTATTGACGATGAGAAAGCTGCCGCCGCCGCTGGCCGGCGCGGTCAAGACGATGCTCCCACTGAAGGTGTTGGTCATTCCGGAGATGTCGACGTAACCGCTTCCTTGACGTTCGAAGCCGTTGGTGCCGTCCAGAACCGATCCGATGCGGAGGCGGTTGCCCGCGTTTTCGCCGAAGGCGGAGTTTGTCCCGCTGTTGATCACCGGCTTGGATGCGCCGTTGTTGAGGAGAAAGGTTCCGCCGGTGAAGTTCAGACCTCCGTTGGTCGTGGTATCGAGAGCTTGCAGTTGACCGATAGTGACCGTTCCCGAGTTGGTGACGATCTGACCAGTCCAGTTGTTGCTGAAGACGGCGATGGCGCTGGCAGCGTTCGGCACGATGCCGCCGTTCCAGTTGGCGGAGTCGCTCCAATTGCCGCCGATGTTGGTGGACCATGTTCCGGTTTGAGCTTGCGCTTGGTGGGTGACCGGGATCAGCAGCGCGAGTGCGGCAACGTGTGAGGTGAACTTGGTTTTTTTCATGGCTGGTTGAGATGGGGGTTGGTTGAAACTATTGGATCGCTGGCAAATTTAGTTAAGCTGCTCGAGGGTGCAAGAGTTCCTGAGCAGCGATTAGCTTTATTGTAAAATGCCCCGCCGCAGCGATATGAGCATCCATTCTTGTACGTTTTGGGTCTGTGCGAAATTGATGAGAGAATCGCAGAAAGCAGCGTTGGTCGAAGCTCGCGTTTGTCGGCTTTCCGAGGGCGACCCAGCCGCTTGAACGGCAGAGACCATCTGATTGTAAAATAGCGCAATCCCGCCCTTAAGTCAGTTCAAGCCACGGGCGGCGAGCATTTTGTTCTTCCTTGTTGAGCGGGCGGGCCATCTCCGCTACATGGGCGCGCCTCATGGAGATGAATTTGTCCGAAATGCGTTGGGCTTTGACCGGGTGGCGGCCGTTGATGTGGAAGTATGCGCGTGTGCCGGAGACATCATTCTGGGTGGAGCCGGAGTTCGGGCCGCTGGAGGGGCGTTTGCCCGGCTCGGTGCAGGAGAATTTGCGACGGGCGGGGATCTTGCCGGATTGGCATGATGGCTTGAATTCGCGGGCGGTGGAGTGGGTCGAGCACCGGCATTGGATGTTCGAAACGGAATTGCCGGATATGGCGGAGGCGCCGGTGTTTGTCGCGGAGTCTTTGGATTATTCTGGATGGGTGCTGGTCAATCGTCGCGTCGTGGGCACGTTTCGCGGCCCGCACTGCCCGGTGGAAATCGATCTGGCGTCCGCGTGGGGCGAGGAGACAGGGCCGCGCCGCTTGGCCATCGTCTTCGGCACGCCGCCGGAGGTGCACGGGCAGGTGGGCTACACGTCGGAGACGCGCGAGTTGAAGCCGCGGTTCAACTACTCGTGGGATTGGTGTCCGCGCTTTGTGCCGGCGGGGGCAAAGGGTTCGTTGGCGCTGGTCGCGAAGAAGGAGCATGCGGTGCGCCTGATGGGGGTGCGGACGGAATTGGAGGCGGATTTGCGGACGGCGCGGGTGATGGTGCGGATGGAAGTGCCCGCGGGGTGCGCGGTGGGGGTTTCGTTGAATTCTGAGGAAAGGCAGCGGCCCGCTGGGCCAGCGGGCCCTACCATGGGTGAGGAAGTGTGTGCCAAAGATTGGATGGTGGTGGCCGCGGGGATGCGGGAGTTTTGTTTGGAGGTCAGCGGGCCGGAGTTGTGGCGGCCCAACGGAGCGGGGGCGCAGGCGCTTTATGACTTGAAGATCGTGGTGCGGGATACGACGGGGGCGGTCATGCGGGGTTTTACGCGCACGGTCGGGTTCAAGCATGTCGCATGGCGTGCGTGCGAGGGTTCGCCGATGGGAGCGCGTCCTTGGATTTGTGTGGTGAACGGGCAGCCTCTGTTTTTGCAGGGGGTCAATTGGACGCCGGCGCGGGTGGCTTACCAGGATGTGACGCGGGAGGAGATCGACAAGCTGGTCGGACTTTACCGGGACATGGGCTGCAATCTGCTGCGCGTGTGGGGCGGGGCTTCGCTGGAGTCGGAGGAGTTTTATGAGGCGTGCGACCGGGCGGGGTTGTTGGTCTGGCAGGAATTTCCGCTCTCGTCTTCGGGGCTCGACAGCGTGCCGCCGCGCGAGGCGGAAGTGATCGATGAATTGCGCGAAGTCGCGCGGTGTTTTGTCCGCGCGCGGCAGCACCATGCGTCGCTGCTGATGTGGTGCGGCGGCAACGAATTGCAGGAGGGCTACGAGGACGGCGACTGGGCGAAACGCCATCCGTGCGACGAGAGTCATCCCTGCCTCGCGGCGTTCGCGGAGGTGGTGGCGGAGGAGGATCCGGGGCGGCGCTACCTGCCGACCTCGCCGTCGGGTCCGAGTTTCCTCGGCAAGCGGGAGAATTTCGGCAAAGGCGTGCATCACCATGTGCACGGGCCGTGGGGGTTGGGGGATTTCAAGGATCTGGACGATTGGCGGGATTACTGGGCGAAGGACGATGCGCTTTTCCGCAGCGAGGTGGGCGTGCCGGGCTGCGCGGATCTTGAGTTGCTGCGCCGGCATGCGGACGGCCAGCCGTTGTGGCCGCTGGACACACCGTTGTGGCGTCATGCGGCGAACTGGTGGACGCAGGACCAGCGCTTCGCGGCGAAATTCGCGCACCTTCCGGCGGAGGAAGCGCTGGCCGCCTACGTGGACGAAACGCGGCGCGAGCAGGCGGAGGGATTGGCCATTGCGGCCCGCGCATGCCGGGAGCGTTTTCCGCGGTGCGGGGGATTCATCGTATGGATGGGGCACGACTGCTTTCCGTGTCCGTCGAACACGTCGGTGATCGATTTTGCGTGCCAGCCGAAGCCGGCTTGGGAGGCGCTGAAAGAGGTTTTTAATAGTGACGTGTGACTTGTGACGAGTGACGTGAAGGGGAGACCAAAAGACTGAGGTCACTGCCCCTTTTTGGAAAAAACCGCGGGCGGCTTCTGTGTGGTGGCCGGCTGCGCACGATAGCGTGATGCGAAAAGCAACTTCTCTTTTGCGTCTTGGTTTGGTGGCGATGTTGATGTTGGCCGGGTGTCCGCGGCCGGAGAAGACGGGGGCGGCGCCGAAAGTTTACACTCTCGACGGTGGGGCGATTGCGGCGGTGCGCGAGCGGGCGCGGGCGGGGGATCCGGCTTTGGCGCCGGCGCTCGAGGCTTTGCGCCAGCGTGCGGATGCGGCTCTGGCGCAGCCCATAGCGGAGATCGCGAGCAAGCCGCGTCAGTATTGGGCGAAGTCGGGCGATCCTAAGGATTACATCAGTGTGTCGAAGTTCGCGTGGGAGGATCCGGCCAATCCCGGCCAGTGGATCATGATCGACGGGAAGCCGAACGAGGAGGCGATGAGGAATTTCGACGGGCCGAAGATCAAGGCGATGCAGGATCGGGTCACTGCGCTGGGCGAGGGGTGGTATTTTCTCGGCGACCGGAAATACGCGAAGGCGGCGGCGGAGCAGGTGCGCGCGTGGTTCACCGATCCGCGGACGGCGATGAATCCGAACATGAATTTCGCGCAGGCCATCAAGCCGGACGAGAACGGTCAGCCGTGGGGGATCATCGATGCCAACCGCTTTCCCGAGGTGCTCAACAGCGTGGGGATGATCGCGGATTCCGGGGAATGGACGGCCGACGACGAAGCGGCGCTGAAAGCGTGGTTCACGCAATTCAACCGCTGGCTGGTGGAGAGCCCGCTGGGGATCAGCGAGCGCGCGGCGAAAAACAACCACGGGACATTCTATGACTTGATCCTCGCCGGCGGCGCGGCTTACACGGGCGACGAGGCTACGGTGCGCGAGGTGCTGACGGCGGTGGGCCCGGTGCGGTTGGACGGGCAAATTGCGTCCGATGGGAGCACGCCGGAAGAAACGCGGCGCGCGGAGTCGGCCATGTATACCCTGTGGAATTTGAAAGGATTGAGCGACCTCGCCGTGATGGCTGGAAAGTTCGGGATCGATCTTTGGAACCATCCGGATGCAGCGAATGCGAAGCTGAAAAAGGCGGGGGAGTTTCTGCTGCCTTACGCGACGGGTGCGGCGCAATGGACGTTCGGGCAGCAGGAGATGCAGCGGAAAGGTCCGCTGGGATATTTCCGGGCCATCGCGCCGGTTTACCGGGACCCGCGTTTCGACGAGGCGATCGCGGCGATGGTGCGGGCGTCGAATGTCAACGAGATCGCGGCGGACCGCTCGACTTTGCTGCGTCCGTGGCCGGCGGGAAGCGAACCATGGATGGCCCGGTGACACGCCCGCGGCGCGTCAGGCCATGAGGGCGGCTTCTTCGCGCCCGAGCGCGTGCTGCAGCGGCTCGCCCTGCGCGTAACGAAGGAGTTCGTCGACCGCGCAGGCGCCGAGGCGCTGGCATTCCGGTCCGTAGGCCCCGGCGATGTGCGGGGTGAGGACGACGTTGGGCATCTCGTAGAACGGCGAGTCGGGGGCGGGCGGTTCCTCGCGGGTCACGTCGAGCACCGCCGTGAGTTCGGGGCGCCGGCGGAGGGTCTCGATGAGTGCGTCTTCGTCGAGCACGGCGCCGCGGCTGGTGTTGACGAGGGTGGCGCCCGGTTGCATGGAATCGAGGAGTGTGGCGCCCACGAGGTTCTCGGTTTCGGGCAGCCAGGGCACATGCAGGCTGACAACGTGGCTGGTGCGAAAAAGCGTGGGCAGGTCGCAGGCGCGCACGCCGTATTCACGGAGGATTTCTTCCGGCTGGATCGGGTCCCAGCAAACGACTTCGACCGGCAAGTGGCGGAGGAGTTCGGCGAGGCGACGGGCCACGCGGCCGAAGGAGACGAGGCCGATGCGCGAGCCGTAGAGTCCGGGAATATCCCGGTGCGCATGCGCGTCGCGCCAGGCCACCCGCGGGTGGCGGACGAAATGCCAGCCGTGTTTGAGGCTGAACAGCACGAGCGAGAGGGTGAACTCGGCGGTCGTCTCGGAATTGGCCTGCGCGGCGGTGGTCAGGGTGAGGTCGCGGGCCCACGCCTCCGGGGTCATGAACGCACGGACCGAGCCCGCGGCGTAAAACACGGCGCGGAGGTTGCGCGCGCGGCGGAGAAATTCGGTGTCCAGCACGGGCATGCCCCAGCCGCCGAGGATGACATCGACCGACGGCCACAGCTGGGCGGGCAACTCGCCTTGGGGGTTGAGAATTTCCGCGCACTCCGAGGCCCGGACCAGTTCCTCGGGCGGGTAGACGAGATGGCGGTGCTGGGGGCGGACACAGACGGCGGCCCGCAGACGCTGGGCAGATCCGAAACCGTGGGCAGAGGCTTTCACGCGGCGGCGGGGAGATTGGACGAACCAGCGGCGGTGGCAAGCACAGGCTGCGGATCGGATGCGGTGGCGGGCCGGGCAATCACGGCGAGTAAAGGGTTGCCTGCACGCGGCGGCGATGCGATAGACGGATTGCTGTTCCGTAAAACTATCCTGCCGTATGTCCGACGATCCCGAACCCAAACGCCCCTCGCAGTCCGACGTCGCCCGCGCCGCCGGGGTGAGTCCGATGACCGTCTCGCTGTCCCTGCGCAACCACGCCAGCATCCCCGAACGGACGCGCGACCGCATCCGCAAGATCGCCGACGAGATGGGTTACAAGCCGGATCCGCTCATCGGCAAATTGATGCAGCAACTGCGCCTGGGCGGACGGCGGCGGGCGAGCTTCTCCCTGTGCCTTCTTTGCCAGCGCCGGACGAAGGGCGCCCTGCAATACCAGGATTACATCGCCCTCGGTGCGAAAAAGGCTGCCGAGGGTTTGGGCTACTTTTTTGACACGGTGGAGATCGACGAGGCCATCGACCGTCCCGACCGCCTCCGCCGCCTGCTCTACAGCCGCGGCATCGAAGGCATCGTGCTGGCGCCGCTTTTCCCGCCCGCCGACCTCGGCAATCTGCTCGACTGGTCGAAGTTTTCCGTGGTTTCGACCAGCATCTCCGTGCTCGGGCCGGCGGTCCACCGCGTCATTCCCAACCAATTCGCCAACGCCCTCCTGCTGGGGCAGGAGCTGAACAGGCTCGGCCACCGGCGCCTCGGCCTCCTCATCAGCCGTGATCTCGACGAGCGCACGGGGCACCGGCTCGATGCGGCGATCCAGTGGCTCAACCACGAAAACGGGGTGCGCGACCTCGAGACGCTGCGCTGGGAGTTGGCCATGCCGTCCGCGGTCATGCTCGAACGGTGGATCAACAAGAACCGCCCCGACGCCCTCATTTCGGACTCCGCCTACAACCTCGACAAGTTCGTCGCCGAGGTGCCGGCCCTGAAGAAGCTGGCGCTGGCCTCCACTGCGATCATCGACGACGGATCCCCCTACGCGGGCATCCTGGAAAACCCCGAGGCGGTGGGCGCGGCCGCGGTGGAACTGCTCTCCGCCCTCTTCCAGAAGGGCGAGCGCGGCATCCCGCGGATTCCGCGCACGACGATGATCAACGGGACCTTCCATCCCGCGCCCAAAAAGAACCACAAAAACAACCGGGCGCGGAAAGCGAAGTAGTCCGCGTTTTCGGAGACAGCGCGAAAGCGATCGCCACCGGCCGCCCGGTGGCGCATGATGCGCGTCCGTTATGTCCCATCCGGAAGTTGTCCGTTTCGGTTTCATCGGCGCCGGCATGATCGCGCACTACAGCGCGAAGAATGTCCGCCAGCACCCCCGCGGCCGCGTCACGGCCGTCTATGACACCAATCCCGCCCGCGCGGCCGACCTGGCTGCGCAGCAGGGTGTGGCCAAGGTCTGCGGTTCGCTGGAGGAAATGCTGGCCGACCCGGACATCGACGCCGTCTACATCGCGGTGCCCAACAAGTTCCACGCCGCCTCGGTGGTGGCCGCGCTCGAGGCCGGCAAGCACGTGCTGGTCGAGAAGCCGCTGGCCATGAACGCCGCCGAGGGCGCCGCCATGCTGGCCGCCGCGCACGCCTCCGGCCGCGCACTCCTCGTCGGCATGAACCAGCGTTACATCCCGGCCGCGCAGACCATCCGCGCCGCGGTGGCGGCCGGCGAGGCCGGCGAAATCTACCACGCCAAGGCCTACTGGTGGCGGCGGGCCGGCATCCCGAAGCTCGGCACGTGGTTCACCCGGAAGGCGCTGGCCGGCGCGGGCGCGTGCAACGACATCGGGGTGCACGCGCTGGACGTCTGTCTCTTCATGATGGGCAATTTCGATCCGGTCACGGTGAGCGGCGCGACTTACGCCAAGTTCGGTCCGCGCGGGCTGGGCGAGGGCGGGTGGGGTCATTCGGACCGCGAGCACGCGGATTTCGACGTCGATGATTTCGCCACGGCATTCATCCGTATGCGCAACGGCGCGACGGTCACGCTCGATGCGGTGTGGGCCAGTCATTACCCCGAGGAGCAGAAATTCGGGGTGGAGCTTTACGGGACGGAAGGCGGTTTCTCGCTCGACCCGCTCCAGTTCCGTCACCCGGGCGGGGAATCCTATTTGGTGGAGGAAGACTTGCAGCGGCCCCTGGCCTTGCCGCATGGCGACCGCTTCCACAACCTGATCAACCACCTGCTGGAAGGCGAGGAATTGCTGGTCCAGCCCGGGCAGGCCCTCGTTGTGCAGAGGATTCTCGATGCCATCAACGAATCGGCGCGCACCGGGCGCGAAGTTGTCATTGCCTGATCTTATGAACCGACCTGCTCTCGACTTCGGCGTGCAGAGCTACTGCTTCCGCCATTTCACCGACAACCGTGTCGTCGCGGCCAAAGTGCGCGAGTGCGGTCTCGATAAAATCGAACTGTGCGGCGTGCACGCGGACTTCGACCGGCCGGAGTCATTCGGCGAAGTCGTGCAGATCTACCGCGACGCCGGCGTGGGCATCGTCTCGCTCGGCGTGCAGACCTTCGGCGGCGAAGATGGCGAGCAGAGGTGGTTCGAGTGCGCTGCGCTGGCCGGGGCGAAACACCTGTCGGCGCATTTCAAAGTGGAGAGTTTTCCGCGGGCCATCGAGAGGGTCCGGGCTTGGTCCCGCGCGTCCGGCATCCGCGTCGGCATCCACAACCACGGCGGCTATTGCTTCGGCGGCCAACCGGATGTCATCAGCCACCTGCTCGCCCTCGGCTCGCCGGAAATCGGACTCTGCCTCGACACCGCCTGGGCCCTGCAGATCGGGCCGCGCCACGGAAACCCGGCGGACTGGGTGCGGAAATTTCCGCAATCCATTTACGGCCTTCACCTCAAGGATTTTATCTTCGGCCGCGATGGCGCCTGGGAGGATGTGGTCGTGGGCGAGGGGAATCTCGATTTGCCGGCTCTGCTGGCGGCCTTGGATGAGACCGGATTCGACGGCGTTCCCGTGCTCGAATATGAAGCCGACCCGGAGGACCCCGTGCCGGCCCTGCGCCGATGTGTGGAGAGCATGCGCCGTGTCGGGGCATAGCCCGAGCGGGGCGCGAGTCGGGCGCCCGCACCCGCCTGAATTGATTTTTCACTTTAGCATAAAGTCCGGCCGTTTCTGGCCAACCAGTCCGGGAGTGCTAGGTTTGCCTAACGTCCTCGGAGCCAAGCGGTCTAATGATCAAGACCGGTCATCACCGGCGGACTCTGCCTATGGCACCAACCTCCCTCCAGCGCCTGCCCGCCGTGCGGCCTTTTTTGGTCGCAGCCGGTCTCTGCTTGTCTGCGGTCGCGGTCCGCGCGGCCTGGCAACCGGTGCCCGCGTTGTCGAGTTCCCCGCCGAAGTCGCAGTTCCTCGCGCATGAGCTGTATTTCAGCGATGCGCGATACGAGGTGCCGTATTACCTGAAGCACTTCGCGCAGGTGGCCAATGCGGTAGTGGAGACGGGTTTCAACCGCGTGGAGACCAACGGGACGAGCTCCACCATCGTCACGAACTACTATCCGCCCGGTTTCCTCGACATCCGGGTGAACCGCGACACGCGCGACAACCGTCCCTACAACGCCCGCATCATGGAGATGCAGGCAGCGCTGGCGTATTTCTACACGGCCGACCGTCCGTGGAACGTCTACCGCGGCCACGCCGCGGTGAAGATCCGGCTCGAGGAGATGCTCAAGCGCTGGGTGCTGATGCAGAATGCCGACGGGTTGTTCGCCGAATACAGCGCGAACAACTGGAGCCTCGCGCCCACCGGATTCGGCGTGATGGCCGCGGCGCAGGCGCTCGACCTCATCGTCGATTCCGGGCTGCCCTTCGACGCGGCTGTTTTGGAAAACGCGCGCGCCGCGTTGCGCAAGGCGCTCATGGCGCTCTTCACGCGCAGCGACATGCAGAACGCGGCCAGCAGTTACAGCAACCAATACAGCGGTGCCTACCACGCCGCGTTGATCTACCTCGAAAACTGGCCGGACACGGAGCTGAACAATGCTTTCGTGGCGGCGGTCAACGCGGCCTCGGCCACCGACCAGAGTCCGACCGGTTACTTTTACGAAGCCGACGGCCCCGATTTCGATTACTCCAACGTGCACGAACGGAATCTGCGCATCGCGCTGACGCGCCTGCGCACGCGCACCAACGACCTGCTGCCCGTCATCGTGGAAGACGAGAACCGCTGGGCCGCGTGGCTTGGCGCGAACCTTGTCCTGCAACCGAACATTTCGACGCCGACCTTCCTGGCCAACGCGGGGCTCAACACCCGGACGTCCTCCGCTTTCCAGACGCCCGAATCGCGCCCGCTTTCCGAATTCGCGCCGCTCTCCCGCGCGTTCTCCTACACCGACGCGGAGTTCACCAATGCCGTTCGCGCCAAAACGGACAGCCTCGCCTCCACGCCGACCTACGGCTCGCTGGCGACCAACAACAACTGGAGCTACATCCCGATGTTCGTTTTCGAGGCGCTGGGTCGCACCGAAGCCTGGCATCCGACCGCCACCCAGCGCACGGAGGCCATCAACAGTCTGCCCTATCTGGCTTCCGAGCGTTTCAACCGCGTTCTCCACAACGGCACGAGCAACAAGGAGCTGACGGTGGCCGCGGCGCGCCGGCCATCCTATTACGGACTTTTCAACACCGGCCGGGCCAAGGCCAACCAGGTGAAATTCGGTCTCGGTCTGCTCTGGAACCCGGTTTACGGCACCGCTTTGCAGGCCGTGGCGGGCGACATCAACAACTCTCTCGCTACCTCGTGGGGCACGTCGCGGACGAATATGACACGTGTTTACGAGCAACGCGGCGCGGGCCAGACGCTCGGCGCGGTCCTCCGGCTCAACGGTGGCACGTTCGGCACTGCCAACGGCACGAACAACCTTGCCGACGGCCTCCTCTCGGCCACCTACAATCTGGTCGACGGCTCGGCCACCAACGGATCGAAGACGGTGACCTTCGAGGAGGACCGGATCCGCGTCGACGTGACGCACGCGAATGCCTTCACCGAGCGCCTCCCGCTTATCGCGCCGTCCAGCGCGACGCGCACGACCAACGCCACCCAACTATTGCTGACCCACACGAATGGCTCGCGGCTCATCATGCGACTGCTCTCGGGCGGCAGTTTCACCGTGGCGGGCGCGGCCTCGGACAACCTGCCGTCCGCCCTGCGCCGCCACGCCGTCACGGTCACGGCGACCAACGCGCTGAGCTACGAGCTGCTGGTGGCGAGCGACGCGTTCGCGGCCGGCACGCTCGGCGCGCCCTCGTCCGAGAGCTACGCGCCGGCCAACGGGGGGGCGGACGCCGGTGAAACCGTCACCTACGAACTGCCGCTGGTCAACCTGCTCGGCGCGGCGACCTCGGCGGATTTCACGGCGACGCTGCAGGCGTCCGGCGGTGTGGTGCCGGTCACGACCAGCCAAGTTTACGGGGCGGTGGCGCCGGGCGCGACGGCCAGCCGTCCGTTCGCTTTCACGGTGGACGGCAATTTCGGCGATCCGCTGACCATCACGCTCGCGTTGCGCGACGGCGCGGCCGACCGCGGCACGATCACCTACCAGACTGTCATAGGCGGCCTGTCGTCCGGCACGACCACGACGACCTGGGAGAACTTCGACGGTGTGACCGCGCCCGCGTTGCCGTCCGGTTGGGTCTCCACCGTGCCGTCCGGCACGGCCCCCGGCTGGGCTACCTCGGCCGCGTCCCCGAACACCGCGCCGAACGCGGTGGCCGCCGTCCCGACGACGACCGCGTCCGAACAACGCCTCGAATCGCCCGCCTTCACGATCCCGGCGTCGGCCGTGGATCCCGAGATCAGGTTCCAGCACCGTTGGAACACGGAGAGCGGTTATGACGGCGGGGTTCTGGAAATTTCGGTCGAGGGCGGTGCCTACGCCGATGTGCTCGAAGCGGGCGGCAGTTTCGCCGCGGGCGGCTACACCGGCGCGCTCGGTTCCGGTTCGCAAAATCCGCTCGGCGGACGCCAGGCGTGGTCCGGTCCGCAGAACGCGGATTACACGCAGACGCGCGTCCTGCTGCCCGCCGCGCTGGCCGGTCGGACGGTGCGTCTGCGCTTCCGGCTCGGCAGCGATTCCAGTGTGACGGTCGACAATGCGGTCTGGCGCATCGACACGCTGCAACTCGTGCACAAGACGGCGAACTACATCCAGCCGGCCGCGATCACCAGCGAGCCGCCTCCGGTGTTCGTGCAGTTGGGCGCCGGCTACGCGCACACCTTCACCGCCGCCGGGTTTCCGGCGCCTTCCTTCGCCATCACCTCGGGCACGCTGCCCGCGGGGCTGACGTTTTCCTCCGCCGGCGTGTTGTCCGGCACCGTCTCCAACGCTTTTTCCACGCGCACCATCACGGTGGTCGCGAGCAATGGCGTCACGCCGGCGCAGAGCTCCGGCAGCCAGACCTTCACCCTCCGCCCGCTGCTGCCGGTATCCGTCACCACCTCGTCTCTCGCCGCCGGCACGGCCGGCACGGCTTACAGCGCGAGTCTGTCCGCGACCGGCGGCGCGCCGCCTTACACTTGGGCGGTGACGGCGGGCAGCCTGCCGGACGGCCTTGCTTTGTCCCCCGGGGGCGTGATCGCGGGAACGCCGCTGGGGGCGGGAACCTCCGTTTTCACGGTCACGGCCACCGATGCCAACGGGTCGAGCGCCGCGAAACAGCTTTCCCTCGCCGTGGCCAACCCGACGGTGCTCACCATTGTCACGCCGTCGCTGGCGGGCGGGCAGACCGGGGTCGACTACGCGGCGACGCTCTCGGCCGTGAGCGGCAGCGCGCCCTACACCTGGTCGCTCGCCGCCGGCGCCTTGCCGCCCGGGGTGTCCTTGTCGCCGGCGGGTGTGCTCTCGGGCACGCCGTCGGCCGCCGGCGCGTCCGCCTTCACCGTGCGCGTCACCGACGCCGTCTCCGCGACCACCACACGGGCGTACACCCTGACGGTGACCGGTGTCCTGGAAATCACCACATCCGCCCTGCCCGACGCGCGCACCGGGGTCGCTTATGACACCACTCTCGCGGTGTCCGGCGGGACCGGTCCTTTCACGTGGTCGGTTTCCGCCGGCGCGTTGCCCCCCGGTTTGTCGTTGTCCTCCGGGGGGGGGCTGAGCGGCACACCCGGGGTCCTCGGCTCGTTTGCTTTCACCGCGAACGTGACGGACGCGGAGGGATCGGTGGCCGAGCGGGCTTACACGCTCAACGCCGTCAACACCCTGGCGTGGGACGCGCAACCGGCGACGGCCGGCGTGCAGAACGGCAACGGCACGTGGACGACCGCGGCCGGCACGACGAACTGGAGCATCGGCGGCACGAATGTCGCGTGGGTCAACGGCAGCGATGCCGTCATCGGCGGGGGAACCCTCACGGTGGCCGCTCCCGTGACCGTGGGCGACCTCACTTTCAACGGGGGCACGACGCTGGCCGGTGCCGCACAGACCGTCACGGTGAAGCCCGGCGCGGTGATCACGGCCAACGGAGCCGATTCGACCATCGGCACGCGTTTGGAGGGCCTTGCCTTCACCAAAAGCGGGACCAGCCGCCTCATCCTGAGCAACGCCTCTTACGCCGGCGACTTGCAGGTGGCGTCCGGGGAACTGCGCGTCCATGACACCTCCGGCTCGCGCGTGTGGAACGGAGCAATCAGCGGATCCGGCAGTATCCTCAAACTCGGCAACGGCACGGTGGAGCTCGGCGGCTCGAACTCGTTCACCGGCCAACTCGTGCTCAACGGCCAGGGGACGCTGCGGCTGGCCCACGGGTCCGCTTTGGGCGCGACCAACGGCAACACCCGCCTCAACGGCGACAGCAACAACGCCCCGGGGATCGAACTGGCCGGCGGCCTGATCGTACCCGAGCCCCTCCAGCTCATCATGTGGACGCCGGGCGCGATCAACACCAACACCAACCACGCGCAGATCCGCAACGTGGCCGGCACGAACGAACTGACCGGCCAGATCGGCCTCGACGCGGGCGGGGGACGCTGGGACATCGCCTCGGACGAGGGTCATCTGCGGGTCAGCGGCCCGGTGGTCAACATCGCGCAGCG
>Ga0172372_10005692_pt1 | contig 17265 bp, 15 predicted proteins | sample LakKiv5m_2_FD_114544 | JGI IMG/M metagenome (GOLD analysis project Ga0172372, IMG submission 114544) | Freshwater microbial communities from Kabuno Bay, South-Kivu, Congo - kab_092012_9.5m | ecosystem: Environmental > Aquatic > Freshwater > Lake | place: Democratic Republic of the Congo...
CGATCGACAAGGCCAATGTCCTGCAGAACGGCATCCTTTGGCGCCAGACGGTGGACCGCGTGGCCAACGAGTATCCGGACGTCAAACTGCGCCACCTTTACGTGGACAACGCCGCCATGCAGCTCATCCGCAATCCGAAAGGTTTCGACGTCATCCTCGCGGAAAACCTTTTCGGCGACATCCTCAGCGACGAGCTGGCCATGATCGCCGGCTCGCTCGGCATGCTGCCCAGCGCGAGTCTCGGCATTTCCAAGGGCAACGGCCGCTACTTCGGCATGTATGAGCCGAGCGGCGGCACCGCGCCGGACATCGCGGGCCTGGGCATCGCCAATCCGATCGCGCAGATCCTTTCCGCGGCCATGATGCTGCGCTACTCGGCCGGACGCGAGGACGCGGCCGCGGCCATCGAGGCGGCGGTGCAGCGGGTCATCAAGGACGGACTGCGCACCAAGGACATCCACACCGAGGGCACGCAGCTGGTCGGCACGGCCGAAATGGGCCGGGCCATCGCCGAGGCGCTGTGAGCGCGCAAAACTGTTGTCCCGCCGCGGGCTTTGTCCGCACACTGCGCCGCAAGTGAACTTCCGCAAACAGGCCGTGCCCGAACCCGGGGCGTTCCAGATCGCCCCGATGGTGGACATCGTTTTCCTGCTGCTTATTTTCTTCCTGGTGACGTGGAATTTCGCGCGCTACGAGACCGAGTTGGATGTCAAAGTCCCGACGGCGAAAGAAGGCCAGGAATCGCGGCGCGCCGCCGGCGAAGTCATCATCAACGTCAAATCCGACGGCGCCATCGTGATGAACCGGCGCGAGATGTCGGGGGAGGAACTGACCGCCACCTTGCGCAAGATTTCCGAACTCTACCCGGACCAGGCCGTCATCCTGCGCGGCGACCAGGCCGCCGATTACCGCCACATCGTCGCCGTCCTCGACATCTGCCGCGCGGCCAACATCTGGAACGTGGCCTTCGCCACCGGACGTCCCGAATCATGAGGAAATTTCTCCCGCTGCTCGTCGCGGCGTCGACCGCCGTGGCGCAGGAGGCGCCGGTCGAGGTGCGCCGCGCCGAACCGGCCGTGCCCCGCGCGCAGCCCGCGGTGCCCGCCGCCCCCGCGACCGCCGACGCCGTCGCCCCCGGAGAAATCCGCGCCCTGCCGTCCGCCGCGGTGGGCGATCCCGTGCTGGCCGCGCTCGAGCAGGCCAATGCGTTCTACCAGCAGAAGATGTTCCAGTTGGCGGCGGACAACTACCGCGAGTTCCTGCGGTTGCGTCCGCGCGGCCCGGACCGCCAGCCCGCGCTCTTCCGTCTCGGCGAGAGTCTGCGTTCGCTCAAGCGCGAGGCCGAGGCCATGGCGGTCTACGCGGAACTGGTCGAGGAATTCAACAGCGGCGACTTTGTCGGCCCGGCCGCCTACCGGCTCGGGGAAATGCAGTTTGCCGCGCGCGACAACGAGGCCGCCGCCGCTTCCTTCCGCCTCGCCGCGCACCATGTGCGCGATCCGAAGCTGCGGCTGGCCGCGAAATTTTTCGAGGGCCGCGCGCTGGACGCCGCCAACCGCCGCGTCGAGGCGCTCTCGGCCTACCGCGAGGTGGCCGCGCAGCAGGGCGAAAACCCCTACCGCGAACGTGCGATGTTCGATCTCGCCGAGGCCGACGCGCGGTCCGGGCTCAACGAGGGCGCCTTCCGGCAATACCGCCAGCTCGCGGCGGCGGCGACCAACGCGCCGGTGCGCACGGCCTCCGCGGTCAAAGCCGGGCTCCTCGCGATCGACATGCGCGATTACCCCGCGGCGCGACCCCTGCTCGAGCAGGCCGCGGCCGACCCCGCCGCGGGCGCCTGGAAGCCGCCGGCCGAGTCCGGCCTGCTGCGCCTCGATTACGAGGAGGGCAAATACCAGGAGGTGGCCGACCGTGCGGCCGCGCTGCTGCCTGCCCTCCCGCCGTCCGCGCAGCCCGAGGTCCTGCTGCTCGCGGCCAACGCCCGCCGCCAGCTCGGCGAGCAGGCGGAGGCGCTCGACCTTTACGACCGGCTGGTCAGCGGTTTCCCCAACTCCGCCGCGGCCAAGGAAGCCGGGTTCCACCGGCTGGTCAGCCTCGTCGCGCAGCGCGACGGCCGGGCCGCGGCACAGATCGACGGTTTTCTGGCGGTCGTCGCCGATCCGGACCAACGGGCGCGGGCCAAACTGCTCAAGGCCGAGTTGCTCTTCGAACAGCGCGACTACGCGGCCGCGGAACCACTCTACGCCGAAGCCTCGACCGCGAACGGGGCCGCCAAATACCGTCCGGACGCCCTCTACAAACTCGCCTGGTGCCGCCTGCAGCAGCAGAAATACGACCTCGCCGTGGCCGCCTTCACCAGCTTCATCATGCAGTATCCGCGGCACCCGCAGATCGCCTCGGCCTACGCGCAGCGCGCGCTGGCGCAACTCGAGAACGGGCAGCGCGAGGAGGCGCTGGCGGACTTCGGCGTGGTCGTCGACAAATTCCCCGGAGCCCCCGAGCGCGAGGACGCCATGATCCAGTCCGCCCTGCTCCTCGGCAGTCTCGGACGCCCCGCCGAAATGACGGCCGCTTTCCAGCGTGTCCTCGCGGAATTTCCCGGGACCAAGTCCGCGGCGCAGGCGCATTTCTGGATCGGCTACACGGCGTTCGAGAACAAGAAATACGCCGAGGCCGTCGCCGGGTTGGAGAAAGCGCGCGAGACGGACCCGGCCCGCTATGGCGAACGGGCCACGCTGCGGTTGTTGCTGTCCCACTACTATGCCGAGGACCGCGACGCCGCGGCGCGCGAGGCCGCGGCCCTCGGGGCGGACAACACCCCGGCGGAAGTCCGCGCCTGGCTCGGCCTCACCGCGCTCGAGTCGGGCCGGCACGCCGAGGCGGTGGAAATGCTGGCCGCCGTGGCCGGCGCGGACGACGCGGGCGAAGACCTGCAACTGGCGCTGGCCCAGGCGCAGATTGGCGCGGGGCAGAACGGCGGCGCGCGCACCACGCTGGAGAAATTGCTGGCGCGCCTGCACGAACCGAAAAACAAGGCGCGGGCCCACCTCCTTTTGTCCGAGGCGCTCATCGGCCTCAAGGATCTCGAGGGCGCCAAGGCGCAGGCCGAGGAGGCGCTCAAGTTGCAGCCCGAGGGACGTCTCAACGCCGAGGCCCGCCTGGCCAACGGGCGCGCCCTGCTGGCGCAGGACCGCTACGACGACGCGGCGCGCGCCTTCATGGCCGTGGCGCTGCTTTATGACGAAAAAGACCTGACCCCCGAGGCGCTCGTGCTGGCGGAGCAGGCTTACCGCCGGGCCGACAACATGGCCGACGCCGACCGCGCGCGGGAGGAACTGCAGCGGCGCTACCCCGATTTCAAACCGCCCGCCTCGTCCTGACCCATGGCGCTGTCGCTCCCGGCGGGGGATTTCCGCGCCTTCATCTTCGACTGCGACGGCACGCTGGCCGACAACATGCCGCTGCACTACGAGGCGTGGAGCCGCGCCATGACGGACTTTGACGGTTTGTATCCCGCGGAACTTTTCTATGAATGGGGCGGGGTGCCGACCGCGGAAATCGTCCGGCGCCTCAACGCCCGCTTCGGCCTCGCCCTGGAGGTCGACGAAGTCGTGCTGCGCAAGGAGCATTACTACCGCGCCTCGATCCCGCGCGTGGTGGCCAAGCCCGACGTGGTGGCCCTGGTGCGGGACTACCACGGACGGTTGCCGCTGGCCGTCGCGTCCGGCGGGCACCGCGATCTGGTGGATCGCACCCTGCGCGCTCTCGGCATTGCGGATTGCTTCCAAGCGGTGGTCGCGGCGGAAGACTATGACAGGGGCAAGCCGCATCCCGATCCGTTTCTCACCGCCGCGGAGCGCCTGCGGGTCGCGCCCGCGCATTGCCTGGTTTTCGAAGACACCGCCACCGGCGCCGAAGCCGCGCGCGCGGCGGGTATGGCGTGCGTGCTGGTCTGACCGCGGCTACTTCTCCAGCAACGCGAGCACCGCTTTCTGCGTGTGCAGGCGGTTCTCGGCCTGGTCGAAGATGGTCCGCGCGTTCGCCTCGAAAATGTCGTCGGTGATTTCCTTGCCGCGGTAGGCCGGGAGGCAATGCATGACGAGCGGGGCGCCGCCGGCCGCGTCGACCGCCGCGCGGTTGATCTGGTAGCCGCCGAATTGCGCGAGGCGGAAAGCGGCCTCGTCTTCCTTGCCCATGCTGATCCACACATCGGTGTAGAGCACGTCCGCGCCGTCGCTGGCACCGAGGACATCGGTCGTCACCGTGATGTCGCCGCCCGCCTGCCGCACGAGTTCGGCCGGCGGTTGGAACTTGGAAGGCGCGGCGATGCGCAAAGCGAAACCCAGCTCGGCCGCGGCCCAGATCCACGAGCGCGCCACGTTGCAGTCGCCGTCGCCGATGAAGGTCATGGTCAGCCCGTCGAGCGAGCCGCGCTTTTCCACGATGGTGAACAGGTCGCTCAGGATCTGGCAGGGGTGCTCCTCGTCGGTCAGGGCGTTGATCGTGCGGAGGTTGCTCAGCGCCGCGAATTCCTCGACATCGGTCTGCGCGAACGTGCGGATGACCGCGCCGTGCACCATGCGGCCCATGACCCGCGCCGTGTCGCGGATGGGTTCGCCGCGGCCGAGTTGGATGTCGTTGGCCGCGAGAAAAATCGGCTGTCCCCCCAACTCGCGGATCCCGACCTCGAAACTCAAACGCGTGCGGGTCGAGGATTTCGAGAACATCAACGCCCAGCATTCGCCGGCCAGCGGCGCCTCGGGGTGCGCCCCGCGCCGGTGCTTCATCTCCGCCGCGCGGGCCAGAATCTCGTGGATCGTCGCGGCGTCGAGGGATTCGATGCTGAGCAGGTGTTTCATGTGGATAGGCGTCACTTTATCCGGAACCGCGCGCCGCGGTAAATAAAGTAGAAGCGGCGTCCCCGCCGCTTGTCGACGGGGGTTAAGCGGCGTGGACGCCGCTTCTACTTTCAGCTGCAGAAAGGACGTCCCTCAGGATTTGTGTAGCCTCGTCGCATTCGTCCGCGCTGACATTGAGCGGTGGCAGGAGACGGATGGTCTGCTCGCCGGCGGGCACGACCAGCAGGCCCGCGGACATCAACCGCTTCGTGAGACGCAGAGCCGGCGTGCCCTCCTCGCCTTCATGCGGCGCGAAGTCCTCCAGTTCGACACCGAGCAGCAATCCGGCTCCGCGCACTTCGCGGACGAGCGGCAATTTCTCCGCCGCCTTGCGCAGTTGCGCGCCGCGTTCGTGCGCATTGGCCAGAAGATCATCTTTCTCGATGGTGTCGAACACCGCATTCGACGCGGCGCAGGCCAAAGGAGATCCGCCGTAGGTCGTGCCGTGACTGCCCGGTCCGAGCAGACCGGCGAAAGCTTCGCGCACCCAGAACGCGCCGAGCGGGAATCCGCCTCCGATGCCCTTGGCCCAGCTGACCGCATCGGGCGCCGCGTCCTCCGCGCCCGCGGCGTGCCATCCGCACCAGTGCCCGGTGCGCCCGAGACCGCACTGCACTTCGTCATAGAGCAGGAGCAAACCGTGCTCGTCGCACAACGCGCGCAGGGCGCGCAGAAATTCGGCGGGAAGCGGACGCACGCCCCCTTCGCCTTGGATCGGTTCGACCATGATGGCGGCGGTCTTTCCGCTTAACGCGTCCTGCACGCATTCGAGACGCGCAGGGACGTTAAGGAATCCGTCGACGGGCGGACCGAACCCCAGCTTCACCTTGAGCTGACCCGTGGCCGCGATGCCACCAAGCGTTCGTCCGTGGAACGAGCCGTCGAGGGTGATGATTTCGTGGCGGCCTTGCGGCGCGCCGTGTTTGCGCGCGAGTTTGTAGAGCCCTTCGTTGGCCTCGGCGCCGCTGTTGCCGAAAAAGATTTTGCCCGGCAAGCCGACATAGCCGACGAGGCGCCGGGCCAGCTCGGCTTGCGGGCGGGTGAGATAAAGATTCGACGTGTGGATCAGCGTGCCGGCTTGAGCCGCCATCGCGTCGCGGATGGCCGGATGCGCGTGACCGAGCGAGTTGACCGCGATGCCGGAGGTGAAGTCGAGATAGCAGCGGTCCTGTTCGTCCCAGACACGCGCGCCTGCACCGCGAACCAGCGCGAGCGGGAACCGCGCGTAAGTCGGTATGACATACTGCGCGTAGAGGTCGGCGGTGGTTGCCGTCATGGATGGCCGGAGATGTTAAAGGTCCGCACGGGCGTGGCAAGGAGCGGCCCGCGCTCAATCCGGTTGCGCGGTAGCGGGGGAGGGGAGACCGGTGATGCGGTCCCCGGGGAGGATTTTGTTTTTGTGGAACCAGCCCTGCGGAACCTCGAGCGCGTAAAGCAAGTCGCGGAAGGCGCTGCGGGCCGGGGTTTCGTCGAGGGGCTGCATGTCGTGGATCTCGCGGATGACGCCCGCCGCATTGATGTAGGCGATGGAGAGCGGCACGAGGGTGTCACGCATCCAGAAACCCATGGCTTGCGGCTCGCGGAAGACGAAAAGCATGCCCTTCCCCTCGGCCAACTCCTCGCGACCCATCAGGCCGATGGTCCGCTCGTCGCTCTCGTCGGCCACCTCCGCCTCGACGGTCACCGGGCCGATGCGGAGAGTCACGGAGGGGAGGATTTCCTGCGGCGGGGTGCGCGCTTGGACCTGCTCAAAATAAAAAAAGAAACCCGAAATCAGAATGGCGGCGGTGGCGAGACGTGCGATGGCGGGGCGGTGCATGGCGGTTAATTTAGGTGGATCGACCGCGCAGTGCACATTTTTTCGTCAGAGAGAAATCAGTGTTGCCATTAGCTGCGTTAATACTACGCTCATCTGATCCGCGCCCACTGCAGCGGTTCCCGCGTTAATTGGATGGCAAATTTTTTCCCAAGCTGGACGAACTGGCTGCCCCTGAAGTTGCTGGTCATAGTGCTGGTTCTCGGCGCGGTCGTGACGGGCGGGATCTGGTATTATTTCACGCCGAAATACACCAACGTGGGCTACATGCCCGAACAACCGGCCCCGTTCTCCCATGCCATCCACGTGGAGCAGCTCGGGATGGACTGCCGTTACTGTCATACCCATGTCGAGGTGGCGGCCCACTCGAACGTTCCCGACACCCAGACCTGCATGGCCTGCCACTCGCAGATCAAAAGCCAGAGCCCGAAGCTGGCCGCGGTCCGCGCCAGTTGGGAAACCGGCACGCCGGTGCAATGGGTCCGCATCCACAAGGCACCCGACTACGTCTATTTCAACCACGCGGTCCACGTGAATCGCGGTATCAGCTGCTACAGCTGCCACGGCCAGATCAACGAAATGCCCGTGGTTTACCAGGCCGAGCCGCTGAGCATGGCCTGGTGCCTCGAGTGCCACCGCGCCCCGGAACTGCACCTGCGTCCGCCCTCCGAAGTCTACAACCTCAACTGGCGCCCCGCCTCCGCACAGGAGCAACTCGCCATGGGCGCGCAATACAAGAAGGAATGGAACGTCAACCCGCCGGTCGGCTGCGGAGCCTGCCACCGCTGATATGAAACGCGTCCTTCCCCATCCCGAGCGCGAAACGCGTCCGACCCTCTGGCGCAGTCTCGACGAATTGGCGTCCGCGCCTGACTTCGTCGAAAAACTCGAACGCGAATTCCCGCAGGGCGCATCCGAGTGGCACGGCGGCGAACTTTCACGCCGCAACTTCCTCCAACTCATGGGCGGTTCGATGGCCCTGGCCGGCATCGGCCTGACCGGTTGCCGCCGCCCCGAAGCCTATCTCGTGCCGTTCACCAACGGCGTCGAGTGGACCATTCCCGGTAAATTCCTCTACTACGCGACGTCCATGCCGCGCCGCAACGGCGCCATGCCGCTCATCGCCACGACGAGCGACGGACGTCCGACCAAACTCGAAGGCAACCCGCTGCATCCGATCAGCAACGGCGGAACGGACACCTTCGCGCAGGCCTCGGTCCTCGATCTTTACGATCCGAATCGCTCGAAAGTGATCAAGACGGGCGGCGCGAAAAGCGATGCCGCTGCGCTCGGAGCCAAGCTCGATGAGGTTGCGGCAGCCGCCGCAGCGAATGGCGGACAAGGCGTCGCTTTCCTCGTCGAACGCAATGCGTCGCCCACGCGCGAACGCCTGCTCGCCCAACTGCGGCAGAAATATCCGAATCTCCTCTGGGCCGAATACGAACCGCTCGGCGCGAACGAAACCGATGCCCCCGTCGCCGCCTGCTTCGGAGCGAATGTCGCGGTCACCCCGGATTTCAGCCGCGCGGACAAAGTTCTCGCCGTCGACAGCGATTTCCTCAACGCGTCGTTCAGCGGACTCGACCAAGTGCGCGGATTCATGGCGCGCCGCCGCATCAGCGAGCCGGGTCAGCCGATGAACCGGCTTTACGTAGCGGAGACGCATTATTCCTCGACCGGCGGCATGGCCGACCATCGTGTGCGGATCAAGCCGTCCGAAGTCGGCGCCTTCCTCCGCGCCTTGGCCGTGCAAGTTGCCGCGCACACCGGCGACGGCACCTTGGCCGGTATCGCGTCCGCTTTCCCGCAAGCACCGGTCCCCGGCGACCCCGCGTGGATTGTCGAATGCGCCAAAGACCTCGCCGCCTCGCGCGGCAAGAGCCTCGTGGTCGTCGGCGACCGGCAACCCGCCGCGTTGCAGGCCCTCGGTCTAGCCATCAACAATGCGCTGGGCGCTCTTGGACAAACCTTGCGCGGCCAGCGGGTCGAAGCGCCGCAAGCCGCCTCGATCGCCGAACTCGCCGCTGCCATGCAAGCCGGCCGCGTGCAAAATCTTTTCATCCTCGGTGGCAACCCGGTCTACAACGCACCGGCCGACCTGCGCTTCGGCGAACTCCTTTCCGGCGTGCCGGTCAGCGTGCGTCTCGGACTCTACGAGGATGAAACGTCCGCCGCCTGCACGTGGCACATCCCGCAGGCGCACTACCTCGAAAGCTGGGGCGACGCGCGCAGCGCCGACGGCACGGTGTGCGCCGTGCAACCGATGATCCTTCCGCTCTGGGACGGCGTGAACGAACTCGAGATCCTCAATCGCCTGGCCGGCAACGAGCAGCCGATCGGTCCGCAGTTGGTCCGCGAAACCTTCGCCGGAATCGCCGGTGGCGGTGACCTCGAGGCGAAGTGGACCGAATTTCTGCGCCAGGGATTTTTGCCCGACACCGCGTGGCCCGACGCGCCGCTCGCTTTCAATGCCGGCGCGGCCACCGCGCTCGCCGCGGCTTTCCGCCCCGAAGCCGGCGGACTCGACATCGCTTTCATTCCGAGCAGCACGCTCGACGACGGACGTTACGCCAACAACGGCTGGCTGCAGGAGACGCCCGACTTTGCGACGAAGATCACGTGGGACAACGCCGCGCTGATCAGTCCGGCCACGGCCAAAGAACTCGGCGTCGCGACCGGCGACATGGTGTCGCTCACCGCCGGCGACCGCTCGATTGAAGCGCCCGCGCTCGTCGCCCCCGGCCACGCCGACGGCGCGGTCAGCATCGCGCTCGGCTACGGGCGCGTGAACATCACGCATGTCTCCGACAAAGTCGGCTTCAATGCCTACCCGCTGCGCACCACGCGCGGCATGACGCACGTTTCGAACGCCTCGCTCAAACGCACCGGCGCGAAGCACAAGTTCGCCGAGACGCAGACGCACCAGAGCATGGAAGGCCGCGACCTCGTGCGCGAAGGAACGGCCGAGCGCTACGCGAAGGAACCGACTTTCGCGCAGACCATGGGGATGGACGGACACATCCCGCCGAACATTTCGCTTTTCACCCATCCGCCGCTCACCTCGCCCGAGCAATGGGGCATGACCGTCGATCTCAGCACCTGCACGGGTTGCAACGCCTGTGTCGTCGCCTGTCAGGCGGAGAACAATGTCCCCATTGTCGGCAAGGATCAGGTTTCGCGCGGACGCAACATGGCGTGGATCCGCATGGACCGCTATTTCGCCGGCGACGAGAACGACCCCGAAATGCTCTCGCAGGCCATTATGTGCCAGCATTGCGAGAACGCGCCCTGCGAAACAGTGTGTCCGGTCAATGCCACGGTGCACAGCGAGGACGGCCTCAACCTGATGGCCTACAACCGCTGTATCGGCACGCGGTATTGCGCGAACAACTGCCCATGGAAGGTGCGCCGCTTCAATTTCTTCGACTACAATCAGCGTCCGCTCGACCAGCTGTATCTCGGACCCTTCGCCAAGAAGGGCATGGCCGACAGCCTGCAAATGTCGAAAAACCCGAACGTCACCGTGCGCATGCGCGGCGTCATGGAAAAGTGCACGTATTGCATCCAACGCATCGAGGAAGCGCGCATCACGCAGACCGTGCGCGCCGGCGCGTCGGACAAATCGAAGGTGCCGTTCCCCGAGGTGAAGAGCGCCTGCCAGCAGGCCTGTCCTTCGGAATCGATCGTCTTCGGCAACATCAGCGATCCGAACAGCCGGGTGGCCCAGCTGAAGCGCGAACCGCGCAATTACGAAATGCTGAAGTATCTCAACGTCAGCCCGCGCACAACCTACCTCGCGCGCATCAAGAACCCGAACATGGCCATGCCCGGCGCGGACAAAGTCGGCTGGGCCAACGGTCAGCCACACCACGGCGGGCACGGCGACGACCACAACGGCCACGGGGCCGGACACGCGGAGGAGGCGCATAGCAGCTGATCATGGCGGACGTGCACATGCAGAGCCCCGAGGCTGCGGCCGAGCGCATCAAGCGCGCGCCGCTGGTCACGAACAACCGCCCGATGTCGTGGATCACCAACCACGTCGCCTCGGTCACGGAAAAAGGCGCGCCGATGTGGTGGTGGATCGCGTTCACCGTCAGCGCCTCGCTCGCGCTGGTCAGCTTCTTCTGCATCGCCTACCTCATCTCGACCGGCGTCGGCGTGTGGGGCCTGAACCACCCGGTCGGCTGGGCGTGGGACATCACGAACTTCGTGTTCTGGATCGGTATCGGTCACGCGGGCACGCTCATTTCGGCGATTCTTTTCCTCACGCGGCAGAAGTGGCGCACCTCGATCAACCGCGCGGCCGAAGCGATGACGCTTTTCGCCGTGGTTTGCGCCGGCATTTTCCCCGCGGTCCACGTCGGCCGCATCTGGATGGTCTGGTTCCTCGCGCCGGTGCCGAACTCGAACGCCATCTGGCAGAACTTCCGCAGTCCGCTTTTGTGGGACGTTTTCGCCGTTTCGACTTATTTCACGGTGTCCGTCCTCTTCTGGTATACTGGGCTCGTTCCCGACCTCGCCACGCTGCGCGACCGCGCGAAGAACAAACTGCGCAAATTCTTCTACGGAATCGCCGCCCTCGGATGGCGCGGAGGCAACCGTCAGTGGAAACACTACGAGATGGCCTACCTCATCCTCGCGGGCCTGAGCACGCCGCTCGTGTTGTCCGTGCACTCGGTCGTGTCCTTCGACTTCGCCACTTCGGTCATTCCCGGATGGCATACCACGATCTTCCCGCCCTACTTCGTGGCCGGCGCCATCTTTGGCGGTTTCGCCATGGTGCTGACCATCATGCTCCCGGCGCGAGCCATCTTCGGCCTGCACGATCTGATCACCGACGACCACGTCGACAAGATGTGCAAAATCATCCTGCTGACCGGATCCATCGTCGGCTACGCCTACGCCATGGAGTTCTTCATCGCGTGGTATGGCGGCAACGCCTTCGAGCAATACGCCTTCATCAACCGCGCGACCGGTCCTTACTGGTGGGCTTACTGGGCGATGATTTTCTGCAACGTGGTCGCCCCGCAATTGTTCTGGTTCCGCTTCTTCCGCCGCCACGTGCTCTGGGTCTTCGTCGTTTGCATGTTCGTCAACGCCGGCATGTGGTTCGAGCGCTTCGTCATCATCGTCACCTCGCTGCACCGCGACTTCCTGCCCTCGAGCTGGAACATGTTCTACCCGACGTGGGTCGACATCTGGACGTTCGTCGGAACCTTCGGCATTTTCCTCTCGCTCTTCCTGCTCTTCATCCGCTGGCTGCCGATGATCTGTATTTTCGAAGTCAAAGCCGTCCTGCCCGAAGCCGACCCGCACCACGGGCACGACGATCACCACCACGCGCCCGCCGCGGCGCTGAAAGGAGCCGCGCACTGACATGGAAACGGCCGGCAACACCCAATCGCAACTCTTCGCCATGGCCGCCGAAGTGCCATCGGCCACCGCGCTCTACCACGCCGCGGAGAAGGTGCGCGATGCGGGTTACACGCGCTGGGATGTTTATTCGCCGTTCCCCATCCACGGGATGGACCACGCCATGGGGCTGAAAAAATCCTGGCTCAGCGCGCTTGTTTTCATCGGCGGCATCACCGGACTGACCATCGCCGCGTTGCTGCAATTTTATCCGTCCTCGATCGAATACCCGCTCGTCGTGGCCGGCAAGCCGACGAACTTTTTCACCGTGCCGGCGTTCTTCCCGATCATGTTCGAGCTGACCGTCCTGCTCTCCGCATTCACCGCGACCTTCGGCATGCTCGCGCTCAACGGCCTGCCGCGCTGGAACCATCCGCTTTTCAACTGGGATACTTTCAAGAAGGTCAGCGACGACGGATTCTTCCTCGCCATCGAGTCGACGGATCCGAAGTTCGACGAGGAATCGACCCGCGCCATGCTCGAAAGCGTAGGCGCCAAACACATCACGCTGGTTTACGCGGACTGATATGCTGCGCTACTTTTTCATCGGTCTCGGCCTCTTCCTCGTGGGTCTCCTCGCTGTCGCGGGCTTCCGCGGACAGAAGAGCGGCAAGCCGCCCATCGAGATCTTCCCCGACATGGACCACCAACCGAAGGTGAAGGCGCAGGCGCCGAGTGATTTCTTCGCTGACGACCGCGGTAATCGTCGGCCCGTGGCCGGCACCGTGCCGCTCGGCTATGAGATGCCGGTGTCGGAGGAAAATCCGTTCCCTGACGAAGGCAAATACCGCATGGTGCGCTATTCGTCCGGCACCGATTACCTGAACACCGGCCGCTTCGGCAACCAGTGGGGCACGGGAATTCCCATGCCGGTCACGGCCGAACTGATGCAGCGCGGGCAGGAGCGTTATACCATTTTCTGCGGCGTGTGCCACGGGGCGAGCGGCGGGGGCAATGGCGTGGCAGGACAATACGGGCTCGTGGCTATCGCCAGTCTCCACCAGGACCGTCTGCGCCAGATGGCCGACGGCGAGATCTACAACACCATCACCCACGGCAAGAACACCATGCTCGGCTACGGCTCGAAAATCCCCGTCGACGACCGTTGGGCCATCGTGGCCTACGTGCGTGCGCTGCAAATGGCGCAGACCGCGACGGTCAACGACGTTCCACCCGCCGAGCGCGCCGCCCTCGAGACGCCGCCGACCCAACCATGAGCGACCAAGGATCCAAGATCAGCTCGAAGGAATTCTTCGATTACCAGGGCTTCGGCGGGAAGTTGCTCTTCACCGTCGTGCTGGCCGTGCTCTCGCTCGCGCTGGCCGCGTGGGGCGGCTTCCTTTCGTCCAAGCAATTCGCCTTCTCCTGGCTCTTCGCCTTCACCTTTTTCTTCACCATCGCGGCCGGATCGCTCTTCTGGATCCTCGTGCACCACGCGGTCGATGCCGACTGGAGCGTGGTGGTGCGGCGTCAGTTGGAAAACATCGCGTGGCTTTTCCCCGTGCTGGCCATTTTGTTTATCCCGATCATCTTCAACGCGCCGACGCTCTTCAAATGGATGAAGATCGAACCCGGCGTCGATCCGCTGCTCGACGGCAAGGCGGCCTATTTGAACCAGCCGTTCTTTTGGATCCGCGCCGGATTCTATTTCCTTTTCTTCAGCCTCGCCGCCTACCTGCTGCGTCGCAATTCGGTGCGCCAGGATCAGGACGGCGACCCGCGTCATACCTGGCTCTCGCGCAAGATGGTTTTTCCCATGCTCCCGCTGTTCGCCTTGTCCCTGACCTTCGGTGCGTTCGACTGGCTGATGGGCCTCGACTTCCACTGGTTCTCCACCATGTGGGGTGTCTACATCTTCGCCGGCTCGGCCTTGAGCTCGATGTGCGTGCTCGTGCTGCTCGTCACGGCGTTGCGCAGCGCGGGTTACCTCGAGGGCGTGGTCACCATCGAGCACTACCACATTATGGGCAAGCTGATGCTGGCCTTCACCGTGTTCTGGGCCTACATCGGCTTCAGCCAATACATGCTCATCTGGTATGCGAACATCCCGGAAGAAACCGTGTGGTTCCTCCGCCGCAACACCGGAAGCTGGAACACGCTGAACATCATTCTCGTCATCGGCCATTTCTTCCTGCCCTTCGTCGTCCTGCTTTTTCAGGCAACCAAGAAAAAGCCGCTCCTCCTCTGCACCGTGGCCGCGTGGATCCTGCTCATGCACCTGCTCGACCTGTATATCATCGTCCTGCCGACCTACCACAAAGCGGGCGCATCGTTCCATTGGCTCGACCTCGTTTGCCTGCTGGCCATCGGCGCCACGCTAGCCGCCATCTTCATGAAACGCCTCGGGGATGCGCCGCTCTGGCCGGTGAAGGACCCGCGGCTGGGCAACTCTTTGAAACTCCGCAACTGATGAGCACCGCACCGCACAGCACCGCCCCGCGCGAGAAGAGCATCTGGCCGATGTTCGCCGGCGCGTTCGTGCTCTTCGCGCTCTTCGCCGCGTTCGTCGCGTGGATGTTGCGCGCGGGGGATCCGGCGTCCTTCGATGAAGAGGTCATCCGCGCCAAGGAGCGCTACGAAATTCTGGCCAAGATCCAAGAGGAGAACAACGCGCTGATCACCGGCTACGGCTGGGCCGACCAGGCCAAAGGCGCGGTGCGCATCCCGCTCGACCGCGCCATGGAACTCGCCGTGGCCAAACTTTCCACGCAAGGCGAACCGCGTCCGGCTTACCCGGTCGACCCGAATGTGCCGCTCGGTTCGGCGGTGAAGCCCGGGGGCCTCGCCGCCGCCCAACCGACCCCGCCTCCTTTCAACGCGCCCGCCGCGCCGGAGCCCGCACCCGAAGCCGAGGCCGCGCCCGCCGAAGACGCGGAGCCGGCAGCCCCCGAGGAGGCACCCGCGCCATGAACACGATCGTTTACATCCTGCTCGCGGCCGGACTCGTCTTTTTCGGCGGCACGACGCTGGCCGCGTTTTACTGGGCGGCCAAGACAGGACAGTTCCGCAATCTTGAAGACGGCTCGAAGTCCATTTTTGATGATGACGAACCCGTCGGCACGGCCACGGACGCCTTTGCCGACAAACAGGCCGACCGCCCTCTGCGGCGCGGGGCCATAGCTTTCAAATCATGAGCGCAACCTCGGCCCATCCTTCCACCGTGACGCCGGAAATCGAAAAGGCGCAGCGCGCGCTCATCGACGAGTCGACGCGCCTGCCGGTCGTGCTTTTCTATGCCTCGGCCGTTTTCTGGCTGCTCGTCGGCACGGTCTTCGCGCTGCTCGCCTCGTTCAAGATGAACGCGCCGACGTTCCTCGACCAGTGGGGCTGGCTGACCTTCGGCCGCGTCCGTCCGGCGCACTTGAATGCCGTGGCCTACGGTTGGGCCGCGCCGGCCGGCATCGGCACCGCGCTCTGGCTCATGGCCCGCCTGTGCCGAACGCCGTTGCGTCATAGCAAGTTGCTCATCGGTGCCGCCATCTTCTGGAACGTCGGCGTGCTGCTCGGCATTCTCGGCATCCTCGCCGGCGACGGACGCTCCATCGAGTGGCTCGAGTTCCCGAACTACGCGAGCTTCATGCTCTTCATGGCCTTCGGCCTCATCGCCGTATGGGGCGTCATCATGTTCCGCTTCCGCCAACCCGGCCACGTTTACGTGAGCCAGTGGTATCTGCTCGCGGCCCTCCTCTGGTTCCCGTGGCTTTATTCCACGGCGAACATCCTCCTCAACTTCGAACCGATCCAAGGCGGCGCGCAGGGCGCGGTCAATTGGTGGTATGGCCACAACGCCCTCGGCCTGTGGTTCACGCCGATCGGACTCGCCGCCGCCTACTACCTGATCCCAAAAGTCCTCGGCCGCCCGATCCACAGCTACTACTTGAGCATTCTCGGTTTCTGGTCGCTCGCGCTCTTCTACAGCTGGAACGGCATGCACCATCTCATCGGCGGACCGTTCCCCGCGTGGCTGGTCAGCGCCAGCGTGGTGGCCAGCGTGATGATGTTCATCCCGGTCATCACCACCGCGATCAACCATCACATGACGGTGCGCGGCAACTTCCACGCGTTGAAATGGAGCCCGACCCTCCGCTTCACCGTCTTCGGCGCCATGTGCTACACTCTGGCCAGCGTGCAGGGCAGCCTCATGGCCATCCCGACCCTCAATGTCGTCACGCACTTCACCCATTACACGGTCGGCCACGCGCACCTCGGACTCTACGCTTTCTTCACCATGATCATGTTCGGCGCGATGTATTACATCTTGCCGCGCGTCGTCGGATGGGAATGGCCGTCGGCCCGGCTTATCCGCTGGCACTTCTGGCTGGTGGCCATCGGCATCGGGATGATGGTCATCGTCCTCACCCTCGGCGGCATTTTGCAGGGCCTCGCCCTGCTGGATCCGAACATCACCTTCATGGCTTCGCTCGACTACACGAAGCCGTGGCTCTTCCTGCGCAGCGTGTCGGGTGTGCTGCTCACCGCGGGCCACATCGTTTTCGCCGTCAGCTTCACCCTCCTCCTGCTCAAGGCCGGCGCCCTGCGCAGCGAACCCACGCTTTTCGGCACCGACCAGGGACGCCGACCGGAGCCGCTCAACGTATGAACCGGATGCCCGTCATCGTTATCGGGGTTTTCCTGACCTTCCTCAGTTCGTGGATCGGGCTGGTCGCCTATCCTTACTTCGCGCTCGGACGCTACACCCCGTTCACCGATGAAGCCACCGGCGACATCAACCCGCCGCCGCTCTCCGGTCTGGCCGTCAAAGGCCAGCAAGTCTACGCCTCGGCCGGCTGTGTGTATTGTCATAGCCAGCAGGTCCGCCAAGTCGGCTACGGCAGCGACCTCGAACGCGGGTGGGGGGCGCGTCCGACGGTGGCCCGCGATTACATGCGCGAGAATCCCGTTTTCCTCGGCACCATGCGCACCGGTCCCGACCTGACCAACATCGGCGCCCGCCAGCCCAGCGCCATGTGGCACCATCAGCATCTCTACCAACCCGGCACGGTCAGCCCCGGTTCGATCATGCCGAGCTACAAATACCTCTACGAGACCCGTAAAATCGAAGGTCAGCGCGCGGCCAATGCCATCGACCTGCTCCCGCCGGACAATCCGCCGGACGGCTACGAGGTCGTCCCGACC
>Ga0172372_10005697_pt1 | contig 17257 bp, 10 predicted proteins | sample LakKiv5m_2_FD_114544 | JGI IMG/M metagenome (GOLD analysis project Ga0172372, IMG submission 114544) | Freshwater microbial communities from Kabuno Bay, South-Kivu, Congo - kab_092012_9.5m | ecosystem: Environmental > Aquatic > Freshwater > Lake | place: Democratic Republic of the Congo...
ATTGCGTCTTGCAGCTGGGGCAGGCTTTCATCGCGCGGCGCTCGTCGAGAAGCGGGGTGACGCTACCATCCGGCCGCTGTGACGGTCAACGCGCGCGCTGTGATTCCCTCGTGAGATCACGCGTTTAGCGCGACTCCGCACATGCGATCCGGCGTTGCCAGCCGCACGCCGGCGCGATAGAGGAGCCCGATGGGTCGCATCCGCGTGCTCGACGATGCGCTCGCCGACCAGATCGCCGCCGGCGAGGTCGTCGAGCGGCCCGCGAGCATCGTCCGCGAGCTGCTCGACAACGCGATCGACGCGGGCGCGACGCGCATCGTCGTCGAGGTCGGCGGCGGCGGGAGCGAGCTCCTCCGCGTCACCGACGACGGCGAGGGCATGGAGCCCGACGACGCGGTCCTCGCGCTGCGGCGCCACGCGACGAGCAAGCTCCGCGCGATCGAGGACCTCGAGCAGCTCGCCACGCTCGGCTTCCGCGGCGAGGCCCTGCCCTCGATCGCGTCCGTCGGGCGGCTCGTGCTCACGACGCGCACGCGCGCGGCGAGCGGCGGCACGCGCGTCGCGGTCGAGGGCGGCGGCACGCCAGTCGTGACGCAAGCGGGCTGCGCGCCCGGCACGAGCGTCGAGGTGCGCGACCTCTTCTACAACGTGCCCGCGCGCCGCAAGTTCCTCCGCGCTGCCGCGACGGAGAGCGCGCACATCGCCGAGATCCTCGTGCGCGCCGCGCTCGCGCATCCCGCGCTGCACCTCGAGCTGCGCCGCGATGGACGCGTCGCCCGCGCGTTCCTCCCCGCGGCCGACCTCGTGAGCCGCACGCGCGCCGTGCTCGAGCTGCCCACGCTCGCGCACCTCACGGGTGCTCGCGACGGCGTGCACGTCGAGGCCCTGCTCGACGCGCCCGAGCGCGCCCGGAGCGGGACGACCGCGCTCCACACCTTCGTCAATCGCCGCCCGGTGCGCGAGCGGACGCTGGCCCGCGCGGTCGCCTTCGCCTACGGCAGCGTGCTCCCGCCGGGGCGCTTCCCGACGGGCGTCGTGCACCTGACGATAGACCCGCGGGAGGTCGACGTGAACGTGCACCCGCAGAAGGCCGAGGTGCGCTTCGCCCGCGGACGCGAGGTGCTCGATGCGGTCACGCGCGTACTCGCGCACGGGCTCGGGACGAGCGCCTGGGGCGGACCGGCGGCGCGCGGTCAGGGCTTCTGGGCCGGGCGACTCTCCGCCGGGCCGCGCAGCACCGAGAACACGCTCTCCGCAGGCGGAGGCGCACACCACGACGCGCACGGCGACGCGACGCCGCGCGCCGACGACGACACGAACGATGGATGGGGCCTGGCAGACGCCGCGCCCCCTCCAACACCGACGCCGACCGACGCGCGCGCCGACCGCTCCGCGACGATGCGCGCCACGGTTCGCAACGAAGATGCATCTGCATCACGCGATACATCTGCAACGCGTGATGCAAATGCAACCGAGTTGAAGTCCGATGCGACCGTTCTTTCGGGCGCGGGATTCACGGACTCGACGGCGCGAAGCGCTGCGCCTCACGACCCGCGGCCCTACACCGCGCGCGACGCGGCGGCCCTGCTCGGCGTGCCTCCCGCCCTGCTCGACGGGGCATCCACGCGGAGCGGCGCGACGGCGACCCTGCCGGAGCTGACCGCGCGCGGACCTTTCGGTGCGCTGCGCTTCCTCGCGCAGGTGCGGCGCATGCTGCTCGTCTGCGAGGGGCCGGATGCCCTGCACGTCATCGATCAGCACGCGGCCGACGAGCGCGTGCAGTTCCACCGCCTGCGCCGCGCGTATGCGGCGCGCGCCGTGCGCACACAGCCGCTGCTCTTCCCCGAGCGCGTCGAGGTCTCGGCGTACGAGGCGGCGCTGCTCGACGAGGCGCGCGCCGAGGTGCTCGCGCTCGGGCTCGACGTCACGACGCTCGGCACGACGACGGTCGCCGTCCACGCGGTGCCCGCCCTGCTGCGTCGCGCGACGCCCGCGCGGCTCGTGCGCGACGTCGTCGAGCAGCTCGCGCACACGGGCGGGCGCGGCTTCGGCGACGCGATCGACATGGCCATCGCGACGATGGCCTGCCACGGCGCGATCCGCGCGGGCGACGTGCTCGCGCCCGAAGAAGGCGCCGCGCTGCTGCGCGCACTCGACGAGATCGACGACTTCGCGGGGCACTGCCCGCATGGTCGGCCGATCGTCTTCAGCGTGCCCTTCACCGACCTCGAGCGACGGCTCGGGCGCTGACGCGCATGACGGAGCGAGACACCGCGGTCGAGGTGCTCGTCCTCGCCGGGCCGACGGCTGCCGGCAAGACGGCCGCTGCCGTCACGCTGGCCGAGCGACTCGGCGGCGAGCTCGTCGGCGCCGACAGCGTGCAGGTCTATCGCGGCTTCGACGTCGGCTCGGCGAAGCCCGGCACGGAGGAGCTGCGCGGCGTTCGTCATCACCTGCTCGACGTCGCCGACGCGGACGCGCCGCTCGACGCGATGGCCTTCGCGCGGCTCGCCGATGCAGCCATCGCCGACGTGCGCGCGCGGGGACGCGTGCCGATCGTCGTCGGCGGCACCGGGCTCTGGCTGCGGGCGCTGCTGCGCGGGCTCGTCGCGGTGCCGGCCGTCGATCCGGCGCTCCGCATGCGCCTCGACGCCGAGGCCGATGCGCTCGGTGCGCCCGCGCTGCACGCGCGCCTCGCGCAGGTCGATCCGCAGGCGGCTGCGCGCATCCACCCGAACGATCGCCTGCGCATCGTCCGTGCGCTCGAGGTCTACGCGCAGACGGGCACAGCGCTCGGCGCGCTCCAGGCCGCGCACGCGCTCGGCGCGCCGCGCTACGCGTACGCGATGCTCGCGGTCGATCGGCTCAATGACGAGCTCTATCCGCGCATCGAGGCGCGCGTCACGGCGATGCTCGAGGCCGGGCTCGCCGACGAGGTCCGCGCGCTCGTCGCACGCCACGGAGAAGGCGTGCGGGCGCTGCAGGCCGTCGGCTACCGCGAGATGCTCGATCACGTCGTGCGCGGCGTGTCGCTCGCGGAGACGCGCGCACGCATCGTGCAGAGCACGAAGACGTACGTGCGGCGGCAGCGCACGTGGCTGAAGAACGAGCCCGGCGTCACGGGCCGTTGGCATCCGGATGCGCTGCTCGGCGACGAAGGCGCGCGCTGGCTCGCCGCGTGCGGATTTCGCACCGCTTGAGGCCGCCGCGAGAGAGCGCGGTGACGCTCCGTGGATAGGCTTGTCACGGCGTGTGCAGGCAGCGATGATGCTCTCGTGTCGCAGTCGTCTTCGTCGTCACGCCCCGTGCTGCTCGTGGGAGACGACGACGCGCTGCGCGATCTCTTCGGTCATCTGCTCGCTTTGCGGGGCCACGCCGTGCTCGCAGCCGACGACATCGACGAGGCGGTCGAGCGCTGCCGGCAGGAGTCGGTGGGCGTCGTCGTGATCGAGAACGTCTTGCCCGGTAGCTCGTGGACGGCGCTCGCACGCTCGCTCAGCGAGCGCCTCGGCGGCACGGCGCCGCCCGTCGTGATGCTGAGCGGCAGCTGGGCGCAGGGGAGTCCCGACGCCGCGCAGCCCAACGTCGAGACGATGCTCGCGCCGCACCGCGCCGAGCAGCTGCTCGACGTCGTCTCGCGCTACTGCCGCGCGATCGGGCGCACGAGCTGAGCGAGCGTCAGATGCGGATCGACTTCCAGTCGCCGCGCCGGAATTGCCAGACCATCGCCACCGTGAGCAGGCCGATGTAGACGGCCGCAGACGTCCACACGCCGATGAGGCCGAGGTCGAGGACGACGCCGAAGAGGTAGGCACCCGGCACGAGCCAGCCGAGATGCAGCAAGAGCTCGACGATCATCACGAAGCGCGTGTTGCCCGCCCCGAAGAGCGCCTGCGTGAGGATCATGCCCGTCGCGATCACCGGCCCGCACGCGCCCATCAATTGCAGGCTCGGCGTGGCCGCCTCGATCACACCGGGCGACTTGTTGAAGACGGCGATGAGCGGCGCGGGGAAGAGGATCTCGGTGAGGCCGATCACGCCGAACGCCATCGCGCCGAGCTTCACGCTCGCCCAGGCAACGCGCTCCGCGCGCTCGGGGCGACCGGCGCCGAGCTCCTGCGAGACGAGCGTGGCCGTCGCGACGCCGAACGCCATGCAGGAGAAGAAGGTGATCGAGAGCACCTGGATGATGATCGTCGTCGCCGCGCCGTAGATCGACTCGGTGCCGCCGGCCGCGAGGTGCGCGGCGTCGAGCCCCTCGACGATGCGCCGGAAGAGCAGGAAGCCCGACATGATCACGGCCGTCGCGATGCCCGAGGGCACGGAGATGCGCGCGAGCTCCTTCATCGTCGAAGCGGACAGCGGGCCCGAGTACGGCGCGCGCTCGACGCGATCGGCGGGTGAGAACGAGAACAGCGCGACGACGACGAAACCGACCCACGAGGACGCCATGCCGGCGACGCCCGCGCCCTCGACGCCCATGCGCGGCGCGCCGAAGTTGCCGAAGATGAGCAGCCAGCAGAGCACGAGGTTCACGATGTTCATCACGACGGCCGCGACGAAGTGGATGTACGTGCGGCCGGTGCCGTCGAAGTAGGCCTTGTAGGCCGCCGTCGCGACCATCGACACGACGCCGAGGAAGCGCCACTGCGTGTACGCGGTGCCGAGCGCGGCGCTGTTCGCGTTGTCGGGCATGAGCGCGGAAAACGCCGCCTCGATGAAGAAGTAGCCGACGATCGACGCGACGAGGCTCGCCGTCGCGGCGAGGACGACGGCGTTCTTCAGCACCGCGCCCGCCGCGCGCGGATCGCCCGCGCCCGTGCGTCGCGCGACCATCGCCTGCGTCCCGACGGAGATGGCGGAGAAGAAGCCGCCGACCGCCCAGAGCAGGATCAGCGAGTTCGAGAGCACCGACTGACCGTCCGAGCGATCCGGCTCCGGCAACATCCCGAAGAAGACGGTGTCGACGATGTTCACGCCCGTCTGGGTGAGGAAGGCGAGCATCGCCGGGATGGCGAGCACCAGGATGCGGCGGGCGTCCTCGCGCACGAGGAAGGACGACGGCGCGGCGGACTCCGGAGATGCGTCAGCCATCAGGGTTGCGGCGGTATAGGCCGGGCCGCGCGGCACGGCAATCGCGGGCGCCGGGCGCGGACGCGCGTCGTCACTGAATCGTCATTCAGCGCGGCGCAGGCGCGCGAGCACATCCTGCGGCGCGCGCACGCGCAGGTGCGTGCCGTGCTCGTCGTACGTCTCTTCGAGGACGCGCGCGACCGCGTGCACCTCGGCGACGCGGCGACCTTCGGCGTAGGGGAAGAAGAGCGTCGCCTCCTCCATCCGCGCTTCGAAGTTCGCGACGATGCGCGCACGCAGGCGCGCGACGTCGGCCGGATCGCGCGCGCTCATGAAGAAGGCCGCGGGAAACTCGGCCTCGAGCGCGGCGCGCGCCGCTGCATCGACGCGGTCCATCTTGTTCAACACGAGCAGGCGGCGCTGCGCATCGGCGTCGCCCTCGCCCGCAGACTGCGCGGCGCCGGGCAGCTCGGCGAGCACCTGCTCCGTCACCGCGAGCTGCGCGCGGAAGGCCGGATCGGAGGCATCGACGACGTGCAGGAGCAGATGCGCTTCTTCGGCCTCTTCGAGCGTCGAGCGGAAGGACGCGACGAGGTCGTGCGGGAGCTGCTTGATGAAGCCGACGGTGTCCGAGACGAGCACGCGCGGACGTGACTCCGGATGCAGCGGGCGGACCGTCGTGTCGAGCGTCGCGAAGAGCTTGTCGGCGACGTAGACCTCGCTGCCGGTGAGCGCGCGCATCAGCGAGGACTTGCCCGCGTTCGTGTAGCCGACGAGCGCGACCGTGGCCTGATCCGCGCGACGCTTGCGGCGCGTGCCGCTGTCGCGCTCGATGGCGGCGAGCTCGTCGCGCAGCTCGGCGATGCGGTCGCGGATCTTCCGGCGATCGAGCTCGAGCGCGCTCTCGCCGGCGCCCTTGCCGCCGACGCCGCCACGCACGCGATCCCCGCCGCCGACGCCCTCGCGCAGGCGCGGCGCGAGATAGCCGAGGCGCGCGATCTCGACCTGCAGACGCGCCTCGCGCGTGCGCGCGTGTCGATGGAAGATCGCGAGGATGACGGCGGTGCGATCGAGCACCTCGGCGCCCGTCGCGCGCTCGAGGTTGCGCGCCTGCGAGGGCGAGAGTTCGTGATCGACGAGCACCGTCGTCGCCTGCACGCCGCGCGGCGGCACCGTGGGCAGCCCGGGGCTCTCCGTCTCGTCGTCCGACGAAGGCGCAGTGGACGCGTCGGTGTCGTCCATCGCGACGTCGTCCGCAGCGACGTCCTCCTCGAGCGCGTCGAGCGGGTCGAGGTCGTCCTCGTCGTCACGCGCGGGCGCAGCGTGCACGCCCGCTTTCGTGATCTTCTTCTTCGCGGCGCTCGGCACGATGCCCGTGCCGCCCGTCCACAGCGCGAGCTCGCGCAGCTTGCCCTCGCCGACGACCGCTGCACGAGAGAGCGCGCTGCGCTTCTGTGCGACGCAGCCGATCACGTCGAGGCCGAGCGTCGTCGCGAGGCGCGCGAGCTCTTCGATCGACGAGCGGTGCTCCGCGGCGTCGATCCCGGGCAGGCGCACGCCCACGATCACGGCCTTCGGACGATCTTCGGGGTCGAGAGTCTCCAAGGCGCGCGAGCGTGCGGGCGCGGGACGCGGCACGCAACCGCTTCACCGTGCCCGCTGCGGATTCAGCGGCGATAGGCCCAGAGCACCGTCTCGCTCGACACGGCGCCGCGGTCGACGACGAGCTGCTGGTACGCGCTGCCCATGCGGACGTCGGTGACGTGCTGGCCGAACTGCGTGTGCAGGTAGTGCGTGAGCTCGCCGACGGTGAGCACGCGGTCCTGCGGGTCGTTGTCGGCGGCACCCTGCATCGCGTGGCGGATGAAGTGGCTGAGGTAGCCGCCCGCCTCGAACTGCTGCGCGACGCCGGAGGTCACGTCTTCTTCGGAGGAGAAGAGCCCGATGCGGCCGGGGCGCGTGATGACGTCCTTCGCGAAGCCGCCCGCGAAGCAGGAGTCGAGCGCGAGGATCGAGGTGCGCGCGCGGATACCATCGAAGAGCGTCCCCATCTCGTCGTCGAGGAGTTCGCCGTCGTAGAGCACGATGGTCTCGTCGCGTCCGTCGATCTCGCGCGTGTCGCGGCTGCCGTCACGGCGATTGCCGTGACCCGAGTAGAAGAAGACGAAGACGTCGTCCGGGCCCATCTGCTGGGAGAAGCGCTGGAGCGCGCCGCGCACCGCACCGACCGTCGCTTGGCCATCGGTGAGCACGACCTGCGTCGAGGCGTCGACGAGCCCGCCCTGCGTGAGCGTCTCGCTCATCTTGCGCGCGTCGTTCGCGCACTCGGGCAGATCGCTGACGCCGCCCGGGTAGTCGGTGATGCCCGCGAAGATGCCGAACACGCGCCCGCCCTGCTGCGGTGCGCTCCCGGCGATGCCCGCGGGGGCCGCGCCCGGGACCGACGCACCGCGCGCAAACGAGAGCGTGTACGCGCCCGTCTCGCCGGCGCGGTAGCTCGTGACCTGGATCGTGTAGGTGCCGGGCTCCGCGAGCGGCAGATCGATGCCCGCGTTGCGGTCGCCGGGCGTGAGGTCGTCGTTGTCCACCTGGCGCCCCGAGGGCGAGCGCACGATCAGGTACGGATCGAACTGCGTCGAGGCGAGGCGGATCTGCACGCCGCCGCCCTGCGGGAGCGTGACCGTGTGCGCATCGACGAACTCCCCCGAGGCGAGCGTCCGATCGCCGCGTGCGAGGCTGCCGCGGATGGGCTCGCTGAGGCTCGCGACCGTCGGCTGCGCCGCGGGTTGGGTCGCGGGCTGCGTGCCCGGCTGCGGTGTCGGCGCCTCCCCTGCGGACGGCGCGCCGATCACGAGCTCGTAGTCGCCCACCATCCCCGCGCGATAGCTCGTCGCGAGGATGTGATACTCGCCCGCTTCGCTCGCCTGGAGCGTGAGTGCCGAGTTGGTGTTGCCCTGCGCAACGTCGTCGTTCGTCTCCTCGCGCCCCGAGGGCGTGCGGACGACGAGGACGGTGTCGAAGGCGCTCGAGTGCATCTGGAGCTGCACGGTCGCGCCCGCGGGGAGCGTGACGACCTCCTCGTCGAAGAGCGTGCCCGTCGGCAGCGTGCGATCGCCCTGCGCGAGCGAGCCGCGCACGGTGCGGAAGGTCGGGCCCGATGCACCCGCGACGGCCGGCGCAGCGCCTCCGTTCGCCGCGCCCGCGGCGCCTGTGACCGTGAGCGTGTACGCGCCCGTCTCGCCGGCGCGGTAGGAGGTCGCCGTGATGCGGTGCGGGCCCGTTTGCGTGACCGCGTAATCGAGCCCCGCGGTGCGGTCGTCGGCGCTGATGTCGTCGTTGTCGGCCTGCGCGCCCGAGGGCGGCTGGATGATCAGGTAGGGATCGAACTCGCTCGACGCGAGGCGCACGCGCACGGTCGTCCCGGCCGTGAGCTCGACGGTGTGGACGTCGCTGAACTCGCCCGTGCGGAGCTGCGCGTCGCCCGCTGCGAGCGTGCCGGAGAGCGTCTGCGTCGCCGCGTTTCCAGCAGGCTGCGCGCTGCCCCCACCCGCGGGACGCGCCGCCACCATTCCTGACGCGCGCTGCGCGGGGAGGACCTTCAGCTCGTACGCGCCCGTCTCGTCGGGACGGTAGGAGGTGGCGAAGACGAGGTAGCGCCCGGCGACCGGCGTCGCGAGCTCGATCGACGCGTTGCGCGTGCCACCCGAGTCGTCGTTCTCGACGCGATGTCCGTTCGGCCCGACGACGACGAGGTAGGCGTCGAAGGCGTCCGAGGCGAGGTCGACGGCGAACGTGGCACCCGCCGGCGCATCGAGCGCGTAGACGTCGGTGAGCTCGCTCGTCAGCAGCGTCTGATCGCCGCGGGCGAGCTCGCCGCGCACGCGCTGTCCGACGCTCACCGGCGTCGACTGTGGCGCGGGCGGCGTGCGGTGATTCGCGGCAGCCGCCTCGCTGATGGCCGGTGCGCCCTCGCCCTGCGCGGCCTCCGCGACGGATACCGACCAGCGCGCGCTGCGCCCGGGCGCCGACGCGATGAGCTGCACCCGGTGCATCTGGGCGCCGGGGAGCACGAAGACGCCGTTCGACTGCTGCGCGACCGCTTGGCCGCGCGCGTTGGTGACGAGCACGCGCAGCGGATCCTGGCTCGGCGACGACACCGTCACCGTCATGGGATCCGGGCGCGGCGAGCTCACGACGACCGTGTCGAAGAACGCGCCGTCGGACGCGGCGCCGTCGCCTGTCTCGAGCGCTCCCTGCGCGCTCTGGCCCGGCGCGAGGAAGGTGCCCTGCGGGGTCGCGGCGGCAGCGACGACGCCCGCGCCCGGCTGCACGGCGACCGCGGGCGCCGCACGCAGCACCACGACGCGGTAGGCCCCCGTCGCCGTCGGCGCGAAACTCGAGACCTGCACCTTCAGCGTGCCCGCCGTGGCCGCGACGAGCTCGAGCCGAGAGCGCTGGCGGTCGCCGTTCCAGTCGTCGTTCACGAGGTGCCCGCCGCCCGGCGCGGTGAGCTCGAGCATCGGGTCGAAGTCCGCCGAAGTAAGTTCGACGTAAAGCCGATCGCCCGCCTGCACGAGGACGTCGTAGCGGTCCGCGTGCGAGAGACCGACCCGCGCGTCGCTCCCCGCGAGCGCGCCCGTGACGTCGAGGAGCGCGCCCGGAATCGGCTGCGCGACGGTCGGTGCCGTGGGCGCCACCGCCGCAGACGGCCCCCCACACGAGGTGAGCAGCGCGAGCACGAACGGGGCGAAGCGGGCCACGCGGGCGCGGCGCGAGCGAACGGGATGATTGGACACGGGCGAGCCTCCTCGGGAGTGCCCACTCTAGCCGAACTCGCCGCCCCTCGGACGCGCTTTGCCGGTCGTGGGAGCGGGCGTTACCGTGCGCCGCGATGCGCCGACGCGTCCGCTCCGACCCCGCGCGCACCCCGGCGCCGAAGCCCCCGCCCCGCCGTGAGCCGCTCTTCGCCGCGCTCGATCACGCGGTCGTCACCGTCCCGCACCTCGCACGCTCGCTGCGTCTTGCGACCGGACACGGCCTCTTCAGCGCGGACCGCCTCGACGACGGCACGCGCCTGCTGCTCGCCCACCTGCCCGCCGTACTCGCCGACGCGGACGCGGACGCCGACGTACTCGACCTCGGCTGCGGCTACGGCGCGCTCGGGCTCCCCATCGCCGCGACGAGGCCTCGTGCGCGCGTCGCGTTGGTCGACCGTGATCTCGTCGCCGTCGCCTATGCCGCAAGCAACGCCGAGACGCTCGGGCTCGCGAACGCGCGCTGTCACGGCGGGCTCGGGCTCCGCGACCTCGCTCCGGACGCGCGCTTCGACGTCGTGCTCTGCAACGTGCCGGCGCGGCTCGGGGACGCCGCCATTGCGCACCTCTTCGAAGCGGGGGCCGCGCGGCTCCGACAGGGAGGCGTGCTCCACGCCGTCGTGATCCGGGACCTCGGCCCGGTCGTCGCTCGCGTCGTTTCCGCGGCGCGCGAGGTCGGTGAGGGCGCGCGCCACGTCGTGTTCGCGCTCGATGCCGCGAGCGCTCCGCCCGCCGCGTCCTCCGACGACGACGCGCTCTACATGCGCGACACCATCACACTCGATGACCTGACGCTCGCGCGCCCGCACGATCTCGGCGAGGACGCCAGCCATCTCCGCGAGGCACTTCCACTGCTGCGCGACGTACTTCCCCGGGCCTGCACGGGGACGCGCGCGTGGGTGTTGCGCGGGGGATACGGCGCCGCAGCCCTCACTCTCGCGCAGCGCGGCGCGGACGTCGTCGCGGCGGATCGCGACCTGCTCGCGACGGCGTTCACACGGCTCAACGCGGCGCGCCACGGACTCCGCGTCGAGACGCGAGAGGTCGCGTGGCTCCCCGAGTCCGCACGCGAAGACGAGCGCTTCGATCTCGTCGTCGCGGAGACGGCCGACGCCGCGGGGACGGCCGCGACGCTCCGCGAGATCACGAGCGTCCGCAAGCGACTCAGGCCGCGCGGTGAGGCTCTCTGGCTCACGCGGACGAAGCACGTCGGCCCGCTCATCGACGCGCTCGAACCGCATGGCCGCGCGCCGCGGCCGCTCGCTTCCCGCGGGCCCTGGACGGTCCTCCGCGACGCCCCGTGACCGCCCCGTCACCGTGCGTCGCGCGTTTGTGCTTCAACGCGCTGCCCCGGCCGTAGCAGCGTCGCGCTGCGAGATTCCTCGCGAGCTTCGCGCTCCTGCGCAGCGCCGTCGCAGCGTGCAGCGCGCCCTCGCCGCGTGCGCTCCCTCGGGACGCGCGCTTCGAGGAGTCCGCACTCGCCGCCCGCGTCGCCTCGCTCGAAGCCGAGATCCGCGACGGCAGCTGCACCGGGACCACGCGCTGGTCGCTCGCCTTCGACCCCGACTCGCCGCCCGCCGAGATGGCCCCGCCGACGCTCCCCGCGGGGCGCTACGGCTTCGCGCTCACCGCGCGCGGCACGGCGTGCGTCCGCTTCGCGATGGAGTATCTGCTCGGCGAGACGCTGCAGCGCGTCTGGCGGCACGTGCTCCGCGACCCCGAGCTCGCGCGCTCGCCGCGTCGGTACACGCTGGCGCTGCGCATCATCGCGGAGGCCTGCGAGGGCCTGCACGCGGCGCACGAGCTCCGCGGCGACGACGGCGCGCTGCTCGAGGTCGTGCACCGCGACGTCTCGCCGGCGAACATCTTCGTCACCTACGAAGGCGCGGTGAAGATCGTCGACTTCGGTCGCTCGCGGGCACGCCTCACGCTCCCGCCCGGTCGGCACGTGATCGAGCTGCGCCCCTTCGGCACGCAGCCGCCGCAGCGCGCCACCGTGAACGCGACGAGCGGCGAGACGGCCCGCCTCTCCGTGCCCGTGCAGCCGTGAGCGGCCTCGTGGGGCAACCGGGCACGGCTATTCAGCGACGCCCGGGGCGTGCATACTGAGCGCGTCGCTTTCCCGTCGCTTCCGAGGACTTCCCGTGACGAACGCGTCCGCTCCGGCTCCGCCGCCTCCTCCGCCGCCCCGCATCTCCGCCGCGCCGCCCGCGCCCGCCGCGGCAGGGGAGACCGCAGCCGCAGGCGAAGAGCAGCTCCCCAAGCGCTTCGGCAAGTACACGCTCATCCGCAAGATCGCCATCGGCGGCATGGCCGAGATCTTCCTCGCCTTGCAGCGCAGCGTCGCCGGCTTCGAGAAGATCATCGTCGTCAAGCGCATCCTCCCGCACCTCGCGAAGGACTCACAGTTCGTCACGATGCTCCTCGACGAGGCGCGCATCGCCGCGACGTTGAACCACCCGAACGTCGCGCAGATCTACGACGTCGGGCAGCACGACGGGCAGTTCTACATCGCCATGGAGCACGTCCACGGCGAGGACCTGCGCAGCGTCGTGCGCGCCATGAAGGGCAAGAACGTCACGTCCTTCCCGCTCGAGCACTCGCTCGCAATCCTCCTCGGCATGAGCGCCGGTCTCGCGTACGCACACGAGCAGCGGACGCTCGACGGCGAGCCGATGAACATCGTGCACCGCGACGTCAGCCCGCAGAACGTGCTCGTGACGTTCAACGGCGACGTGAAGCTCGTCGACTTCGGCATCGCGAAGGCCGGGCGCAGCAACGCCGAGGACACCAAGAGCGGCAAGCTCAAGGGCAAGGTCCCGTACATGAGCCCCGAGCAGGCGCAGGGCCTCGAGCTCGACGCGCGCTCGGACATCTTCGCGCTCGGCGTGATGCTCTTCGAGCTCACGACGGGCCGCCGCCTCTTCCGCGGCGCCAACGAGTTCGAGACGCTGAAGATGATCGTCGAGCAGCCCTACCCGGCGCCGCGCGCGATCAACCCCAACCTCGCGCCCCGCCTCGAGGCCATCATCCAGCGTGCCTTGGAGAAGGACCGCGACCGCCGCTACCAGACGGCGCGCGAGCTCCAAGCAGACCTCGAAGATTTCATCCGCCAGGAGAAGCTCGCCGTCAGCCCCATCTCGCTCGGCGAGTGGATGCAGATGCTCTTCGCCGAGCGGCTCGCGCAGCAGAAGCAGATGCTGCTCGAGGGTCGGCAGCTCGCCGAGGTGATCGCCGCGCAGGTCGCCGCCGAAGAAGAGGCCGAGCGCCTGTCACAGACGAGCTCCGGCGTGCGCGACCGCAAGCCGAGCCGCGCGCCGTGGTACGCGCTCGCGGGTGTGCTGGTCGCCGCGATCGCCGGCGGCCTCTTCCTGACGAAGCGGCTCCAGAGCGCGGAGGTCGCGCGCGGCCCGGGGGTCGTCGTCGTCGCGAGCACGCCGCCCGGCGCCGCCGTCTGGCTCGACGGTGACCTGCAGACCGCGCGCACGCCGACGACGCTGCGCGAGCTCCCCGTCGGCGTCGCCCACGCGCTCAAACTCACGCACGACGGCTACTCCCCGTTCACGCAGAGCCTCGCGCTGACGGTCGCGGCCCCACGAGCCGAGGTCCGCGCGACGCTCTCCCGGCAGAGCGCGGCGGACTTCGCGGTCGTGAACGTGCGTTCGACGCCGCCGGGCGCGCACGTGCTCTTCGACGGACGCGACACGGGCAAGACCACGCCGACGACGATCCCGGAGATCGCGCCGGGCGTCGAGCACACCATCGCGCTCTCCCTCGACGGTTGGGTGACCCAGAGCGAGACGCTGCTGCTCGAGGGCGGGCAGGTGCGGGATCTCGCGGTGACGCTCGAGCGCGCGCCGCTCGGCCCCAGTGAGACGCAGCTCGTGATCACGATTGACCCGCCCGACGCGCGTGTGCTGCTCGACGACCGTCCGCTCTCGGGCACGCCGCCCTTCGAGCTGCGCCTCCCGGCGAACCGGATGCGCCTCACGGTCGAGCGCAGCGGCTACCGCAGCCAGTCGCAGGAGCTGTCGCCGACGGGCGGGCAGGAGACGCGCGTCGAGGTCCGGCTCGAGCGGGAGCGCGAGCGGTCGGCCGGCGGTGGTGGCAATGCGGGCGGAGGGAGCGGAGGCAGCACGCCGCCCGCGCCCACCGGCGGTGGTGGCCCGGGAACGCTCACCTTCGCGGCGACGCCGTGGTGCAACGTCACGATCGACGGCGCCCCGGCCGGGCAGACGCCGATCGTCAACAAGCAGCTCCCCGCAGGCCGTCACCGCATCGTGTGCGAAAACCCGGAGATTCAGGCGTCCCGCACGATCCAGGTCGAGATCGTCTCCGGTCAGGCGACACGGCAGCGCGTCTCGCTGCCCTAGCGCCGCGCAGCGCGACGCAGGCGTGTTCGCGACGACGCGCGACCCCAGACCCCGTCTCCGGACGTGATGACGAACACCGACACAAAGCCCCGGTCCGCAACGCGCGCACGCGTCGTGCTCGCGTTGAAGCTCGGCGTGACGTGCGCGGTCTTCGCCTACCTCGCGACGCTGGTCCCGCGCGATGCGCTCGCGAAGGCGTTCGGGCGCGCCACGCTCTCCCACTTCGCGGCCTCGGTCGTGATCGCGCTCATCGCGATCGGCGTCGGCGCTGCGCGCTGGGGAGCGCTCGTCGAGGCGTACGGCGCGCCGCGCAAGCCGCCCTTCGTTCGGTTGTGTCGCCTCTACCTGATCGGCTTCTTCTACAACTCCCTGCCCGGCGCGGTCGGCGGCGACGTCGTGCGGGGGCTCGCGACGCGCGAGAGTTTCGGTGCCGGCGGCGGCACGGCGGCGGTCGCCGTCGTGCTCGTCGAGCGCGTGCTCGGTCTGACGGGCCTGCTCTGCATCACCGCGACGATGGCGCTGCTGCGTCCGGTGCACGGCACCGTCGACGTGCTGCCGTGGTCGCTGCTCGGGCTCGCGGCCGCGGTGTGCGCGGTGCTCGGCGTGTCGTTCGCGCATCGCGTCGCCCCGCGCCTGCCCGCCTTCGCGCGGACGTTCGCCGCACGTCTCCCCGCGCTCACGCGCCCCGGCGCCTTCGCGGTCGCGCTCCTGCTCTCCTTCGGCACGCAGGCGCTCGTCGCTCTCGGCGCACACATCATCCTCACCGAGATCGCGCCCGCGGTGACGATCGCCGACTCGCTCGCGCTCGTGCCGCTCGCCTCGGCGGCGGCCTACTTCCCGCTGACGCCGGGCGGCGCGGGCGCACGCGAAGGCGCGTTCGTGGCGCTGTTCTCGGCCATCGGCGTCGCCCGCGAAGACGCACTCGCGGCGTCGCTCCTCATCCTCGCCGCGAACCTCGTCGTCGCCGCGCTCGGAGGCGCCCTGCAGCTCGCGACGCCCCGCGACGCGGCCCCAGCGCAGGGACCCTGATCGTGGTTGCCGAGCGCACGTTCGGGCTTCCGCTGCGCGCGCGTTCGGCCGCGCTCGTGTCCGCAGCGCTCGTCCTCGCCTACGACCTCGCGACGCTCTCGCGCGACCTCGGCGTCTACGACTCCGCGGAGCTCGCGCTCGTCGCCGTGCAGCTCGGCCTCTCGCACCCGATCGGGCAGCCCGTCCACACCCTGCTCGGCGCGTTGTTCGCGCACCTGCCCGGCGTGCCGCCGCTCGTCGGGCTCGCGCTGTTCTCGGCCGTCGCGCACGCGCTCTCGGCGATCCCGGTGCTCTCGCTCGCAGAGGCCCTCGACGACACGCCGACGCCCTCGCGCCTCCGCGATGCCGCGCGCGCCGCCCTCGTTGCCGGCCTCCTGCTCGCATGGCCGATCTGGGAAGCGGCGACCCGCGTGGAGGTCTACTCGCTGGCCGGGCTCCTCTCGAGCTGGGCGCTCGCGCGTGCGGTCCCGATGCTCAGGGCGACGCGCGCGACGCCCCGGGATGCGCTCGTCGTGGGCGTTGCGCTCGGGCTGCTCGGCGCGACCAACGCCTACCACGCGGTGCTGACGGCGTTGGCGCTCGCCCCCGCACTCCTCGGCGCGCTGCGTGCGCGGACGCTCGACCTGCGCGCGCTCTCCGCACTCGTGGGCGGCGGGTTGCTCGGCCTGCTGCCCTATCTCTACGTGCCACTCGTCGCGGGGCGCACGGACGTCGTCGTGTGGGGCGCGCCGACGACCCGAGACGCGCTCCTCGCGTACTTCCGCGGCAGCGACTACGCGCGCAACCGGGGCATCCAGTTCGCGGAGTTCCTCTCGAACTGGGGAATCTGGCTTCACTGGGCGTTTCACGCGCGCGTGCTCCCCCCGCTCCTCGTCGGCATGGCGGGCTTCCTCACGCTGGGTGCCCGACGCTCGCTTGGCCGCGTGAGTTCCACGCTACTCACCCTCGGGACCATCGCCCTCGTCTGCACCAATACGGCGTTCCACCCGGACGTCACGGACTACGTCAACTACCTGATTCCCGCGCTGCTCGTCGCCGCCGCCGGCTCTGCCGCGCTGCTGCTGCACCTCGCGACGCGGACTGCGCGCGGCCCCGTGCTGGCCACGCTGCTCGCGTGCGCGCTACTCACGTCGGCGCTCTCCGCGAGCCCGCATCTCCTCGCGCGGACGCGCGCCGCGGATCACGCCGCGCGCGTGCTGGCCGAGGGCGCGCTCGCCGAGGCTCCGCGGGGCGCCATCCTCGTGGTCGGCCCGGATCACTGGGGCGCGCCGCTCCTCTACCTGCAAGAGGTCGAGCGCCAGCGCCCCGATGTGGTCCTGGTGCTCCACGGTCTCGCCAGCTCGTCGTGGTACTGGGATCACCTGGCGCGCCGTCACCCCGATCTACCCGACTTTCCCCTCCGCGGGCCGGGCGGACGCGACGGTCGCATCCGACGCCTGCTCGACGCCGCGCCCGAGCGCGCCGTGCACGTGAGCGGCCCGGAGCTCGCCGCGGGGCTCGGCTTCTCGGAGTGCGACGTCGGCTTCCTCGCGCGTGTGCGTCCCTGCGCGCCGCGCACCTCCCTACCCGCGCTCGATGCCGCCGCGGCGAATCGTGCGCTCGCCGCCGCGATGCGAGCCGTGGACACGGGCTCACCCGCCTCGGACGGCGCGCTCGCCGCCGTCGCCCTCACGCGCGGCGCCTCGCTCTGGCGGCTTGGCCGACCGGGCACGGCCCTGCACGCGCTGCTCGCGGGCGTCCCTCCCTCACAGCGCCCCGCGACACCGACGCTCGATGTAGCGACGCTCCAGCGGGCGGCTCCGCTGCGCGGCCCCCTCCCCGAATGGCGCGAGCCCGCAGCCCTCGGCGATCCCCGCCGGGCGCTCTTCCTCGCCGCGCTGCTCACGCACGCCGCAGGCGCCGACGACGCCGCGCACGCCTACGCCGCGCGCGCCTCCGTGCTCGGCCTGCCCGAAGCAGGCGCCGACA
>Ga0172372_10005698_pt1 | contig 17256 bp, 15 predicted proteins | sample LakKiv5m_2_FD_114544 | JGI IMG/M metagenome (GOLD analysis project Ga0172372, IMG submission 114544) | Freshwater microbial communities from Kabuno Bay, South-Kivu, Congo - kab_092012_9.5m | ecosystem: Environmental > Aquatic > Freshwater > Lake | place: Democratic Republic of the Congo...
AAAACACCTCCGCCCAGGCTCGCTCTTGAAAATCCGTGCCTTCCAGATGTAGCGGCACATCAAACCGACGGCGCATACCGGCGAAGTACTCGCGCAACTGGCGCACTGCCCTCTCGGCATGACGGTTGGCTTTCACACTGCCTGTGGTGGTTACCAACTGCTTGACCCGTTCTAGCGCAACGATGCCGATGTCGTCGGCCGTCACCCGCAACACACCCACCGTCGTGCGCAATGACCGCTGCGCGAGGCCGCCTGTGCCGCTCATGTTCCCGACGCTCCGGGCGTCAGCGTTGCCATAATCACGGCCTTCACATCAGACAGTCGCGACTGGCCAGCAGCGAGGGCGTCGGGTATCATCCCGGAGCGGTTGTCGGAACCGAAGTCGCGTTCCGGAGCCTTGAAGGGGATCAGGCTTTCTGTCATACTTCCGACTGTACCTTACATTGGTGCACAGGCACAGTGCCCGGTGTCAGCGTACATTTTGGGCTGGTTTACTAGATTCAACTGTTCCAGTTGAGACCCAATCTGCCAGAATGCCTGTCGGAGGCTGGCGAGACATCAGTTTAGAAATCCGTCTCGATCGGTTCCCTGGCTGACACTAGTAGGTAGACTACCAGCGGACTGGGGCGGTCCGCCACCGGATCGGGGATCGCAGGTCAGGTCTGATGACGCTATCCGTCCGAGCCCCTGCAGGGCGTGGTATGCTTTGGCGGGGTCGAGCCAGGAGGAGGTGTCCATGGTCCTTATTACTTCTTGTGAGTTTATTTTCGCCAAAGAGACCTGGTCTCTTTTTCTCCTAGGCGCAGATGCGACGATGACGCTGACGGTGTATCAACCCAATCGTCTAGCCGCTCTCGTGCTTTCTTGCGCACTTTCGCGTTCACGAACGGATTCGCGAGGACCCTACGCAGGGTTTCTGCTGTTTCAGCCTCTTTCACGATGACGGCAAGCTCTGCGGGGGTGGCGTAGTGATGACCGGCGATGGTCTCGGCGAAGAATCCCTTACCGAACTTGTCGTTAACGAAGCCGATTACGCGCGTCTTGTAGCTGGATACTGGGTATTCCGTCGAATAGCGCTGCGAGTATTCGCGCATAGCCAGCACTAGCTTTTTCCCGGAAGCATAGTCGAAGGGAACGTCGTTAAGCCTCGAGCGTATCTCGGAATCGGAAACGTGGCCGAACTCGATGCTATGCCTGTCGAGATCCTTCGGCGCGATTTGTGCCAGGCACAGGGCCGGAATTGCGGAGGCACGGTCGTAGGCCCGGCGCAACAGATTACTATAATCTTCTGCCCCCCGCTTATTTCTCCAATGAGGCGGAACTTGTGCACTTATGCCGGCAAATTCGCCCCTTACATACATGGCATCGAGTTCTGCGATGATATCTTCCGTCAGCACGTCAGGCTCGATACTGTAGATACCGGCGTCGCGGGGCCACAATCTGTCGACGCGGGTATTTTTTTCGTTTGTGAGCACTTTTTCAACCGCGGAAACGGTGTCGCGGATTACCACCGTGTGCCTAAGCAAGGCGGCGTCGGTGTCAGTGTATTCGTATACCTCCCGGTCTTCATACCCAACCGACTTTTTGGCTTCTTGCTCCTCCCGGGTGAGGAAGCGTACGGGTTTGCCGTTCGCGTCGAATTCTACGAACCGGCCCAACTCTGCGCGCGTCTCTGCGGCGCTTAGCTCCCGCGCCCGGCCGGATCCGCTGAGACTCTCAAACGGGTAGACAAGTACGTCAACGAGGGCGCGATCATCCGTAGGTGCCGGTTCAGCCCACTTGATCGGCCCGAAATCTTCTTCTAGTTTTTCGATCAACGCGTCGCGCGCAGGTTGTTCGCTGAGCTCCTTGTCGGCGAGGGTTTTGCCTATCGCAAGGAGCGCCGCTTGCTCGGGATCCTCCTCGCGCAGCAAGGCGGTGAGGTCTATTCCCGGCATCCACCAGGACGGGTTGTTCGAGCCATAGCCGGTAACTTCCCCATATCTTTCCAGGTCGGTGGAAAGATAGCTGACCGTGGCGCTCTTCTCGCCGTGTTCGTACTCCTCGTCGACCTCCTTGATCGTGGCGTGAAGGAGGCTCAGGGCCGTCAACACCGACGGCTGGATGCGCTGAACGTTCGAGTCTCCCGGGAACAGTTCTGCCATCTTCGCCGCCACGGCTACGGCGGGCACCCGCGAGCGATCAAATATTCGTCCTCGGACATCCTCGAATGCTACACCTTCCCACATCTGGACGGGAATGCCCGTCCGAGCCATCAGACTGAAAGGGTTCGTAACGTGTCTGCCGTAGTGTCCGAGGACCTTCGCGGAGAAACCGGACAGATCCTTCCACGTTTCCGGATCCACCTTCGCGCGACCCAAGGCGGCTATGGTCCACGTCGACCAATCCTGCATCTCAACGCAGTCCGTGGCTAGCCTCATGATATTGACCTCGCCTTGCGTGGCACGCTCGAGTATATTCTCAAGTTTTTCCAACGACTCTAAACGTTTATCGAAATCGGAACTGCTTTCCCCTACCCTCGACAGCTTCAGCGTGGCGGGATAGGCGGCGAGGGCGTAGTGCATGCAATACGCGAGAACTGGTTCACTTTGCAGATACGCCTCCAAACGTTCCTGATACTCCGGGTGAGCGTTTACACCTGCCAGGGCAGACAACACGTTGCCGATCTGGCCGCCCTCCTCAGCGTTATACGCGTCGGAGAACGCGAGCATGTCATAGATCTTTTCGCGTGAGATATTTTCAAAGCAGCCGAGCACCGTCCCTATCGAGCCTTTGGTCGGCTCTCCGTAGGAGACCCCTTCAAGGAACCGGGACAGGATCAGGTCGCGTATAAACCGGCGGTGGTGCTCGGCGCCGGGGACTTGGTACACTTGGTCGTTGAACTTGACGTCGTCGAAAAGGGTCCCGTTCTTCGAACTTTTATCCGCGAACTCGCGGCCCGCGCGACCGTAGACCGATTTCGCGTCAAACCCGCAGGCGTCCCACACAACGGAGGCGTGGTCGGGGCCGCCTTCCTTGTGGTCGGAGACGATGATGCCTACTCTTAGACCGCGTTCGCCCGCTTGGGCTGCGGAGACGTACGTCCTGCCGTACATGTCGAGTCCTGTTCTTTTCTGATCATCGTGCGGCGGCAGGACATATTCCCGACCTTCGGCGTCACGAAGCACGACAAGACTGCGCGCTATTCTCTTGCCCTTAAGATATACGTAGTCACAATCGGACATAATTTACTCCTCCTCATAGATTCCGTGGTTTACTGTCCACTGTCGCATACCGTAGGCGCGAAAGTTCGCAGAAAATTAGCCGGCAGTGCCGGACACATCCCCCCGGGCCCCTCACAAGGGTCCGCGACCGAGCTCGCCGTCGTGCCGCGGCGAACTCTTCGCTGAGCCGCAGGCGACTGGGCTATTCAGGCGGCTGAGAGCCGGCCCCGGACGGTGAGCAGGCATGCGACGCCTCCTTCTAATCCTGCTGACCCTCGCCCTAGCATCCTGCGCGTCACCGACCGGATCGGACGACGCGACCGGTGACCTTCTTCTCGATGACGTTCAAGAGGAGACCTCCGCGGCAATCGACGCGGCGATCGACGCGGTGACGGGGATCGCCGACCGGGTCGCGGTGAACGGACGGATCACCGACGACGTCCTCGACGCCGCGTTCGCGGCGATGACCGACGAGGACATCGACCCGTACCTGACCGTCTCCGCGTTCCATCCGGGGTCTGAGGGCAACGGTGACGCGGTCGTCATCGTCTCCGGGCTTGGCGCCCTCGTCTTCGATCTCGAGGCGGGTTCGTCGTCGGCTGTCGACCCGGGGGTCGCCCGTTGCGTGTCACCTCGTTCCGACCGTCTTGAGGTGATCGATTGCCCGGCTGCGCTCGTCGCCCTCGTCTCCGGGACATGGCAGGGGGCGTTCCCTGCCGAGGGTCCCTACCAGGAAGCCGACCTCGGCGGTCTGTCGACGTTGACAAACGCCTCAAGGGGTCTCGCCTCATTGGCGAACGAACTGGGCCGCTCCGATCCGGCCGCACCGCTCGACGTCGAAGACCTGCGCGACGCCGCGGCTTTGAGTCGACCGCCGGGTTTCGTCGTAGAGTTCAACGAGTCAATCGGAATGCTCGTCGTCTCGCGTCCCGGTTCAGCGGTGAGCGCCTGCATCGCGGTGTCCACCGAGTCCTCGACGGTAAGGTTCGAAGGCCGGTCGTGGGAGTCGCCAAAGGCAGTGGTCGTGCCCTGTCCGTCTTCACGCTGAACCCGCCGGGACCCCACGCGCGTTGGTGCGGACGGTATCTGGCGGCGGCGCGACTCAGACGAGCGCGCAAAGCGCGTCGAGAATTCGTACCCCGCCACCGGTTTCCTGGCCGAGAATCGCATCGAGCGACGCCCGATCAGATCGCCCCGGTTCGGTGAGCATTCGCCGCAGTGAGACGAGGTCGTGAGCGACGTTGGGTAGCGCAGCACTCGGAAGGAGGTTCCCCGTCCCACCCGGGTCGAAGCAAACGACCGGTGTGCCGTGACGTGCGGCGACCGCCACCAGCGACCCGTCGTAGGCGACGACGCGGGAAGCTCCGGCGATCTGCGACGCGAGCGATCCGCCACGCAGCACCGGGAAACCCCTCCACGTGTCCCCCGTTTCGCGAGGGTGGAGCCGCACCGTCGGCGACCAACCCTCCCTTCTCAGCGTCGCGAGGGCACTGGGGAGCAGACGCGACGGGTCGCGTTCGTCGGGCGCGGACGTCGAGAGGACCAGCAGCGACATCGGTTCAGGTCGGGACTCGACCGTCTCGTCAAGTTGCGGGCTACCCGCGGCCAGCAACACGGCGGTCGGCCAGACGCCTGCGAAACGTTCGACGTCGACCGACCCCCAGCCGACAGCCAAGGCTACAGGCAGGCCGGCGGGCAGCTTGCTCTCGTCGATCCGTGAGACCTTGACGTAGGCGAGCGGTATACCGTGACCGGCGGCGTATCCTGCGACGAGTTCGAGCCACGGTGAGAAACCTCCCCCGCACAGCACGAGCACGCATCCCGTATGGAGCACGGCGAGATCCGCCACCGGCGTGATAAGGGCCTCCCCCTGCACGGGTTCCAGATGCGGCAACAGATGCAGGAACTCGTAATGTCGGTGCCTGTCCTGTCGGGCCTGCGCGAACGCCTCGAGGTGGTAGGCGCCGAAGGGCTCGGTGGTGGTGAACACGATACGAGGCACGGTACCCTACAGTCCGTCATCGCAGGTCGGCCGTCAATAGTCGATGCGGCGACCCGAAAGGCGCGGACGCCCAGGGTCAGATCCTGTCGAGCCTCCCGTTGACCACGAGTCGCGGTGACCCGTCGGATGCAAGGAAGATGCGGCCGTGCTGAGCATACTCGTCGAGAAGGAAGTATAGCCTCAGCGGCCGCCACCGAGGCGCAGCAGCCCCACGGTACACATGCCGCCAGTTGTTTCCTCTCCCCACCAGCCATCCCCTAGACGCATGAACCCGGCGCGATGCATCGCCTGGATGCTCGAATGGTTCGTAACCCACGCCACACTCACAATGTATTCCACCCCTTGGGCGAGAAGGCGCTCTTCTAGTGCTAGTAAAGACACCTGATAAAGTCTCTTGCCGCGCGCGTGTGAGAGTAGCCAGATTTCTAGTTCGACGGTTCGCTCAGGCAAAGCAAAGCCGCAAGCATCTTTGACGGTCGCGGCCTCCAACCAACCAACCGGCTGAAGGTCGAGATAGATTACGAAACCTCGTCCTTGCCGTTCCTCCAACCACTGCGCGGCCTCGCTCTCGTTCATCTTCGCAGGGAGGTACGTCGCGTCGCAGAGCGCCGGATCGTTGGAAGCGCCAACAAGCATGGGGATCACGGCGCGATCAGTCAACGCGTCATAGGCAGCCAGGACGTCTACAGAAGACATACACATAGTATCGGTTCATACGGCGCAGACCCCTCTGCCTTATGAACATAGGGCGCCCCCGCCGGACGGAGGACTATATATCAGGTGGCGCTTTTTATTATGACGATATTCGCGGCCCTGCTCGGTCCGCTTTCCTACCTTCCCGGCCTCCGGCGCATGCTCGTCGGCCGCACCGCCGACGGTGTCACCACCACCTTGTGCGGAGTTAGCCTACTATCCTACGGGACGTGGTTAGGGCTGGCCGCCGGCGTTTCTTATGGTTTCTACGGCGTGTTGCTCACGTCGAGTTGCCTAGCCATGACCCAGGCGATGTTGGCAGTCCGCTATTCTTCCGGGTCGCCGACCCGAATGCTCCTATGGCTTCTCTCGGGCGTAGGATCAGGTCTTGTAGCCCTGCGTTCGCCATGGTTGGCGGTGATCTACCTTGCGCCACTCGACCTCTTTTGGTACGGACGCGCCATCAGGGACGTTCTTCGTTCGGTGGCCGCAAAAGCGGTGTCCGTCTGGGGATGGAGCATGAGTGCCTCCGCCAATCTCGCTTGGGTCGTCGAGGCAGTCGTTGAAGGAAACAAACCTTTGGCGGTCCAGTGCGTACTGCTGACCTGCGCCTCGATAGCGATGATCGTTGCAACAATCAAGGTCCGTCGCCGGTCATATGTGTAGGAACATCACCTCAAGACCGCGAACGAAGCGACTGGTGGTGGAGTGACCACACCGAAGGCGGCTTGCGTACCGTAGAGTTACCGCAACTGGGCACCAACCGGTATGAACCGACGCCACCTGACGCCTTACCCGATCGCGGATTGAGACGATGAACCTGCCGTCGGGCAGATCGACGCAGCCGACACAGGCCAACCTCACACCGCCCGGGACACCGGAATAGGTATCTACAGATGTCGCAGACGAAAGACAACCGGGACGTTAGCCCCGGTCGCTTCGTATAAAAGGATTCTGGCCACAGGGCCGTCACTGTGAGAGCGGGCGCTAATTGCGGATGAAACCGCGGCACCCTACCACTCGTCCTTCTCCATCCCGAATCTGCTGACCGGGTACGAGCAGGTCGTCCGTCCTTCGTCCGGCGGCCGAAGCCGCCGACACTAGAAGCCCGGAGACGACGTACATCACACCGTCAGTATGTTCGGGCAGATCGACGATCGCCCCGAACGTCTGGTACCAGGTCGGGACGCCGTTGAGCGCCGGAGCCGATTCCAGATTGGTGGCCACCCGGGCTACACGCCCGCTCGGGGGAAACGAGATTAGTTCGTCCCCGATCGCCACCGTCACTGTGTGTGGTGTTAGGTTTTCTATTTTTTCCATTAGTTCCTTCTCTCTCCGGCTTGCGCCAGTGTTTGTGGTTGTACCCTCTACTGACGCATACGACGCTTACCTGAGTTCAGATGACGACGATGAACCTGCCGTCGGGCAGATCGACGCCTTCGACGTGGAGCCCGTCAGCAGTCCACGTCTCCCGAGCCGTGACGGCGACACCCAGACCGGTCAGATACGACGCAACCGAAGATGCGTGGGTCCCCGTCAGCGCGAAAACACCCGTCCCCGGCTCGACACCCAACGCGGCGGCGAGGTAGCGGGCGGTAGTCTCGGCGTGCTCCCCGGGTTTCCGTGCGCTCGTCCGCACGGTCTCCCACGCGAGACTTTTATCCAGCCAGGCACTGTGACCAGTTACGGAATCCAACCAACGAGCACTCTCAACGGCGTCTTCCCGGACGGATTTCACCCCTACCGGCTGAGCGACCCGCCATACCGCGCGACACGAGCCGCCATCAAGGAACATCTTCTCCACGACCCCCATATCGTCGTTACGTAGCGCCGCCGCGACAGCAATCATACGTGCAGATAGATCCTCGAGAAGCATCGCCAACACCGGGGAAGTGGTACGCATAAGCGGCTCCCATAGCGCATAAGGGCTCTCGGCTAAACGGGTGCTGTCACGAAAACCCCCGCCGGCAGCCTCAAGCGCGCCGTTAGCGAGGGTCTCTTCGAAGTGGCCGATCGAGGCCGCGAGAGCCGACGCAGCCACCTGCGGTAAGTGTGATACGACAGCAACGACGGTATCATGCACCTCTAGGGGACAATCCACGATCCTGGCGGCCCCCAAACGCTCGAGCAGCGCAGCCAGCCGGCGGGCGTCCTGACCCGAACCGGCGTCGCAGAGCAGCCATGTGCACCCTGAGAACAGATCGGCGCGACTGGCAGCAAATCCGCTCTGATGCGACCCGGCCATGGGATGACCGAGTATAACACGGGCTCCCGTAGACCCGAGAAGTCCCCGCAAACCCTGAACAGGGCGTTTCACCGAACAAACATCGGTGACGATCGAATCCTCGTTAATGGAACCGCGGATCATCGGGGCAAGTGTGGCGACCTCCTCGACGGGAACCGCAAGAAACACCACCTCGGCATCAACGCACGCCTCCCCCGGAGAGTCAGCCACCAGGAAACCCTCAAGTGCAGCTTGCTCACGTACCGTCTCATCGGCGTCATACAGGACAACATGGCACCCGGCAGAGCGCGCAGATCGCACTATGGACCCGCCGACTAGACCCGACCCCAGTACCGCTACCCGGTTAACAGGATCGCGATACTCGGGTGATACATTCTGGAAGCGCTTCACTTGAGACATTGTTCGTCGAGTTGTCCTACCAAGCATGCATCCTGATATCGGCCCAGAAAGCCATCACCCGGGGAATCCTCGTGATGCCACTATAGCGGCCCGTGGATGGGAATGAACGCGTCGAAACGTTTCATCTCCGACGGTCAGCAGCGAACCGCCCAAAACAAACGACCCCCCGTAGGGGCCGTCGTCATCGACGTTTCCTCGCTGGCGTGTGCGTTACGGGGGTATCCGCGCGCCGGTTCTCGAACCGTGCGACGTTCCAGACGGCTCCGAGGACAAGTCCGCAGGCTACAACATAGGCCCACCAGAACAGGGCGAGTGCCGCACCGATGGAACCGAACACGGCGTTGGTCTCCAGGGTCGCAAACCACCAGCGAATCGCGCGGCCCGAGGTGTAGGCCAGCGTAACGGCGAACGCCGCGCCGGGCAGATGGTGACGCAGCGGCAAGGACACCCGGGGGGCGGCAGAATAAAGCCAGGCGACGTAGACGAGCGCCAACCCGTAGGAGATGAGTACGACGAGCGCGGCCGCGATGTCCCACACCGTATTGTTCCCGAAAAGGGCACTAACGGCGCGGTCACCTGCCGCGGCGACAGTGACTGTGAGCGCGAGCGCGGCGATAGACGTGCCGGCGAGGACGAGAGCAGTTCCCCGCTTGCCGAACCATCCGCGCCGCTGGTCGGCTGGTGTGAAGATCATCTCCAGACCGGTGATGAATGCGACGAGGACGCGTGCAGCGGCGTAGATGGTCGCGAGGATTCCCATCGTCAGGACACGCCCGTCCGCCTGTGCGAAGAGACGTGAGACGGCCCCGACAATAACGCCCTGGTCGCCGGTGACGCTAGCCACGTGCCGTAGAAGAAACGTCTCGACGTCGCGGGCGGTCGACGCGCCGAGGATCTCGTCGAGCGCGCCCAGTCCCGCCGCGGCGACCAGCAGCAGCGGTAGCGCCGAGAGCAGGGCGAACAGGGTCAGTTCGGCGGCGAGCGTCGCAGCGCGTAGTTGCAACCAGAGGCGGGCCGTGGCGCGTAAGTCGGTAAGGTGACGGCTCGCGCGTCCCGGGCCCCGACCCTCGCGCCGAGAGTTATCACCATCGGCCAGGTCCGTGTCTGCAGCAATAGCGGTGCGCGGATCACTCGGATTCAACTGGGCGGCATTCACTCTCATAGGGTCGGTCCGGGATCGCTGTCGAGGCAGAACACGATTAAGGGGTGTCGTGCGATGGAAAGCCGGGGGATCGGTCTACAGGTCGGGCTCTACAGGTACCCTCTTTGCGAGGATCAGGGCGTCCCGGATACCGACGGCCTGCTCGATGGCCAGATGCCAGAACGGCAGGTCGTCAACACGAATCCAGCGGTGATCCGCGGCATCATCACCAGCCACCACCTCCGGCTGGCCGGAGACACGCAGCAAGAACCGACGAGACCACAGGCGTCCGCGCGGATCGAAGTCGTCGTACCGGTAATCCCTGACCACCTCAAGGCTCCCGATGGAAACCGTGAGGTTTGTCTCCTCGCGGAGCTCGCGCACCGCCGCCTCCTCGAAGGACTCGCCCGGCTTAACACCACCGGAGGGCGGTACCAGGAACCCGCGGAACGGGTTCTTGCCGCGGACGAGCAGCAGCAACGCGTCCGTGTCCGAGGAGTACACCACCACGTCTACGCCTCGAGGCCCGTCGTAAGGGTCGTCGTCCGGATAAGTCGCACCCAGATACGAGGTGATCCAGTCGTCGAAGCGTCCCACACCACTAACTGTGCCGCACATGAGGGTACGTCGCACCTATCAAGTCCAGGTCGAGCATGCTGACGGCTTGGTCGCCGCCGGCGAACCTATCCAGGTTCCCGATCAGGAGATCGCCGTGCCTTGTGCCGCAACAGGAACATCGACAATAAGACAGCAGAACTCATAAATGAGCACCCATAGCCGCATACTTGCCGCAAATACAGGCGAGACGACTATATCGAACTATGAATCCAGCAACCTCTGGGTGGTACGACGACGAGAGCACCGGAGGCTACATATGGTATGACGCCCAATCCGAATTGTGGACCGGCTTCACCGCGCCGGGAGTGGCCGAAAAAGCAGTAAAAATAGCCACAGGCGCCACAAGCTCCAAAATTTTCTTCTACGGAATGATCCTACTTTGGCTGGCCGACAGGATGCTGGGACCCCAGTACTATAGACTGAAAGACGCAAACGCGGCCATCATGCTAACGGTGCTAGTGTTCACTATGTACGCGCTCATACTGGTTCTAGAGTCCCTCAGCCGAAGAGTATTTATCAAGGAACTAGAGAAAGTACTGGCATACATCGAGGACACCCCGCCCGACAGACCGCCGGCGCTATGGCTAATTACACGCGAATACATGGCGCAGAGAGCCGCACAGAAAGCCGCAAAAAAATGAGCAACGAGGAACTGCTAGAATACTCGAAACGGGCGCTCAACAAGATCCGGGAAACGCCCATGAACCTAGAACACCTGCTACGGTCAATCAGCGTGCTCGACGATGTGGCCGACAGATGGCAGGCATGGGGAGACCTGAACCAGACCACCGCCCCCGAAGAAAGAGCCGCGGTAATGACATACAACGCAGACTACCTGGAAGTTTTGAGGATGGTATACGACTACGCCCGCAGCCCGCAGGCAGGAGAAGCCGCCATGAAAGCATTACTAGACGAGGAGAACGCGAGCCATACGGCGGGATGGAGCCGGAAAAGCAAAAACGGCATGGACCACGTGATCTACCGGGCAACGGGAACCTTCAACATCTCCGAAGCACAGACCGACCCCTTGCTGCGACTCGCCCTCAACTACTGCGCACTGCGCCGCGAACGGGTCAAAGGATACGACGTCCTGCTGGTGAGGAGCCCGCGCTGGCTTTATGATATCGCTCGTCGACCCGGAAAACTACGCGGCAGGATAAAGCACAGAGACAACATAACCGTAGGCTTGAACGTAGAAGACCCCGAACCCGGAGTGCGAGAAATACTCGAATCCTTGTGGGAGGCAGAGGAAGGCATATACACCGACCTAACCGTCGCCCTAGACGCCGCACGCCGCCTCTACTGACCAGACCCCATAAAACAAAAGCCGCCTTGCGGCGGCTCTCATTTTATAGCGATTAACTCCCACCTTGCGGGAGATGTTGTACGGGTACTTCAATTACGTCCAGTATGCTTGTCAACCAGGGTCGTACGGATACGATCCGAGTGCTGACTTGAGGCAAACCGGAGAGACAGTCTATCGACCCGTAGGATACTACGCCGACGACCACCGGACTACTTTTTGCGTAGGACACCAATGGTCCGCCGCTGTCCCCGAAACAGCCTGACTGCGTCATCCCGCTTGTCGTTCTACCGACGGAGGGGATGTGGAGTTCCTTTACATAGCGATACGGTCCGCCCAAGTCCTTTAAGTTCGGCGAGCCGGTGTACATGAACTGACGAACCGCCTTGGGGCGACTCGGCACTATCGGCCGCGGGTACTCGGAGTTGTCCCTAGAGAGGAACTCCTCCTGCGTCCAGCCCTTGCCGCGCAGCACCATTCCCCAGCCGTAAAGCATGAGACCCTCGGGGGCGCTCAACGCTCTCTCATCCGACTTTTTTACGATCGGTATAGGGGTGACTCCGGTCAGCGGCGAATCCAGCAGCATCAGGCCGACATCGAACTTGGTCATGTATCGTTTATCCGCGTAGAGCGGGTGAGCAGACACATAAACCACGTTGCGACGCACCTTGACACCGTCGACGAAAGTCGTCACATAGCGATCCGTTTCTTCGTCTAGGCAGTGAGCGGCAGTCAACACCCATCGCGGAGCGATGAGCGTGCCTGTGCAGTACTGGGTATTCTTCTCCCGTAAATCGGAAGACCTCAGCGCATTCAGCAAGTCCTCGTATTCATCGTGTACCGCCACGACCGCCGGTGGCACCGACGTGCTCAGCACGGGATCCGGATTCACTATAGCGTGAGCCGGAACCCCAATCGATGAGAGCGCAAGGACGACCGCGATGAGTACCATGTTGCGGTACCCTGACTTTGGTGACATTGTTCCTTCTTTCCGACCCGACATGGGGCCTGTTTGTATTCTTAACCGTTACGGCTGGCGAATACGAACCGAGAGAAAACTAGGTCCAAACGTCCACAAGATCAGCCACCACCGACCAATGATCGGAGGGCGGGTAAGGGGCCTGAACGTGGTCGAAGTATTCCTGATCCAACAAATAGGCCCCCATGGGATACATGACCTTGCCGTACGCCCACCCGCGAACCAGTATCCTGTCTATCCTCCTCTCAGGCACCAGCCACGGATCGTGACTACCATTGTTAATGGAAGTTACGCGGGCCCACTGGTTGCTCGGCGAGGAGGTATAACCCGGACCGGACCCGCTAACCCCCCAGGCGTCCGTCCACTGGGCCGTGGTATGCTGATAGGCCTCTATCCCCTCAAGAAACCTGGCCGTCGAACTGTCGGGCCTGCAGTTCATGTCCCCGCCTAATACCGCCGGAATGCCCAGGGGGTCCACGATAGCGGCAACGGCGCGGTTTAGAACGGACGCCTGCTGCAGCCTGGCATGCTCCTTCAGTCCGCCGTGCACCAGATGCACGGACACAAATAGCACCTCGTTGCCGCCGGGGGTGGTAACGATCGCGTTTGCCGCCACATGCGCCCACGGGCTTTCCGGTACGGTGTAGGATATAGGGTCCATGGCTGTATAGGGTAGTTTGGTGACGACGGCCGTAGTCCAGACGTCGCTGGAGGGCGAAGCGGCGACAGCGTAACCCTTGTCCGTAAACCCGGAGAGAGAAGGGGCGGAACCTTCCATTTCTTGAAGCAGAACCACATCGGCGTCCACGTCTTCCGCGGCGGCCGAAAGTATTTCCAAACGTTCCTGCCGAAAATCCTCGACGCACCAAGTGTTGGCAGACAGCACACGTATAGAGTTACCCGGTTTGCGCGGAAACGACATACGAAGCAGTGTCACGCGAACCGTGCACCTGTCACGGATACGACCTACGGCTCAGCCGGTAGAGCACTTGCGTGGCTACGACAGTCGCTAGGCCCTGGGAGAACGGTTCGGTTTACGCCCGGACGATTTACCCGACTTGGACGAGCCTTTGTTGCCGCGAAGCATACCAAGTACGGCCGTACGGAGAGCGTCGGGGAGGGGAACGGGCATAGACTCCCGGTATTCCTGCTGTTTCTCAGGTGAGCGTGCAGACGGCGACCGCATGGCCGCATCCAAGTTCTTTTGCAGACGGTCCCAACAGAACACCACGGACTTTAGCGTACTTATACAGTTAACTGAAGCTCTCCGCGGATCGCTACCCAGATTGAGTTTCGCCCAGCGCATCGCCCTGAGGGTGGCACGGTTGCGATCGCCGAGAACGAGCGAATCCTCCTCCTCGGGCAGCCACTTGAGATTGAATTTCATCGCAGAGTCTTCAATGCCAGCGAACTCCCCCTGCCAAGCCCCGGTCACAGCGAGCATCATGTACAGGGCGGTTTCGAGATTACGTACGGTCTCCAACGCGGATTCCTTGTTCAGATCGTAATTCGTGCCCGTAGACGGCTTTTTCGGAGACGAGCCCTTCCTGGCGTCGCTCAACACTATCTTGCTGATATTATCAAGGAAGCGGTCGTCCTGTGGGCAGAGCGCGGCGTGCACGAACTGCGCACGCACAAACAGGTCGCTCTCCCTGAGGATGTGTTCGTCGGAACCTTCCTTGGGGACGGGGCGACTACACTCTTTCTCGACGCTGGAAAGATCGGGGGAATACAACCCGAAATCCGAATACACGGCCTCCAAAAGGCCTCCTTGCTCCTCAAACAGACCGGGTCTGGAGTGTCTCTGCCGGATAAGTTCCTCAGGAGGGGTGACCTTGCGGTTCGTCTCGACCACATCGTACTTCTTCATTTGGTCCAAGAAAGCATCCACTCTGTCCGGCTCGTCGTCCATGGTGACGGTTAACGTGTCGCCGACATCCGAGAGCGTTTTTCCGTAAACATCGGCAAGTATCTCCGATATACCGGCGCGCTCCCCGTCCTTCACCTTGATTTTGACCACCACACGTTCCTCGTCACGTCCGACGGCCGATCCCTCGCTACGGGCGAAGTCCATCTCGGCGCGGACGGAATGAGCAAGATTTCTGCGATACGTATCAACCTTGTTTTGTGCCGTTTTAAGCCTTTCTTTCCCACCGCTCTCATCCGGCGCGCCTACCTTAAATCCGAGGAAACACTCGCAAAGCATATCCAACTTTGCCCTACTGTTTGGGGAGTCCGCTGAGAATTCCTCCAAGAGACCCGCCACGAGAGCCGGCCGACGGGGCGTATCGTACTTCTCCCTGGGATAGGGCTCGCTGACGTCTTTTAACGCCAGACAAGACTTGGTCGCGGGATCGTCGGCTTTGCCGTGGACTTTACTGATGCGACTCTCCTGGATATCGAGTATTTTTCTATAGTCCCTACTAATCTCCGGGATCAGCTCCCACGCCCCGGCCTCTTTGAGCATGGATACGTACTCTTCGTCCAGGCGGTGACCCGGCCTCAAGGCACGATCCAATGCTCGTCTAATATCCCCGGAATCCGGCGCCCCTTCGGACTGCCCTAGACGCACACCGCTGCTGACGACCTTGTGAATAAGTTCTTTAGTCAATTCCTCCCGGCGGGCCTCCAACTCCCTCAACGATACCGATTTCCTGTTGCGGGTCGACGACGGTGCCGGCGGCCTTTGCGGAGTCGACGCCTTCGACGATCCCGCTTTCCGTGGGGCGTCGGCGACCATACCGTTTAACAACTCGACCTGTCGGGCGACGACGTCTATCAGTCTAAGGGCATCGGCGGCACTGCTGTCAGCCGGATCGCCGTCTTTCGGCAGTCTCTCCGTCCAGTAGGCGCGCTTACGATCCGCATTACGACTCAACTTTTCAAGGTCGACCGGACCCGACGGATCCAACCCGAAAAACGCCAAGGCCGTACCTAAGGTCTTCTCGGCGGGACGCGTGCGCGAATTCAGCCAGACGGCATCCCGCTCGTCGTCCACAAGTTTCTTTACTTCTTCCCTCGCCGCCTTAACATCGCCCAAATTCGGGTCGATACGCCGCAAGATATCCGCATAGAAAACGGTGTGCCCGTCATACCCGTCAACCAACTGGGCGGACGCCATACCGGCCACCACGGACTTGGCGGCGAAATACCTAACCAGAGAATTCCGGAGAGCCCCACTGATTTCCGGTGAGCGCGGGGAAGAACCGTACGCCTTGAACATTTCCGCACCAGCAGGATCGTACGCGTGGGCCATGGACAGGGCCTTATCCAGGAGATAGTCCTCGGCTTTCGCCGGGAGATAGTCGTGCGCCAGAAGCGAGACGCGGGCATGCCAGTGGGTAACCTTATTGAACACGCCGTCCAACCACTCCTCCTTCACGTCCTCGCCGGCGAACTTCAAGGCAAGGAGGGCGGGTATGAGTTGCGCGGCTTTCATCTCCCTGATATCCTCTGGTTCCTGACTCCTCTCCAACAGAGCGCCGAGACGATCTTTCAAGGTTTCCGTTATCCGTGGCCGTGGCCCCGAAAGACTCACCGCCGCTTTCAACACCTTTTCCTCGTAATCCGCAGATTCCGCGGCCCTGAGAGCCATAAAACTCAAAGCCAGAGAGACGTAGGCGTCCCGGTGCTCAGAGGCAATAGGATTCTCCTCGTTGCCCTCCGGATTGAACTCGTTTCTGCCCTGACGCCCGTTCTTTTTCACCTGGGAATAGAGCAGTCGTAGACCGCCGTAGTTGGGAAAACTCAGGAGGACTGACTTGTCGGCCGGCAGATCCTTGTGATGAATCTGCGTATGCGGGTCGGTGACGTCATGGGTGACCACGAACCGCCCTTCGTAGACGGCCATGCCGCTGCGCACCTTTACCCCTTGAACATAGAAACCCTTATTCGAACACCTGTCAGCCATAAAACCCTCCTAAACACCTAGACACCAAACCGTAGGCGCGGGTCGCAAAAACACAGGCGACGGACCTTATTTGCGGGCCGTTATAGAACCCACTTGCTTTTCCGGGGTGTGCGCGGACGGTGTGAAGTGTGTCTGAGACCGTGGCGATAAGCCACAGTCGAGGTTCCCCGGGAGTAATTTAATCCAGGGGTTCACACCAGACTTCGCGCAGCAGACCTCCTTTTGCTAGCACGGGTCTGCAAAGCGGCTGCCTTTAAGGTAGTCGGTGTCACGCATGAGCGTGACATGGAACCTGGCGTATGCCAGGACCCAAACCCCCTCGCGACGGGGTGCGCAAGCACCACGATCCGCGAGGGGTTTGGTGTTTATAGGCAGACGAACTATGAATAGGTTCACAGACAGAAGACGGGTTACTGCACGGGAAGATCCCGGCGATGCGCATACAACGTGGCACACAAGGCGCAGCTAGCGGCGACAGATCGCGCATACAGTCAGTAGCCGCATCGACAGGTCAGATGCGAGCGCGACAGCCTCACCCCGAGTACCTTCCCGGCGACCTTACGTCGCGACTAAAGTATCAACCAGCCCGCACCGGGCGCACCCGGTGGCTGGACGTCTTCATGCTGGCGACCTGATACCAGCCGAAGCTATGACTCCACGCGAAGGCCGCGTTGCTCACCGAAGAACTCCAGTAGTAGTCATCCATAAAGCCACTCCGCAGCGGCAAAATGAGAGACAGCAATCCCGAGGGGGCACAAGCAAC
>Ga0172372_10005699_pt1 | contig 17254 bp, 20 predicted proteins | sample LakKiv5m_2_FD_114544 | JGI IMG/M metagenome (GOLD analysis project Ga0172372, IMG submission 114544) | Freshwater microbial communities from Kabuno Bay, South-Kivu, Congo - kab_092012_9.5m | ecosystem: Environmental > Aquatic > Freshwater > Lake | place: Democratic Republic of the Congo...
CCGTCTTTAGAATGAGTAAACTCATCGCTTCGCGATGAGGAATTTCGTTGTTACATACTGCTTATTTTGTCTTTGGAATTTGAAGCTGAGTTTACTCATCGCGAAGCGATGAGGATTTTAGGTATTACGTACTACATTAGTAGTACGTAAAGATGAGTTTACTCATCTCTTCTTGGTGTCTAATTTCTGCGACGTAGTTTACTTACTGCTACACCCAATGTAGGCATCATTTTATTTAGAGTTGATGGACCTGAAAGTTTCTCAAGATCAGCAAGGAATTTGTCGTTGAGGTGAATATTTTCTGGAACATCTTCAAATATTCTTCCTTTAGGTCTCGCTTTCTCAACAACCTCTTTCTTAGCCACAGGAATTATGACGTCTTTCTTATTTGTTACTTTTTTCGCGTTTGCAATTTCTTGTTTCGTAACTACCCTACTACATTCCTGACGAAGTTTGGGATTGCGTGGTGGTTTTGCAGGCATCTCTTCTTCATCACTTATCTCCTCTATGATAGGCCGACTTCCATATTTTCCACGTCTCGGTACCGCACGACTTTGAAACGTACTTGAAAGACTTGCAAAAGACGCAAACATTTCACCTGCAGAAGAAGAGAAAGAACTTTCTGAATAATACGTACTTACATCAGGAGACGAAAATGCTATAGATCTAATAAGGGGTTCATTTGCTTTATAAACGTTGTACGCGATGTTTGCTACGTTGGCAGCCACATTGACTACCGATTCTCCTATTTTTTGATATAGTTCACTTTGAAGTTCAGGTGTAGTGAGTTGTGATAGTTGTGATATGTTTGATATGGGGTGGTGAAGTGATTTGACGTTAGTCACTATGTGGGCTTTTTTTTACTATCGTCGCTAGGAGACGATTCTTTCGCAATACCAGCTTCTTCATCTTCAAAGAGTATATTACCGAGTTGTTCTTTCAGTATATCATCGAGTTCTGCAAAGTTCTCTTCAGGTACTTTTTTCTCTACAACAGGAGGAGATTTAGATTGAGGCGTTTTTGGAGTTTGAGGTAATGGCGTAGTGTTGGAATGGGTGGTAGGAGTGGCGGTAGTGTGTACGGTAGCAGGTGTCATTGGAGTGAATTGTGGCATAGGAGGCATTTGCGGAACACTTGCATATCTCATATTAGGCATATAAGTGGGCGGATGCATATGCTGAGGTTGGTGTGGTTGTTGAAACGGTTGAAATGGTTGCATAGGTTGAGGAATATGTTGGGGTGTGTGTTGAGGAATGTGTTGTGGTTGAAACGGATTCCTTACACTTTCAAACTGTGGCTGCGGTTGAACGTTATAATTTGGAGAGAAAGGATTGTAAGGTTGTTGCGCGTACGCAATAGGCTGCCCTCCATAATTATGACCACTTTGTAGTTGTGGGTTGTTCTGTAGGAGATTGGCGAGAAGATGTTCCATAACTTCCTGTCTTTTTATTAGGACGGCGATTACCTCATCTTTTTCGGCTATCTTCTTTGTGAATTCAGATGAAAGATGATCAACGTGATCTTCTAGTCTACCTATCTTCTTGCTTAACCAAATTGTAACGCCAGAAATGACTAGTGCTTCCAAACCGATATGAACGAGCGTCTGTACGGACATTGCAACGCCCTTGTTGCCACTCGATCCGTTTTCGCCTTCCATTAAGTATACAAAGTATATGAGTATGTAAGATTACGACAAAATATTTTAAGGCGCAATTACCAAAAAAAACTACAATTCTAAAGATTATCGTTGAACACACCAAATCACAAAATGTTTTATTCTGCATTACGTAAATTTCCAATTTCGAGTAGATTCTACTCTGATTTTCTTGCGCCATCTTGCAAAACTTTCAAGTTCCTTCCACCTAACTATCAAGATGTCGAAATCTTTGAGGGTACTGGTTCTAAAGTGAAGACCAATTACGGTGAACTTATCGATTGTATGTCCGAAAATCTGTGCGTCAGCGTTGGCTATAGAAATGAAGTCGTTGATAGTGCCGTACGACAACAACAGAACAAAATTAATCACGTTACGACTATGTTCCATAACGAAACGCAATCTATCGCGGCAAAAGATCTTGTGAAGACAATTCCCCATTACAAACACCATGACTACACTGTTCACTTTACGTCTTCCGGTTCTGAAGCAGTGGATCTTGCTATTCAAATGGCGTATACTTTTACAGGACGAGGATATGTTCTATCACTCACGAATGCATATCATGGTGTACAAGGATACGCCGCTAGCGTTACGGATGTACCTTCGATGCATTCTTTCCCACATTTGTACACACCTTCTGTACAGTCACCTCCGTCAATCGAATCTTTCGATGAACACATAAGTTCTAATTTGGATCTTCCTTCTTCCATCATCGTAGAACCTATTCAAGGATACGGTGGCGTTATTGAACTTCCCGATCGATTCATGATGCGCGCTTTTGAACGCGTACAAGATTATGGAGGCGTTACGATATGTGATGAAATACAGACCGGTTTTGGAAGAACCGGGAAAAGTTTTTGGGGATTTCAACATCATCTCCCTGACTATAAATTTTACCCTGACATCATTACATTTGCCAAAGGAGCTGGAAATGGGTATCCTATCGCTGGTGTTATCGTAAAAAGAGATATCGCAGAAGCGTTTTGTAAGAAGAAGACCTTTAATACATTCGCTGCGAATCCGTTGGGATGCGTAGCGCTTTCAGCCGTCATCAAAGTCATTAAGCAACAGAACTTAATGCAAAGATCCAAATTGTTGGGTGACATCTTTAGACACCGGCTTTCAGAACTTATAGAGATGAGTAAGTCCCCGTTCAAAGAAGTACGTGGTGCAGGACTCTTACAAGGCATTCAAGTAGATGGTGATATGAATCGCGCTGTCGATATTCAACTTCAATTACTTCGTATGGGCGTATTGATGGGTCGTGGAGGACCATTGGGTAACGTACTTCGTTTTCAACCTCCTATGTGTCTAACCGTTGATGAGTTGCTTCATGTAACCAATTCTCTAAATAAAGTGAAGTAACCTTAAGACTTTACAGCGTTAGATACCTTCAAGTATTTCACCACTACTAAAGCGAAATTGGAACTATTTTGTGAGACATCTTTTCGCGCGATCTGCTGTAATTGTGAAAACTTAAGATTTCTTTATGAAATCTCAAATTTACTTCTCAAATTCTCCATGTCTTTCTTCAAATTTATAGGTACATACGCTAGCATTGGCATTGTTTACGGAGTGTATAATTTCAACGCCGTAAACAATGAAGTTCATCTATTGAAAACGCCCGAATTAGGATATGGTGACCAAGACATTGCGAAACTAAAGAAATTCGATTTTTGCATGTCTATTCCTTTGTGGCCTGTTTGCTTATACGACACCATCAAATATGAGCCATCTCCTCTTGACTTTGAAAAAATGACTATCGGTGAGAAGAGATTCTATTTTGCGTATGCAAGGTACATGTTACGTACAGTACGCTGTTGGGACTCTAAGAGGAACATAGGCGCAAATATCGCCTATTTCTTAGAACAGAGTCAAGATCTTGATTTCCTTGAACTTGGCAATGAATGTAACAGGGTATCTTCTGCATATCATAGAGAACGTAAAGTGCGGAAGATATTCCGACGTATACAAGACGAATAAAAAGATAAGGAGTTCTAGTTTTATTTAACGATGTAAGAAATCGCATATCATAGAGAACGTAAAGTGCGGAAGTTATTCCGACGTATACAAGACGAATAAAAAGATAAGGAGTTCCAGTTTTATTTAGCGATGTAAGAAATCATGTTGAATGAGGTTGTAAGCGTATTGTTCAATGGAGTTCACCAAGAAATAGCAAATAGCGTAATTAGGTTTGGGTAGAGGACCTGAGTGATCTTTGGGATTCTTGATAACTACTACGCGTTTTCCAAAGAATGGAAAATATTCGACTAGCTTCATTTCATCGCCAAGTACGTCAAAGATACAGTTTCCACAGATTAACTTTTCGTTATTACCGACGGAATTTAATACGATCTTAAGATTATCAACAGTGTAGTGATTCAGACCGCTTGAATAAGTTAATGGTGTACTTTTCTGACAGTTTCCACAAACTACCGATTGGCACATTGTGAAATAGTTTGGATGTATAGCATGTTATACTGTAAAACTACAAATATGAAAGTTGTAGTTTTTTATTGAAAATATTATGGAAAAACTATGTGGAGTAAAATATCGAATAATGTAGAATCTGCATGGTAATAAGGATCGCACACTTCAGGATAGAGCATACGTAGTTCTAAATCTGATGGTATAAAATCTGTTCTATTTTTAGATACTTCGATTCCGTCCTTTGCACTGATGAAATAATCACGTTGATAATTATACACCAGACTATTACCACAAACCATGTAATACAATCCTGTATTCATGTGTACATATGCACAACTTTTAGGTATTCCTTTTTCCTTGACGATCATCAGAATTCTACGAAGATCTTCATTCTTTTCTCCGATACACTGTCCACATATTATAGTTTCTCCTTCTCGCATGTAGCGCAAGGGGTTGCAGACTGTAGTAAACATGTGATAGTTTACTTTACGAGATTTACTACACTTTCCACATATGAACGTTGTTTTTTGGATACGCTCAATATATCCAAAATCTAAATCGAGATATTTCTTGTCGTATACATTTTCTCGTAGATCTTTATTAGCATCATCAGTCCATAGACTGAAAATACGTAATCTATCGTCCATCTTTCCAATATTACCAAATAGATTCTACACTATACGAGTTCAGGATAAGAAGAGCTTTATTTTTGTATACGTTTAGATACGTATAAGTACTTCGAGGATCTTTTTATCTGGAACTTGTATAATTTAGTTTTTCATGTATTGAAGTGTCTCAACATGATATCGAATAAGGATGAGTTGATAAAATTATATGGATCGCATTTTTCTGGGTAAAGCGTACGTAGTTCTATATCAGAAGGAAGACGACGAGTTTTAAAAGTATCGCTTAGCCCGAGAATATCACATGGATCAACATAGTAATCATATTTGGAGTTATAGACGTAATCATAATTACTTATATATCCGAATATGGTAATGATCTGCGCTCTGTATACCCCGTTTTTATAGTTCGTCCGAAGATATCTCAATCGTATTGATTTGTTGGCATCTACCAAGCATCTATTACACACCATTATTTCACCTTATTGCATGTATCGCGTAGGGTTACATACAAGCGCAAACATTCGAGTCCCTACAAAACGAGAATTACCACACTTTCCACAGACAAAGTTGGATCTGCAGATTATGGTTATTCCCTCTATATCAACAAAATCATCGTATTTCTTGTCGTACACTATTTCGCGTTTGTCTTTATTAGCGCCTTCAGACCACAGACTGAAAATCTTCAATCTATCGTCCATCTCCCAATTAAACAAGATTCAATAGGTTCTACACTATCTTGTAGTTTTTTCTAGCTCACACTTTCACTAATACCGTTGATGTGTCTCATCATGATATCGAACAAGGTTGAATCTATTTGGTAATATGGATCACACTTTTCTGGGTAAAGCTCACGTAGTTCTATATCAGAAGGAATAGAATGGAAAGAATTACCCCCACTCATCTGAATATCCTGTGTAACGTCGATATAGTAGTCGTGCTTAGCGTTATAGACGAAATTAAAAGGACCCGCAATCAATACAGACGCAACGCGCGCACTATATACTCCTTTTATGCGCTTTGTCCATAAAAATCTCTGTTTATAGTCTGGACTTATACATTCATTACACACAATTATTTCACCCTCGTGCATGTAACGCAAGGGATTCATTGCAAGCTCAAGCATACAATGTCCCACAGAATAATGTCTATCACACTTTCCACAAAAATATTTGGTACATGCGACATCTTCACGAGTATATTCGTCGTCTATACCATCGGATACTAACTCCCGTAGATCTTTATAAGTGTCATCAGTCCATAGACTAAAGAATTTCAGTCTATCGTCCATCTTTCCAATTCAAAGAGATTTACGACGGGTTACACGAAAAGATGCCTCAAAAAATAGTTCAAATTTCACTTTAGTGTTGATATAATATGGTATCTAGTGCCATAGGTCTTTGTTAATAGTTCTGCACTATTTGTAGTTTTTTATTAGCTCGCACTTACGCTAAGGTGTCTCTTCAAGACATCGAATAACGTAGAGTCTATTTGGAAATACGGATTGCACTTTTCTGGGTAAAGCGCGCGTAGTTCTACATTAGAAGGTGCTGCAATGTAAGATCCGTTTACAATCCGAATATCTTGAGTGGTGTCGTTATAGTAGTCGTGATTAGCGTTATAGACGAAATTGAAAGGGCTGTTAGATACCATTAATTCGATGTATGCGCAATACGCTCCATTTAAGAACACTGTCTGAAGATATCTATGTTCAAAGCCAGTTTTCACGCAGTCATTGCACACTAATATTTCACCTTCTTGCATGTAACGTATTGGATTACATGCAATTTCAAAGATACAATACCCTGTGGGATATTGTTCTTCCCACAGATAAAATTGGAATTTGCTACTTCGCGAACAAAATCAGCGTCGTTAATATTGTGTGCTTTCTCCCGTAGATCTTTATAAGTGTCGTCAGTCCATAGACTAAAGATTTTCAGTCTATCATCCATCTTTTTAATATTTGAGTGTATCTAACTACCACCCCTGTAGTTTTTAACTTTTCATGTCTACGAATTTACAGTATAAGTACTCGTACGTCCAAACGTCAAAAAGTTTGGTCTCGAGTAGACGATATTGTATGAGTAGAGCGTAAACGTAATCTTCTTCGGTGTAGATGATACCTACATATTGTTTCTTATCGTGAAGGTCTTTCATGTCTAATTTTTCAAGTACATCAAAAATGTGCAATATCTCCTTTTCAGTAGTACTATTTTGATTGATAGGATCTACGATGTTATCGCGCAATAAATTCAAATCTTCCTTATATCGAGTCGTATCGATAAATCCTTTATCATGAGCTTGAAATAAAATTAAGATGTCTTTGAGTGTTCTGTGACGATACCTTAGCATCGATTGAGTAGCTTTTATAGGAGATTCGGGATATATCCCGAATCTCAAGGATACGTTGAGTTGCCTCTCATCTTCTAATAGTGATGAATTGAAATAATGTGCAAAATCAGGAGAAGCTACGACATTCGTATTGCCTACACACTTATCTCTTACATCAAAGGGCAAGTGATAGAAATAACGTATGCCAACAACAAGGATTAAGAGTAGAATATGATATCTAAACATTTTTTACAATTTCATATTTCTCCAAATATGAAAATCTATAAGTTTTCACAAAATTATAAACTTACAATTTATAATTCTTGAAAAATCTATACTTTCTATAGAATAGCTGCTGTAGCTCAGTTGGTAGAGCGAAGGTCTTATGTTATAAAAGACATACGATGGGTTTGCAAAGAAAGCCTTAGGTCACGAGTTCGAGCCTCGTCAGCAGCTTTTTTACATCACGTTGGATTATCGCTAATTTTCCATGAAACAGTAATTTCTTGTATCCTTACGATCTTCGAGAGATATCAGCTAATTTGTCGTAGAACATTCAGATTCGTGTTTAGAAGAGCTTTATTTCTAATTCTTTTGCTTTGCGTAGCTTATGGCGGCGAGATACTTTAGTAAAATAGATTTGGCGTCATTTTCAGGATGGTGGTCATGTTCTACTTTTCCAAGAAGCAATGGATCAATATACTTTTGATTTACGTCACCCATTAATTTCCAATCACATGGATCGGATATCTTGAAAAGACCGGCGATGTAAGAGTCAACTTCAACACCTGACCGATACTCTCCTTTTCTGGTAAAGTTCAAAGGGATGAAGTTGTAACGCTTAAGTTCCGAACCTACGCATACAGTATCAAAGAGGGTCGTATCCGTAACGACTATAGTTTTCTCATACATTCTTTCACATACCATCAAAGTGTTATTAATCCACAATGCAACTAATTCTCGACTATCATACTGAAGTATCCTTATAGGGTCTTGAAGAAGATCGAGTATGTTTTCGTTCTTGCTCCAAAATTCGTCCCAACATCTTTCTTCATACCCTTTTTCTTTCCAAAAATCGCTCCAATTCATACTCTCGGGTTTCTGAAGATTTAGTGCAACAGAAAAGGAGAATACTTGGTCGATCGAAGTAGCGTCAATAGGTGCAGTAGCGATACCTACCGCGAACATAGGATCATCATTTTCATCTCTACACCCAGTTTTTTCAATATCGATGGCGATTACGCCCAATTCCGGTTTTTTAGAACTCATTTTAGGAAGTTTGTAACTCAGTTCTATTCTTTTATCTTGGATTTGAGTTTTATTTAAAGTGGATTACACAAATAGTACGGATAGGTGCCTCAAAAGTCATACTCTATTTCACCATAACTAATGCGAAATACTTAACAGATACTTACAGAATTAGATACCTTATTATACGTCTAGTATTTCACCTTCAATATGGTGAAATTCGAACTATTTTTGAGGCATCTTTTCGTGCAATCCACTGTAAGTATAAGGCACTCCCTAATACGCATATTCCTAATATCAAAGGGACGATCCAAAGATTGTTACCTATTCTTTCTTCGGAAGGAAGCTCAATCACGCTTGATTCTAGTAAACGAGATCTATGATTTCGAATCATATAACTTACTTGGTTCATGAAAATATCTTGGACATCTTTCAGGTCTAATTTCAAGACAAACGATGGTGTAATAGTAGGGATGTTAAAACCTTTGTATTGGAAACTGTGTTCGATGTTATCCCTTGAAAAGCGGAATTTCTCGCCATCGACTTCTTTACTATCCAGCGGAATAACGTTAAGGTTGCGAAGAATGAGCAAGGGTCTGTTGCAATAGTAAAACACGACGTAGTTATAGTGTAAAGGACTATAAGAAGATGATTCCGTGTATGTTTGAAATAAGATAGTAAGTACCAATCCAATCAAAGAGTAACTACCATACTTTGCGATAATAGGTTCACCAGAGATGATATCTAAAATACGTTCATAATTGAACGACGTAAATCCTATGCGAACTGCATCATCGTCAACCAAATCTTTTGCAACAAAACTTGTAGGTTCTACATCAGTCAATTTTTCCAAGTAACTATCAAGAGGAAGAGTCTGAAGTATACGAGCGTAATATTCTGCATTTTTATTTACTTCTTCATCCCCACAATCCAGGATATAACGCATATAACGATCTGTCATGATCACAAATAAAAAACCGTGATGAGATCACTGGGCTTTGTAAGTTTTAAACTTTAAAGACGCAAGTATTTCAAAGGGATTTTCTAGTATCCACGATAGCTTCATTTCATCAGTTAGCTCCTTAGGGTACCATGATGACACATTACAAAAATCTTTCTCGAGGTTGGTCACCATAAAACCAAAAGCATTTTCCTGTTGCAACTTAAAAGTTCTCTTTGTCGTAACCTCCCAAGACAACGAAAATATCGTATATCCGTATTTGGGGTCAGATATGGATGGCAAAAGGGTGATCACTGCACCATAGTTCAAAAAAGGATGACGAAACACGTCGTAGTAAGACCACATGTTTTCCATTTCGTTGTATAATGGATCTTCTTCTGAAGTGGGAAACGCGAACGATATCATACGACTCCCACCCAAAAACATGGATGACGGATGTAAACATACCTCGCATGTACAAGCCATAAAGTAAGAATACGTGTACAATGAAGCATTGTGTGCATCCGGCAAGTAACCTAGTTGCGTAAGACGCTCTAGTTGGTCCGAACGCAAACCTATATTCATACTATAAATCCGTTTCAAAATCTTAACAAACTTCTCTAAATGATAAGCCGCGATACGCGATACGCCTGGATGTTCTGTATCAACGAAATTCGCTATGAAAAACTTAGTGCAGACACGTTTACACCGCGCCGAAGAAATAGGAAGTTCTCCTGTCAAATTGGAACTTTCACCAGAACTTATAGGATTGGAACCAGAAATAGAAAGTTCCGTCGGTTTGGAACTAGAATTTTTACCAGAACTTGAAGTTTCGCTTATAGGTTCGGAAATTCCTATTGTTTCAAAGCCGAAATGTCGGAGTAACTCTTGGACTTTTTCCAAAGACGACAGGGACGATTTTGTATCTAAGCTCACAGCGTCAAAAAGATCAGGAAAAGACTTTTTACGCTTTTTGTGTGGCGTCTGTAATACGACCTCTTCAGTTATCCATATTTCGCCATTACAATGTACCAGACATCGCACTCTAGAGCCTGCTGGTGCATTGAAGTTATACTGTTCGTGAAAGAAAAACAAATCGGAAAAGTTAGCCGGTTCATGCGGACGGACGAACATCATATCATTCCGAACGTCTCCGTTTACAAAAAAAGCGACATCAAATCCTTTTCGGATGTTAACAGGCGTAGAATCTAAACCTAAAATATAAGACGAACCTGATAAAATTCCTTTGGCGGGTGTACCTTTGACAGTACGAAATCTTGACTTAATAAAGCACTTTCCCATAGTTTTTCCTCCTCTTTCCGAGTTACACAATTTTTTAGCACAAGGTTCCATTACAGCATAATTTAGTTCCAGTAGATTTATTGAAATGTTGAAATTTGTAGTTTTTTATGAAACTAAGGATTTAATGGAACTACGGATTGGTCTACCCACTTGTTAAAGGCGTCTACGGACGTATCATCAGGACTTTCATCATACCAGCGAAGTATTTTGTCGACGTTACAAATTAAAGACCGAATGATCTTGTTTTTTTGTAAGCCTGATACGCTTTTACGGAAAAAACAGACTGAAATGTTGAAGATGGTATATCCATACTTTGTGTCTTCAAGAGATGGAGAAAGATGGATGATCGAATTGTAATTTAGAAGAGGGTGACGAAAAATATCGAAATAAGACCAAAGATCTACGAGGTCTCGATGTAACTCGCTATCTCCCATAGGAAATGCAAAAGAGACCATCATGGTTACAGTCTGTTTTCCGATAGGTGCTTTATCACAGTGTTCACAAATACATCCTATAACGTACGTAAACGTGTAAAGATCAGTGTCAACATTAGGAACATAGCCTAACGAAGTCAATCGAGAAATCTGTTCCAAAGACAGAATATTTCGCATCTTGGAAATTTGGACCAACAGTCCGCGAAATTTTGACAGGTAAAAGGATTGTGCATACGTCATCCCTTTTTCTTCTTCGTCTTCAAAGTTAGCCATAAAAAATTTAGTACGTTCGTTTTCGCACCGCGTTTCAGGCGTAAATTCAGAGGGAATGGAAGACGTTGCGATGTCGCGTTCAACCAATCTTCTCATTTTTGGCAATACTTCAAGTGTAAATTCAAATGGAACGGAAGAAGACACAACGCCGTGTTTACTGGGTCTACCCATTTTCGGTTTTTTGTATTCGTTGGTGAGAAGACTCGCTGTTGATTCGAGACACCCATGTTTACGAAAAAGATCACGAACAATTTCAGTAGAAGACAGGTCAGTAGAGCCTTCCAAACATTCACACTTAATGCTAGAGACTAAACTTGTTTTGAGTCTGTCACTGTTCATGTTCATCTTTGTCTTTTCAGATACCCATGCTTCATCTCCGATCTGCACAACGCAACTGACGTAGTGTTTGCTCTCCACAAAGAGTTTGTATTTGTGTTCAAGTACAAAATACGAGTTGTCAAGTTGTTTACGGAACTTGGTGTAATAGATGAGATCATTCCTTACTTCACCATCAACCAAAAACGCAACTGAGACTGGTGCGTTTACATCCAAAGGGGTAGAATGTAAGCATATAATGTACATACACCCTGGTGTAAGACCTCTCCTAGGTGTATTACTTGTGGTATTTTGCAACCAAGTGGTAAGATGACAACTTTTCATAGAATCCATAACAACGAGACACAAGCGAGAGGGATCAAATACTTCCTAAAGAACATTTCACGATTTTTATAGTTTTTTACCTGTCATAGTAAACACCTTCACAGTGGATTACACGAAAAGATGCCTCAAAAATAGTTCAAATCTTCAATATGGTGAAATACAAGAAGTAAAATAAGGTATCTAATGCTGTGAGTCTCTATCAATGTGAAATGTCTTTTATTTGTTAATTGTGTCCATACACTATTTCTTCTGGTTTATCCTCCATCCACGCTAGGAATGATTCAGCAGTATAATTTTTGGGTACATCCTTACTGTAAAAGTCGAGGTGAGTTTTTACGTGGGTAACTATATTTTCGAAAATGTTTTTGTGCGACTTGGCGTAATTGGTGGCACTGTTACGTCGCATCATAATAGAAAAAGTAAAGATGGTATAGCCGTGCTCGGCATCTGAAATAGGAGGAGTCAAGTGAATAAGTGACTTGTAATCGATAAAAGGAAACCTGAAAATATCAGTATATGCCCAAAAAGAAACGAGATCTTTGTATAATAAGTTTTCCCCATGAGGAAACGCAAAAGAGAGCATCATAAACGCCCTCTGATTATCTTTAGAAGCGTTATCACAAAAATCGCAAAGGCATCCAACACAGTAGGCGTGAGCGTGCAGATTCGGGTTCGCAATGCCACCAATGTAACCCCTCGATTCAAGTCGTTTCCTCTGGGAGGAAGTTAACGCGATTTCCGCATTTCCAACTTCGACCAACAGATCATGAAATTTTGTAAAGAGATACAACTGTTTCCGCCACATGTAAGCTCTATTAATTTTTTCAGTAGGATCAAAATCGCTCAAGAAAATTTTGTAGAGGCCCTGTCTGCGTTTACATCCGTCCGCAACCGGAATTTCTTCTTTCTTGCCTTTAGCATCTTCAACTTGAGAGCTTGGAACTTCTTTTGATGAAGATTCTTCTTCATCTTCTGGTAAAAATGAGAGTAGTTTGGGGTAGGCGTCTCCGAAACGTCGAACTACGTCCTTGATAGAAGCAGATGGAGTGATTTGTTCCAGACAAGTCTTATTTTTAGCTCGTCGATGGCTTGTTTCGTAGTTAAGTCTATTTTGAGAAATAACTTCAAGCTTTTCAGAAATCCAAATCTGTTTAGGTCCTACGACCAAACACCTAAGCTTAACACCACTTTCGACGATGATCTGGAAAAATTGGTTAAGAACGTATTCTGGTATTTTATCAGATTTCGGTTCCGATACGTTGATTTTTCCGTTACAGACACTGTTGTCAGAAATAAAATAAACGGAAAGGTCGTCGTGATTAACTTCTGCAGGTTCATCCAACCTAACAAGATAGGAACTGGAATACATAATCTTTTTGATAAAAATTTCGCCGTCGACAGAAATTCGTTTTGAAATGATAGAGCAACTCCCAATTTTGGGGGTAGCTGATCGCAATCTTTTAGCGGGAGGTTCATCCATTTTTTTTGTTGGCCTATAAAACCATAAATTTTGAAATTTATAGTTTTTCACAAAAAACCCAAAAAAACTAAAAATTGCAGAGACCTGATTCACTGTTTATGTACATATTTGAAAGTATACAAAAATAAAGATCTTCTTATCCTAACTCGCGTAGATGTTTGCTAAGGTAATTCAAAAATCAAGAGAAGTCCTTTTACAAGGGTTTCTTGAACTGTCGGATGAAGAGAAACAAGAAGTTGTTAAAAGCGTAAATATACACGACGATACGCTTCTATTTGCATGCGCCGAGTACGATGACGTTACTTTTGCTAAGGTTTTGATTGAATATAACATACCCATTGATCATAAAAATGCGGACGGAGATACCGCTTTGGATTTTGCAATACGTAAGGGTTCGTGTACCATCCTAAAGTATCTCTTGGAAAAAGATGGTGGTTACATCGCATGTGATGTAGTATCTCGTGCGTTTCAATACAAAAATATCGAAGTCGTTAAGATTGTGGTCGACCACTATCTTTCACATCGTACCCCAAGAAAACAAGTAACTGCGTTAACAGCTGGAATAGGAATTACAACGAGCATTCCACAAAAACAAAAGACGAACTATAAAAGTAAGTCATCCTATGAACCTCTCTTCTTCTTATGCGTAGATTGTTTCTTTGAATACGAAACAATCGATTTCTTACTTTCACGTTCCGTCGATATAAACGAAACAATGCTGGAACACAACGTGTACACCAATGCTTGTAACCGTCTTACAAGACGAGAACCCGCAACGATAGCTATAATCCAAGAAATGCGCGATACGTTAGAAAAGATATTGTACATGCTTAAACATGGATTGGCAGCAGATTCGTTGTGGTATATCTTGGCAGCGGTATGCGAATTGACTTATCATGAAATACACTTTGAAAGTGGGAAGGTGTATGAAAAACTTCCCACTAGAAGCACATTCCCAACAGATTTTTCCCCAAACATTTCTGCGGACAGTAATTTTGCAGATATATTAGACGACCCTCTTTTTCAAGAAAAAAGTGAAAGAGATATATCGTACTTGAGGAGGGTGCTAGAGTATTACCAACTCTATTTTGACAGCGAATCGCATTCATACCTTATTCTTGGTTATCACTACATACGCTACGACATCGTCAAACTTTTGGTGGAACATGGAGCAATCGTTAACCATCCAAACTTGTTCCCCGTTCCGCTTTTAAAATACGTTTCTTCAAATCTTTTGAATTATAAGTACATCTATTCAAACAGGAGAGAGTGTAATATGAAGATATTCAATTTGCTTATGTATTGTGGCTTACATCGCCATTACAAACATCCTCTAATCACTGAATATTTTGCAAATCTTACGCTCTTTGATCTTCTTTACCTGCACGCTTTTCTAGAAGTTAAAGAAACAAGGCATACATTCTGCTACTCCCTTGTAGACACAATCAACAGCCGAAAATTTGATTGAAAAGATAAATGTCTCAAAAGTTCTAATATCACTTCACCACTACTAAAGTATAGTAATGTAATTCTCTGTTAAATGAGCGAATCTTCAATGGCTTGAAGATCCTGTATCTCTTTAAGTTCTTGATTTAAGAGATTATCAAAGTACACTTCTTCCAAACAAGCACTTTTAGTAAACGTTAAGTCCTTTTTGATGAGTTTGCTACGTAGAATGTCAAATAGTGATGTTGTCATAAGGTAAACGTTGTGAATTTTGAGTAATTTCACATATTTGGCACATGACGTACAGCACACGTTACTTCTCTTCGATAGTGATTCTTCTCCTAAACAATCCATATCTTCTGTTATCCACTTTGACCCTATAAGATTAAATTTAAACGATATACGTATGGTTTGACCGTAATATTTACCAAGAGACTCGTCACATAAAAACCACTTCGTATCCCTTATCCCATCCAAGTCTACTTCAAAATTCGTAAATATCATACTAAAGAGTTCGTATGCGTACAGTCCGTGTTTAGTTAGTTTTTCAAGATCAGAAAAACTTTCCACAGGAGAGTCTTCGCAGTCCGAGAGCTTTATGGATGATATTCTTCCGGAATTATTGATAATAGGTTGTAACGGAATTGAGTCGTCCCTAAACAGACTTCCGAATGCATAAACGATATTGGAAATGATTTTAGGTTTGCTAACCAATTTATCAAATCCCAACATAAAAACTGCTGTCGCATCTTTAGACCTGAGCGATTTTCGATTTAGAACCATACAGAACATCTCTATCAGTCTGTCGTTGTTGTAAAGTTCCGATATGATCTCTTCATAGGGTATGTACTCGGTATACAGCAAAAATATGCCAAGGTAAGGGCTTAGGTTATCAGTCGTTTCTATAATAGAACAGAAATTGGTAATGCGCAACTGTAGATCTTTACGTACCAACCCGAAAAAAGACTTATTCATCTTCGCAAAGTTATCTGTTAGCAACATCTTCAACCATCCGCGATGTTTTCGTTGGTATTTGTCCTCATATAACTTCTTAACAGATGCCATAACATCGCTCTTCAACATGCACCCATATGGGTGAACATATTTCTCACCGTCAAAATACATGAGATATTGTATATCTTTAATTATAGTTTTATGGCAAAAAGATGAAGAAGTGATCTCTTAGGGGATACAACATTCTAGCAATTGAAACAATGTGACTTCTGTAAGATAGACGTTGTATGCGAGAATACAACTAAGATAGCAACAACATGAACAACATATTTCATATTTCCCAGATGAATGAAGTTTGGCACATGCAACCCGTTGAACGGACATCCATTCGGGTACACTAACCAAATACGTTATCCCAAAGCCGCAATTACCTAAACGTGTATCTAGGAAATGTTCTGGTTTAAACCCTGAAGAAAACGAAAGCGTAAATAACTTCTCTGCCTTTTCGTAGGTTTTTTCTTGGACACTTATAAAAAATTTGGAGACAAATGCGCATACAAATTCTGGATTTGCAAAATTAAAGCCTAACATGCGGAATCTTCTTACAGTATTATAGTCAGGGTCGTTGTCCGCCATCACACCGGCAATTGTAGAAGCATTGAAAAGCGCCCTATGAGAATTTAAAGACTTGTCACTGTTGATCGCTTTGCATAGTATATCAAATGAGTAATGTTTGCCCAGCAAAAACACAATAGGAAACATGCGATCGTAATGTGACGTAAAAGGATGTGTAGGGTAATTTTTTATCCCCCACCTTAGCGTTTCGTAGAATTCGACTTCGGATAACTCAGCTTTCTTCAAATTTATCTCCGCGGCTTTTATTTTGTCTAACGCGCATGCGACTTCTGCTGTTACTAATTCATAACGTATCTTTTTGAAATCTTCGAATAGAACGTCTTTTGATTCTTCTCCGTATTTCGGGTGCGTAAATACGCATCTAGTATCATCATAAGACACCATATAAGAAAGTGAATGTCGCGACGACAGATAATTTATTTCTCGTTGAATCGTAGAATATCTGGGTATCTGACGCAACGTCTTCAACTTTAAAAACTTTTATTTTTTCATAACTAGGGAAGTTCAAGAGCTAAGGATTGTCATTTTTTAATGATTGGTGTTATTCAAAGATCCAGAGAAGTATTACGACAAGGTTTCAATAGTCTAACTCAAGAAGAGAAGTCATCTGCGATCATTCGTTTTGGTCGCAACCTTTTATTTGACTGCGCCGAATACGACGACCTTGATTTTTTAAAAGACTTGATTAATGCTGGAATTGATTACGCAAACGTAACGATAACATCGAAAGAAGACGAAGATTCGATCTTAGATGCCGCCGTACGTCTGAACGCGTATAAGATAGTCAACTATTTTCTTTATGTTCTTAATATGGGAGTTTCCGAGAAAATGACCGATTAC
>Ga0172372_10005701_pt1 | contig 17254 bp, 17 predicted proteins | sample LakKiv5m_2_FD_114544 | JGI IMG/M metagenome (GOLD analysis project Ga0172372, IMG submission 114544) | Freshwater microbial communities from Kabuno Bay, South-Kivu, Congo - kab_092012_9.5m | ecosystem: Environmental > Aquatic > Freshwater > Lake | place: Democratic Republic of the Congo...
CACGGCCCAGGGCATGGAACACCACCAGCTCATCAATCCGGTTGATGAATTCCGGCCGGAAGTGCTTGCGCACCTCACCCATCACGGCTTCCTTGATGAGGTCCGGATCCTCGCCCGCCAGCCGCTGAATGTCATGAGACCCAAGGTTGGAGGTCATGACAATCACTGTGTTGCGGAAGTCGACGGTGCGCCCCTGACCATCGGTCATGCGACCATCATCGAGCGCCTGGAGCAGCACGTTGAAAACATCCGGATGGGCCTTCTCAACCTCATCGAGAAGAATCACGCTGTAAGGCTTGCGGCGCACCGCCTCGGTGAGATGCCCACCCTCTTCGTAGCCCACATAGCCAGGAGGCGCTCCAATGAGGCGGGCGACCGAATGCTTCTCCATGAACTCGCTCATGTCGATACGGATCATGTGCTCTTCCGTGTCGAAGAGGAACTCGGCCAGGGCCTTGCAGAGCTCGGTTTTTCCGACGCCCGTCGGCCCCAGAAACAGAAATGATCCATAGGGCCGATTTGGGTCGGAGAGCCCTGCCCGCGAACGCCTGATGGCATCAGAGACCAGCGTCACCGCTTCATCCTGCCCCACCAGTCGCCGATGGAGGAAGTCTTCCATCTTGAGGAGCTTGTCGCGCTCGCCCTGCATCATCTTGGACACCGGGATGCCGGTGGCACGCGACACCACTTCAGCGATTTCCTCGGCGCCGACCTGGGTGCGCAGCAACCGGGGACGTCCGGATGCACCATCGCCCCGCCCAGCCTCTGCTTCGGCGGCTGATTTGAGCCGCCCTTCAAGCTCGGGGAGCTTGCCGTACTGAATCTCGGCGAGCTTGTCGAACTGTCCCTTGCGCTGGAGCTCCGCCATCTCGAGCTTCAGGCGATCGATCTCGGCCTTGATCTGCGCACTGCCCTGAAGCGCCGCCTTCTCCGCGCGCAGCACCTCTTCAAGATCGCTGTATTCCTTGTCGAGCTTGCGAATCTCCTGCTCGATCAGCTCTAGCCGCTTTTTCGACGCATCGTCCTTCTCGCGCTTGACGGCTTCACGTTCAATCTTCAGCTGGATGATGCGGCGATCAAGTCTGTCCATGCTCTCGGGCTTGGAATCGATTTCCATCTTGATGCGCGCGGCAGCCTCATCAATCAGGTCGATGGCCTTGTCGGGAAGAAAGCGATCCGTGATGTACCGGTTCGATAGCTCGGCAGCCGCCACGATTGCCGGGTCGGTGATGTCAACACCGTGATGCAGTTCGTAGCGCTCCTGTAGCCCCCTCAAAATGGCGATCGTTGCCTCAACGCTGGGTTCGCCCACCAGCACCTTCTGGAAACGCCGCTCGAGCGCCGCATCCTTCTCGATGTACTTGCGATATTCATCGAGCGTCGTGGCGCCAATGCAGTGCAGTTCACCGCGCGAGAGCGCGGGCTTGAGCATATTGCCTGCATCCATCGCCCCTTCAGCCTTGCCGGCGCCGACCATCGTATGAATTTCATCGATGAAGAGGATGATCCGACCCTCGTCAGCAGCCACCTCTTTGAGCACTGCCTTCAAACGCTCTTCGAATTCACCGCGAAACTTGGCGCCCGCGAGCAGGCCCGCCATGTCGAGCACCAGCACCCGCTTGTCGCGAAGCGAATCGGGCACCTCGCCGTTGACGATCCGCTGGGCGAGCCCTTCAACGATGGCGGTTTTGCCCACACCGGGCTCACCGATCAGCACTGGGTTGTTCTTGGTGCGCCGCTGCAGAATCTGAATGGAACGGCGGATCTCATCGTCTCGGCCGATCACCGGATCGAGCTTTCCCTGACGTGCCCGCTCGGTCAGGTCGATGGTGTATTTCTTGAGTGCCTCGCGCTGGCCTTCGGCCTCGGGGCTGGCCACCTTGGCACCTCCCCGTACGGCATCGATGGCAGCCGCCAGGGGCTTGCGTGCAAGCCCGGCTTCGCGCGCCACCCGGGCGGCCTCGCCCTTATCGTCGGAAAGCGCGAGCAAAAACATTTCGGTGGCAACAAACTGATCGCCCCGCTTCATCGACTCCTTCTCGGCGAGATTCAGCAGATTGATCAGCTCGCGCCCGACCTGCACATCGCCCCCTGCCCCGGATACCTGCGGCAGCCTTTTGATCGCCAACTCAGCCGCCGATTTGAGAGGGCCGATCCGCACCCCTGCTCGCTCGAGGAGGGCGCGTCCGGAACCGTCGGTCTGGGCGACCAGGGCCACCAGCAGGTGCAGCGGATCGATGTACTGGTTGTCATTGGCTAAAGCGAGACTCTGAGCCTCGCCGAGCGCCTGCTGGAGTTGCGTGGTGAGCTTGTCGATGCGCATGTCGCGTTATCCTTTGTGGTCGGCAACCAATTCCTCCTCGACGTGCGGGCCATGCCCGCCGATTTCAAGCCCTAGTGAGCCCAGCCCATGACCGTCAAGTTGTTTGAACCCCTGTCACTGCGATCGATTCGGCTGCCAAACCGGGTGGTGATCGCCCCCATGTGCCAGTATTCCGCGATTGAGGGCTGTGCCCAGGCCTGGCATCTCGCCCATCTAGGGCAGCTCGCTCTGAGTGGCGCGGGGCTTCTGATCCTCGAAGCCACGGCGGTCGAGCCCCGCGGTCGGATCACGCCCGGTTGCCTCGGTCTTTACGACGATGCCTGCGAGGAGGCGCTGGCGGGGGTCATCCGCATGATCCGAAGTGTCTCGCCCATCCCACTTGCCATCCAACTCGGTCATGCCGGCCGCAAAGCCTCAAGCGGCAGGCCTTGGGAGGGAGGTGCGCTCATCCCGCCGAATCAGGGTGGCTGGAAGCCGGTCGCGCCCAGCGCGGTCGCGCTCAAAGACGGGGAAGCCGCCCCCGACGAGTTGGGACACCACGATCTGGCACAACTGCGCGAGAGCTTTGTCGCTGCCGCCGCCCGCGCCGACCGCCTTGGCTTCGAGGCGGTGGAAGTCCACGCCGCGCACGGCTATCTGCTTCACCAGTTTCTGTCGCCGGTCGCCAACCATCGAAATGATGAATTCGGCGGACCGCTCGACAACCGGATGCGGTTTCCGCTCGACGTCATTGCGGCAGTTCGGAGTGCCTGGCCTGCTCACAAAGCGCTTGGCGTACGCATCTCGGCCACGGACTGGATCGCGGGCAGCGGCTGGGACGTCGCCGATGCATGCGAATTCGCACGCCGCTGCGCCGCGATCGGCGTCGACTGGATCGATGTGTCCAGCGCGGGCATTTCACCGCGGCAGAGCATCAAGATCGGCCCGGGATACCAGGTGCCGTTTGCCAAGGCAGTCCGTGAGGCGGTTGACATCCCGGTGATGGCGGTAGGGCTCATTACGGAGCCCCAGCAGGCCGAACAAATCCTGACCGACGGCAGCGCCGACCTGATCGGTATCGCCCGCGGCATGCTGTACGACCCGCGCTGGGTCTGGCACGCCGCGGCGGCGCTCGGGGCCGAGGTGCCCGCACCACGCCAATACTGGCGAAGCCAGCCACGCGAGCACCCACTGTTGTTTGGTGAGGTGCGAACCGCGCAGCGCTAGCGCGCGAAGCCGATCAGGTCGTTGCCAGGCGATAGCCGAGCGCTGCCGCCGCGAGCGAGCCAATCAGATGCACGGCGGAATGCGCCACTGCGGCCAGCATCTCGCCGCGCATCAGAAGCGCCAGTGATTCGGCTGAAAAGGTTGAGAAGGTGGTGAGTCCACCCAGAAAGCCCGTGGTGATGAAAAGTCGCCAGGCAGGCGACAGCTCCGGGTGGCGCACCATCCAGGCCATTGCCGCCCCGGCCAGCAATCCTCCCAGGAGGTTGGCAGCCAGCGTGCCCAAAGGCAGCGCAGGTTGAATGCCATTGAACGCCAGACCCAGGCCCCAGCGCAGGCAGGCGCCCAGGCCCGCACCCGATGCAACCGCGCACAAACCGATCAGGGTGGATGACATCAGCCGCTCCTCAGCCGGGGCGTGTTGCACTCGAATCGCACGAGAACCAGCGGTCAGCGACCCTGCGCAGGCGGTAAGCCCGCGGCCTGCGGCTCAGCGCCCCAGCGCGCGGCCGCTTCATCGTCGGTGCTTCGCGCATCGACCCAGCGCGCGCCCTGTGGAGTCTGTTCCTTCTTCCAGAACGGAGCGCGGGTCTTCAGAAAATCCATGATGAATTCGCAGGCGGCGAAGGCATCACCGCGGTGTGCCGATGTGACGCCCACCATCACGATCTGGTCGGTGGGTTGCAGTTCGCCAAAGCGATGAATGATCAGGGTGGCATTGAGCCGCCAGCGGGCATGTGCCTGACCGGCGATCTCTTCCAGCGCCGCCTCGGTCATGCCCGGGTAATGTTCGAGCGTGAGGGTGGAAACACCGCTGCCATCGTTCACATCGCGGACGGTTCCGACAAAAGCCGCGACAGCCCCGACGCCCGTATCACCGCTACGAAGCGCCTTCACTTCGAGGCCAAGATCGAAGTCATCCCTCTGAACGCGGACGACGGAGCGCAGGACACTCATGGTGCGCAAGCGCTTCAGCCGCCGGTAACAGGCGGAAACACCGCCACTTCGGCGCCCTCGACCAGCAGCGTGTCGGGGTCGGCGAGCTTACGGTTGACCGCCATGCGAAGCGCGCGCCCCGGCGCGAGGGCCTGGGACCACACATCCCCACGACCAGCCAGCCACGCGCGAAGCTGGACGGCGGTTTGCACCTCAGCGGGCAGCTGCACCGACTCGCGTTCAATGCCAAGCACTTCGCGAAGCGCCGCGAAATAAAGAAGGGTGATGTTCATGCGCCCAGCGCCGAAAAGGGAATGAAGCGCACTGTATCCCCGGGAGCGATGGCCCGCCCCGCAGGGTTGTCCACCAGGCCGTCACAGCGCACTGTCGAGGTGAGCACGCCCGAACTTTGGTTGGCGAACAAATCCAGCCCACCGCCTGCGTTGATGGACACCCGAAGAAACTCTCGCCGCCGGTCGGGCTTGGGCCACGAAAAATCTGCTCGCATGGGAAGTCGGGCGACCTCTACATCGGTGACGCCCTGAAGTCGCAGCAGAACCGGCCGCACCATCAGCAGAAAGGTGACAAAACTCGATACCGGATTGCCGGGCAGCCCGATGAACCAGGCCTGCGAATCCGAGCTTTCGCCGCGGCGAACACGGCCAAACGCAAGCGGCTTGCCGGGCTTCATTGAGATTTGCCAGAGTGCAAGCTCGCCTTCGGCCTCGACCGCCGGTTTGACATGGTCCTCTTCACCGACCGACACCCCGCCCGAGGTGAGGATCAGATCAGCATGAGCGGCCGCTTCGCGAAGGACAGAACGGGTGCGCTCAAGCGAATCGGGGACGATGCCGAAGTCGCTTACCTCACACCCCAGCGAGCGAAGCAATCCAACCAGCACAAAGCGGTTGCTGTTGTAGATGGCGCCTGCACGCAGCGGTTCACCGGGCATGGTGAGTTCGTCACCCGTGAAGAAGCAGGCCACCCGCGGTCGCCTTCGAACGCTGAGCGACGCCACCCCCACCGACGCAGCAAGACCGGTAGCCTGAGGCGTGAGCCGAGTGCCAGCAGCCAGCACAACGCTGTCCTGCGCAATGTCTTCACCCGCACGCCGTACCCACTCGCCCGCACGCGGCAAATGCTCCAGAACCACATGATCGCCATCGACCCGAACCTGCTCCTGCATGACGACCGCATCCGCACCCTCCGGAATGAAGGCGCCGGTGAAGATTCGCGCCGCCGTGCCGGGCTCCAGCCTGACACCGAGCTGCCCGGCCGGAATTCGCTGCGCAACCCGCAGGCGGGCTCCCGTTGCGCCGTTCAGATCAGCGACGCGAACGGCATAGCCATCCATTTGCGTGTTATCAGCCGGCGGAACATTAAGCCCGGAGCGGAGGTCAGCTGCCAACACCCGACCTGCACCGTCCAGTGTCGGGACCGTTTCGGTATCGGCAAGCGGCGTAATCGCCGCGATCAACGATGCGAGGGCGTCGTCGAATGAAAGAAGAGGCGCCTTGTTCATGTCAGTCCGAGACTCGGGCGGCTGCAGACGGGGCAGACACCGAGGCCGCACCGTCGCGGCCAAACCGGCCGTTCACAAGAAAACTTCCGAAAAGAATAAGCCCCAGGCCCGCAAATGCGTGGATACCCAGGCGCTCGCCAAGGAAAGCCCAGCCACCAAACACTGCAATGACGGGCATCAGGAACATGGCGATGGCGGCCCGGGTGGCCCCCACCTGGCGCACCAGCAGGTAGTTGAGGACTGCAGGCATCAGGGTTCCGACGGTGGCGAGTGCGAGCAGCGTACCGAAGACTCCGGGGTCAAGACGCGCGTCAAGCGGTCGCTCGAAAATGAAGGCAAGAGGCACCAGCACCACCGATGCCGCCATGAACGCCCCGGTCGTGAGCGACACCGGATCAATATGGCGAAAGCGCCGCATCAGCACCATGGCTGAGGCATAGGCGATGGGGCCGCACAGCGTGATGAGTTCAGCCACGGCGTGCTCGCCAAGCCCCCCCAGCACCGACGGACCGATCACCACGACTACCCCGGCCATGCCCGTGGCGATGCCCGCGAATCGGGCGAGCCCAAGCCGTTCGTCGCGCAGAAACGCCGCGCCCAGCAGCAGGGTAAGAAGCGGAATGATGGAATAGAGGATGCCGGACAGCCCGCTTGCGATGGTCTGCTGCCCGATGGCAAGCGCCGTGTAGGGCACGGTGATGATGCCCAGCGATGCGAGCGCAATCGCGGTCTGATCGCGCGGCGCGCGCGGCAGCGATCGCCTCATCAGCAGTAGCGCCATCACACAAAACGGCAATGCCAGCAGCACCCGGCTGGCCGCCAGCGTGAGAGGGGGCAGCGACGACACCATCAGCTTGTTGAGAATGACCGACGACGCAAAGCTTGCCGAGGTGGCGAGGAGCAGCAGAATCTGCCGCCAGCTGAGCGCCTGCTCGGGCACTGCTCAGGACCCCGACGCCGGGCAACGCGCGGCAATGTAATCTTTGAGCATGGGTACGTCAGCGGGCATCAGAGCGAAACGCTGCACTTTGGATTCCAGCCCCTCGAAGCCCGCAGGCCGCGGCGCCGCACGGCCCAGCGCTTCGTGGATGGTATCGGCAAATTTTGCCGGCAATGCGGTTTCCAGGCAGATCATGGGCACACCCGGCTCGCGCCAGCGAGCGGCCACTGCCAGACCGTCCGCCGTATGCGTATCCACCACCACGCCGTGAGCAGCGTGTACTGCGCGTATGGTCTCGAGGCGGGTGGCATGCGTGCTGCGGCCCGAGGCGAACCCGTAGCGACCAATACCGGCAAATTCGGCGCTCCCGCCCAGATCGAACTCGCCACGGGTCTCAATCTCGCGCCACAGCGCCGCCACGCGGGCGCCGTCGCGGCCGACGAGGTCATAGATGAAGCGTTCGAAATTCGAGGCCTTGCTGATGTCCATGGACGGGCTGCTGGTCTGGAATGTTTCCGCCGACCCTCGAACCCGGTAACGGCCGCTTCTGAAGAATTCGTCCAGGACGTCGTTTTCGTTGGTGGCGACGACCAGCCGCGAAATGGGGAGTCCCATCTGTCGCGCAATATGTCCAGCCAGTACATTGCCGAAATTTCCAGATGGCACGGCAAAAGACACCCTCTGAGTATTGCTCGTGGTGGCGGCGAAATAGCCCCGGAAGTAGTAGACCACCTGCGCCACGACCCGCGCCCAGTTGATGGAGTTGACGGTGCCGATGGCATAGCGCTGCTTGAAGCCCAGGTCGGCGGACACGGCCTTCACCATGTCCTGGCAGTCATCAAAAACCCCATCCACCGCAATATTGAAAATATTGGGATCGGCGAGCGAATACATCTGCGCCGCCTGGAAGGCACTCATGCGTGCATGGGGCGACAGCATGAACACGCGAATGCCCCGGCGGCCGCGCATTGCATACTCGGCAGCGCTACCGGTGTCGCCCGATGTAGCGCCCAGAATATTGAGCTGGGCGCCGGTCTTGGCAAGCACGTGCTCGAACAGTCGCCCAAGAAGTTGCATCGCAACGTCTTTGAACGCGAGCGTCGGGCCATTGGATAGATGAAGCAGATAAAGCCCGTCACTGCCGAGCGCGGACAGGGGGGTCACCTGATCGCTGCCGAACACCTGCGCGTTATAGGCCGACGCAGTGAGTGCGCGAAGCACGGCCGGTTCGATGTCGGTCGCGTAAAGGCTCAGCACCTCGAAGGCGAGCTCGGCATAAGAAAGCCCGCGCCAGCGCTCAAGCGTGGCGCTATCCACCTGGGGATAGTGTTCGGGCATGACCAGACCGCCGTCCGGAGATAGCCCACCCAGCAGAACATCTGAAAAGCGCGCCGGCGCCATGCCGCCGCGCGTGGAGAGGTAGTTCACGACAGCTCTTCCATCCTGAGTCGCACAACTTTTGACAGCACGGTGGGCAGCGCCTGGATACGCGCGATGGCGTCATCCACCCGCCCTTCGATTGCCCGATGCGTGAGCAGAATGAAGTCGGTCTGGTTTTCGCCCTCGCCGGCTTCGCGCTGAAGGGCTGCGTCAATCGAAATGCGCAGATCCGCCAGGATGCGCGTGACATCGGCCAGCACCCCCGGCTCGTCCGCCACCCGCATGCGCAGGTAGTAGGCCGACTCGATTTCCGCCATTGGCAGAATGCGAATGTCGGAGAGCGACTCGGGCTGGAAGGCGAGCGCCGGCACGCGATGCCCTGGGTCGGCGCTAAAGGTTCGGGTGACATCCACCAGGTCGGCAATCACCGCGCTGGCAGTGGGTTCAGAGCCCGCGCCCTTGCCGTAGTACATGGTGTGCCCCACGGCGTCGCCCTTCACCCACACGGCATTCATGGCGCCCTCCACGCTCGCGATGAGACGACGCGACGGAATGAGCGTGGGATGAACGCGCAGCTCCAACCCATCGGAGCCATCGGCAAGCGAGCGGCGACGCGCGATGCCCAGCAGCTTGATGCGGTAGCCCAGCTGCTCCGCGTAGCGGATGTCCTCGCTCTGCAGTGCGGTGATGCCTTCAACATGGCAACGACTGAACTGAACCGGAATGCCGAAGGCGATGGCTGCAAGAATGGTGGCCTTGTGCGCCGCATCCACCCCGTCGATGTCGAAGGTGGGATCGGCCTCGGCATAGCCCAGCCGCTGCGCCTCGGCCAGGACCTGCGCAAACGGCAGTCCCTTCTCGCGCATCTCAGACAGAATGAAATTGGTGGTGCCGTTGATGATGCCGGCGATCCACTCGATCCGATTGGCGGTGAGCCCCTCGCGCAGCGCCTTGATGATGGGAATGCCGCCCGCAACCGCTGCCTCAAACGCAACCATCACCCCGCGGCTTGCCGCTGCGCTGAAAATTTCGTTGCCATGGGTGGCAAGAAGCGCCTTGTTGGCGGTGACCACGTGCTTGCCATGCGCGATGGCCTCAAGCACCAGTTCGCGCGCCACGCCGTAGCCGCCGATCAGCTCGATCACCACGTCGATATCGGGATTTCGGACCAGGGCGAACGCATCCGCGCTGACCGCCACATCAGGTCCGGCAATCTCGCGCGCCCGCTCGACATTGAGATCGGCCACGTGGGTAATCGCAATGCCGCGACCGGCGCGCCGCATGATCTCGGCCTGATTGCGTGCGAGCACGGTGAAGGCGCCACTGCCAACCGTGCCGATGCCCAGAAGACCCACCCGGATCGGGGACTGGTTGCTCATGTCAGGCATGCCTCCGGCGATAGCCATCAAGGAATCTGCCGAACCGCCCCACTGCATCGTGCAGATCGTCGGCGTTGGGCAGGAACACGATTCGAAGGTGGTCAGGCTCGGGCCAGTTGAAACCACTGCCCTGCACCACCAGCACATGCTGCTCTTCCAGCAACTCAAGAATGAACTGCTGGTCGTCGGTGATGGGATACATCTTCCGATCGAGTTTGGGGAAGAGATAGAGCGCAGCCTGAGGCTTGACGCAGCTCACCCCCGGGATCTGGGTAAGAAGGCTCCATGCAAGCTCTCGCTGCCGATAGAGCCGGCCACCCGAGTTGATCAGATCGTTGATGCTCTGACGTCCGCCCAGCGCAGTCTGGATGGCGAACTGTGCCGGTACATTGGCACACAGCCGCATGGTGGCAAGCATGTTCAGCCCCTCGATGTAATCGGAGGCAACACGCTTGTTTCCGGAAATGATCATCCAGCCGGCACGATAACCACAGGCGCGGTAATTTTTCGACAGGCCATTGAAGGTGATGAACAGCAGGTCATCGGCGAGCGAGGCGATGGACGTGTGCGACCGGCCGTCGTAGATCATCTTGTCGTAGATCTCGTCGGCAAAAATGATCAGACCGTGGCGCCTCGCAAAATCAACGAGCGCCTTCAGCATCTCGTCGGGGTAGAGCGCACCGGTTGGATTGTTAGGGTTGATGATGACCAGCGCCTTGGTGCGCTCAGACACCTTTCGCTCCATATCATCAAGCGCAGGAAGCCAGCCGCTCGCCTCATCACACAGATAGTGACGGGGCGTTCCGCCCGCCAGGCTCACGGCCGCCGTCCAGAGCGGATAGTCGGGCGCGGGTACCAGCACTTCATCGCCCGCATCGAGCAGCGCCTGCATGGACATGACGATCAGCTCGGATACGCCATTGCCGGTGATGATGTCATCGAGCTGCACGCCAGCGATCGATTTGGTCTGCGCGTACTGCATGATGGCCTTGCGGGCCGCAAACAGCCCGCGGGAATCGGAATAACCCGAGGCGCCCGGCAGGTTGATCACCACATCGCGCACCACCTCCTCGGGCGCTTCGAATCCGAAAGGCGCCAGGTTGCCGATGTTCAGCTTGATGATGCGGTGCCCCTCCTCCTCAAGCGCCCGGGCACGCGCCATGACCGGACCACGGATGTCGTAGCAGACGTTGGCGAGCTTCGCGGATTTCTGGATGGTCTTCATAGGCCTGGGGGGCTTTCCCGAGCGCGCACCTGGGCGCATGGGTTCTTTGCCGAATGAGTGAGCAACCTGTTATTTTAGCCGGTTTAGCGCTATCCATCCCCGCTGGTCCGCCTTGAAGCTCCACTCAGACTTCCCCGCCCAACTCAATGTCGTGACCGCTTATGGCGCCGGCTTTGTCGAAGTGAACCGGGAGCGCCGCGAGGGGGCTCTGGTGTTGCTGCCCGACGGACCGGTGCTGCAATGGAGCGTTTCCGGCTTCGATCAGATCGACGAGGCGTCCATTGCGGGCCTTCTTGGTCACCAGCCGGAGATCGTCCTGCTGGGCACCGGGGCGCGCCAGCGCTTTCCGCACCCGAGGATCGGCGCAGCCCTCTCGGCTGCCCGGATCGGCCTGGATGTGATGGATACCCCGGCTGCCTGCCGTACCTACAACATCCTCGCCGCCGAGGGGCGGCGCGTACTGGCTGCGCTACTCCCAACCTGAGTACGGTTTGCGGTCTGCAATGAAACGCCACCGGTGGCTGTGCTATGGTCGCCGACGTCCGGCGCCTGCGCGCTGGCTTTGATACTGCGTCCTTCCCCGGAGAATACGAGTTGAACGTCAAGACCGGCAGCAAAGTGCCCGATTTCGCCTCTGAGGGCACCCAGGGGCCCATCAGCCTGTCCGCCCTGAAGGGCAGCAAAGTGGTGATCTATTTCTATCCGAAAGACAACACCCCCGGCTGTACATCGGAGGCGGGTGATTTCCGTGATCTGCACGACGAATTCGCCAAGGCTGGCGCCGTCATCTATGGCGTGTCCCGGGACAGCCTGCGCTCACACGAGGGCTTTCGCACCAAACTCGGCCTTCCTTTCGATCTGCTATCAGATCCCGACGAGGCGCTGTGTGAACTGTTCGGCGTCATGAAAATGAAGAACATGTACGGCAAGCAGGTGCGTGGCATCGAACGCTCCACCTTCCTGATTGACGCAGGCGGACGTCTTGTGCGGGAGTGGCGCGGCGTGAAGGTTGCGCAGCACGCGCTGGAAGTGCTGGAAGCCGCGCGCGCCGCCTGAGCGCCCCAACCGTCCTCAGCCGGTCCCCTCGCTGAGGTCCAAGCTCGCCCGTCACAGTCAGGATCATCATGCCGCTTCCCAAGCCACCGTCCGGTCCCGCAGCCACCCTGGATGATTCCGCTCGCGGCGCGAAAAAACCAAAGACTGCCGCGGAGAAACCGGCGGCTAGAGCGATAGCGGCGAAAGCCCCGCCAGCAAGCGCTGCCAAACCCACGCTCCCCGTGCCGCCTGCCCCGCACACTCCGCCGTCGCCTGCTGCAAGCCCGGCCGCACGGTCCAAACCGACTCCCGCCGTAGCAGTCTCCCCGGCAAAGCCTGAAGCGAAGACCAACACCTCGCGCAAACGGGGGAGCGCCGCCGGCAAACTGTTCGTGCTCGACACCAATGTGCTGATGCACGACCCGAGCAGCCTGTTCCGATTCGCCGAGCACGACGTCTACCTGCCCATGATGACGCTCGAAGAACTCGACGGTCACAAGAAAGGCATGTCCGAGGTTTCGCGAAACGCACGTCAGGTGAGCCGTTCGCTGGATGCACTGATTGCTGCGTGCGGCGCGCAGATTGAGGCCGGTCTCCCGCTGGCCGCGCTGGGCAATCTCGACGCCTCGGGCAATCTGTTTTTCCAGACCCAGTCGTTTGCCGCAATGCTGCCGGCCTCGCTCCCCATGGGCAAAGCCGACAACCAGATTCTGGGCGTGGTCCGCGCGCTGCAGGAGCAGCACCCGGGGCGCGAAGTGGTGCTGGTGTCCAAGGACATCAACATGCGCATCAAGGCGCATGCGCTTGGCCTGCCCGCGGAAGACTACTTCAACGATCAGGTTCTCGAAGACACCGATCTTCTCTACAGCGGCGTACTCGAACTGCCGGCCGATTTCTGGGACCGGCACGGCAAGGGCGTTGAATCCTGGCAGCAAAACGGCCATACGCTCTACCGGATTACCGGACCGCTGATCAGCCGGCTGATGGTGAACGAGTTCGTCTACCTCGAGGGTGACACGCCGCTTACCGCGCGAGTAAAAGAAATCGTCGGCAAGACCGCGGTGCTGCAAACCCTGAAGGATCACAGCCACCACCGCAATGCGGTGTGGGGTGTAGGCGCGCGCAACCGCGAGCAGAACTTTGCGCTCAACTTGCTGCTTGATCCTGAGATCGACTTCGTCACCCTGCTCGGTCAGGCGGGTACCGGCAAGACCCTGCTCGCGCTCGCCGCCGGACTCACGCAGGTGCTCGAGAGCCGTCGCTACACCGAAATCATCATGACGCGCGCCACGGTGCCCGTAGGTGAAGACATCGGCTACCTGCCTGGCACCGAGGAAGAGAAGATGCAGCCCTGGATGGGCGCGCTCGAGGACAATCTCGAGGTACTGCTGCAGGGCGATCCTGCTGCCGGCGAATGGGGTCGATCAGCGTCCAACGATCTGGTGCGCACGCGCATCAAGGTAAAGGCGCTATCCTTCATGCGCGGGCGCACCTTCATCAAGAAATTTCTGATCATTGACGAGGCACAGAACCTCACGCCCAAGCAGATGAAAACGCTCATCACGAGAGCGGGCCCGGGCACCAAGGTCGTTTGCCTTGGCAACATCGCGCAAATCGATACGCCCTACCTCACGGAAGGATCGTCTGGCCTCACGTATGTGGTGGACCGGTTCAAGGGCTGGGCGCACTCCGGGCATGTCACACTGCAGCGGGGCGAACGCTCGCGGCTCGCCGATTTCGCAGCCGAGGCCTTGTAAGCCAGGTCTTGCAGCGTCCCCGGTCACCCCGTCAGGGCTGTGGCCCCGAGGTGTAGTTTTCAAACTTGGTGTAGGCGCCAACGAAAGTGAGGCGAACAGTGCCGATCGGGCCGTTTCGCTGCTTGCCGATAATGATTTCGGCCGTACCCTTGTCGGTGGAGTCGGGGTTATAGACCTCGTCCCGGTAGATGAAGATGATGACATCCGCATCCTGTTCGATGGCCCCCGATTCGCGCAGATCGGACATCACCGGCCGCTTGTTCGGCCGCTGCTCGAGCGACCGGTTGAGCTGAGACAGCGCAATCACCGGACAGTCAAGCTCCTTGGCAAGCGCCTTGAGCGAGCGCGAAATCTCGGAGATCTCGGTGGCGCGGTTCTCACCCGAGCTCGAGGCCGACATGAGCTGAAGATAATCGATCACCACCAGGCCCAGCTTGCCGCACTGACGGGCCAAGCGCCGTGCACGGGCACGCAGTTCGAGGGCGCTCAGCGCTGGCGACTCATCGATATGGAGGGGCGACTCCTGCATCTTGGAGATCGCGCTGGTCAGCCTTGGCCAGTCGTCATCGATCAGACGCCCGGTACGAATGCGCTGCTGATCAAGTCGTCCCGATGAACACAGGATACGCATGGCCAGCTGTGTGGCGCCCATCTCCATGCTGAACACCGCAACAGGCAGGCCCTGCTCAATCGCCACATGCTCGCCGATGTTCATGGCGAAGCTGGTTTTACCCATTGAGGGCCGGCCCGCGACAATGACCAGATCGCCGGGCTGCATGCCCGAGGTCATGCGATCGAGATCGACGTAGCCGGTCGGCACCCCCGTCACGTCGCTGGTGTTGTCCTGGTTGTAGAGCTGGTCGATTCGCTCGACCACCTTGCCAAGCAAATCCTGAAGCGGCTGAAAACCCGCCTCGCCACGACTCCCGTCTTCCGCGATCTGAAAGATTTTCGACTCGGCTTCGTCAAGCAGCTGTCGGGTATCGCGCCCCTGAGGATTGAGCGCCGATGTGGCGATCTCATCGGAGGTTGAAATCAGGCGCCGGAGCACCGCACGGTCACGGACGATCTCGGCATAACGCCGGATGTTCGCCGCCGAAGGGGTTTCGGTGGCAAGCGTATTGAGGTAGGCCAGTCCCCCAGCCTCTTCGGCGTGGCCTGCGGTTTGCAGCGACTCAAGAACGGTCACGACGTCTGCCGGCTGACTGCGCTCGATCAGGCGCGCAATCTGCTGCCAGATCAGCCTGTGGTCATGCCGATAAAAATCATCCTCGCGAAGAAGGTCGGCCACCCGATCAAATGCGGTGTTGTCGAGCATCAGCCCACCCAGGACCGCCTGCTCTGCCTCGGTAGAGTGCGGAGGCGTGCGGAGCGCTGCGATTTCTGGATCGCGGGAGAGCAGTTCGGCGTCGGCGGAGGCGTCGGGAAACATGGAGTCCGGATGAGCGAGAGGTACTAGGAGGCGCACAGCCAGCACGGCCATGGCGTGATATTCAGGATACCTGAGCTGCTACACCCTTCACCAGTCTCGCCTTGGAAACGAAGCAAAAAGGGGCGCCAAGGCGCCCCTTTTTGCGGCTCGGTCCTGCGGCGTGCAGGACCGCCCGGCACAGCGAACGGTCAGGCGGTATCGCCCAGCACCGACACCGTCACCTCAACCACCACGTCGTGGTGAAGCGCGATCTCGAGCTTGTGATCGCCGATGGTCTTGATGGGACCGGCAGGCATGCGCACCATCGCCTTGGTGACGGTATAGCCCTGGCTGGTCAGCCCCTCAGCCACGTCAAAGTTGGTGACCGAGCCAAACAGCCGACCATCAACACCGGCCTTGACCGTGGTCTGCCAGGTATAACCGGTCAGGCGCTCGCCGAGCGACCGCGCCTCAGCCAGCCTGCCAGCTTGGACCTTTTCCAGTTCAGCGCGGCGCGCCTCAAACTCTTTCAGGGCCGCATCGGTGGCGCGGCGCGCCTTGCCCTGCGGGATCAGGAAATTGCGAGCGTAGCCGTCTTTGACGCGGACCACGTCACCGAGCTGGCCCAGATTGGCAACGCGTTCGAGCAGGATGATTTGCATGGTTCACCCCTCCTCAGTGGTTGTCGGTGTAAGGCAGCAGCGCGAGGAAGCGCGCGCGCTTGATGGCATCGCCGAGTTGGCGCTGATACCGGGCACGGGTACCCGTCAGACGGGCGGGAATGATTTTCCCCGTCTCGGTAATGAAGTCTTTCAGCGTATCGACGTCTTTGTAGTCGATCCACTCGATCTTCTCGGCAGTGAAACGACAGAACTTGCGACGCTTGAACAGCGCGCTTTGAGTGTTGCGGCGGACCTTTTTGTCCTTGGTGCCACGACGCATGACCATGATTGGACCTTTCAGAAAAATTCGGAACAGGGTTTAGGCGGATCCGGAGAGGGATGCCGGTGACGGGTCGTGTTCGAATCCGGTGACATGCAGCAGAACGGACTTGCTGCCGAGGCGGCGAGGGGCCAGAAAGCCCTGCACCCGCAACACGCTGCCAAGAGGCGTTCGCGACAGTTGCTCGGCCGCGCGATCGGCAAAGCGAGCTGCCAAATCGAGCTCGACCTGCCTGGCGTGACCCGCCTCCTTCTGCGTGGACCGGTGCGACAGCGTTGCATCGATCATGGCAACGCCGCCCGGCGTATAGCGCAGGGATTGCATGGCCGAGAGCACCGCGTGCAGCGACACCGAATTGGATTCCGGACCCAAACGAACCGGTCAGACCTGAGGCGCAGGGGCTGGGGCAGGCGCCGAATCGGCGGCAGCCTTGCGAGCCTCTTCGCGCTGGATCTGCTTCCACATTGGAGACGGACCCGTGTGCGCCCCCTTCATGGCCAGCGTGAGGTGGCGAAGCACCGCATCGTTGAACTTGAAGGCGTGCTCGAGTTCATCAAGAACGGGCTTGCCGCACTCGATATTCATGAGCACATAGTGGGCCTTGGCGACCTTCTGGATCGGGTAGGCCAGCTGCCTGCGACCCCAGTCTTCCACACGGTGGATCTTGCCCTGCTGCGCCTCGACCATTGCCTTGTAGCGGTCGATCATGGCGGGGACCTGCTCGCTCTGATCGGGATGAACGATCAGCACGATCTCGTAATGACGCATGTACGCTCCTTTTTCTTGAGTTCGAGTTCAGACCAAAAACCACACGAAACCGCCAACAACCCTGCAGGCTGTTTTCGTAGAGCTGAACTCCCGTCACCGGAAACGCGTCCGGTTCGCCCCTGGCCCCGGTCAAGTAAGATCGGCGATGAACCGCCTGTCCCGCTCGCCTTCGGCCGCCGAATCGATGCGTCTATGGGTTGATCCGTGCGGCAGGAAACCGGCGATAATAGCGTTTGCGCGTGCCGTCGGCAAATTGGATTGCTCGTGCTTGCGCGCTTAATGGAGGGGTCCTCGCATGTACCAATCAGATATCACCCGCTTTCTCAAAGACCTGCGGGCAGAGCGCCCGCACCTTGAACAGGCCCAGCGCGACGGCCGCGCCATCTGGTGGGACAAACCCCAAGACCTTGAGACCTCTCGTCGCAACCGTGAG
>Ga0172372_10005702_pt1 | contig 17253 bp, 13 predicted proteins | sample LakKiv5m_2_FD_114544 | JGI IMG/M metagenome (GOLD analysis project Ga0172372, IMG submission 114544) | Freshwater microbial communities from Kabuno Bay, South-Kivu, Congo - kab_092012_9.5m | ecosystem: Environmental > Aquatic > Freshwater > Lake | place: Democratic Republic of the Congo...
ATATGATGGGTATCGGCAGTCTGCGCGCACATCCAGATTAGGTGAAAGCGCCAGTATTGATCCTGCAGCGCAATCATTTTCTCCGCATCGTAGGGATGAAATTCAATGGAAAGTCCTAGTTGGTCCGCCAGTTCAAATATGGGAAATACTGCTTCTGATGCTGCTGATTCCCATTTTTCTTCCCGATTATAAAAATGCGTCGGCAGACACATCACTCTCAATCCCAGACCAGCACACCTTTCCATTTCTTTTAACGCATCATCTGTAAATGCGGGCTGAACGACAAATCCACAGGTAAATTTTTTCGGAAAAGTGGCCTGAATTTCCGCATGAAAATCATTCTGAAATCTGATAATATCATTGGTAGTATGTCTGTTATAACCATTGGCATATAGTTGCGACAACGTTATAAGTACTTCATGATCAATATTTTGCGTCTCCATCCAAGGTATTTTTTCATCAATGAAAAAACTTGGATGAGTCACCGGCCTGCTCCACCCTTTCTGGCACATATGGGATTCATCTTCCGTTAACCAGAATATTTCCTTTTCACGCATAAATGCAGGTATATCCCTTTGATGAGGAAGCAGATGGCCGTGGGCGTTAATCTTTATCAAAATTTTTTTATTAAATAAACAATACAAAAATAAGGTATTCCATCATAGTATTAAAGTCAGGAAAATTTTCTCCATAAATTCATTAGTCGATAAATGATTATATCCACGAGGGGATTTATGTTTAATTTTGACTTCTTTCAAAAATTAAATCATGACAATACAACAATATCAGGAGGATGTAGACCAGTGGATACAAAATATTGGTGTACGCTATTTTAGTGAATTAACCAATATGGCTATTCTTTCCGAGGAAGTAGGTGAAGTCTCGCGGTTAATAGCACGCATGTATGGCGAACAATCCTTTAAAACTCCTATGAGCCCCGAATCACAGAAAGAGGCACTTGCTGACGAACTTGCCGACGTACTTTGGGTAATAACATGTCTGGCCAATCAAACCGGGATAAACCTGGAAGATGCCATCAGAAAAAATATCAATAAAAAAACTGGCAGGGACTTTACCAGACACCGAAACAACGAGAAACTACTAGAGTAGGTTTTCCAGCGCTGTATGTTTTTTAACTACTTCTGCTATCTTATCTACCGATATGCGTTCCTGCTGCAACGTATCCCTGTCTCTTATCGTAACAGTATGGTTTTCAAGGGTGTCAAAATCAATAGTGATGCAGTATGGTGTACCAATGGCGTCCTGACGACGATACCGCCTTCCTATGGCATCTTTTTCATCATACTGACAATTACAATGAATTTTTAACCTGTGATATACGTCTTCTGCCGCACGAGTAAGTTCCTCCTTATTTTTCAATAAAGGCAAAATAGCCGCTTTAACCGGTGCTATTTCCGGAGGAAGTTTCATGACTGTACGAACGGAATCCTGACCTTCAGCATCCGGCACATTTTCTTCCTTAAGTGCATTGGTAACCATAGCGAGAAACATTCTGTCACACCCTATTGAAGTTTCAACAACATATGGTGTATAATTTTCATTGAGTTCCGGGTCAAAGTATTGCAGTTTCTTACCGGAAAGGTTCTGGTGTTCTCTCAGGTCAAAATCTGTTCTCGAGTGTATACCTTCAAGCTCGCGGAATCCAAATGGAAATTCAAATTCTATATCTACCGCGGCATTGGCATAATGTGCCAGATTCATATGGTCATGAAATCTAAGCTTTGAAGCGTCCGTACCTAATGCCTTATGCCATTTGAGCCTGGTTTCCTTCCAGTAATGGTACCATTCCATTTCTGTTCCCGGACGAACAAAAAACTGCATTTCCATCTGCTCAAACTCGCGCATCCTGAAAATAAACTGACGGGCAACAATTTCATTCCTGAAGGCCTTACCAATTTGCGCAATTCCAAATGGAATTTTCTGACGCGTGGATTTTTGGACATTCAGAAAATTAACAAAAATACCCTGTGCTGTTTCGGGTCTCAGATACAACTTGCTTTCTTCACCTGCTATATTACCGAGCTGCGTATTAAACATTAGATTAAACTGGCGAACTTCGGTCCAGTTTTTAGATCCGCTTTCCGGACAGACTATTTCAAATTCGCTGATCATATTGCTCAGTTCTTCCATATCTCCGGCGGACATAGCCTTTGCAAGTCTGGCATGAATGGCTTCAATTTGTCTTTGGCGTTCGATGATTCTGTCATTGGTAGTCCTGAACTGGTGTTCATTGAAACTTTCTCCAAATCTCGATCTGGCTTTTTCTACATCCTTGTCGTTTTTGGCCTCAATTTTTTCAATATACCCCTCTATAAGCTGATCAGCCCTGTATCTTTTTTTAGAGTCTTTATTGTCTACCAGCGGATCATTAAAGGCATCAACGTGACCTGAAGCCTTCCAAGTCTTTGGGTGCATGAATATAGCAGCGTCAATTCCGACAATGTTTTCATGCATTTGAACCATGCTTTTCCACCAATAGGATTTAATATTATTTTTAAGTTCTACACCATAAGGACCATAATCGTAGACGGCACTCAGTCCGTCATAAATTTCGCTTGACGGGAAAATATATCCATATTCCTTGCAGTGTGAGATCAGATTTTTAAAATCCATATTGTATTGTTGTGCTAAATTGGATGCAAAAATAAAGCCATAGTTTCATTATGTACACATTCCGGGACTTTATTCGACCTTCAATTAGAAAAAAAAGTATTTTTGTATACGTTTGCCAATGCTGGTACAGGTCAGCGAAGTAAACCATTTACAGAAATAAGGAATTTCCGGTTTTTATGATTTGTCTTGTACCTAAGCTTATGATGCATTACAAATTTTAAACCCAGGCAACATTAGTTGTACATTGTTTTGATAAAATAATAATAAGATGAAATCGACATGAGTAGAAGAATCATTTACTCACAAAAGGTAATGATTATTTTACGAATCAAAGATTCCATATGGCCTTGATAATCAGTCACTCAGAGCGTGACAAACTAAAATTAAAATATGAAAAGTTTAAACCTGATTTGCATTTGTACTATTGCAACAGCAGTAATTTTTTCGTGTAAAAAGGAAGACCCCATTGATTGTGCAGGTGTTACACCAACATATACGGCAGACATTGGTCCTATATTGAATCAGCAATGTGCTTTTGCCGGATGTCACGGGGGTAACAATCCTTCTGACGGTATTGACCTGAGTAATTATGCAGATGCAAAATCGGAAAGCACCAATGGAAAGGTAATTGCATCCATAAAACATGCCGCCGGTACCAAGGCTATGCCAAAAGGTGGACAAAAGCTGAGTGACTCCGATATTAAACTTATAGAATGCTGGGTTCAAAACGGCGCTCCACAGTAATAATATTGTACCAATACTACTACCTTAATTTCGCCGGATGACTAATGGTTTCAGAATTTTTCTGTTTGTGTCTTTAGGCATAATCTGGTACCATTATCTGTTGACAGATGTCATGGATATCGATGCAGCCCAGTATGCAAGTATGTCCATGGAAATGTGGGAAACAGGTCAGTTTCTCGAGATTTATGAAGCCGGAAGTGATTATCTTGACAAACCGCCAATGGTATTTTGGCTAAGTAGTATGGGGCTTGGAATTTTTGGTGTTTCATCATGGGCATTTAAATTAATTCCGTTTCTCTGTATCATACTTGGATATGTTGCTTTCTTCCAATGGGTAAAGCGATATTACACTTCAGATCAGGCAGAAATTGCCTGCTACATTCTGGCTACCTGCCAGGGATTTTTTCTGCTGACCAACGATATTCGCACCGATGGGATTCTCTTCGGAATGGTTATGTGCGGTATTTGGTGTTTAGATATGTTTAGTCAGAAAGGAACCTGGAAATGGCTGATATTTGGTGGGCTGTTTACTGGGTTTGCCATGTTGACTAAAGGTCCGCTCGGATTTATTGCCATATTGGTGCCCTTATTTTTTCAATGGCTGGTCACAAAAAACTGGAAAATTATTTTTACCTGGAAATGGCTCATTTTTCTATTGATTATTGCCTTTGTCCTTGCCCCCATGTGCTGGGGATTATACTATCAGTTTGACATGCATCCTGAGAAGGAAGTCTATGGCTTAAAAGGGCCATCCGGATTGAAATTTTTTTTCTGGACCCAAAGTTTTGGAAGATATACGGGCGATATATACTGGAACAATGAGCAGAGTCCCTTTTATTTTTTCCAGACGATACTTTGGGACTTTTTTCCTTGGGTTCTGCTGCTTTTTCCAGCCTGGTATCACCATATAGCACATGCAAAAAAACGAAGGGATTGGGTTTCATTCTTTGGATTTACCTTTTTATTTATTTTGTTTTCCTTTTCCAACTACAAACTGCCACATTATATTTTTATAACGTTTCCTTTTGCAGCCGTCCTGGTCATGCAATATATCCACAATGTGCCCGTTTGGTTTGGAAAATTTCTTCATTTCACTGGTCTTGGTTTAATAGCCATCGTTTTAATACTTTTTGGGATTTATCATGCCTGGTTGTTCCCGGGTTGGGGAGAAAAGACACTGTGGATTTATGGAGTTTTCCTGGTCTCTATCTTATATTTTATTTACAGCTTCCGGCAAGAAAACTGGTTGTGTAATTTCATGATAATTTCAATCATGATTAATATTTTTCTTGCGCTCCGATTTTATCCGGATATCCTAATGTACCAGGGTTCCGGGGTGGCAGGAAAATGGGCCCGTGACAACGTCTCCTCAAGATATAATATATATGCCTACAAAGTACCGGCGCATGCATTCTCATTTTATGCCGGAAAAGTAGCCCCGGTAGTTGGTGAAGAAGCGATTGACACACTAAAAACTGATGATTTGCTGGTATCATGGGAAGCCGTAATTCATCCGGATCTGGTAGAAGAAATGGCTTTCGACTACTTCCCGGTTTCGAGATTGAATATAACTTTTCTTAATCCCGAAACCAGGGAAAAGACGCTTGAAAAATTTTATCTGTACCGAAAAAAGTAAAAAATACCTGCCGCATAAATGTATTTTTATTCTAAATAATCGAGACTTTTATCATTATTCTACGACAACAGGATATAAATAAAAATTTAAAACTATTGATTTAAAAATATTCTGCCATTATAAGTCCTGAGATAATCCGAATTTATATTGTCATACTGTGAAATCGTATGATCCAGCCTGTTGAAAAGACGACTTTAACCTGAAAATATTGACATGAAAATTGGAAAAAACTTAAACACCAACCTGTAATTTAAACGCTTAAATATTAAACTTCAATTCGAATACTATGCCAAGAATACTTATATTAGCTGATCACTATGTACCTAATTTTGCCCCCCGAATGGGCTATTTGGTGAAAAACCTCAGCAACACAGGTTATGAATTCGATATTTTAACTGGTCCTGATGATGGAGATATCCGATACCAGTCACTTGTTGGTAACGAAAAAGTGATCAGGTGTTCTTTAAATAAAATTAAAACGTCAGATAGTTTTCTGACAAATTTTTATTTTACCATTTTGAGAATTCCCATATTTTATGCAAATTCAAAGCAATATATACAAACTGCAAATAAACATCTAAACCCCTCCGACTACCAATTGATTTTGTGCTCGACTGCATTTTCATTACCCGTACTTCAGGCAGCACGCATTATTGCCAAAAAATGGGATAAGCCATGGATTGCTGATATAAGGGACTTACATGAACAGATGTCTTACAATAAAAACCGCAGTATAAAAAATAATATATTGCGCTATTTAAATACTCCCTTTTCAAAGCATCTAATTCATCTGCGCAACAAAAACCTCAGGCTTGCCACTAAAATCACAACCGTATCACCCTTTAATAAAGATCTGTTACAAAAATTAAATCCTAACACCTCATTGATTTGCAATGGCTACGATCCGGATACATTCTATCCTGGTGCCACTAGAAAGCAGGAAATATTCAAATTGGTTTATACCGGTATCCTTATCGATTACTGTTCGGATCTGAATATTTTTTTTCAATCAATCCATCAACTTTATTCTGATGGAAAGATTTCGCCGGATACTTTTTCTATTTGTTTTTATATACCGGAATGGTGCAGAACAAGCATCAGATCTAATAAATATTATGACGATATTGCTGCTTTTATTTCGTTCAGGGACCACGTAAATACCTCAGCTATTCCCAAAATTCTACATGAGGCTTCCATCCTGCTATTATTTGTAAAATCAGTTCATTCCAATAGATCTCAGGGAATTATACCTACCAAATACTTTGAATACCTGGCAATGGAGCGGCCTGTATTGCTTACGCCTGGAGATGATGCTTATCTGGATGAATCTCTTATAGCGTCCGGAGAAGGCGTCCCCGCCAAAAATGTAGATGCAGCAATGGATTTCATTTATAAAAAATATCAGGAATGGAAGCAAAAAGGTTTCACCCAGCAAAAAGTCAATCAGGATTACGTAAAACAATTTTCCAGAAAAAAACAAGCGCTTCAGTTTCAGGAGATATTTGAAAAATTAATCTGAATACATCAAGAAACAAGCTTCATATACATTTGACAGGAAACTGGCAATTGCAGATATTTATTTACCTTTATATACTTAATCTATCTACGAAGTGCTGTATTTAAACAAAATATTCCGCTTTTATGTAATCGTTTACGGGATTTGTATTATTTCGACACCAATACATATACTCCAAAGTCAGACAGTTACTGTATCTCCCGAAGTCAGTATAAGAAGCAATTATGCCTATGACATTTTACCATTATCCTGCGGACACACATTCATATATCACGACAGGGGCAGTAATCATGAATTTGACGTTTTTGATACAAACATGAGGCTACTGTGGAATAAATCGCTTGCTTTTGAAAAAAGAAATTTTCAGGTCATTTGTGCTGTGGCAAGAGATTCAACGGTCCAGGTTTATTATCAATTTCGGGACGAAGGAACTTTATATACTAAAGTAAAGACCTATAACCGGTATGGTGAGGAAGCAGATACTTCACAAATCCTGTTTCAGGAAAAAGTTCAGACCACCGATAAAGTCCGTTTTGTTGTTTCAGAAGACAAATCCAAAATCGGCTTTTTTCGCCCTGAAGGTAAAAACCTTCAATTATGGGTGGTTGACCATACTGAAGGAAATTGTATCCTGAATACTTTAGTCTCGCTCAGAGATTTTAATTTCCGGACGGATTTTCAAAAAATACTGGTTAATAACCGGGGACAGGCTTTTGTTTTGGGACGTAAAGAAAGACTTTGGTCCCGTGCAGCATCACAAAGATTGATGCTGGGTAAAATAATACAGGAAAATCAATTTGTGACTACAGGACTGAATATAGCTGATGTAGAATTTGCTCAGGCGGACATGCAGTTTGATCACATTAACAATAATATTTTAATAGGCGGATTGGTATCAAAGGGAAATACTGATGCTTCAGGTGGATATTTTAGCATACGGGTTTCTCCGGAGGGCGTAGAAGAGGAGTTGAGTGTGAATGTTCAGCTGTTTTCCCAGGATTTTATTTCTGAAGTTTATGGTAAGAAAATTTCCAAATCCAAAGAAATAAACAGCCTGTTTGTCAAAGAGCTTTTTGTTCGTCAGGATGGCGGTTTAGTTCTGGTTACTGAGGTAAAGAAGGAGTTTCTGCGCCGGGCTCAGTCTGCAGCCCCGGGAAGATTTGGAGATTTCTATTCCGGACGAGGATTTATTGATTATTACTATGAAGATATTATCCTGATGGCCACTTACCCTGATGGGAGGGAACACTGGAAGCAGTTTTTATATAAAAAGCAATTTTCTCAGGATGATGATGGCATATATTCCTCTTTTTTTATTTTCAAAACACCTTCTCAAATCAGATTTTTATATAATGATGAAATAAAAAATAACAATACAGTCAGTGAATATGCCATAGACCCTTTGGGACATACAGAACGAAGAAGTGTGCTTAGTACAGAATATCAAAATTTAAAACTTCGGTTTAAAGATGCCATTCAAACCGGATCTTCCACACTTATCGTTCCAAGTGAAAAATCCTATAAAGTTAATCTTGTCAGAATTTCATTTGAATGATGTATTTAAATACCATTGTTTATTAATGTCTCCAGACTGTACTATTTAAATTTTTTATTAGCTTTGTTTAAAAGTAATTTATGCATCCGGTCATTCGCAATATTATTGCCGTAATTGGTGGAATTTTTATAGGGGGCGTCATCAATATGTCACTGATATATCTGGGACCTATGATTATTGCTCTACCAGAAGGTACAGATGTGACCACCAAAGAAGGTCTTGAATTGGCTATGCCATTCCTAAAGCCACAGCATTATATTTTTCCTTTTCTGGCGCATGCTATAGGTACCCTTTCAGGAAGTATATTTGCCGGAATAGTTGCTGTTTCTAACAGGGACCGGAATGCCTGGATTGTCGGGCTTTTTTTCCTGATGGGAGGAGTTGCCAATGTTACTATGCTTCCCTCACCTATGTGGTTCAATATACTTGATCTTGGTCTGGCATATATACCAATGGCCTATTTTGGTGGAAAAATTGGTCAGCATTTAACTATCAAATAATTCCCATTACCTTAAAAGCAGGATGTCTCCGTTGATAGTCTTCACTGAACCATCGGAAAATTCTAAAACACACAAATAAACGTATACTCCGGTTTGCAGTGATATACCCTTGAATGTGCCGTCCCAGCCTTCTGATGGATCATTTGCGGGCAGATTTTCTATACCATATACCATTGTACCCCAGCGGTCATAGATTCGCATTTCACGGATATGTTTCAGCGCGTTACTGCCATAAATCGTAAATTTTTGATTTTCACCCTGGATGCCGGGACTAAATACATTTGGAATATAAATATCATCATTGACTTTAACCTGAATCTTTATGGTCTTCCGGACCATACAACCAAGTGAGTCGGTTACTACAACACTATATTCAGAGGTCTGCAGAGGTTTTACCCAAATGTCATTGCACCCCTTACAAGCAGCGCCTTCCCAGTAGATTTCCTGAATACCAGAGGTCCCCGGAACAACATAGGCTTTTATCCGCACTGAATCCCCTGCATTAATAATAGTATCGTTGCTTATTATAATATCAGCATCCCTGTAAGAGTTAATTTCCTGAGATTCGATTGTCCGGCATTGATTACTATCGGTCACTTCAACAGTGTATGAACCCGCAGGAAGATTGGGAAAAATAGTCGTATTTACCCAGGAGGCGTTATTCAATCTATAGCGATATGGAGGCGTGCCGCCACCAGCATCTGCAATACGAATAGTTCCCAGTCCTCCGGTCCTACAATCCGGCTGCAGTGATGTTATTCGCAAAATCAACTTTTCCGGAGCAACAATCTGTACAGAATCTTTATCAGAGCAGCCAAACAGATCTGTTACTTCTACATAATACCAGCCTGAGGCAAGATTTTTTCTTTCTGAAGATGTACTGCCATCTGACCAAAGGAAACTGAAGGGTGCCAGACCGCCAGTAATAATTTCGCTCCTCAATGCACCATCAGATTTATCAAAGCAGGAAATTTGCCGACCATTATAATCCGATGTAATGTCCGTACTGATTTCCAGTGGTGAAATTTTAAAAATAAATCCCGCTACCTGTGTGCCATGTCCTGTGGCATCCAAAAAATCAAAGGTATAGTTTCCCGGGGGCAATAAAGGTGAAAGTGTTTGATTTACAGAAGCCTGAAATACATCTGTACCTTGGTTGCCGAGCGCATCAAACCACTTAATTTGAATAGGAAAATCGGGCTGATCAAAATTAAATCTGATTCTTCCTGAAGTTTCATTGCATCCAATGGTATCTGAGACAACTTCAACCCGAAGAAGACATTCTGAGCTATTGCGAAGCAAGGTAGTCGTGATGACAACACTATCACAGCCTGATGCATTTTGTAAAATCACCTTGACCGTACCCGTTTCGTTGGTTAGACAGGTTTCTTTATGAATTATTGTGGTATCAGAAGGTAGTAAGGTCGTGGTTGTGATGACCAGGCTGTCACAACCGTTCCTGTTTTGTAAAACAGATTCCGTAACGCCTGCCTGTAAGGGATCACATGTCTTATTATAAATTTGTACCGTATCCGAAGGAAGCAGCGTTGTCGTTGTCAGAATAAGGCTGTCACAACCCTTAGTGTTTTTCAATATAATTTGTGAAACACCAACCTTATTTTTATCACAAGTAACGTTAAATAATCTGGATGTATCCGCACTGGAAAAAATGGTCTCAATGGTTACTAAGCTGTCACATCCGTATGAGTTGGTATACATTTGCTTTACAATGCCAACATCTTGTGGCCTGCAACTGGTCTTCTGAATAAAAATTTCATCGCTTGTAAGTAAAAAAACATTTTCTAAAACAATGCTGTCACATCCAAATTTATTGGTAAGATTTTGAATAAAAACACCCGTATCTGCAGGATTACAACTATTTCGACTGAGTTTGATTGAATCGGAAGCCAATAGTAATATATTGCGAAAAACAATACTGTCACAACCATACCTGTTTGTGAAAATACTTATAATGGTGCCTGTATCCCTAGGATTACAGGTGTTCTCAGAAAGCCGAATAGTATCCGCGAGATTAAAACGAACGATACGGGTTACTGTACTGTCACAACCCTGTTGACTTAAATATTGTGTTACCCATGTACCCGTGTCCGCAGGATTGCAACTGGTGGATTGGAGCGTTATCATATATGAAGTAAAAGCAGAAACTACATGTCCTGCTGAAGCGGTACATCCGTTGTTATCTGTTACAGTAACCGTATAAGTACCCGACTGACTTACCATAATTTCAGGATCTGAGCTTCCTGTAGACCACTGAACAACATCAAAAGACAATCCCACATCCAGTGTAATACTTTCGCCCGAGCATAGAAATTCAGGACCGCTTATGTCAGGATTAGGTGCCGGCAGCATATCTACAAAGATAGAATCTGTATCAGCACATCCAGCTTCATTGGTCACTGTTACAGCATAATACCCCTCCTGATAAACGCGTGTGGTCTGATCAAAACTTCCGGTAGACCAGTCATAAGTAACAAATCCCCCTCCGGCATCTAGGATAACTTCAGATCCCTCACAAAAAGCTTCAGGGCCCGTGATTTCTGCTACTGGCAGTGCATTTTCCAGTATTTCAATACTATCAGTACCTGAACAGCCCTGAGCATTGGTAACCGTGACACTATATATACCAGGGCTATTGACCTGGATAGCCGGAGAAGTTTCTCCGTTTGACCATAGAAAAGAAGTAAAATTTCCTTCCACATCCAGATAAATAGATGAGCCTGTACAAAATGCCCCGGGTCCCGAAATATCCGGAACCGGATCCTGATTTTCAGAGAGAATGGTAAAGGCTGCGGTTTGCTCACATCCATTAATATCTGTTATGGTGACCAAATATTCACCTGGTGTTAAACCGCTTACATCTTGCGTAGTTGCTCCGTTTGACCATTCAAACTGGGGCAATGTAGCACAATCTGTCTGAAGATCAATGCTGCCATCACCATTGCTGGCACAGGTAGCATTTTCATAGTCGGAAGTAAATTCAAAAGCATTTTCACAACAGGTTGCCCCGCCACAGTTGATGGTAATTGGACAATTGATATCCGGCATGTCCAGATAAGTAGCTGCCTGAGGTGTTCCATATACAAATGAAATGGCATCAATTCCACTTTGAAATGTAGGATTGATTGTAAAAGTGTGCCCGCATCCAACGCCGCCTATAATTCCGCCATCTGTACAACATGAACCCCAGCTAAAGTTTCCAGTAAATGTGGGAGGAGTTCCTGACAATTCTCCGCCATCATCTGAAAATACCACACTTGAACCTGATGGCATGCATTTAAAAACTACTGTTCCCTGTCCTCCGCTACCATCATTTGCACGATCCAGGATAATCACAAGGCTGTTTTCACCGGTGATGGTATCCAGATACATAAACAAAAGCATAGTTTGAGATAGTTCCAGCCCGGTATTGGCTGTTGTTCCAATATAATTATAAAAAGTAGTCGCGGAAGTATTAGACTCCATGTATAGCAAAGGCTGCGTAAATGAACCTTGCGTTACCGTACAGTCACAGGGTGGCTGATACTGACCACCTGACTGCAAGGTTAAAGTTTTCCTGGCATCATGGAATGAACTGAATGAATTTTGCGATACGCTATCGTCTTGAAATACAAAAATGATAATCAGAACTATCGCAATATTCCAAAATGCATCATATTTCCTGGATAAGTGAATCATTTAAAAAACAGAAATCTAAAAATTAACCAAATCAGATTTTTAACAACCTCAAATATGCGTTTTTTAATTTTATATATACAGTAAAAGTGTAAAATTTATTTGTATAATTCCGTTGTGTCTAAAATATTAGCTTCCCGTTTTTTAGCAGTTGGTTAAAATAGGTATGTCATTTATAAAATTAAGTGTTTTTAAACGATTAATAAACCTTTTAGGTGAATTTGACAATGCACCTTTGCAGAAAAGCTATTGAAAAAAATGATTTTCTAACCCGTCTGAATTTCCTGTTATTTAGAATACAGAAACCAGACACAAATCTATTTTAACTATGACAAAATCTTTAAGAAACTCTGTTAATCTCATTGGGAATGTTGGCAGAGATGTAGACATGGTCAACTTTGATAATGGCAATGTGAAAGCGACCGTTTCGCTGGCTACAAATGAATTTTACACCAATCAGAAAGGTGAAAAAATTAAACAGACAGAATGGCACAATCTCATTGCCTGGGGAAAAACCGCAGCTTTGCTAAAACAACTTATCAAAAAGGGAACAGAAGTTGCCATCAATGGAAAACTAACCAGCAGAAGTTATGTGGATAAATCCGGAGCGACCAAATATGTAACGGAAATCGTTGTCAGTGATTTCGTTCGTTTAGGTAAGTCTGAGGATAAATCCGAGCCGGATACCCAGGATAATGATCAGGAAACAGTTCCTTTTTAAGTAATACATTATTTAAATAATGACAAAAAAAGAAAAACACATGGTTAGTATTGCAAAAAATTCAGTCCAGCTAAAAGGAAATATTGGTAAAAATATTGAACTGCAGGAATTTGAAAGTGGAAATAAAAAAGCATCTGTGTCCCTGGCATCCAATATATCTTATAAAACTTCCGATGGCGATACCAAAAGACATACCGAATGGTTCAACCTCGTAGCCTGGGGAAAGCTGGCACAGCAAATGGCAGAATCACTTCGTAAGGGTGAAGAAATAGCGATAGAAGGAAGACTGTCCAACAGAACATATACTGACAAGCAAGGCAATCTCAAATATATCACAGAGATCATTGTCAATGAATTTCATAAGATGGAGAAATCAGCATCATAATGCCTGGAGAGTCGATTTTTTATTAAACTACATGGACCACTTCCGAAAGGATGGTGGTTCATGTAATTTTTTTACTTTTCCAGAGCATTGTGAGTTATTCTGGACATTGGTTTTAACATGCTCAATGAGTTGAATTTAAAGTTTTGCCAATGTCTTGCCTTTCTATCAAATCAAAATCTATTTCTGCCAATTAGTGCACAGAAGATAGTATTTTTGCGCCATTCAAATTAAGGGAGCAATTTATATGGAGAATATCAAAGAACTTGAGAAGCGTAAAACTTTTGGCATTGTATCCCATCCGGATGCAGGAAAGACTACTCTGACCGAAAAATTACTATTATTTGGAGGTGCCATTCAGGAGGCAGGAGCCGTAAAGTCAAATAAAATTAAAAAACACGCCACTTCTGATTTCATGGAGATTGAAAAGCAGCGGGGTATCTCTGTAGCAACTTCAGTAATGGCTTTTGAATACAGAGATAAACAAATTAATATTCTGGATACTCCCGGCCACAAGGATTTTGCGGAAGACACCTACAGAACCCTAACTGCAGTTGACAGCGTTATTGTAGTTATTGATGTTGCTAAAGGGGTAGAAGAACAAACGGAAAAACTGGTTAAAGTTTGCCGAATGAGAAATACGCCCATCATCGTTTTTATAAATAAACTGGATCGTGAAGGAAAAGATGCTTTTGATTTGCTCGATGAAGTCGAATTAAAACTGGGCCTCAAGGTTACCCCCTTGAGCTGGCCGGTCGGTATGGGACAGCGATTCAAGGGTGTATACAGCTTATATGAAAAAAACCTGATTTTATTCAGTCCGCATGGAAAACAGGTAGATGAAGATATTGTAAAGATTGACGACCTCCAAAATAAGCTGTTGGAACAAAAAATTGGTGATCGCGAGGCCGAAGAATTGCGAAGTGAAATTGAAACAATAACATCTGTTTATCCGGAATTTACACAGGAAGATTATCTTTCGGGGGCAATATGTCCTGTATTTTTTGGTAGTGCCGTCAATAACTTTGGAGTTAGAGAATTGTTGGACTGTTTCGTCGACATTGCTCCAAATCCTTTGCCCAGAGAAACAGAAGAGCGTATCGTAAAACCAGAAGAAGATAAATTCACAGGATTTATATTTAAAATCCATGCTAATATGGATCCAAAACACCGGGATAGAATTGCATTTTTAAGGGTGTGTTCCGGCAAGTTTGAACGAAATACCAATTACCTCCATATCAGGCAAGGTAAAAATATGAAATTCCCAAATCCGACAGCTTTTATGGCTTCAAAAAAATCGGTCATTGACGAAGCCTTCCCGGGTGATATCGTAGGTTTGTATGACTCCGGAAATTTTAAAATCGGAGATACGCTGACACAAGGGGAAAAACTTCATTTCAAGGGAATTCCAAGTTTTTCACCGGAACAATTCAGGTTTGTCAATAATACAGATCCCATGAAAACGAAGCAGCTGCATAAAGGTCTGGAACAGCTTATGGAGGAAGGTGTTGCTCAAATGTTTACCAAAGAAGACAATGGACGTAAGATTATTGGTACAGTAGGTGCGCTTCAGTTTGAAGTGATTCAATACCGCTTGAAGCATGAATATGGGGCATCCTGTGATTACGAACCAGTCAATTTATACAAAGCATGCTGGGTTAGCGCCTCAAACGCTCAGGCATTAAAAGATTTTATTGCCCGCAGGAAAAAAGATCTCGCCCGGGACACAGAAGGCAAACTCGTTTTCCTGGCAGAATCTGCATGGACTCTTAAAATGGCTCAGGAAAATCACCCGGATATTCAATTTCACTTTACAAGTGAATATTAAAAATATGCCTGAAAAGAGTATCAAAGGCTTCCTTTCAACCGAAATGATAGTCTATCATTTTAAATAAATCACCAGGTCTGAGGAGTCTCTGTTTAATGATCTATGATTAGGATTTTAGTTATTCTTTGTTGATTCCTTACAAAATTGAGCGTTTCGAGACTTATTTACACCTCAAAAATCATCTGAAGCTAAACCTAAAAATGATGTAAGCAAATTGATAAATTTTAATTATTTATCGTCTCCATTTGCGGACAATATTGAAAATCAAATGACTTCATCAGAGACTACCACTGCATTACTATGCCTTTTAAAATTCTAAAAGGTGACACATTTGTAAATAATCATTTAAATGCTGCCAGGAACATGCTTCCGAATGTTAAAACATGTCTTCCATATGTTTATTTTAGTTTGTCACGCTCTGAGCGACTGTTTATTAATACCATATGGAATTCGTTTGAAAAATAATCATCCAGTTTTGTGTGACCGCCTCATGTTCATTTCATCAAGCAGTTTTACCGATTCTTTGGCCTGAACAATATCTCTTGCGCGGATACAATTTAATGAGCTGTTACATCATTTTATAAAGGCATCGTTTTTCCAGTTTCCTTTTATTATTTTTCCTTTTTTTAAATAAAAGATACCTTGTCCATCCCTTTTATCATCTTTAAATTCTCCTACATATTTATTACCGTTTGAATAGATCAATGTACCTTGTCCATTTCTTTGTCCGTCAATAAAATCTCCTACATATTTATTACCGTTTGAATAAGTGTAGGTTCCATATCCATTCCTTTGGCCTTCTCTATATTCTCCTGCGTATTTATCACCATTTGGATATGCCATTGTACCCTGTCCTTCCCTTTGGCCTTCTCTAAATTCTCCTGCATAATTTCCACCATCTAAATATGTCAATGTACCTTGTCCATTTCTTTTGCCTCCTCTGAATTCTCCTACATATTTATCACCATTTGAATAAGTTAGTGTTCCTTGTCCATTTATTACATCATCTCTAAAATCTCCCACATATTTTTCACCACTTGAAAATGTATAGGTTCCAAATCCATTCTTTTTATCATCTCTAAATTCTCCTATATATTTACTACCATTTGCATAGGTGTATGTTCCATAACCATTCCTTTGGCCTGCTAAAAATTCTCCTACATATTTATCACCATTTGCATAGGTGTATGTTCCATAACCATTCCTTTGGCCTGCTAAAAATTCTCCTGCGTATTTATCACCATTTGGATATGCCATTGTACCCTGTCCTTCCCTTTGGCCTTCTCTAAATTCTCCTGCATAATTTCCACCATCTGAAAATGTGAAAGTTCCATAACCGTTTTCACAATCTCCACTTATACATTCTTGGCTAATAGCATTTGAAATATATATAAATGAAATAAGAATTATTATTGGTAATTTCATATGTTTATTTTTATTTTGTCACGCGCTGCGTGACTGGTTATCAAGGCCATATGGAATCTTTGATTCGTAAAATAATCATTATATTTTATCTATAAATGCTATTTTACTCATGTCGATTTCATATGTTTATTTTTAAATCGTCACGCGCTGCGTGACTGGTTTTCTATGGTCATATGGAATTCGCTTGAGAAATAATCATTCTTGTTAGTGTAAATACCGTCATGTTATCAAGACCTGAATCTGTAAAATCAACACCTTTTAAAACATACGATTTATCTCTTTGTTTTACTAACTCTTCAACCTCTGATGAAATTCCACGTCTGTTTTTGATTGAAATAAGATCATAATTTTTCATCATGATGAAAACTCCTGCTGATAAGAATACAAAATGACATTCTTTCATATTCACAATATATACAAACCTACAAATAAATTGAGAGCATACTGATTTTTTAGGTTGAATTTTTTATCGCGAAATGTGATTTGGTATTAACAGACATAGATTCAAGTCATAAATGCAACTTTTAGGGAGCAAGAGACGATAGCAATTTTTTTCAAAGGAAAGGAGTACAACCTCCCTTCCCCTGAATGGTAAAGTTACTATCTTGTCTTCCGACCA
>Ga0172372_10005703_pt1 | contig 17252 bp, 18 predicted proteins | sample LakKiv5m_2_FD_114544 | JGI IMG/M metagenome (GOLD analysis project Ga0172372, IMG submission 114544) | Freshwater microbial communities from Kabuno Bay, South-Kivu, Congo - kab_092012_9.5m | ecosystem: Environmental > Aquatic > Freshwater > Lake | place: Democratic Republic of the Congo...
CTGCCACCTTGATGCAAGGATGGCGGGGGCGCCCGGCGGGGGTATATTGCCGATCATGCCTGCCGCGAAAGAGCGTCCCGATCTGCGTGCCCGCCTGCACGAGGTGCCGCACAAGCCGGGGGTGTATCTGATGCGGGACCGCCTGAACCGGGTGATCTACGTGGGCAAGGCACGCGATCTGCGCAAGCGGTTGGCCCAGTATTTCACGCCGGCGCGGTCGCGCTTGGCGGATTTGAAGACGCGTGCGCTGCTCGATTCGGTATGGGATTTCAGCCTGCACACGGTGCGCTCGGACGCCGAGGCGGTGCTGCTCGAAGGACGGCTGATCAAAGAATACCGTCCGAAATACAACATCTCGTTCCGCGACGACAAAAACTTCCTGCAGTTGAAGGTCAATCTCGACGACCCGTTCCCGAATTTCTCGCTGGTGCGGCTGAAGAAAAACGACGGCGCGCGTTACTACGGACCTTATGCCCATTCCGGCGCCCTGCGGGCGACGCTGGAAATCCTCAAACGCAAATACGGATTGCGTTCCTGCCGTCCGCGCGTGCCGGGGGAAAAGGACTACCGTCATTGCCACGACGACATCATCAAAAACTGTTCCGCGCCGTGCATCGGCAAGATCAGCGAGGCGGATTACCGCGCGCGCGTGCTCGAGGCGTGCAAGTTCCTCGAGGGTCGCAGCAAGGATGTGCCCGAGGAACTCGAGCAGGAAATGCAGGCGGCGGCGGCCAAGCAGGATTTCGAAAAGGCGGCGGCTTTGCGCGATCTGATCACCGCGTTGCGGCGCACGGCAGCCAAGTCGCGGCGATTTCTGCGCGGCGACGCCCTGCCGCGGGCCAAGGATCCGGAGTCCGACCTGCGGGCTCTCGGCGAGGAGTTGGGGTTGCCGCGCCCGCCTGCGCTGATGGAATGCTTCGACATTTCGAACATCACGAGTACGCACATCGTGGCGTCGATGGTGCGCTTCGAGAACGGGGTGCCCGCGCGGTCGAGTTACCGGCGCTACCGCATCAAGACAGTGCAGGGTCAGGACGACTTTGCCAGCATGGCCGAGGTCGTGCGGCGGCGTTACGCGCGGTTGCTTGCGGCGGCCAGGACGGCACATCCGGAGGCGGCGGAATTCTCGCAGGAGGAAGCGGGGGAAGCGGTCGCGCGGTTGCCGATGCCGGCGGCGGACCGCATTCCGGATTTGATCATCGTCGACGGCGGACGCGGTCAACTCTCGAGCGCGGTCGGCGAGCTGCGCCGGCTGGGTTTGCGCGGTCAGCCGGTCATCGGCTTGGCCAAGGAGCGTGAGGAAATTTATTTCCCGAACGACCCGCAGCCGCTGCGTTTGCCGCACGAGAGCGGGGCTTTGCAATTGTTGCAGCGCATCCGCGACGAGGCGCACCGCGTGGCCAACGGGTATCACCAACTGCTGATGAAGCGGCGGATTTCGGAGAGCTTGCTCGATGATATCGAAGGCGTGAACAAGGCGCGCAAGCAGGCATTGTTGCGCGCGTTCGGTTCGGTTGAGCGGTTGCGCATGGCGGAGGTTGAAGAGATTGCGCGGGTGCCGGGGGTGGGGGAACGGCTGGCGCGGGCAATCCAAGAGGGGTTGGGAAGGTAAGGGCGAGCGGCTCGCTCGCCCGCTTGGGGTCGATCGGACGCGCGAGCCGCGCGTCCCTACCTCGTGATCTCCATCGAGAGATCGATGGCGCGTGCCGAGTGGGTGAGAGCACCGACGGAGATTTGGTCGATGCCGGTGGCGGCGATGGCGGCGACGGTGTCGAGGTTCACTCCGCCGCTGGCTTCGAGGAGGATTGTTTTGTCTCCGCGGATTTGGACGGCTTCGCGGAGTTGGTCGTTACGCATGTTGTCCAACAGGATGATGTCAACGGCGCGGAGGTCGCAGAGGAGGCGGACTTGGTCGAGGGTGTCGGCTTCGATTTCGATGAGGCTGTCAGGGGCGCGTCTTTTCGCTTTGTCGATGGCGTCCTGGAGTCCGGCGGCATCGCCGGTGATGGCGAGGTGGTTGTCCTTGGCCAGCACGCGGTCGAAGAGGCCGAAGCGGTGGTTCACACCGCCGCCGGCGCGGACGGCCAAGCGTTCGAATTCGCGGAGTCCGGGGGTGGTTTTGCGGGTGTCGAGAATGACCGCTTTTGTTCCAGCCACGGCGTCGACGAAGCGGCGGGTGAGGGTGGCGATGCCGCTGAGACGTTGGAGAAAATTGAGGGCGGTGCGTTCGGCGGAGAGGAGGGCGCGGGTTGGGCCGACGGCGGTGAGGATGAGGTCGCCGGCTGAGATGGTATCGCCGTCGTTTTTGTGGAGGAGGATTTCGATCGTCGGGTCGACTTGGTGGAAAACTTCGACGGCGACTTCGGTGCCGGCGAGGATGGCGTTTTCTTTGGCGACGATGCGGGCGCTTGAGCGGTGTTCCGCGGGGATGAAGCACTCGGAGGTGATGTCGCCGGGGCCGAGGTCTTCGGCCAGGGCTCGGGCGATGGTTTCGCGGGCGGTTTGGGTCATCATGGTGCGGACGCCTCGGCGAGGCGTCCCTACCGGGGGACGGGTTCGTCGATCTGGAGCAGGTCGCGTTGCCAGGGGAGGAGGCGGGCGCCGTTTTGCGCGGCGACGGACATGAGGATCAATCGCGAGGCGATGAGCGACGGGTCGATGGCGAGGTCTTTGGCCACGGCGTCGCGTTTTTCGCGGAGCTGTTCGAAAAGGCGGCAGGCGGCGCCGCTGGGGCGCGGTTTGCGCTCGCGTTCGAAGACGGGCCATTCGCTTTCGGGGAGTTCGAGCGCGGCGCGCAGGGTTTCCTTCATGCGGTTGAAGCGCGGCGGCGGCATGCGGTGGACGTCCACTTTGTGTCCGGCCACGGCGGCGCGGGCGGCATCGATCATGCGGTCGTTGGATATGACGTGGAAGGTCGGACGGTCCCACGCGCTGGCTTCGGCTTCGCGCCAGTGCCAGAGGGCGCGGAGGACGGCGGCTTCGCGCGGGTCGAGCTTGCTGCTGCCAGTGATGCGCCAGGCGTTTTCCATGTCGCGTTCGCGGGGTTCGCGGGCGCTTTGCACCATGGCGTCACGCGATTGACGATACCACTCCCAGCGGCCGAGTTGTTTGAGTTGGTTCTCGAGGATTTCGGCGAGCGGCAGCAAGTATCGGACGTCGTTGAGCGCGTATTCCTCCATGCGCGGGGGAAGCGGGCGGCGTCCCCAGTCGGCGCGCTGGGAGGCTTTGCACAGGGTGACGCCGAAAAATTTGTCGACCAGGGCGGCGTAGCCGATTTGTTCGAGTCCGAGAAAGCGAGCGGCGATGGACGTGTCGAAAATGTCCGTGGCGTCGAAGGCGGGGTGGCGTCCGAGCAAGCGCAAATCATAGTCCGCGCCGTGGATGACGATGGTGTGCGGCGCGAGCGAGGCGTAGAAGGCCGAGAGGTCGAGTCCGGGCGCCAGCGGATCGACGAGGAAGAAGCCGTCGGGCGAGCAGACTTGCACGAGGCAGATTTTTTCGCGGTAGCTGTGCAGGCTGTCTGCTTCGGTATCGAGTCCGATGACCTTGTGCGCGTCGAGGCGGGCGGTGAAGTCCGCCAGTTGTTCCGGCGTGGAGATCAAGGTTCCGCGATGAAGGCCTGCGCGGGCGGGAGGTCGCCGGCGCGGCGGGCGCGCGGTTCGCGGACTTCGGTGGTGCCGTCGACGGGGGCGGTGACAAACGGTCCGCCGGCGAGGGGGGCGGGCTCGGTGAAGGCAACGTCGGGCACGTCGCTGAATTTGCCTTCGAGGGGGAAATCTTTGCGCAGCGGGTGGTAAGGATAGCCTTCCCACATGATGATGCGGCGCAGGTCGGGATGGCCGGCGAAGCGGAGGCCCATCATGTCCCACGCTTCGCGCTCGTGCCAGTTGGCGGTTGGCCAGAGGTCGCAAACGGTGGGGACTTCGGGATGATCCTCGGTCGCGGTGGTCTTCAAGCGCAGATGGAGGCCGTTGGCCAGCGAATACAATTCGTAGACGATTTCGTAGCGCGGCTCGTGTTCGAAGTGGTCGATGCTCGAGATATCGAGGAGGAAATCGAAGCCGAGTTCGTCGCGGCAGAATTCGCAGACCGGGCGCAGGGCGTCGGGCTGGAGGGCGAGGGTCAGTTCGCCGCGGAATTCCATGCGTCCGGTCACGCGCTCGCCGAATCGCGAGGAGATGGCTTCGGCGACTTCCGCGAGTTTCATGTCAGAGGGAAGCGAGGAGTTCTTTCTTCTGCTCGAGGAAGGAGGGCTCGCCCATGATTTTTTTCTGCAGGCGCATGAGGCCGTCGAGCAGGGCTTCGGGGCGCGGCGGACAGCCGGAAACGTAGACGTCCACCGGGATGAGATGGTCGATGCCCTGCAGCACGGCGTAGCTGCGATACATGCCGCCGGACGAGGCGCAGGCGCCCATGGCGATGACCCATTTCGGGTCGGCCATTTGTTCGTAGATGCGTTTGACCGCGAGGGCCATTTTGTAGGTGACCGTGCCGGCGACGATCATGACGTCCGACTGGCGCGGCGAGAAACGCATGACCTCGGCGCCGAAGCGGGCGATGTCGAAGCGCGCGGCGCCGGCGGCCATCAGCTCGATGGCACAGCAGGCCAGTCCCATCGGCATCGGCCAGAGCGAATTGCTGCGCATCCAGTTGATGGCGGTGTCGAGTTGGGTGAAGATGATGTTGCCTTCGATTTTGGAGTCGTAGGCGTAAGGACTGAGGTCACTCATCGGAACCCGGAACCTTAAGGCTGGCCGAGACCTCTGACAAGCCGCCTTCCGGTTCCGGCGCGGGGCGCGACGACGGATCCCAGGCAAGCAGATTGACAAGTTTTTTCCCGCTTTCGCCCAGTTGCGGTTTGCTGCGCGAACCATCGACGAGGCTGCGGGTCATTTTGCTGTAGGGGAATTTGGCCGGCGCGACCCATTCGACGCGCGGTGCGGCGACCGGTTCGGCGGACGGTTCGATCAACACGGGAAAACCCGGGGCGGTGAATGAAACCAGCCACGAGCGCACGCCGGCGGAATCGCCTTTGACCAGCCACGGGTAGCGGCGCGGGAGTTGGAAATGCGGCGACTCGGGGACACGGACGCGGAAGAAGGGTTCTTTTTGCCGGACGAATTGCGGGAGGGTGAGCGAGGGGTTTTTGCGTTGCTGCAGATAGAATTGCGCCACGTCGAGGCCCATGAGATTGATGCCGTTGTAGAGTCCGTGTTTGTTGGCGGTGGGGAAGTTGAGCGGATGCCAGCTTTCGAATTGATCGTGCCAAAGGAGCGCGACTTCGAGGTGCAGGTGGGCGCGGCGCCGGTTGATGCCGGCGCCGGTGTAGCCGAGGCGTCCGATCCGGTCGCCCTGGGCGAGGTTTTGTCCGGGCCGCACTTCGACCGTGGCGAGGTGCGCGTAGATGCTGTAGACGGGCGTGCCTTCGACGTCGTGTTCGACGATGGCGAGTTTGCCGTAGTTTGAGTCTTTGGCGTCGTTGCTGATGTGGACGACGCGGCCGGACTCGATGGCGCGGATTTCGTCGAGCGGTTCGCCCGAGGCGTCGCGGCGGATGGGGCTGACGTCGATGCCTTCGTGGAATTTGGTCATGACGATCTTCCCGCCGACGCGTTGCTGGTTGCGGGTGAAACCGTAAGTGCCGCCCTGCCACGGGCGGCTTTTCACGCCCTCGAAATCGCGGTCGGTATACATGTAGAACTGCTCGGGCTTGCCGCGGAAGAGCGCGTCGTTGTCCGTGGGCAGGATGGGCGAGAAGGCCAGCGCCGGAGAGGCCGCCGCGAGAAAGAGCAGGGCGCAACGTTTCACCGGCGCTCTTTCGTGGTCGCTTCCTGGCCGATGACGGGGAAGACGGAGGTGAGGAGGGCGATGTCATCGGCGGTCAATCCCCGCGGGATGCTCACGATGCCGTCCTCGATGGGCCGGTCGACGAGCAGGTTGCTGACCTGGCGGCCGTTGACCAGCACGACGAGCAACTCCCCGCGCCGCGACATGGTATGCTGGTGGAGCAGGCGCGAGCCGTGGTTGTCGACTTTGAGGTAGGTGCCGTGCGAGCCGTCGGCGGCGACGAACGGGTAGATGGCTTTGATTTCCCGCTGGCTGAGCAGCGGCATGCGCGCGAGGAAAACGGGCGTGCCGTTGAGCAGGGTGGCGGGGATGGCGAACGTGGGAGCCTCGGCCGCGGTGCCGAGGGCGTGGATGCGGACATCGACCATGGGCGGTTTTTTGGCCGCACCGAGACAAAGAAGGGCGAGCACGGCGACGGCGAGGCGCGGGGAGGGCATGCCGACAGCTAATCCACGGCGGGGGGGAATTGCAACCGCGCGCGGGACCCGCTTAAATAGGCGCCATGGTTCCCGTGCTCCGTTGCATCGCTCCGCTGACGGCCGTCTTGCTTGCCGCCTGCGCGGCCCCGCGCGACGGCATGGACGACACTTGGGCGCGCCGGGCCGGCGATTTCCTCGATCCGGTGATCCCCGATTCGGTCACGCTCGGCCCCAAACAGCCGGCCCTGCAGGCCGCCGTCCGGCTCGACCCCGCGGAGGTCGTGCTGGCAGACCGCCGCGATATACGCGTCATTTTCAGCGTGCAGAACACCACCCGCCGCAGCCAGCGCCTCGATTTTCCGACCGCGCAGCGCATCGAGCTCGCGACGATCGCCCCCGACGGGAGGCGCATCTTCCTGTGGTCCGAGGACCGCCTGTTCGATCCCAAGCCCGGGACGGTCGTGATCAACCCGCGCGAGCGCATCGAATACGAGGCGACGGTTCCGACGCGGGACATGACGGCAGGATCGACCTATTCCATCGAGGTCGGTTTGCTCGGGTATCCCGAGGTGGCCACATCCGTCAATCTCACCCCCCAGTGACCGCGCGGCGCCGCGGGCGTCTCCGGGCCGATTCGGTTTGACGGCCGGCGGGCGGGGGTTTTTATTTCGGAGTTTTTCCATGAACCTCACCCTGCGATTGACGTCGGCCGTGATGCTCGCCGGTTTGGCCGGTTGTGCTTCCCACGACACGCGTTTGACCAGTTCGACCACCCAGTATCTGACCTCGGGCGGTCGCGTCGTGGAAAGAAACTCGACCGGCGGCATTGTCGACAATGTCTCCTACTGGGACGGTGACGGTGTGCCCGGCACTCCCTCCATCACCATCGACTTGAGCGAGCAAAAGGCGTTCTTCTACAAAGACAACCGGTTGGTCGGGGTCTCGATGATTTCCTCCGGCCGCGAGGGTTACGCCACCCCGCCGGGCACCTACAAGGTCATACAGAAAAGCAAAGACCATGTGTCCAATCTCTACGGCGACTATGTCGACGGGGCGGGCAACGTGATGGTCGCCAACGTCGGGGTCAACCGCGATCCCAAGCCTCCGGGCGCGAGCTTCCGCGGTGCGCCCATGCCGTATTTCCTGCGCTTCCACGGCGGTTACGGGCTGCACGCCGGATTCCTCCCGGGCTTCCCCGCCTCGCACGGTTGCGTGCGCATGCCGGAGCGCATGGCGCAGATTTTCTTCGCCAATTCCGACCACGACACGCCGGTGCGGGTGGTGAATTGATCGCGACCCGCGCGTGAGCGTCACGCCCGAATGGCCGGCATGGCTGGTCGCCTCGCAGGCCGTCGTCACCTTTGCCATGACGGGCGTCATCTGGACGGTGCAGCTTGTGCAGTATCCGGGCTTCCGCCGCGTCGGTCCTCCGGACTTTGCGGAGTTTCATGCCCATCACTGCCGTTCCATCGGTTGGGTGGTTGGTCCGCTCATGACGATGGAATTGGCGGGCGCCGTCGTCCTCGCGCTGTCCGGCGCGTCGCCGGGATTCTGGTGGCCGATGCTCGGGGCCCTGCTGTTGATCTGGCTTTCCACGGCGCTGTGGCAGGGGCCGTTGCATGCACGGTTGTCGCGCGAGGGACCGCGGCCGGAGTTGGTCCGCGCCTTGGTCCGGGGCAACTGGTTGCGCACGTTTCTGTGGTCCGCGCGTTCGGCCGCGCTGGTCTGGTTCTACGCCCGCGGATGGGCCTGGTCGTAGGCCTTTTTGAGCCGCTCGGTCGTCACGTGGGTGTAGATTTGCGTGGTCGAGAGACTGGCGTGTCCGAGCAGACTTTGCACGCTGCGCAGGTCGGCGCCGGCATCGAGCAGGTGCGTGGCAAAACTATGACGCAATTTGTGCGGGCTGGCCGGGACGGGGATTTGCGCGAGGCGCAGGTATTTTTTGACGAGAGACCAGATGGCCGAGGCGCCGAGGCGTTTGCGCAGTTTGCTGATGAAGAGCGGTCCGGACGGCACCTTGGCGCGCGCGCGGTATTGCTGGATGGCTTCGAGGGCGGGTTCGCCGACCGGAACAATGCGTTCCTTCGAGCCTTTGCCGAGGACGCGGACGGTTTCGTTGTAGGGATCGATGTCGCGCACATCGAGCGCGGCGAGCTCGGCGAGGCGCAGTCCGCTGGAGTAAAACAATTCGAGAATGGCGGCGTCACGCCACGGCATCCATGACGGCGCCTGTTTTTCCGGGTTGGCTTCGTGCGGCGCGCGGAGCAGCGCTTCGATCTGCGTGGTGGTGAGAAAGACGGGGAGGTGTTTGTCCGCTTTGGGCAGCGACACGGCCATGAGCGGATTCGCCGCGAGGCCTTTGCGTTCGCAGAGGAAGCGGTAGAAGCTGCGGAGCGCGGCGAACTCGAGACGGATGGTGGCGCGCGAACGCTCGCGCTTCATCAGGGCGAAAAGATAGGCACGGAAGTCGTCGGCCGTGGCCTCGCGCCAGGATTTTTCACCGAGGAATTCCGCGGCGGCGCGCAAGGCGCGGTCGTAGTTATCGATCGTCCGCGGCGACGCGTTGCGTTCGTTGCGCAGATGGTCGAGATACGCCGGCGCGAGCGGATCGTCGGAAGCGGACACAGCCAGAGGTTAGGACCGTGCCAGAGCGAAAAACAATCTCCCGCTCAGGCTTTTCGCCCCATCGGCGCACCGAGCGGAGGTTGCGCGGTCGAGCCGACGTCGCCTTGCTGCACCGTGGCGCGCTCGAAGCGCAGGACACCGCGGCGGGTTTCCACGCCGTCGGGCGAGGTGGCGGTGATCGGAATTTCGAATTCGCCGTCGGGAAAAACGAAGTGGTAGCGGAAGGTGCCGTCGGGACGGATCATGATTTCCTGCCCGGCGATGGTCACCTTCGCGTCGGGATGCGTCCCGCCGTAGAAGATGACCTCGGCATTGAGGTGCATGAAAAATTCGCGGGGTTGCGACCAACTCGACATCGCGCTGCTGGGCGCGCCCCAACCGGCGGCCGACCAACTGCCCGAGGCTTGGGCGTAGGAGGCGCCGGCCAAACCGGGCGCGGCGAGGAAGACACTGGAAAACACGCCGGGCGCCTGCGCCCAAGAGGCCCCGGCCGCGCCCCACGAGGACGGCGCGAATCCGCCCGAGAACAGGCTGGCGCCGGGCGAGCCGAGGTAGCGGGCCAGTTCGCCGGAAGTGAGCGAGCCTAGTTCGGTATCAAGCAGTCGGTCGAGGGCGATGCGCTGGGCCGGCGTCAGGCGTCCGAGGGGCAGATGCCCGCGTCCTTGCAGGCGCGCGAGGGCCGCGGCAAGGCTCTCGCCCTCGCGCATTTCGCCACGGAGTTTTTCCACCAGCTGTTGAAACGTCGCGTGAAAAGGCATGTTGGCGAAGACGGGTTCGCCGAAACCGGCCAGCGTGTCGCGCGGGGTGAGGACGGTGCGGGAACGCGTCAACGTTTTCCAATGGCCGCCGTTGTAGTGTCCGAGTTCGACGTAATAGTCCGCGTCCGCCTCGCGCACCGGCAGATACCAGCTGTTGGTCTCCGCCGGCACGGGCACTTCGGCCTCGGGACGTTCGCCGCCTTCGCGTCCGTGACGCAGAAAAACGGCCCCCCGGATGCCTTCAGTCAGCGTGTAATCCCAGTAGCAAAAGAGCCAGTGCGGTTCCTGCGCGACGACGAAAATGCCCTCGTTGCCGTAGCTGCGCGGCAGTTCCCCGAGATGATCGAGGTCCGTGGCGGGGGATTTCCGCGCGCGCGGACGCTTGACCGTCCGGCGTGGGGCCGTTTTTTTGGTGCCGGCGGGCCGGCGGGGCTTTGCCGCGGTTTTCGGCGCCGGGCGCTGGCGGGCCGCGGCTTTGCCCTTCGTGGCCGCCGGTTTGGCTTTCTTTTTGGCGGTTTTCGCGGCGGATTTGGTCGGTTTTTTCATGGCGACGGCACCCCTCGGGCGCGGCAAAGCGCGGGAGCATTTCGGTTGAAGACTCTCTTGTAAAGAACTTTGGTCAAGCCTTCTCCCTCCGCAAAAATTCCTCCCGCGCATACCTGTCGCGCGTCAAACCGCAGACCGCCTCCTCGAAGCCGTCCGGCGCGGTCCAAGTCGTTGTTTCCGCAGCCAAGGCGCCGGCCAAAGCCGGCCCGAAGTCCGGTCCGAGTTTCCCGGTCTGCACGGACCCTTGGTGCAGGAGTCCTCGCTTGGTCCGCCGCTGGGCTCCGCCGGCGATCTTGCGTCCGCCGTCGACCACATCGTAGCGCACCGGTCCGGCAAAGCAGGCCGGACCGCCCGGGGTGGCGGCCTCGGACACCGCTGCCGCGTATCCGGCCGCGCGCAACGCCCCCGCGAGAGCTGCATGCACCACGCGGTAGCTTTCCTCCGGTCGCAACCGCGCCCAACTCTCCGTGCGCGGCGCGGCGAGGGCGAAGGTGAAATCTTCCCTGTGAACCACGACTCCGCCGCCGGTCCAGCGCCGGCACACCGGCAGTTCGGTTCCCGCAGTCTCCTGCCATGGCGTGAAATACCCGATGCTGACCCATGGCGCCGACCAGCGGAAGACCCGCAGGACTGCCCCGGCGGCCATTTGCAAGAGGACCTCGTCGCAGGCCATTTGCTAGGGGCCGTCGCGCGGCACGGGATCGATCCACAAAGACAGCCGTTCGAACGCGCGCGCCATGACCGCTGTTTATAGCGTCCCCGCCGGTCCGGAGACCAGTGGGGTGTTGGGCCCACGCCCACGCTTCCCATCGGGGCGCGGGCTTCGCTAGCATGTCCGGCTATGGCCAAACCAGCACTCGGACGCGGACTCGGTGCGCTCATCGCCCCGGCGAAAACCGCCGCCGAGGCGGTGGCGGCGGCGGAAGCGGCCGGCGAACGCGTGCAATCGGTCGCCCTCACGCAGGTTGTGCCGAGTCCTCTGCAACCGCGCACGACTTTCGCCGCGGAGCATCTGGCCGAATTGGTCGCGTCCATCCGCGCCAACGGCATCATCCAACCGCTCATCGTCCGCCGCGTCAGCGGCCTGCTCGAATTGATCGCCGGCGAGCGCCGCTGGCGCGCGGCGGGCCAGGCCGGACTCAAAGAGGTTCCCGTCATCATCCGCGAGGCCACCGATCTCGAGGTCCTCGAGTTCGCGCTCGTCGAGAACCTGCAGCGCGAGGACCTCAATCCCATCGAGGAAGCGCGGGCCTACAAGCGGCTGGCCGAGGAGTTCAAACTGCGGCAGGAGGAAATCGCCGCCAAGGTCGGCAAAAGCCGCGCCGCCGTGGCCAACACCATGAGGCTGCTCGAATTGGACGGCGAATTGCAGACCCACCTCGTGCAGGGGCGCTTGAGTGTCGGCCACGCCAAGGCCCTGCTCGGACTGCGCACCGCCGGGGAGCAACGCCAGATCGCCGCGCAGGTGATGAAGAAGAATCTGTCGGTCCGCGCCACGGAAGACCTCGTCAACACCCACCTCACCAAAGGCGGCACGGTGCGCAAGGGCCGCACGCGCCAAGCCCGCGAAGTCTCGGCCGCCTTGCAGCATCTGGAGAACCGGCTGCAGCAGCACCTCTCGACCCGCGTGGAGATTCATCATGGCGGCGAAAAGGGCCGCATCCTCATCGAGTATTACGGCAACGACGACTTGCAGCGTCTCCTCGCGCAGCTAAGTTTGCCTGACGAGTAGAATCATGTCCGCGACCGTTTCCCCGTTCCGCCGCCTCCTCAACTTCATCGACAGCGATTATTTCGAAGGCGACCCGGAAGTGATCCGCAACCAGCCCGAGCGCATGGAGTGGGCGCGTCTGGTGCCCTTCATCATCCTGCACCTCGGCTGCCTTGGCGTGTTCTGGACCGGTTGGAGCTGGGTGGCGGTGGCCACGGCGGTCTTTCTTTATTTCGCGCGGATGTTCCTCGTGACGGGTTTTTACCACCGTTATTTCAGCCACAAGACGTTCCAAATTTCGCGCGCCGGGCAATTCATTGCCGCCTTTCTCGGCCTGACCTGCACGCAGCGCGGTCCGCTCTGGTGGGCGTGGGTCCACCGTCATCATCACAAACACTCGGACGAAGAAGAGGATTTCCACTCGCCCGGCGTGCAGGGGTTCCTCTGGGCGCACCTCGGCTGGATCACCAGCAGTTGCAACTTTCCGACGGACTACTCGAAAATCAAAGATCTCGCCAAGTATCCCGAGTTGGTTTTCCTCAACCGCTTCGACCTCATCGGCCCGTTCTTCCTCGCCTTCGTCATGCTCGGCTGGGGCTGGTTCCTGCAGGCGTTTTTCCCCGCACTCGGCACGTCGCCGCTGCAGATGCTGGTCTGGGGGTTTTTCATCAGCACGACCTTCCTTTTCCATGGCACGTCCTGCATCAACTCGCTGGCCCATGTGCTGGGCCGGAAGCGCTATGACACCCATGATGACAGCCGGAACAGCATGATCCTCGCCTTCATCACGCTGGGCGAGGGGTGGCACAACAATCATCACCGTTACCAAGCGGCGGCGCGTCAGGGTTTCTACTGGTGGGAGTTCGACCCGACCTACTACCTGCTCAAGGTGCTCTCTTGGCTGGGGATCATCAAAAATCTGCGTCCCGTGCCCGAGTCGGCCTACCGCGAGGAAGAGCAGATCGGCGGGCGGGTTTCGGCGTGAGTGTATTTCTGTTTGTAGCGGCGGTCTATGACCGTCGGTGCCTTTCTTCATGTTCCGACGGTCATAGACCGCCGCTACAAGGGGAGGAAAGGTGAGCAAGGAGCGTGTGGCCGTCATCGGCGGCGGCATTGCCGGACTCGGCGCGGCGTGGTTGCTGCGCCGGCGCTACGACGTGACGGTCTTCGAGCGCGAGAGGCACATCGGCGGTCATTCCAATACGGTGGAAGTCGAGGATTGCGGTCGCCGCCTGCCGATCGACACCGGTTTCATGGTTTTCAACAAAGTGACCTATCCGTATCTCGTGCGCCTGTTCGAGGAGTTGCGCGTCCCGGTCAAGCCGACCGAGATGAGTTTCAGTGTCCGCCACGAGGGTCTCGATGTGGAATACAACGGGATGGGGTTCAACCGCGTCTTTGCCCAGCGCGCCAATCTGGTCCGTCCGCGCTTCCTCAACCTCCTCGCGCAAATCCTGCGCTTCTTCCGCGTGGCCAATGCCTCTTTGGACGACGAATCGCTGGAAAAGATGTCGCTCGACGAATTTGTCCGCCGTCACCGGTTGGGCGACGATTTCCTGCGCCTCTATCTCGTGCCGATGAGCGCCAGCATCTGGAGTATCACGCCCGGCGGCGCGCTCGATTTCCCCGCGGCCACGCTCGTCCGTTTTTTCCACAACCACGGTTTTCTCGGCGTCACCACGCATCATCCGTGGTTCACGGTCGACGGCGGATCGCGCGAATACGTGAAGCGCCTGCTGGCCGATTTGCCCGCGTCGCATCCCAGCTCGCCCGTGGCTTCGGTAGAGAGTTCCGCCGATGGAGTTGCGGTTCGCACCAAGGACGGTGCGACGCACGCGTTCGACCGCGTCATCTTGGCCGCGCATGCCGATGAATCTCTCGCCATGCTCTCGCGTCCGACGGCCTTGCAGGCAGAGCTCCTCTCCGCTTTCCGCTACCAGGCGAACGAAACTCTATTGCACACCGACACCACGGTCATGCCGCAGCGCAAACTGGCCTGGGCCGCGTGGAATTACCGGATGGAGCCGAGCGCGGAGGGCGAACGTCCGTCCACGCACTACTACATGAACCGTCTGCAAGGAGTGTCCGATCGCGAAAATTATTTTGTCAGCCTCAACTACGCCGACCGCATCGATCCGGCCAAGGTGCTCTGGCGCACGACTTACACGCATCCGATCTTCGACCGCGGGGCGCTGGCGGCGCAGCACCATCTGCCGTCGATCAACGTCGAATCGCGCGGCCAGCGCGTCTTTTTCTGCGGCAGCTATTTCCGCTACGGTTTCCACGAGGACGCGCTGGCCTCGGCCGTGCAATGCGCCCACGCGGTCTGTGGCGAGGATCCGTGGACATGAACTCGTGCTTCTACGAGTGCGACGTCTTCCACCGGCGCCTGCGCCCGAAACAGCATGAGTTTCTTTACCGGGTCTTCTATTTCTACCTCGATCTGGGCGAGTTGGACGAGGCGGAGCGCAAGCTGAAGATCTTCAGCGTCAACCGTCCGAACATCTACAGCCTGCGGGTCCAGGACCATTTCCAATACGGCGGGAAAGTCCGCCCGATCGCCGACAATGTGCGCGAGTTTCTCGATCGCTCGGGCTGTCCGCTCGAGCCGGGCGGATCGATCCGTCTGCTCTGCTTTCCGCGCATGCTTGGCTACACCTTCAATCCGGTCAGCATCTACTTTTGTTTCTGCGCGGACGGCGCGCCGCACGCGTCGGTGGTGCAGGTGGGCAACACCTTCCGGGAGTTGAAGCCGTATCTGGTGCCCTGTGCGCAAGACGGCAAATGCGACTTCGAGGTGCGGGTGCCCAAGGAGTATTACGTGTCGCCCTTCAGTCCGGTCGATCTGGAGTTCCATTTCCGTTTCCACCTTCCCGACGAGCGGTTGCGCGTTTTCATCGATGACTATGATGCGGAAGGCAAAGTGTTGATCAGCGCGTTGACCGGAAAGCGCCGGGAACTCACTTTGGCCAACCTCGCCAAATTCACCGCCAAGTTTCCCTTCATCACGCTGAAGGTGATCGGGCTGATCCACTGGCAGGCCTTCCGCCTCTGGCTCAAGCGTGTGCCGTTTTACTGGAAGGGAACGCGCACGGAAGACCAGCGCGGCGTCTTCCGTCCGCATAAATCCCTCAAGCGTCATTTATCCTGACCTCGTCTCACCCCGCGGACATGGGCAACATTTTCCTCAAGACGGCCGTGCGCACCCTTTTCGCCTGCACCGGGCGCGCGTCGGCGCTGCGGCAATGCGGATCCGTTGTCGGCCGCTACCTTGCGCTCGCGCAGGGGTTGTCGGAAGAAGACGGACGGCGGACGGTTGAGGTGCCGTGGATGCCGGGGGTCGACGAGGACATGCGCCGATGGTCCTTCTTCATGATCCTCGAGCACAACACGATCGTGAACAGAGCCATCACCGCGAACGTGGTGCAGACAGCCCGTGGCGAAGACCCCAGCGGCGCCGCAATCATCGATGTGAAGCACGATGTCATGCCATCCGCCTCGGCGGGGCCGTCGCAAGTCGATGCCTTCGCCCGGTCGGTCCGGGAACACGTCGAAGCGGTCGCAGCTCTGCCCGTCTTGCGCGGAACAAAAACGTCGCGACATCCGCTTTTCGGGCCGTTCGATGCCCACCAATGGAATTGCATGTTCGCTTTTCACCTCAGGCTGCACCTCCGGCAGGCGAGGTTTGTCGTGAATAACGCCGCGTGCCGCCGGCCGCACGGATCGGTCCTCTGACTTGCGAGCGGTGCGAAAGGCAGCGAGTCTTGGGATTCCGAATCTGATCCCTTTGTGAACTACGCCCCGATTCTTTTTTCAGCGTTGTCCCGCATGCAGCGGGGGCGATTGCGTCTGGTGCTGCCCGATGGATCGGAAAGAATCTTCGGCGGGCTGGGCAAGGAACCGCGGGCCGAGATCCGGGTCAAAGACGGGGCGTTTTTCCGCTCCTGTGTCCTGGCTGGTCCAGTGGGGTTCGGGGAGGCTTACATGGACGGGTTGTGGGACACGGATGATCTGGTGGGGGTGATAGCCTGGTTCATCCGCAACGCGGACGAATCGACGGTGCTGGAGGGCTCGGGGAAGACGGACCGCCGGATCGGGTTGATGAATTTCGCGCATCGCGTGGCGCACAAGCTGCGGCCGAACAGCCTGCGGACCAGCCGGCGGAATATCCGCGAGCACTACGACTTGAGCAACGAATTCTTTGCGCTGTGGCTCGATCCGACCATGACCTATTCGGCGGCTTATTGGGACAACACGGACATGACACTCGAGCAGGCGCAGCGGCGGAAGTATGACGTGCTGTGCCGGAAGCTGCGGTTGCAGCCGTCGGATCAGGTGCTGGAGATCGGGAGCGGGTGGGGTGGATTCTCCATGCACGCGGCGAAGAATTTCGGGTGTCATGTCACCACGGTGGCCATTTCGCAGGCGCAGTTCGACGAGGCGGCGCGGCGGATTGCGGCGGCGGGTCTGACGAACCGGATCGATATCCTCCTGCAGGATTACCGGGAGCTGCGCGGGCAGTTCGACAAGATTGCCTCCATTGAAATGCTCGAGGCGGTGGGTGACAAATACCTCGATGGCTATTTTGCGAAGTGCAACCGCCTGCTCACTCGCAAGGGTTTGCTCGGACTGCAATACATCACGTGTCCGGACGCGCAATACGAGGTGCTGCGGCGCGGGACGGATTTCATCCAGCGCCATATTTTTCCCGGCTCCCTGTTGAACAGCATCGGGCGGGTCAACACGGCGTTGAACCGCACGGGCGATTTGTTTCTGCACGATTTGGACGACATGGGTCCGTATTACGCGCGGACGCTGCACGTGTGGCGGGCGAATTTCCATCGCGTGCTCGACGCGGTGCGGGCGCAGGGCTTCGACGAAACATTCATCCGCAAGTGGGACTACTATCTGGCGTATTGCGAAGCGGCGTTTGCCACGCGGCATATCAGCGTGGTGCAGGCGATTTACACGCGGGCAGACAACGAGACGCTTGATTTGTCGACTGGATTGAATCGGGGGTGCTCGTGATGCCGGAGTGGACGGAGTTTTGGCGGCTGATGGGGTTCGCGCTGGTCATTCCGATGGTCATGATGGCCGGGGTGTGGCTGCTCGCGCGGATTCTCAACAACGCGGGGATTGTCGACATTTTCTGGTCCTACGGATTCATCCCGGTGGCCGCGGTCTGCGCGGCGCTGTCCGCCGGTGAGGTGACACGCAATTTCCTCCTCGTTGTCATGGTCACCATCTGGGCGGCGCGGTTGGGGACGTATTTGCTCATTCGTGTGGCCAAACATCATCCGGAGGAGGACGGGCGGTATGCGGCTTTGCGGCAGCAGTTCCCTAACC
>Ga0172372_10005704_pt1 | contig 17249 bp, 13 predicted proteins | sample LakKiv5m_2_FD_114544 | JGI IMG/M metagenome (GOLD analysis project Ga0172372, IMG submission 114544) | Freshwater microbial communities from Kabuno Bay, South-Kivu, Congo - kab_092012_9.5m | ecosystem: Environmental > Aquatic > Freshwater > Lake | place: Democratic Republic of the Congo...
AAACTGCAAAACGCTAAAGTATGAGAACTTCAATTTTGAAGAATAGCGCGAATCAAAACCTATTCTTTAGATCGCGAGCTATCTGATGCTTATAGTTCCATGGCAAGGGCATTTGATCCCGGGAAGACTTATCCGAAGACGCCACCGATTTCTTCTTGATGTAGTTCTTGAAAATGGTCAGACCATAGTCGCTCACTGTGTAAATCCGGGCCGGATGGAGGGACTTGTACGGCCTGGCGCAAAAGTTTGGCTAAGCTTTGCCGATGGAAAGAAGCGAACGCTCAAATGGATTTGGGAGTTGGTAGAGATCAATGGAACTTTGATTTGTGCAAACAGTTGGTCGGCAAATAAAATAGTTAAAGAATTAATAGTTACTCGGGCGCTTGAAGGTTTTAAGCGGTATTCAAAATTCAATGAAGAGATAAGGCTTGGCAAGAAATCGAGAATTGATTTTGAACTTCAAAGTCAAAAGTCCTCTCACTTTGTTGAGGTTAAAAGTGTCCAACAAGTATGTGGGACTGGGTACAGCTACTTTCCGGATTCCAAGGTTTTGCGTTCTCGAGATCATTTGAAGATTCTGCTTCGAGCCATTGCAGGTGGCAACAAAGCTACACTGCTGGCCGTGGTTCAACGAAACGATGCTAAGCTCTTTCGCCCCAGCGACATACATGATCCAATTTTCTCTCTGGCTTTGCGGCGAGCGAGCAAAAAAGGATTGAAGGTGAGGGCGATATTGTTGGAGCCCACGATTATTGGCTTCAGATTCTGTGGCGACTTACCAGTAGATTTAAAACCTTACTCGCTTGATGAGGCTCAAGGGTGGAGGGAAGAACTAGAGTCGTTTTCCGGGTGGTCTCGAACAAAAGCTGATCCGAATGCGGGGTGGCGAAAACGAGTCAGGGAGGCCTTCTGATGAATATTCTTAAATATACCAAAATCCAAGAGGAGATAAACGGGTACTTCAATATCGATGGTACGTGGGAGTTTGAAGACTCGGAACCCGTTAAGAGTTTACTTGCGGACATGAGGAAAAATGCTGCACAGCTTTTTGATTGGATGGTCGCGGCCCAAGAAGGATCAGGACAGGAAAATTTGCATGGTGCAATTCTAGGACTAAAGAAAGAGATTTCAGGTCAAAGAGAAAAAGTAATTCTAGCGGTTCAGCAGTTACAAGATCGGCAAACGGAGGCGGAGCGCCATGCGGCGGAGATTCAAAGACAGCAAGAAGAAGTGAACATTGCCAGAGAAGCGAATCAAATCTCCAATATAGCCAACGAAATTGCGACTCGATCAAATGGTATCGCAGAGGGGGCAAAGACTATTTCCGAAAGCTCTCTGAACTGGGCTAAGTGGGCCTTAGGAGTATCTATTTTGGCCGTGTTGGTTCCGGCCATTATTCAAATTGTCGATTCTGATAAACTGGAGAAGGAAGTCAAAAAACAGATTCATGCAGAATATCGGGCGGCGATTGTTGCAGAGGTGACAAAGCAAGTGAAAGCCGATTTGTCTGAAAGTCAAAAAGCAGAAATCAATCGCCTGGTAGAGTCGGATACACTCATTCAGGAAAGACTGGCAAAAATTGAAGAACAAGTAAAAAGCAAAACGGGCAAGGTTAAGAAGAGCAAAAAGTCTGAATAGCGCCCCTCTCGCCCCCGGAATTTTGGGCAATGACCCAAATCCCTTCTTCTCCGGAGTTTTTCCAGCCAACCTCTGCAGAACCCGTGCAGCAATCTTGTCTTGGGCGCGGGCGGCGGCCGCAACCCAGAAGGATAAACTCCTCTTGCCGTGTGGCAGAGGCCTTGGACACCGTGTGCAAGTGGCCGTCCCGGCGAGAACCAACCGAGAACATTTGTGTTGGATGAGAACATGAACTCCCAACACCGAGAACAGAATTTCATTGAATCTGGAAAGCACTAAATCTAGAGTTATTTTAAGCGGATAAGTCATGAAGCCCAAGCCATACACTCGGTTCTGAATTCGGCGACTTCTCTCCGCCATTCACAAAAGCAAAAAAGGGCCGAGCGCAAGCGAGGTCCTTTTTGCTTTTGTGAATCCGCGAAGCGGAGGGATTCGAACACCGAAGGCTGCGGTCGCGGGGCGCTCTCCAGTGGAGAGCGCAGCGCGATGTGGCGCACGATAAAAAGCCGTTGCCAAGATTCCCCTGAGACAAGGCCGCAGAGAGGAGACCGACCACGCCGTACATGAAAGTACGGCACGGGAGGGCTCCGAGCGAGAACGCAGTATCAGGGGAATATCGGCGATGGCTGCGGTGGCGGGTGGCGGGGGTATCCTTCAACCCGAAAGCCCCAAGTCCCACGCGCGCACGGCGCGGCTGAGTTTGGCGAGGGCAATCCGGCGCTGCTTGATCCAGCGGCCCGGCTCGGCAGCGCGGATGGCAATCGTCCGAGCCAAAAGATCCCGCTCATCCAAAGTCGCGCGACCCGGCCAATGTGATATCCACGCACCCAGCGTCGCATGAGCCACCACCTGAGGACGGTCGACGGAGGAGCAATCTCCACTCCGCCAAGCCTCCAGGATTGCAACCGCAAGCTTTACTTCCTCGATCATCCTGAGTTCAATTGAAGCGAGAGCCTCGCTCGCCTTGCAAGGAAAAACGCCCATGGATGAACAGACCCTTGAAAAACTCCTGAAAAACCTCGTCGACGAGGTCGGTGGGGACTGGCTCCTGGCAGGAGGCGCCTTGGTACGTCTGGTTTTTGACGCCAACCGCGGCACCGAAGATATCGACCTCATGCGGATCAGTCATCCCGAGGACTCGATGGAAGTCTCCCTCAATTTGATCTTCCGACATGCAATCGAGCAAGGGCTCGGGCCGGAGTGGATCAACACCGCGATGACGCCCTTTGTGCGAATGGCTACCGGGTGGGAGTCCGAACTCGTCCTCCTGCGGACCGGAAAAAAAGGGCGACTCCATCGCCCGACCCTGACCCTGTTCACCTTTCTCAAATTGGAGCGCGGATCGGAAGTCGATCTGAAGGATATACAGGCGGCCTTCCGCAAGCTTGCCCCCCGGGATCCTGCAGAATTCTCGGAAGAAAAACTCCGTTCCTGGTTGTCACCCCAGGCGTCCGTAACCTGGCAAACCCATCGCACCCGACTCCTCGAACAACACCAACCCGCCTAAAAAAGCCGCCCCCTGCACCAGCCGAGGGCGGCATCATCACGCCAGGTGCCGGCAAAAATCACGACTCGATAATATACTCAAGCTTCTCGTCGGTGTTACAGCGGGGGTTCTCGCCGTTTTTCTGCACGACTTCGATCTCCTTGGTTTTCTTGATCCCAGCTTTGAAGTCATTTGCGATATCAACTTCCACCTCGAGCCGGAGTTTGGGAACTTCGCAATTCCCGACATACTCGAGGTCATCCGTGTAGGTCACCGAACTTCCCGTAGAAAGCGTCTTGTCCGCAACGCTCTCGCTGCGCCACTTCTTGTCGCAGCCGTCGCGGTACTCGAACTTCTTGATTTTATAGGTCTCACCGGACTCGTTCTTGATCACCACTTTGGGATTCTTGCACTTGTCAGCCCAGGCATTGCCGGAGAGCCCAAGGCCGGCCACGAGGCTCAGGACCAACAAAAATTGCGAACCGCCTACGACCGACTTAGCAATACGAGCTTTCATGTTCATTTCCCCTTGTACGAGCTGGAATGGATTCCCGTTGTGCGGATACGCTCTCCGTCCCCCCGGACGAAAACTGCGCCCCGCTCAAACAAAATTACGCAAAAAATGGCCGCAAAAAAGCTGGGTCAAAAATGACAGACTCATTTATGAGAGGGAATTTGAATTGTTCAGACGGCTACGCATTCGCAAACCGCCGAGAATATATCACTTCAAGCCAGTCCGGCGCGCACCTGCAGCGTGAAGTCCATGAAAAAGCGCGCAGGCCTTGCCGCTTCCTCGTCCAGAATCTCGCGCAACACCTGCTCGGGATCACGCCGGGGCTGCCCGAGCCGCACGAGCGAGCGCCGATCCATCTCGTAGGCCAGTCCCAGATACTGCGACTGCAGCGTCATCTTGCGCGGACCTCCGCCCGAGCCACCGCGCGGAAACCCTTTGCCATCCGCGCGCGCGTGCATCGTGACCACGAGGTTGCGGAGTTTCTCCTCGAGCTGCAGCTTGCGGTCGAGCACGAGGTTCAGGCTCTTCAAAGGGTAGTTTTCGAGCTGAGCAAGCTCCTCCGCATTCAAATCGTCCATGCGGTCCTCGCGCAACTTGCGGGTGACCCCGGGATGCACAAAGAGCAAACCGAGCTCTGATATTATAGAAGCGAGCATCATCGTCTCGATTGCGTCCATCCCGCCCTGCAGCGCAGGGAGCGCCGCATAAGAGGCGACAGCAGGAGAGCGTTCGGCCGAACCAAACTCCCCGATGACCGAGTTGTTCACGATATCCCAGGCGCTCCCGTGTGCAGCCAGCGCCCCGATCAACTCGGTTGAAATATCATGGCAGCGCTTGAGGAGCGCCTCGCCCTCCTTGAAGGACCCGTGAGATGTCTGGTCGGTGAGCAGGAACACCAGATCGCTGTAGCCAGCGTAAAGCGCCAAAAACTGCGAGCGGTGCACATAAAGCTCGGGCACTTCCTTGAGCGCGCGAGCTTCTCAGAAGCGAGAAAATCCCCTTCAAAGACGAATTTCACGAATTTTCCGCGCTGCGGGAGCAAGTGATACAGCTCAAAATCGAGCGGCCCGTGGTGGACAGATCACCCGGCTTGACCGGCAGGTAGGTAGCTCTGATGACTTGCGTGAAGATGAACTCGGGCTTGCTGGTCGTGTGGAGTTCTTCTTCCAGCATGACGAGGTCGCAGCCGTTCTTGCGGGCAAAGTCGATGTCCTTGCGATCCACCCGCCCCGGCAGCACGGCCATCACTTTGGCGCCGGACGCCACTTGGCTTGCGACCTGGGCATGCTCGACCAAGGCCGCCTCTAGGCGAGCAGTCGGCGCACGAATATCAGTCATGACCAAGCGGTAAGCGCCCGGGTGCTCGGCCAATTCCTCGAGCGAGCCAAAGACCCGGTAGCGGTACTGGAATTCCACGCACAAACCCTCGACCCGCTTGAGTACGGCCGGATCCTTGGACACCAGCACGAGTTCGGCCTTGGATGCTTCCTGCTCGTCTTTGAATGCTTCCACAACCTACCCCTCCACTTCCATTTTACTGTTCGACCAAAAGCACAGATACAAAAAGGCCCTGACCGTAACTTCCCAAACAGTTCACAACTCGCGGGATCCGGGCTAACATCAAACACAACCCCCGGGAGTCAAACGCATGACACAAGCCCACGCAGAAGGATTGATCGATTTCAGCCAGATTGATATCGGTACTCGATACAAACTGATGGTTGACCTGATCGTGCCGCGGCCGATCGCGTTTGTGTCGACCCGGGGGACTGATGGCTCCCAAAATCTTGCGCCCTACAGTTTTTTCAATGGCGTCTCGAGCGAGCCCCCGTGTGTGGTCGTCTCCTGCACTCCCAAGCGCGGAGGGATCCTCAAGGACACGCTCCGAAATATCATCGAGACCCGGGAATTTGTCGTGAACGGCTGCAGCGAAGAGATGGTCGAGGCCGTCCACCAGAGCTCGTTTGATTACGAGTATGGCATCGATGAACTCGGAAAAGTAGGGCTCCATGCCCTCCCCTGCACCCGCGTCAAACCCGTCCGCGTGGCAGAAGCCCCCTGGAGTCTGGAGTGCTCGCTTGAGCAACTCGTGGATATCGGTGAACGCGGCTCGCAGGGTTCGTCAGTCCTGATCATCGGCAAGATCCTGATCGCTCACCGCAAGCCTAGAGATTGGAAGCCCCTCTCCCGACTTGGAGGCCCTTGGTATGGATCGACCGAGAACTTCAAACAACTTGAGCGAGCAAAAAAGATCGATTGAGTTCAGTGTCCAGGATAGGCCTGCTCCCAGATCTCCTCGGCCGAGCGCCCCTCCTGCGCAAGCTCCTCGGCCCGGATGAGATCAAGTCCCGCTCCATGCCCTTGGCCCACCCCCGAGAAGCGGATCCCCTGCGGCGATCCATGCACCTCGCGCGGGCAGGAGGAGAGCTTGAGAGCATTGCGGATGCGCTCACAGGACACTGGATCCTTGATTCGACGCTCAAGCTCACGCGAGACCGCGAAGGCGTCCGTCCCAACGTTGAGAAGCCGATTGATATCCTCCAGGGCGACCACCTTCTGCCATGCCGCCCGCCCCCCGAGCGAGAACGGAAACCACTTGCCCGTGCGGGAACGCCCCATGCCGCCCGCCGGCAAAGCCGACACTGCGCGCTCGATACGCCGCTTGCGCGCTTCCGCCACGGCGGATCTTCCGAGATAAACCTGGCAGTGGGTTGAATCACAAACGGCGCCCTGAGCCGGGTGGCGATGGGTGCCCCCGCGGATAGCATTGAGATATACGGCTCGCGCCAGCACACCCAGTGTCGCTTCGCGCCCTTCCGGGAACTCCGCAGCAATGACATCGCCGACATAGGAGTCAGCAGCAGTCTCCAGCACGAGCCGTGAACCCAGGCGCGCGCGCTTGATCGGCCCCGCCTGAGGTCCAACACGCTCTCGCGCGACCCACGTCACTTGCCGACCGGGATACGCACGCTCTCGTCCGTGCGCCGTTTCAACACCTGTTTTAAAGTCCGGACTCCTCAGTAATATCGGGCCGGATGCACAGCTCGCCTGATCGCCCCGCGAAAGCCTCGGCGCCTCCAGGAATTGACCTGGCCCGAGAAAACTCCAATCCCGCTCGGAACGGGAGATCATGAGTCCGCCCTCCTGACAGCCGATCGCAAGGCGCTCCTCGGCCACCACGGAGCCAAGCTGCACGCTGAGAGATTGCGGATGTGAAGCGGCAGTCCCCTTGAATCTTGAAGCCAAACGCGCACGAAACTCTCCCAAAAGCTGGGAGGGCGACGCCCCTTGCTGATGAATGGCCGCGTACCACGCGGGAAATCCCTCTCGTCCACGAGGACCGATCGCCACAATCCAGCCGTGCTCGGGCCGCCCTTGAGAATCACGGACCGTGCCGCTTTTCAGAGCAATATCACTTTGTAAAAACCAATCCGAATCCGGAAGTCCCGCCAGAGTACCCCGCGACGCCGTGCTCCGGAGAGTGTCGATCACCAGAGAACCCGCTGGAGCACCGCGGAACTGGAGCCGATGCAGCCGGCGGTAGGCGCCAAGAACTTCTCGCAAGGAAACGGTCGCTCCCGGCAAAAGTCCGATTGCTTCCTGCACGGCCGACGCATCGGCAAGGTCACGGGATGCACCCACACTGAGCCAAAACTCCCGCCATCTTGTGGCAAGCACTGAATCCCCGCGGATGAGAGAAGCGTCACCCGTGAAAAACCCGTTGCAGGAGCCCAGGAGTGCCTCCCGCCAATCGAGCCTTGGGCCCACGTGGTTTTTAAAACCCGGAATATTGAGGCACTCCCAGAGTGTTCCCGCACCCAAGGGGATCTCCCTGCGAGACTCGGAGGCAAGAGCAACGAGCACCGGCTTGAGGTGAGAGGCCACCGGGTAACGTTGGGTTGAATCGGAAGAATGCGGGAGCATCCGCCCCAGGGAAGTGGTGATATCACCTGTGAGGTCGTCCAAGTATGCAAAATCCGGTTTCTCGCGCCCAAACCCAGGCGTCGCCCCCGTCAAGAGCTTGAGTAGTGCCTCAGCAGGCGACGACTCCTGCGCCTCCCCACTCACCCCTGCAATCGCGCGACAGGCGGAAAAAAAACTCCGCCAAAATCCATCGAGCCGACTCTCCTGCTCGTTGGTTCTTTGCGTGATCAGCACTCGCGCAACTTGGCGATCGAGAGTTGCAGGATCAGGGAGTTTTTGCATCCCCTGCTCCTGCAGCCACTGGATGGCCTGCGATGCATAGATGCCGTCATCACCCGCAGCGCCACGCCCAATCCGTAAATGGTCGCGACTCGCCCACTGGGCAAAGGACTCGCTTAAAAATGCGCCACCACGACTGAGGAGCACGCTCGGACAAGCCCGTTCAAAATAAATGTGCCCAAGCTCATGCGCGACGAGCCGAGGGTGCAATTCAGGCTCCGCCCATTGAGATATCACAACTCGGGACCTGAGCGTCCGAGCGCCGATTCCGGCGGGGAGCGAGCCCACCTCGATCGTGATTCCCGCATGAGGAACGAGCGCCGAATCCGGCCGATACTTTGTGTCCCATTCCCCGAAATGGCCGGCCGCCTGAAGCACCTCATGGGCCCGCACGGCCTTGAGGCCGCCCACGCCACCCAGAGTCGCACTCAACGCGAGAATCGCAATAAATCCCGTCATTTCAGGGAGAATTTCCATTGGACCGCGTCAGTACGAGAACGTCCGGTCTCGTCATAAAAATCCTCCAGCTCGGCGCTTCCGCCTGCGAACTCGCCACTCGACACCACTCGCGCGACTGTCCCCAGGCGAACTCGCCCGGACGCGACCGAGAAGTTCTCAAGGTTGAACTGAAGCTTGAGCGAACTCCGGCCGACCTCTCGCCTGATATTTTGAGCACGTCCGAGAGGGAGCGAATAAGGCACGGCCTCGTATCGCGCCGACTCATCCAAAATATCAAGCCCGGAGGGCAACGCATCCTGAATGATGAAATAGGGCGAACTCGGACTCTGGAGGGATCCGGGAGCGGCACCCTGCGCTCCCTCGCTCCGGGGATCAAACGAGTACTCGATATAGATGAGCTCCCCCACCTTGGCCTGGATCTCGCGTCCCGCAAGCGGAGTCTTTGCTCCTGTGGCGGGATCCATTCGGTAGATGTCCCGCTTGAGCGCATACCGGCCTGACAATGCGCCCATGTCTGATATACCAACACTCTGCTTGAGCTTGAGGCGCACATTTTGCACCCCAGCTGAGCCCCCATCCATCTGCACAGTGTGCTTGCCAGCCCCAAAAAGCGCAGGATCCAAGCGGGCGGTCCAGCCGGCGATCCCGGACGTAAAACTCACCCGGGTCGCATCCACGGCGGTGCCATCCACCAGGATTCGAGGGGCTTCCGGAACTCCAGACTTGCCGCCGTTCAAAGTCTTGCGCTCATTGACTTCGAGAGCCAAGAGCCAACCCGAGAAGCTCAACACGATAGCGGTCTGAAATGTCCCTCCGTGCATCTCGCCATTGAATGCGCTCAGAAGCCCTTGCTTGAACTTCTTGAAAAGCGCTTGGTCCTTTTGGAGAGGACCCTGCACAGCGGCCCCCATCACCGCAAGCGCGCCCGCCGGAGCAGACGGCCAATAAGGCGCAAGCGTCGGATCGATAGAGATACCGGAGCCTGAGTCCTTGAGCACCCGGGCGAGGTCTGCCTGGACCTGCGACTCGAGCGCAGGGAGGACACCGCCCACTTCCTTGACTACGTTGGCGCCATACTCCCGGATCGCAAGCACAAGAAACGCCCGAGCTAGCGCATTACTTTCGCCCTGCGCTTGAGAGGCAACCTGCTTGAGTTGGCTTACGATCCCGTTCAAAGCCCACTCGCGGAATTCGTCCGACCTGATACTCGAGGAGCGAGCCGATAGGTAGCGTGAAACCGCTGAGAGAAAAACCTTGGCCGCATCGTGGATCACGGGCTGCGAGTTGCCTACCGTGTCCGAATCGGCCTCCGAATCGGCCTCCGAATCGGCTATGAAGCTCCGGCTTGAAAGCCGCCAGCTCAAGGCTGCTATTTGGTCAGTGATGCTGCGACCTACGCTCCCGTAGACGCCCGAGTCCGAGACCAGGAGGAGCCCGACCAGCATCGACATCGCGGGATCCACATCCACCCCGTCCGGGAACCAGCTATATCCCCATTTTTTTCGGTACTTCTTGAGCGAAGGCGCGCTTTCAAAAACAATCTGGCCCGCTCGCTCGTAGCGCTTTTGTTCCGCCTCGCTCAAGAGAGCGGAATTGTCCCTCCCGAAACGAGACGCCAGTGCGAGCACCACAAGCTTGCTTGTAAACTGTTCCACGCAACCGTGGGGATACCGCTCCATCCACTCGGTCGAACCCAAGAGCGTCCCGCTCAAGCCACTTGCAGCGACGATCTCAGCTTCTTGAATCCGGGCAGTCGCAGGCTGGTTCCACGATATCGGCTTACCGGATTCCAACCGCGTGCGCTCGACTCGCGTCACCCTTGCGGGCAGCGCATCCATATCATGTTCGAGGAGGATCTTTTGAGCTCCCAACTCAAGCTCGCTTGCAAAACGAGCCTTGGGATCTTGGCTCGCCGATGCATCCGCGATCGCCAGCGCAGCCGTCGTCGAAAGCTCCTTTTCTTCTCCTGGTTTGATGGTCCCTTCAAAGGCCACGGCCGATTCAAGCGACACCCCGGACACCGCCGCCAAGTGATATTTAATCGGTGTGCCGGCAGGAAGCCCATCGGCCTTGGGATTGGAGAGCTTGACCCGCACCAGTGCGCGCTCCCCCGGTCGCAAACCAAGCGGGTGATTGACCAAAAACTGCAGCGGCATGCGGGTGCGGAACTCCGCTCGTCCCTCACCCACGCGTCCCTCTCGATCGGTGGCAAGAGCACTCGTGACCCAGAAGGTCTGATTGGCGGGGAGCCTGAATTTGAGACGCGTCTTACCGTTGAGATCCGTCTGCGCGCGCGCGACCCAAAAGGCGGTATCCTGTTCCCTGAGTGCGCTCGTCATGGCCTCTTTGGTAGCGGCAAATCCGTAGTTGGATCGGAATTGGCGCGCGATCAACTCGCCCCAGCCGTAGGCCTGAAAATCCGTGCTCTGAAAGCTCATGAGGTTGAGAGCCTGAGGCGGATGGAAAAAGCGTTCCACTCCAGGCCGAAACTCAGGTTGGAGATCGAGTACCTTGCGATCCACGACCGAAAGCGACACCTCACTTTTAACCGGCTTTCCGTCCGGAGTCCTGACCGTGATATCCACTTCCTGCTCAGCGCCCGGGAAAGCCTCTTTTTGAAGCGGATCCACCTGCACAACGAGTAGATTCTCGACCGGAGGAATCAGGATGGAGAGGCGCTTCTCGACCCAGCCACGACTCCCCGGGTACGAGACCAGGACGTGAGCCTGGGTTCCGAACGCCTCCGTCACCGGAATATCGAGCCAAGCGGCGGTGCCCTGCACTTTCTGCACGCGGGCGTCGTGAATCATCCCGCCTGCCACAGTGATATAGATTTGACCTTGTTCCCGTCCGGGCCCCGCCCAGCCCGCGGGCAAAAGCGCCAAGATCCGCGCAGTCTCGCCCACCCGGGCCTGTGTGCTTTGCGAAAGCAGCTCAAGCTCGGGGACACTCACCGGAGCGGCTTTTGAATCAGGTGCCATCGCGAGAACATCGGCCACACCGACGTTCTCGGCTCCACTCCGATCCTTGAGGGTGACTTGAACCGAGACGCGGCCCGGGCCTTTGACCGGAACATCCAGCCTTGCCCGCCCCTGCGCGTTGGTGCGCACATCGAGCGAGCCTTCTTCGAACTCCTTGCCGCTTGGATCCGTCCGGGTGATCCGGGCTTTACCCTTGATATCATCCAGAATGGCTCCCGAAGGCGAAAGGCTCCGGATCTCGAGCCAGGCCTTCTCACCCGGCTTGACGAGAATAGGAACAAAACGCGCCCGGGCGACCACCTCGCTTTTGAGGTCGTAGTACACGGTCGAGCCCTGCACGTATTTCCCGCTCTCATCGGCATGGACGACCAGTCGGTAGGAATAGTTGTAGTTGTCCTGTTTGATCATTGAGGGGGTCACGTTGAACTCGATTTTTGCCTGACCATCCCGGACCGAAATCTCGCTCTCACTCCAGACGACCACCGGAAGAAGCGAAGTTTGCCCTCCGCGCGCATTGGCGTTTGATCCGTAGTAGGTTCCCGAGCCCGACTCACCCATCCCCGCATCGGAGATCCATTCGGGCGTCGAAACACGCTCGCGAATCAGCTCGGCCCGGATTTTGTCGACCGCTGGAATCCCGCCTGCGTAGCGCTCAAGCTTGACCTCCGCCTCAAGCCTCTCGCCGGCGCGGATGGTTTCGGAATTCTTGGATACTTTGACCATGAACTCCGGTTTGATATAGTTTTTAACCCGGATCTCACCCTGGAAATCGCCTGCCTCGGCAAGCCGCGCGGTGATCCGCAGCGGTCCACTTTTATCGATATCACCTGGAATCTTGAAGAGCCCTTCAAAAGTTCCGAACTCTCCGACTTGCACCCGGATCTCCGGGGCGCCGACTGATTGACCCGAGGCATCAGTAACCCTCACGATGACCTCTTGCTCTTTGAAAAAGCCCATCTTTTTCCGCAAGGCGAGCAAGCGCTTTTCGAGCGCACCGAGTGCCTGATCCAGCGAACTTGCATCCGAGGCACCCGGCTCTCCCCGAGTCAGGCCCCGGAAGCTGACCTGATCTCCCGGGCGATACATGGGCCGATCTGTATAGAGATATAAATCGGGGAGGACAGCGGTCGATGGATAAAATTCAGAATCAATGATCGCCGTACCCCGAGCCCCCTCCTGGACGACCGTGATGAGATCGTTGTCGCTCACACCATCAAGCCTCACGACTCCTGTGGAGTCCGTCTTTGCGCTCTTGACCCACCTTCCCTGCAGACTCCTGAGCTCGATGGAAGCACCCGCCACAGGCTCGCCTTTGCGATCCGCCACGCGCACGAGCGCTTGATTGGAGGATTGCTGAAGTTGCGCAAAGAGGTCGTTCACAACCAAGACCACTTGGCCTTCGAGACCTCCTTGCACCACTTGAAGCACGTAAAAACCAGGCGACAGACTGGGCACTGAAAGCATCCGCGACCGAGTCGAGCCAACGACCACTTCATCGTCCGTGAATCCGGGCACATCCCAATTACTCTTGCCGTCTTGGTCATTGGGATGGAGCCAGAACTCTTGGACAACCTTGAATTGCTCGGGCGCTGATATAATCTTTTTTGGGCCAGCCGGGAGCGCAGTCGGTATCTCCGGGTTGCTGTTACCGCCTAAGGTCTGGATGAGCTTCTCGCGGAGAACGGGATCCAGCGATCGCCTGAGCCAAGCAAAGCGCCCCATGCTCCAATTGAACCCACGGAGCAGAAAGCGAGCCGGGTTAAGTCTGCTCTTGGGGGCTCTCCACGCACGCTTGAGGTCCACCTGCTCGGCAATGAAGCCCTTTTGATCCAGCGGCGAAAGCACCCGAAACTGCATCGGAATATTGGAGCTGAAATCCACCTGGACCTGGGGATTCTCCTTTGGCGAGAAATCCCGCGTGACTGTCAAATACAGATCCTTGGCCTGGGCGCTTGCACCCGAAAGAATGAGCAAGACACTCAGAAGTTGAACTGCCAGGAGGGCGCGGATCGAGCGAATCATGGTTTGACCTCCAGAAGCAAAGTGCCACGGGCCGAACTACTGCCCACCCAAGCCATGGGTGATATTTTTTTGATAAGCTCGAGCGAGGGTTTGAGCTCGGGATCCTGCGCGTCGACCGTCTCGATCTTGAGACCAAGCCGCAACCAGTTCTCAAAGAGCGCGGAAGGACTCCAGTAAACCACCGCCCCTTTGTCCTTGGCGCTGATCTGCGATTTGAGTGAGTCCGACCAATTGGCGACCGAAGGAATTTTTCCGGCACAGGATTTCTCGACCTGGTCGAGCGACTTCTTGGAGGCGCTGAGTGCGATCACCTGACCACAGACCGTGCGCGAAAAAACTTCCGGGGCTGCCGACTCCGTAGGCTTGTAGAGTTTGGCCAGTTGCTTTTGACCCAGAGCGGATTTACCGCGTGGCAGAAGCAAAAGCACCGATCCATCCAGCACCGACCAGGAGTCTTTGGAAGAAGTCACATGTTCCATCCCGTAGCCGACGAGCGCGATCAAGGCACCAGCGGAATTGGCGGGCGCCCCGCCCTGGGACCAGGCTGCAAGCTCCTGCGAGAGTTTATCCACATCGCCACCCGCGGGTAGCGCGACCGTGAAAGCTGCAAACAGATCCGCATCCGCGGGGATCGCCTTGAACAGCGAATCCTCCATGCCCGAAGCCGCTTTGAGAACGGAGCCCCGCTTGGCATCCTCGGACGGAAGCTCGAGCCCTGCGATATGATATCTTTTATCAGTTCCACTCCAATTCAGCCCGACAAAGAGCGCTTGCGAGGAATTGACGAGCAGCCTGAGGGGTAGAGCTCCTTGGGGATACCACTCGTCGAGATCCAATCGGACCCAACCGTCTTTGGCGCGCTCCAGGAGCGCGGATGAGGGACGGGATACCGCACTTGCAAGAGCACCAGCCGAATACCGACACTCCAGCAAATGCCAGGCTGATATTTTGGGGTCGCGCGCCACGCTCACGCAACCGCTTGCCGCATCTCGTCCCAAGGCAAATGTCTGTCCCCGAAAAGAGACAGGGTCGAGCATGACCTTCGTATTCACCTCGGTTGCGCGCTCCCGGCTCGGCGCAATCCCGGCAACTTCGACATCCAGCGGCTTTGAACCGTAAGCTGCCACCAACGCATTGAGGAGTGCGGACTCGACCAACCCCTTGGACTGAAAACTCATCCCGAACGGACTGACGAGGCCACTTCGCGAAAACCAGCTCAATTTGACCTGCCTTTGATCAAGAAATTCGCCGGCCAGCGCGTCGATCAGGCGTCCCTTCCAGCTTCTTTCCGCTGGGTCCGGCAGACTCAGGAGCAGGGGCGATATACGCCTGAAGACTCCGGAAGCGAGATCGCTCGCTGCAAACTCCCGCATCCAAGCGTTCTCGTTCCAAAAGCTCCGGAGCTGACCGCCGTCGGAAAACTGCGCGAGCACCGCGGGCTTGAATCCGCCCTGCGGCTTGAGCCGTGGATCCGGGCGCTTGGGGCGGGCCTCTTTGGCCACTTCCCCGGTGTTCTCCTCCCCCTCTCCCCCCTCTTCCTGGGCGCGCACTCCCGATAGATCAGCTGCCAAGAGAGCCGCAGCCAAAACGAGCCATGTCCATGGAGATCCTTTTTTCATCGAAACCTCGAACTTGCTTTTTCACCTGCGCCGACCCACTCACGCCAGCGGTAGATGCCTTTGAATTGGGGATTTTTGGCAGTGGGGAGCCAGACTCCCAGGCCCGACTGCTGCAATTCGGTCAGTCTCACCTTGCGAACCTGAGCCTGCGGTCCGCGCGAACCATTGTGATAGATGATGAGCGGGATCCTGGGAGCGCCAGCCGGCGGCTCGAGCACTACCATCAGGTGCCAGGCATCCTCGGGCGCCTTGTCGGCTTGATGATATACCATCAAATCGCCGGTCTTAAGCTCGACCGAGCGCGCATCATCCCCGATCCGTTCAAAATTGTAGGCAACCAGCTCGGAAGCCTGCAGGAAATGAGCTTCTTTTCCCTGAAAATCCACCCAGCCCCCACTCCGGCCCTGCACACTCTTGCGCCAGAGGTGCCGCACAAATCCCGCGCAATCCCGCTGATCCGGGTGCCAATCCGGGGTGATCCGTTCCGCCTGCGAGAGGGCCTCGCGCAGGAGTCGGTGCCGATCCCGGGCGATCCGGTCCGAGTCGCTGCGTGCCGGCGTTTGGGGCTCGACGCCCGGAGTCGCAAGGACCGGCTCAGCCGGGACTGCAGCAGCCAAGAGCAAGGCAGCCCACGCCTTCATTTCACCGGACTCCACTCGCGGACCCACTTGGGCCAGACACTCTTATCGGAAGGAACAGGATCCACGCCCGGAGCGTAGATATCAGCCCGCTTGCCACCCTTTTCCCAACGGATGAAAGCCAGCGTGCGCGTCTCGCCGCTTTTGATCAGGGGCTGTTGGAGCAGCCGGCTCTGCTCTTTGGACGTGCCCCCAAAGAGACTCAGATTGAGGGTCGCGCGGGCCTGTGGCTTATCTCCACTCGGCCAGTAGTTGGCGTCGACCCGGTAGATCCCGGCCGGGGGCGAGGCATGCGTGTAGAGGTAAGGCCCGTAGCCGGGTTGATCGCCACTCTCGCCCTGCTCGTTGAGGTAAAAAGCTCCGCCGGACGGGGATGAGGTCTCCGCCCAATAGACGTGGGCGTTGGTTGTCTCGGCGCTTTCAAACGGATCCGTGGATTCCGGATCGGGCTCATAGATATGCAAGTCCGTGTAAATGCCGTCGGTGTCGCTTGTGAGGATGACCGAGATCTGGGGCGCCGCTATCTCCGCATGGACCGAGCGGGACGCCTTGCCCGTGCCAGCCTTGTTTGCTCCAAAGACGGTCACCGTGTTGCGTCCGGCAAACGCGGGAAACTTGCGGGAGAACTTGCCGCTCCGAGTGCGGAGCATGTATCGATTGCCGTTGATACTGACCGTGACCGGATCCACCGTCGAATCACTGACGCTGCCTGCGACCTCGATCATGCGATCCACGGTCCAACCCCCATCGGGCTTGGTCAAAGTAATGACAGGAAGGGTGGTCCCGGTACCCATGGGCTTGCCGTTGGTGCGGGGCTTTGGACTCGCCTCGATCGACGGCGCTCCGGCTGAAATCATTAACAATAGAGCCAAAAACAAGGTGTTTTTGAACACGGATCGATTTCCTCCCTGAAATCCATCCCGCAATCAAAAGCTGTGCGGAGGACTCTCAGGATAACCGATATGTCAGATTAAGGAAGGGGCACCGAGGAGCTTGCAAGGATTATTGCTCCACGTACCAGACGTTGCCGCGGCCGAGGAGGTTGTCTTTGGTCGCTGTCGTCCCTCCGGTCGCGCTCGTCCTTGCGATCTCATTCGAACCATCCGAGTTCATCGTCCAAATGTTGTAATGGATGGAAGCCGTGCTGCCACTGAGGGGCTGCTTGGAACTGAAGACAACAGTTTGACCATCGGGACTGAAATAAGCACGATCGGCATCCATCGCAGCTGCGGTATTGGCCGTGAGGGGGGTCGGGTTGGTCCCGTCTGCCGACATTTTCCAGACGTTGTAAGAGGATGCCGCCGTGGCTCCAATATTCATCTTGGAGAGGAACACAATCTCGGTTCCATCGGGGGACCAGCGAGCGCGGATGCTGTCCCTGGCCGCCGCAGTGTTGGTGGTGAGTGCGGTGGAGGTACCTGTTGCGATATTGTAGACAAAAATGTTGTGGGATGAAGTGGCCCCCCCCACGTTGATCATCGAGTGATAAAGAATTTTGGTGCCATCCGGAGAAATGGCAGGATCGTTGATATCTTTTCCGGCCGTATTTCCGCAGCTGACGAGGATTGTCCTTGTAAACGGAGTCGTGGTGTTGACCCGGTGCAGACTGAAACAGCTTTGCACCGCATTTGCGAGTGTAGCTTCCGAAGTGTAAACAATGAAGCTGCCATCGGGCGCCCACGTGGGCTC
>Ga0172372_10005705_pt1 | contig 17248 bp, 10 predicted proteins | sample LakKiv5m_2_FD_114544 | JGI IMG/M metagenome (GOLD analysis project Ga0172372, IMG submission 114544) | Freshwater microbial communities from Kabuno Bay, South-Kivu, Congo - kab_092012_9.5m | ecosystem: Environmental > Aquatic > Freshwater > Lake | place: Democratic Republic of the Congo...
AAAAGCAGCACCGTTTGCAAGCTTGAGTCTTTTATAACGCTCAAATTTCACACGTTAGGCATACAGGAGTTTGTTGTCTCCTGCGGCGCAACTTGGGCCAGCCAAGATTGCGCTCGCCCAGCAATTCTCATTCATTTTTTTCAAAAATGAATGAGGCTGGGTTTATCTTCGTGACCAGAACTCTCGAGGCCTTCATGGGCTAAACCACAGCCAACATTCCTGGTGGTAAGTCTCTGATTTGACCACAAAAGGTGGATAGTGAGAGCCAGAACGAGACTTTGTGATTCGCCGCAGGTGACATAGCCTACAGCTTCTAGCATTATATCAACATGACTGTTGTGGTGAGCCATCCAAATCCGTCAATCGCTGTGGTGATCCCGTGCTACCGGGTCGCGCAGCACATTCTCTCGGTCATCGAGCGGATCGGTCCTGAAGTTTCAACGATTGTTGTGGTCGATGATGCGTGTCCAGAGCAAAGTGGACAGCTTGTAAGAGCTAGGTGTCGCGACCCACGAGTGGTGGTTGAGTTTCTCCCCAAAAATCTCGGCGTAGGAGGAGCGGTGCTCGCCGGGTATCGACGTGCTGTCGCCTGTGGGGCGGGAGTTCTTGTAAAGCTCGATGGGGATGGGCAGATGAACCCTGAGCTTATCTCGCAGTTCGTGGCTCCGATCATCGCCGGCGAGGCTGACTACACGAAGGGCAATCGCTTCTTTGATCTAGAATCACTCGGAAGCATGCCAAAGCTGAGGCTTGTCGGTAATGCGGGGTTATCGTTTATCTCCAAGCTCTCAAGTGGCTACTGGAAGGTGATGGATCCAACCAATGGCTATACAGCGATCGATGCGCGAGTCGCTGCCATACTGCCATACAAGAAGATCGCATCGCGATACTTCTTTGAGAGCGATATGCTTTTTCGCCTCAATACGCTCCAGGCTGCTATCGCTGATATTCCGATGGATGCAGTGTACGGGGACGAGAAGAGTAGCTTAAAAATTAGGCGGGTGTTATTCGAGTTTCCCGTGCAGCACCTAGTGCGCTTCTGTAAGCGGATCTTCTACTCGTACTTTCTGAGGGATTTTAACGCGGCATCGGTAGAGCTTCTTGCGGGTGCGGCGCTCACCGTTTCAGGTCTGGCCTTTGGCTTAACCAAATGGGCGCACTACAGTCAGATGCAGGTTGCTGCGCCGACCGGGACGGTGCTCCTTGCGACAGTACAAGTTATTATCGGAATGCAGCTGCTCTTGTCGTGGATAACGTTTGATCTTAATGGCAGTCCGATCAGGCCTATATCGGGGCGACTCCGGGGGATTAAATCCGCGGCGCTTAGCGGCGTCCCTGCAAACAAAGATCATCTCGAACAGCAACGATCCGTTGGGTGATTGATCGGCAAATCAATTGACGTCCTACACCTTGCTGACAACTATCGAGCAGCATCGCTCACGAGTTCGCAGCGAACTGCGATCGAGCATTCCTTTAATTGAAGCTCCATGAGGTGCGGAGCAGCGCCGAGAAGGCTGGCAGGTGGCGCGAGTGTGAGGAGCTGTTCGTGCTTTAGCGTGTATTCAGAGCTCTGTAGAGCAATCCTCTCTCCATCGGCCGCTTTGCCGAGGCTGGTTGCGTTGAACGAGCACTGCTCGCTATCGAGCGGCGCAACGCGGAGCCGAACGGGGCCATCGCGAGGCGCAAAAAACGGCGATAAGACACCTCCCGAACCGCGCACATCCCGCTCAGCAAGGGTGAGTAGTATGCTCCCGTCATCAAATCGTTGGACGACGCGAATTGAGGCTGCATTGTCGCTTAGCCGTTTTGAAAAGAGCGCCTCATCCCAAAGCTCGTACAAACTTGGGATAACCACAACGTAGCGCAGTCCACAGATGTGAGCGAGGTAGTCGAGAGAGGTGGAGTCTGGAAAGTTCTTAGTCGCACGAGGAAGCTGCATCTGTATCTTTGAGCGTTGGCCACTGTAGCCGTTTACGAGATGAATGGTCTCTGAATGGGAGCTCGATTCCCACAGGGCGTAGCGACTGTTAAGGATTGCGATCTTTGAATTGCTTTCCTGTTGCTCAGACTGTCTCTGTACAGCAAACGGAAGAACAAGGGTAGCACCGCGGGCATTGGTGTCAGCAGCCAGGGCGGTGAACGCTTGAGGCGCTGGGATCGGCGCGTCAAATGGGATTGTGGAGACTAAGTTCTCAACGAGACCCGTGATCACAAGCACGAGCGCTGCTGCAAACGGGGGAACCTCAACGGCTCGCCGACGGTGTGTGGTGATATACCGCTGTACACACAACGCAGCGGCGACAAAGGCGCCAAAAACAACGATGCTGCCGTAACGACCAACTGCGCGAATAGAGGCAAGCCCCGGCACCTTAGCAAACAGTACCCCTAACGGCGAAAAGGTAGGTTCATGTTTGTGAGGGTTTCCACCTGGTCCAAGCGAGAAGATGAAAAAAACCGTTATCACAAGCGCTATACAACCAAGTGCCGAGCGCTCACGGAGCGTATACGCCACTGCAGCGAGGAGCACTACCCAGGCACTCACGCAGAGAAGCTGCTCTGAGCGGTCACCCTGATCGATGATACTTGAGGACACCAGCAGGGTGCCTAGCGCAAGCAGCATAGCACAGGCGAGGATGCGCGAACGTCGCCAGCAGGCACTGGCGATCGAGATAAGCGCGAGACAGGAGATGATATAACCAGGCGACAGGTGCGCCTCGTTGTGCGAGAGCACTGCGCTACGCGAGAAGACGTCGTGCAGCGGAGTAAACGAGAGATACGAGAGTCCGGTTGCAGCGAAGTGTGCCGCCTCGTGCAGCCCGCGCGTCCCGAATTGCCGCTGTATCGCAAAATATGACGGGAGGGCGTAGATAATCGGAGCAGCTCCGACGACTGCAAAGAGGATAGTACGGAGCGCGCGACGCGATGAGAATCGTCCGTTAAGTAGTGTCAGAAACCAGATAATTGCTAGGCCAATCGTCGCAAAGACAGCGTAGTAGACTGCACAGTAGAACGCTCCAGCGACGCACGCACCAGCCAGCCACCAGCTGCGGGACGATGCACGCGTGCCATCCGATGACGGCAAGACACACCACCATGCTAACGGGATCCAGAAAAAAAACAGTAGCTGCGGATGTCCGAGGTTTCCAACGATGTAACTTGAATTAGCAAAGAGGATACCGACCGAGGCTGCAAAGACTGGCGCGAGGCCGATGCGCTTTGCCAGCAGTGCGCAGGTAACTGCGTTGCTCGCGAAGGTGAGTAAGATAACTGTGTTGTATGCGGCCGGAAACGTGAGCCCAACGTTCATGAAAAGAGATGCGGCAAACGAAGGTAAAAAGAAGAGATCGCTCCATGCGCGGGTGAGGGGATAGGGATACAACGCGTTCGTTTCAAAGGTCACGGCTTGTAACGGGTCGTTAATAAAGCTCTGCACGAGCCACACATAGAGCCCGCCATCACCGACAGAGCCGCCTAGGAAGCGAGTCGAGTAGTATGTGGTAACGATCGGATGAAGCGCAACGAAGATCGCTACGGCGAGGAGTCCGGTGATAAGTGAGCGCCGTCGTTCAGCAGCTTGTTCAGATCGCATCGGGTAATGATAGGGAGAGAGACGTCTCACCCGGTTTCGTTTAACCTAAAAAGAGCAGTTAAGGTGGGCTAAAATGGTGCAGGTGGTTAAAAGAACGATGGATTTTGAACTTTTCGGAAGCGCAACCCTGGCACCGTCAGGGTGAGCACCGAAAATTCAAAAGCCGAAGTTATTTTAACCAGATGCGCCATTTTAGGCCCCGCAACTGCTCTTTTTAGGTTTAACCGTACCATACGACTGCTCTTTGCGGAACAATGCCTGAGCTTCGTGAAAAATGCGGATTACGCGGCTCGGCCAACCTCTGAATGAAACGCAATTCGTTCCTGCAGTGCGATACCCCAGGGGGTATTGGCAGCTTGGAGGTTATCGGGGGTGCCTGAGTAGATCACAGAGCCACCGAGAGCGCCTGGCCCGGGGCCTAATTCAACGATCCAATCTGACTGCGCGATCGTGTCGGCATCGTGTTCGATGACTAGGACAGAGTGACCTTGCGCGACGAGGCCGTGAAGTGCCCGCAGGAGTAATGCGACATCGAGGCGATGGAGGCCTGTCGTTGGTTCATCAAGGATGTAGAGGGTGTGTCCACGACGGGCGAGGTGGAGCTCAGAGGCGAGCTTAAGTCGCTGACTCTCTCCACCAGAGAGGGTTGATGAGGGTTGTCCGAGAGTTAGGTATCCAAGCCCCAGGTCGCAGGCGATCGCACACATCTGGTGAATCGAGCGGTGGTTTACAAATACTGTGCGTGCCTCCTCGAAGGTTAACGCGAGCACCTGGCTTACCGAGAGGTTCCTGTAACGAATAGAGTCGGCCTCAATCGTAAAACGGGTACCTCCGCAGCTTTCGCACGGCACTTTTGCTTCGGCGAGAAAGCTCATCTCAAGGGTCAGCTCGCCGTTTCCTTTACACGTCGGGCAACGCCCCTTGCCGGTGTTGTGCGAGAAAAAGCCCGGACCCCACCCACGAGATTTCGCTTCGAGGGTCGAGGCGAAGATAGCTCGTACATCATCCCAGATACCCAAGTAGCTCGCTGGTGTAGAGCGCGATGTTTTGCCGATCGGCTGCTGGTTTACGACGAGGAGCCGATCAATCGCGAGCTCTGTGTGCACCGATCCGTGGTCAGTACTGTATGTGCCGTTTCGTGAGCTAGCCCCTGAGAGCGCTTCGACAATAACGCCGTGCACGAGCGAGCTCTTGCCGGCACCAGAGACACCAGCGATCGTCACAACGCTCTGGAGGGGGAAGTCACACGAGAGCGATCGTAAGTTGTTTTTCGTTGCGTTGCGGATGGCGAGTCGTGGGGTGCTGCGTTCCGGAAGTACGCGAAAAGCGAGCGGCTCCGAGAGTGCTTTGGCCGTTGCTGATTTCGGGTGGAGGCGGATCTCATCGACAGAACCCTGAAAGACTAGCTCTCCTCCGTGCGTGCCGGCGCCCGGACCCACATCGATAATGTGGTCTGAGTGCTGGATGTTATCTATCTCGTGCTCGATCTGAATGACGGTATTGCCGCGGTCGCGCAAGCCAACGAGGGTATCGAGGAGCTTACGGTTGTCTGCCGGGTGTAGCCCCGCACTCGGCTCGTCAAAGATGTAGGTCACGCCGGTGAGGGGAGAGCCGATAGCAGTTGCTAGCCTTAGTCGTTGTAGCTCGCCGTTTGAGAGTGTTGCGCACTCGCGATTTAGGTCTACGTGCTCAAGGCCAAGCGCTATAAGCGTTCGGAGCTTTCCGTCTAGCTCGTGGATGATCGGTTGAGCGATCTCACGAATAGAGGCGTCGTCAACAAGGGGCTGAAGAGACGCGAGTACGGCTGGTGCTGAGCGTGACACGAGTTGGTTAATGCTTACGTCAAATAGCCGTATGTTACGGCCGATCTCGTTTAAGCGACTACCGCCACACTCAGGGCAGCTTTTGTTTTTAACGACACCGTAGCCATCACAGCGCGGACAGCGGCCGCGGCGAGAGTTGAACGAGAGGTCTTCGGGGTCTGGTTTAAAGAAGCCGCGCTGACATACCTGGCAGGTGCGCTGTGAGCTAAAGACTCGGTCGACACGCCCGTCGTGTACGACGACTGTGCCCCCGCCGATGGCGAGTGCCTGTTGGACTCCCTCTGTGAGCAGATCAATCGTCATGTTTTTAACGTTACAGCGGGCGGTCACGAACTCAATCGAGTGCGCTTTTGTTTTTGCTAAGCCCTCCTCAACGAACCTCCCAGGGGCGGAAAATACCCCATCGACGCGCACTTCAGAGATCTCAACTTCGAGCGCCCGTTGAAAGACTGCCTTGTGATGGCCTTTTTTCTGATTGATAACCGGCGCGAGTAGTCGCACCGAGCCTTGGTAGGTACGCCTGATGTAGGTGGCGATCTGTTCAGCCGAGAGGGGCGTCACAGATTGCTCCGGGTGGTCGGGGCAGAACTGTGTGCCGACCTTGGCGTACAGGAGCCGCAAAAAGTTATAGACCTCACTCATCGTGGCTACTGTTGAGAGCGCTGATGGTTGAAACGTGTGTTGGTAGACGCAGATCGTTGGTTGGACGTTTTGGATATCGTCGATCGCAGGTTTCTTTAGCTCTTTGATGAACTGTCTAGCGTACGGCGAGAGGCAATCGAGGTAGCGGCGTTGGCCCTCTGCATAGATGATGTCTTTGGCGATAGTTGATTTGCCTGAGCCGGAGACCCCCGTGAGTGTAATGAGCGAACGGAGCGGGACGTCGAGCGAGATATTTTTGAGGTTGTGCTCCTTGGCACCACGAATCTGGATGTGTGTTGCATCACGTCCCGTAGTGGCGTTTTTTTTGGTCGCGCGCGGTGTTTTTGCTTTTCTATTGGTGCTGAGTGCCCCAACGCTCTTCGCTAGAAACTTTGCCGTTAGGCTTGGGGTGTCTGAGTCGGCACACGCCCGGGCGATCAGGTCAGCTGGGGTGCCCTGTTCAATAAGTTCACCACCGTTTGCGCCGCCATCCGGCCCCAGATCAAGGATCCAGTCGGCCGAGGCGATCAATCGTAGATTGTGTTCGACGCACACAATAGAGTGGCCGTTATCACGCAGGAAGTAGAAGAGCTCAATGAGGCGCTCGACATCCTTCATGTGCAGACCGGTTGTCGGCTCATCAAAGAGAAACAACGACCGACCTTTGGCGCCATCAACGATGTGCGGCACGAGCTTAAGCCGCTGCGCTTCACCGCCAGAGAGTTCGCTTAAAGGGTGTCCAAGAGTGATGTGCCCAAGGCCTAGCCGCGAGAGCATCTGGCACACTGGCGCGATCTGTCGCTCATGGGCAAACGTTTCAGCGCACGCATCAACGCTCATCGAGAGGATCTCGTGCACGTTAAGGCCCTTGTAACGGACCTCTAACACCGGTGCTTGAAAGCGCATTCCAAGACACGCCTCACACTCGATAAATACATCGCTAAGAAACTGCATGTCCTCGCGGATAAAGCCCGCTCCTTCGCACGATGCGCAACGACCGGCTGAGACGTTAAACGAGAACGATGAGCGACTTAGGCCGCGAGCAGCGGCGTCCTCTGTGCCAGCTAAGATGTCGCGGATGCGATCCCAGATCTTTGTGTAGGTGGCGATGTTTGCTCGCGGTGTCTTGGAGAGTGGTGATTGATCGACGAGTAGTACCTGTGTGACGTGCTCAAAGCCACGAACCTCGGCGGCCAGGGTGTTTTCTCCGGGAACAACGCCGCGATAGATCTCATACGCCGCTTGAATGACCTCGGTAATAAGTGAGCTCTTACCGCTACCTGAAACACCGGTGAGTGCCACGAACGAATTAAGCGGGATATCAGCGTTTAGGGACTTGAGATTGCGGTTGCACGCGTTGCGAATAGAGAGCACCGCATCAAACGAGGGCGCTCTAGATTGGGCTGTGTAAGGCGCCATGCCCACACCACGCCACTCGCTCTGCGGGCCAAAAAACGTCACCTCACCACCGTGTTCACCTGCTTTTGGTCCAAGCTCAAGGATGTAGTCCGAGCGCTCGAGGCACTCAGGATCGTGCTCAACCACGGTGAGGGAGTTGCCGCGGTCAGTAAGGTCGCGGAGAGCGCCGATTAGAGCCTGGGTGTCACGTGCGTGAAGCCCAACTGAGGGTTCATCGAGCACAAAGTGGGTGGAGATCAGATTACTGCCGAGCGCGGAGACCAAATTTACTCGTTGTGTTTCGCCGCCTGAGAGGGTGCGCGCCTGTCGATCAAGTGTGAGGTACGGGAGCCCAAGTGTAATAAGGTAGTGAAGGCGAGTGATAATGCTGGAAAAAACATCGTCGAGTTGTCGAGGTAAGTTCTTCGCAGCTTTTCGCTCATCGCGTAGTGAGTTAAACCAGGGAAGGAGTTGCTCAAGGGGAAGCGTAGCCACATCGGCGATAGAGAGTCCATGCACGCGGTAGGCGAGCGCGTCGTGCTTAAAGCGTGTGCCACCGCACGTGGGGCAGTTAAACTGGCCACGGTAGCGAGCAAGAAATACCCGTACGTGCATCTTGTATTTCTTTCGCTCAAGCCAGGCAAACCACGGATTGATCCCGACGTACTGACGCGATTTGTGGTTAAAAATCAGGTCGTGCTGTTCGGCAGAGAGCTTCCCCCACGGAAGGTCGACCGAGATCCCCTGTTGCTTACAAAACGCAAGGAGCTGTTTGTGCTCACCTGATGCGGCGTTGCCCTTCCAGCATTCAACGGCGTGCTGCTTGATGCTTTTGCTGTGGTCAGGGACGCAGCGGTGCGGATCGATAACGAGCACTTTGCCAAATCCGTTACACTTGTCACAGGCTCCGATCGGGTGGTTGTACGAGAACAGCGCAGGTCGTGGACGTTGTATCGAAATAGCACCATCACCGCACTGATAGTTAAGCGAGAACGAGTATGACTCCACAATCGGATGAACGGTGCGAGGCTCGTTCTCTACCGTTACCCGAGCGAGGGGGCGGTACGGGCGCGTTCGTTGCTCGACTATCTGCACCACACCGTCGCCGACTGAGAAACACTGCTCGAGGGAATCACGCACCTGTTCGGTGAGGAAGCTTCCGCGACGACACCTATCGATTACCACTGTTAGCGAGCGCGCTTTCTTGGGTGGGGCCTTGTCTTCAAAGAGTACGAGTGCGCCGCTGGTCGGGTCGATGTAGCGTGAGTAGCCTAGGATCTGGAGTCGCTCGATCTGTTCTTTGGAGTTCTTCGCCTGAACGCCGATGAGGAATGTTGCATCTGGCTTCGCTTCGCAGAGTTTTTGTAAGTGCAGCGAGAGGCTTGTGACATCCCAACGTACCAGATCGAGCCCGCAGGTTGGGCACACCGGTGTTGCAACGTTGCTCCAGACGATCTTGAGCAGATCGTTTACGTCGGTCATTGAGCCAACTGTAGAGCGTGAATTGAGTATTCGAGTTCGCTGCTGTATCGCAACCGCCGGGCGTACGTTGTCGATGACGTCAACCTTTGGACGTTTGACCTTGTCGAAAAACTGCCTGGTGTACGGCGAGAATGTTTCGATGTAGCGGCGTTGGCCTTCTGCGTAGATCGTGTCAAAGGCGAGCGAGGATTTTCCCGATCCGGAGAGTCCCGTGATGCCGATGAATGCATCGTGCGGCAGGGTCAGGTCGAGCCCTTTGAGGTTGTTTTCGCGAGCGTTTCGGATCCGGAGAAAGTTGCGTGACGACATCGTTAGATGAGTGTAGCCCGCTAGTGGTAGTATGGGCAACTAAAGCGGAGGTGATGTCCCTGGTCTTTAATGCGGGTTGCGCAGTAAAGGCTACGTAACTACTCAGCAAATACAGCAACTGTAGCGTTAGCCCCTATTAAGGGGCGGCTTTGCGGAGGCCTTGCGGGGTGGAAACATTAACTGCTCAGCAAAAATACTCCATCCTCGATCAGGGGATGACAAGAAAGGATAGGCAACGAAATGGCCGTTTTTACCCAGTAATCGTGGATAACGACTAAAAAACTGCTGAGCAGTTACAAGGCAACATTGAATGATGGGCTGCCTAGCGATATGATTGAACGAGATAACCGTGAAGAACCGTATCCCTCCCTTCCTTTTTCTGGCAACGAGCTTTCTGGCAGTGGGCGTGGCAGCTTGGTGCCCACCGAGCCCAGCTGCTGCCCAGTCAGCTGACGCTTCAAGCGCACAGGCGGACTCTTCGCTCTGCGCCCTCTCCAGCGAGGCGCTAGGTCACGCCAGCGAAGTGAGGGAGCTTAAAGCCTTATCGTCCGTGCCGTGTGTCGTTGAGGATAAAGTCGCTGTTACCCGGTTTATTCAGGACACAATACGAGAAGACCTCCCACCAGAGAAGTTGGCGATGGAGGAGCTAGCGTACCGAGCGGTAGGACTGCTTCCGGATTCGTTCGATTACCAACACGGGTTAGTGGGCTTTTTGGTGAGCCAGATCGGTGGCTACTACAACCCCAAGAAAAAGCTCTTTGTTATGGCGGGCTGGCTGCCGGCATCTGTGCAGGAGGGTGTTGCAGTGCATGAACTCACTCATGCGCTTCAGGATCAGCACTACAATTTAAGCTCGATAATAAACGCCAAGAACGCAACAACTGACTCCGGCCTCGCTGCGTCAGCGCTGATTGAGGGGGACGCGTCGGCGGTGATGTTTGACTATCAGCGGCGAGCCCAGGGGCAGGCGGTATTGCAGAGTGCTAGGTCGATCGAGACGATGTTGCTGCTCCAGGTCGTGGGGATTGGGTTGGGCAGCGAGGTCCCGGAGAGCTTAAAATCGCTCCTTGTTTTTCCGTATACGAGTGGTCTCCGATTTGTCCACGAGATGCTTAAAGAGGGCGGGTATAAGCTAGTCCATCAGGCGTATTCACGTGTTCCGTCTACGACCAGAGAGATCCTTCACCCGGAGCAGTACCTCAAGCGCTCGTTCTCTCCTCAGATCCCCGCAAACTCTGAATTGCGGGGCGGACTAGAAGGTGTTGCGCCCGAGTATACGGACGTTTTAGGCGAGTTCGGCATCTCGGTTCTCTTTCGCGGCGCGTTGACCACGAGGGACCGCGGTGTTTCGGCTGCGGTCGGTTGGGTTGGGGATAAGCTTGGGGTTTTTCCGGTGCGCGATGGGGTTCGAACCGTTTCGTGGCTGACGCGATGGGAGAGTGAGGGGGATGCTACTGAATTTGCCAGCCTGTACCGCCAATTCCTTGAGGGGGTCTACTCGGTGCGAACGAGAACAGGGGCGGTTGCGCTTAGCACGACGCGGTCAGCAACTGTTACGCAGACAGGTAGAGAGGTCTCGATTGTGGTTCAGGAGCGAGGTGCTTAAGGTTATGCTCGGTGTCGACCACATTCAAACCTGAGTGCATCTTCGAGTGACCGGTGCACAAAGTGGTATCCGTCCGTGATAAGTTTTTGTGGCAGTACTCGACTACTGGCGAGCAAGAGCTGCGCCATTTCACCGAACGCCACCTTCAAGATCGGCGCCGGCACCGGGATAATCGCTGGGCGGTGTAGGACCTTGGCGAGGGTCTTTGTAAATTCGCGATTTGAACAGGGATCTGGAGATACGCAATTTACTGGCCCACGTAAGTCAGTAGAGTAGAGTGCGTGCTCAACTATGCCGAGGAGATCCTCTAGGCCAATCCAACTGGTGTATTGCTGACCACTACCGAGTCTACCGCCAAGTCCGCACTGAAACGCTGGGATCATCTTTGCAAGAGCGCCACCAGCGGCGTTGAGCACCATACCGATTCGTAGCTGTACGGTTCTGCATGCACTGTTACTGAGTGCCGCGGCCGCAGCTTCCCATGCCTCCCCTACACGAGCTAGGAAATCAGAGCCTCGTGGGTAGCTTTCGTCAACGAGCGTATCGCCGGTGTCACCGTAGTAGCCCGCCCCTGAGGCGCAGATAAATACCTCAGGTGGCGTGGGAAGGGCTGCTATTGTCTGCGCAAGAAGATGCGTCGTATGCACACGACTCTGCTCGATTATCGCTTTTCTACGCGTATTCCACCGACCACTCGCTATATTTTCACCGCACAGGTTAACTACCGCGTTACTATCGTTAAACACCTTGGGATCAAGAATGTGGTTGCTCGGGTCCCAGTATGATTCGCCCGGGTGACTTGGGGTTCGCCTTACCAGTGTTCGCACCGTGTGCCCAGCAGTTTCGAGGAATGCCCGTAGCGCCCGTCCAACAAACCCCGAAGCTCCGGCGATCAGTATCGTTTTTCGGGGTTTGTGATGCCACCTCGCGTGAAGTGCAAGGTCGTGAGCGAGAACAGCGTGTCGATGCGCAAAGAGTCGCTTAAACTCACGCTGAAAGAGAGGGTTTAAAAGACCGGTCCCGCGTGGCAGCTCATATTCGATCTCATCATGGAGAGTCGTCGCATCGTTACCCTGTGCAGTGAAGATATGCGAGTGCTTCCAGCTACGGAACGGCCCGTGAGTCTGCTCATCGCGAAACAGGCGCGGCGGCTCGTAGGTGGTGTGTTGCAGGTGCCACGGTATGCTTAGTCCGGCGACGACCGGCACGCGTATTTGAACCTGAGCGCCGGGAGCGATGGTTCCGGAGGGGTGTTCAACGACAACGGGTCGCCACGGCGCGTTAAGCCGCGCAAAGGCCCCGGGGCGAGCATGCCACGCAAAGACCTCGTTGATTGGATGAGGCAGAGTAGAGCGCCAGTGAAAGCTCTGTGATCGGCTCACGGTCTATCCGAACACGCGTTTGGCGATCTCGCTGGCGCTCTTGCCGTCGTACTGTCCCGGGTAGCGCTCTTTGAGAAACTTCATCGCTGTGCTCATCGCAGCGCCGGCGGTGCTGGTTTTGTATTCGACGAGAATTGTTTCAAGAGCCTCAGGTGTGAGCTGCTTAGGCAGGAACTCTTCGATGATTGCGATCTCACTTTGTAGCTTGGCTTTGGCATCTGGTCGATTGGCTTGCTCTTCGAATTCAATCGCCTCGACTCGTTTCTTAACTTCACGCTGGAGCACCAAGGTGCACTCGGCAGCAGAGAGATCGTTCACGGACTTCTGCATCTCCTCGTACTGAATCTCACTGAGGACTAAGCGGATCGTCTCCATCTTGAGTCGATCCTGGGCTTTCATGGCGATCTTAAGGGCTTCTTTTAATGTGTTTTTCATAGCCCCGATACTCTACTGATCCATGGCTAAAGGGCAACCGGTTTTCTTTGTTATAAGTGGGAGTTATGACCCACCTCTCTTTGTAAGACTAGGAGCAGGGCTTTTGACGAGGATTCAAGACAGATCGGGTGGTTATCCTTGGATGCTACGTTTACTTAAGCAAATGGAAAAAGCCGCCGATAATCTTCACGGAGTTAGAGGCAAAGTGTGTGAAAAACAGGGTAGGGCAGGAGCGCCGGTGAACGACGAGCGAGCAGCAGAAAGTAAACGTGCGGAGGTGCGAGTTCTGATCGTTGATGACCTGACGTCCACATTGCACCGGAGCGAAAAGTGTATTGTTGTCGCTGGTTTTTGTCCAGGCGGACAGAAATTATTTGGCAAGCCTTTCACAGTTCAAGAGCCAGGGCGGAAGCTTTCAGGTGTGTGTTGTCGAGGGGGTAGTACATGCAGATAGGTCAAGAGCACTTCAGTCAGGAAACAAAGAATCCGCCGCAGAGGCTAAGAATCGATCGTGATGTGGGGCACATCGAGCTGGGAGTAGTTGATTACGGTTCGCTCACCGTTGTGGGTGCGAGCCCCCGGTTTTACGACTGGGTCAATCGACCACGCATGCAGCGAGTCGGATTGCTTGAGCTTATTCCGGGATTAGAGCTCGCGGTGGTGCACCAAGCACTTGAAGCTTTTGATGGGGTGTGTGAATTGGAGGGAAGTTTCACGGCGGCCGATGGAGCTTCAGTCAACTTGCGAATTCGTCTTATTAAGACAGGAGGTAGCCTCGTTTCGCCGTTACGACTACTCGCTTTTGATATCTCTGAGTTACGAAAGAAGGAGGAGATCCTCCGCACCGTATCGAAGCTGCTCGAGTCGCATAAGGCTCTCATCAACAATAGTCGTGCGACCCTCAAGGTGCTCCTCGATAGCTTGCCGCAGGCCGTATTCCTCGTTGATGCGTCGCTCTACATTACTTCGGAGATATCACGAAAAGCTGAAGAGCTCTTTGGCACGGAGGTCGAGCACTCTGCGCTGTTTGAGCTTATGCGGTGCTCTGAAGAGGACCTTGAGCCTCTGCGGATGGCGTTCTCAGGGACCGATTGGGACCTGATGGTGGGGATCCTTCCAACTGAATTCAGTTTAGATGAGAAGGTCTTCTCGGTCGGCTTCATTCCGGTTCTTGAGTTTGAGGCGCTCGCATGTGTCACGGTCGTTATCACCGATATCACTGAGCGCCGCAGGATGGAGTGCTCGCTTGAGCAGACCGATGCAGATAATCGAGCGCTTGTGGCGATCCTTGCTTCGAAAGATGAGTTCATTGATTTAATTAACCTGGCACGCCGGGGAGCAGATTTCATCGACGACCTCCATTCGCTACGGGCTATTGTACACGGCCTTAAGGGTGGCTTTTCGTTTCTCGATTGCGATAAACTCGCGTCGATGTGTCACCGCGCAGAGGATATGTTTGTACCTGGGGTGTATAAGCCGGAGATCGGCAGGCAGTTTATGAGGGAGTTAAACGGCGAACTCCGTGGATTTACAAACCGATACCAGCACGTCCTCCAGGTTGAGTCACGAGCCGACGCGGATATCGCCTCGCGTCATCTGCAGCTCGACTACGATGAAATCGGAGAGATCTTCACGAGGGCCGAGCGTGAGTCTGCATCCCCGTACCTCCTAAAGTCTCTCGAAGCGCTCGTGGAGCTCCCCGCGCAGAAGCTCTTGAGCTGGCTCGATAAGGCATGGGTGAAGACCCTCGCGGGTGAATCGAAGGAGGGTATACCGATTACGTGGTCAGGCGATGTTTCGCTTGCGCGTGAGCCATACAAAGAGCTCTTTCAATCTTTTGTCCACATCGTTCGAAATTCTGCTGACCACGGTATCGAGTCACCAGCTGAACGTGAGCGACGAGGGAAATCACGAGCTGGCTCGATGCACGTTGAAGTAAGCTACCAAGATGGGATCTATCTTTTTTCTTTCGAGGACGATGGGGCGGGAATTGATCCCGATACGCTCGTGGCAGTTGCACGAGCGCGGGGGATGTACGTCCCCGATGGAATTTCTCGTCAGCAGGCACTCATGCTGATCTGCGAGCCCGGTTTTTCATCTCGAACCAGTGTCACCGCGCTCTCTGGGCGTGGGATCGGTGTTGATGCTGTGCGGCGAGCCGCGCAGCTATGCGGCGGAGATGTGAGTGTCGAAAGTACATTTGGTCGAGGCACAAAGATCTCAGTGTGGTTTAAGCGCCAGAGGTATTGGCGATAATCTTTAGCAACAAATTTAGGGCTGTCCACCGGAGTCAGGAGTGCAACCGTCCAGATGCCGCGGGGCGAATGGCCCGAGCTACGTGTCCCTTCCGATGTGTTCACGCTCGCGCGGTACACGCTGGACCTCATGGATTTTTTGTACGCTACTGGATCACCCCAAGCTGCACTTCAACCGTGCGGATGCTTCCGCGTCGATTAATCTGTAATTGCACCTTATCGCCCGGAGCCTTCTCATCGAGTACCCGCAAGAGATCATTGCCATCTTCGATCGCGTGGTCGTCGATCGCGGTAATCACGTCGCCTAACTCAATGGCGCCGGCTTGTGAGCGATGAATCCCTTCAAGTCCGTACTTGTCAGCAGGTGAGCCTGGTAATACGTTTGCGACGATCGCCCCAACGATCCCCTGTTTTCTCGCCAGATCGCTCTCAATCACCCGTATACCGAGACCTGGTTTCTTCACTTGGCCGCTCTTAATAAGCTGCGGAACAATCCGGTTTATCGTGTCGACGGGCACCGCAAATCCGATCCCTGAGTAGGCTCCCGAGGGACTAACGATTGCGGTGTTCATGCCGATTAAGCGCCCGGCGCTATCGAGTAGAGGTCCGCCTGAATTGCCGGGATTGATCGCTGCGTCTGTTTGAATCACTCCTTGAATCGGACGCTCGGTAACCGATTTAATCTCACGTCCAAGACCGCTGATGATTCCGGTTGTGAGTGTGTGATCGAATCCGAATGGATTGCCGATGGCGTACACACGTTGTCCAACGCGGAGGTCCTTTGAGGTTCCAAGCGGAATCGGCGCGAGGGCGCGCCCGGCTGTGTCGATCTTGAGCACTGCGATATCCTTGTCCGGCTCTGCCCCAACGAGGCTTGCGTGGTGGGTTGACTGATCCGAGAGTGTCACCCTGGCAGCCTGGGCGGTTTGAATGAGGTGAAAATTCGTGACGATGTAGCCACTCGCGTTCCAGATAAAACCTGACCCGGCGCCTTGCGGGATCTCAAAGACGTTCATGCTGATAAAGTCACGCTCGACGGCGAGGCTCGTTATGTACACGACTGATGCTTGCGCCGATTCAAAGAGCTCGATCGTTGAGACCTCATCTGTTCCAAGCGCTCCCCGTTTGGCGACCTCACGGGGGGCGGCCGTTGGGGCAGCGGCGTTACGGAGTGACGTAAACAGAAAAAACGCCGCAAAGACGACGGCAGCGCCCACCAGAGCTGAGACGAGCACGGTCCTAAATCGGGAGTAAGGGGTGTATTCCATACAGAGAAAGTTTCCGTCTTGGCGAGATCTTTAGCGACTACGATCCGATCTCTTTTCCCCTGGATCAAGAGTATTCGCCGGAAAAGCACCCTCTTTCTCCTGACGCGCTCCCCATCTTTCAGCCAGCTTGTACGCGGCAGCCGGCTTTTCGTCCGATTGAAGGTAGGGATCTCATCTGCTATAACCGTTGACTTACCGATATGCGCAGCTCTCAATCACTTACCGAACTCACCGACCTCTTGCGCCAGCGCCACGTTATCCTCGATGGCGGCATGGGTACGATGATCCAGGGCTACACCCTCGGAGAGAGTGACTTTCGAAACCAGGCTCTACAGAGCCACGCAAAGCTTCTCAAAGGTAACAACGACCTCCTCAGCATTACCAAACCAGAGATTATTAGAGAGATCCACGCCAAGTACCTGCGAGCGGGGTCCGACATTATTGAAACGAACACCTTTTCATCGACGACGATCGCGCAAGCTGACTATGAGCTTGAAGCGATCGTCCCCGAGCTAAACCGGGCGGGTGTAAAGGTGGCGCGGGAGGCGATAGCACTCGTTCAGCGCGAGCAGCCCGGTCGACGGTTCTTTATCGCTGGGGCGATCGGGCCAACCAATCGCACTGCGTCGCTTTCGCCCGATGTTAACAATCCAGCCTACCGCGCAGTCACCTATAAGCAGTTAGAGCAGAGCTACTACGAGCAGGCCTTAGTGCTCGCACAAGAGGGGGCAGATATCCTGCTCGTCGAAACGATCTTCGACACACTTAACGCCAAGGCTGCGGTGGGCGCGATTGAGCGGTGTTTTGATGAGATCGGTGTGCGCCTTCCGGTGATGATATCGGTGACTATCACCGATCAATCCGGCCGCACTCTTTCGGGTCAAACGGCCCGGGCCTTTTGGTATTCGATTCAGCACGCACATCCGCTCAGTGTGGGGATTAACTGCGCTCTGGGTGCGCACGAGATGCGGCCGTATTTACGGGAGCTAGCAGCCGTAGCTAATTGCTACATCAGTTGCTACCCGAATGCAGGATTACCTAACCCGTTGAGTGAAACTG
>Ga0172372_10005708_pt1 | contig 17237 bp, 12 predicted proteins | sample LakKiv5m_2_FD_114544 | JGI IMG/M metagenome (GOLD analysis project Ga0172372, IMG submission 114544) | Freshwater microbial communities from Kabuno Bay, South-Kivu, Congo - kab_092012_9.5m | ecosystem: Environmental > Aquatic > Freshwater > Lake | place: Democratic Republic of the Congo...
AGAAGAACTGAATGGCAAACAGCGCGAGCGCTTCCGGACCAACACTGCCGGTAACCGCTACCCAGCCAATAACCGGGGGAATAGCCCCGGGAATCGCGCCAATGAATACCGCCACCGGGCTGATGCGCTTCATCGGGGTGTAAATGAACGCGTAAGAAAGCAGCGACAGGGCCCCAAGGAGCGCCGTCAGCGGTTGGAAAGCCCACCAGAGCAGTGCCACCCCTCCTACCCCGGCCAAACCGGCCACGAGAAGCGCCGTCCCCATGGTCATCCGTCCCGACGGGAGCGGACGGTTCGCCGTCCGGGTCATGAACGCGTCGGTGTCGCGCTCAATGACTTCGTTCATGGCGTTGGCCGAAGCCGTGACCAGAAGACCGCCGAGGAGGAGCAGGAAGAACGAAGACCATTCCCCCGAAACCGGGGCTGCCAACAGGTAGCCCATGCCCGCCGAAAACACCACGATGGTGGACAGACGCAACTTGACCAGCGCGCTCAGGTCTTTTAGAAGACCGGTTCGCTGCTCGGCTATGGCCTGATTGCCCGTGGAGGAAAAGGTGGGTTCCATGGTTCAGGGTCGGGTCAGACCTGGTCGTTTTGGGGATCACGGTGAACGGGCTCCGGCTCAGGCACAAATCCGGGCTCTGGCTCGTGCTGCGGGATGAATTCGCGGCCGTTTACGCCGTAGTCGTAGGGCCAACGGTGTACGTGCGGAATGTCGCCCTCCCAGTTGCCGTGACCCGGGTTAATCGGAGTGGTCCACTCCAGGGTGGTTGCCCCCCAGGGGTTCAACTCGCGCACCTTGCGTCCGCGGAAGATGCTGTAGAAGAAGTTGAACACAAACAGCAGCTGCGCGGCAAAGGAAATGATGGCCACCAGCGAAATGAAGGAGTTCAACTCGCCAAACATGTCCGCGAACTGGAAGTTCTCGTGCGAGGGATAGCGGCGCGGCAACCCAATCATGAAGTGCATCGGGAAGAAAATGAGGTAAGCCGCCACGATGGTGACCCAGAAGTGGATATAACCCAGGGTACGGTTCAGGTAGCGACCGTACATTTTGGGGAACCAGTGGTACACCCCGGCAAAGGTGCCGAAGAAGGCAGCCACACCCATCACCAGGTGGAAGTGCGCCACCACAAAGTAGGTATCGTGCAAGTCGATGTCCAGGGCGGAGTTGCCCAGGAAAATCCCGGTCAGACCACCCACGATGAACAGCGCCACAAAGCCGATGGCGAAGAGCATGGCCGGCGTGAAGCGGATGTTGCCCTTGTACAAGGTTACGATCCAGTTGAACACCTTAATGGCCGACGGGATGGCGATGAGCAGTGTGAAGATCACGAAGATGGATCCGAGGAAAGGGTTCAAACCCGTCACGAACATGTGGTGCGCCCATACCAGGAAGGACAGCACGGTGATGGCGAAGATGGAGTAGATCATCGCCTTGTAGCCGAAAATGGGCTTGCGGGAGTTGACCGAGAGCACCTCAGAGACGATGCCCATGGCCGGCAAAATGATGATGTACACCTCCGGGTGACCCAGGAACCAGAACAAGTGCTGGTAGAGGATCGGGCTGCCGCCAGCATTGGCCAGGGCCTCGCCGCCGGTATAGATTTCCGAAAGGAAGAACGAGGTGCCCATGCCGCGGTCAAAAAGCAGCAGCACACCGGCCGCCAGCAGCGCGGGGAACGACAACAGCGCGATGATGGCCGTAAAAAGGAAGGCCCAGATGGTCAATGGCATGCGGAACACCGACATGCCTTTGGTGCGCAGGTTGATGACCGTAGTCACGTAATTCAATCCACCGAGCAATACGGAAACGATGAACAGCGCAATGGAGGTGATCCAGAGGTCCGTTCCAAAGCCCGAACCCTCGTTGGACTGCGCCAGCGCGGAAAGCGGCGGATACATGGTCCAGCCGCCGGAAGCGGCCCCGGTTGGCACAAAGAAAGAAGCCAACATCACTGCTCCGGACAGGAAGAAGAACCAGTAGCTCAACATGTTGATGAACCCGCTGGCCATATCGCGCGCGCCGAGCTGCAGCGGAATGAGCAGGTTGGAAAAGGTTCCGCTCAACCCTGCCGTCAGCACGAAGAACACCAAAATAGTGCCGTGCATGGTGATCAGGGCGTTGTAGAACTCGGGCAGAATATGACCACCCTCATCCAGCCAGCGACCCAGGATGGGCTTCATCCAGGTCAGGTCAGCATCCGGGTAACCCAATTGAATGCGGAAGAGCACGGAAAGAGCACCGCCCAGGATAGCCCAGACAATGCCGGTGATCAAAAACTGCTTGGCAATGGTTTTGTGATCAGTCGAAAAGATATACTTGCTTATGAAACCCTGCTCGTGGTGATGCTCCCCGTGGTGGTGATCCTCCGCGTGGACATTCGAGGCAGGTTTGGAAATCGCGGCGTTTGCCATGGTTCCTGATGGGTTTAAAAGAGAACTATTGCCCGGATGGGCGGGTACGGTTACCGAGCCAGGGAGGCGCTTGCCGCGCTGTGGGACTCTTCGCCGGAATGATCGTTGTTGTGGTCACCTCCGTGGTCATCGCCATGGTCATCACCGTGGTCGCCCCCATGGCTGTCGCCGTGGCCACCCTCGTCAATGAACACGTAGGTATTTTCAAATTCTTCGTACTCCGCTTTCTCCCACTTGACCAGCGATTCTTTTTGCAGGTCGAAGAAGGCCGTTTGCTGACCCAGCCATGCGGCGTACTCTTCGTCGGTGTCCACGTCCAGCACGTAGCGCATGGAGTTGTGGCCCTTCCCACAGAGTTCCGCGCAGGCTACTTCGTAAACAAAGTTCTTCCAGCGCGGTTCGGTCGCTCCTTCATCCACCACCTGCCATTCCGGATTTTCCTTGAGGATTTCCCGCATTTCTTCGGTGGTGATGGTGGGCGTAAACTTGAAGCGTGTCGGAATGCCTGGGACCGCATCCATTTTCACACTCATGTAGGGGATGTAAAAGTCATGAAGCACATCCAAAGCCGTGATTCGGGCCACCACCTCCCGATCGACGGGCAGGTGGAGCTCGGAAGGCATGAAGTCGTCGTAGCTGGCCTTGATAAGCGGGGCCACTTCGGCACTGGCCAGGTACTCCGGCGTAAACTTCTCCACGATGCGTTTGTAGTGAGCCCGGGTGCGGCTTTGCAACCCTGGAAGCTCCTTCTGTTCTTTCAACAGCGCCTTCAGGGTAATCTTGGCCGAATCCACCGGATAGGGGTTGGGGTTGTGGTCAATGATATCCTGCGCTGCTGCAATAAGTCCCGTAAGGTCTGCTTCGCGTTGCTTAAGGTCGCGCAAACGAATCAGCAAATCAACCCGTTTGTGGTCAATAAACTCGGGCGTAACAATGCCTAATGGGTTTTCAGCTGAAATAAGGTTGTAGTCGCGCAGTCCCAGCACGCCGTCGGGACCTGGGTAGCGGGAGGACCAGAAGAACTGCTGGCCGGTTACTTCAAAAACCAGGGCATCCTCGGCCTCTTCGCCCGTGATTTGGTACCAGGCGCGCAGGCCGAGCACCACCAGAAAGGTCAGCACAAGGGCCGGAATAGCGGTCCAGATGAACTCCAAAGTGTTGTTGTGCGAAATGTGCACTGCCTTGCGGTTGTTCTTCCAGCGGTACTGGTAGGCGAAAACAAACAAGAGGATGTTGGTGATCACAAACACAACGCCCGTGATGAGCAGCGTCCAGAAGAACAGGTTCTTCAGCAGCTCGCCGTGGACAGAAGCCGATTGGGGGAAGAGCTTGTTCTGGTAAGCCCCGAAGGTCCAGAAAAAGCCCACCAGGCCAAGCACCAGAAACGCGATCATAAGGCGTCCCTGGGTAACGGCATGCCGCTCCTCCTCTTTTTCGTCTGCCCGCAATTCACTGACCATGTCCAGGGTCTTGGTGACCTGGAACATAACCACGACAATCAGCGCGATAATGAGGAATATGAGAAAACCGGTCATTGCAGAGGGTCTTTGTTAGGTGTGATGGTTTACGCTCTCGAGGTAGAACGGATGTTTCTGAGGAACAAGCGCTGCGCGAGACAAGCTGCGGAAGACGATGAAGAGGAACAAACCGGCAAAAGCTGCCAGCATGCCCAATTCCACCAGGCCTATGCCCCAGGCGGCACCTACCGTACCCGGCATGACTTCGAGGAACAAGTCCAGCCAGTGCGTCAGGACCAGCGAGCAAGCAATGGCGGTCATCAGGGCCACCCGTCGCTTGGCGTTGCGCGTAATTAAGACGAAGAAGGGCACAAAGAAGTTCATGCCGAGGTTGATAAAAAATAACGCGCGGTAGGCCGGATCACCGTTCCGCATGTGGAAATAGAAGGTTTCTTCCGGCAGGTTGGCGTACCAGATCAGCATGTACTGGCTGAAGAACAGGTAGGTCCAGAATACGCTGAATCCAAACATGTACTTGCCCAGGTCGTGAAGGTGGTTTTCGTTCACCTGGGGCAGGTAACCCTGGTTCTTCAGGTAAATCAGGATCAGGGTGGTGGTAGCCACGGTAGCCACCCACAGGCTGGCGGCGTTGTACCAGCCGTACAGGGTGCTGAACCAGTGCGAGTCAATGGACATCAGAAAGTCCCAGGCCATCATGCTGCTTGTAATCCCGAAAAGAACCATGTAGGTGGCCGAGTACATTTTCGAGCGCTTGTACCAGACCAAACCGCCTTCCTTGTCTTCGCGCAGCGAAGCCCGGCGAATCAGGTAAAACAGGCTGATCCAAATGATTCCGTAAGCCACGAAGCGGATGCTGAAGAAACTCTTGTTCAGGTACGGAGCCTTGTGGGCCAGCAGTTTGTCGAAGTGAGGATTGGCAATCGCATCGCCCTCTGCGGCCGAGGCGTAGTCGGCTGCATACATTTCGTGGCCGTGATGAACGCCGTACTGAGCGCTCACTTTGCCGGCATACCATTCGTAACGCTCTTTCCCGTGACCATCGCCATGGCCGGCCTCTGCGTGCGCATCGCCGTGGGCTGCTGCGTCAGCATCCGCGTGGTGCAATCCGTTATGAAGTGTGTCCAGGTGGAGGCTATCCGGAGCGGTGGCCAGATGAGCGGAATCCCCTTCGCCCGTTGTGGCTACTGCCCCGGCTCCGTCTTCTGCGCCGTGCGCTGCTTCGGGTGAATGGGTAGCGTCGTGTTGGGCAACCGAGGCGGTTAAAACAGTGCGCTCCTGCCCGGTCAGGTGACTGGTACCGTGTTCTCCGGCGTGCGTGGTGTCCAGGCCATGATCAGCATCCTGGCTGTGCTCAGCGTCCTGGCTATGACCAGCGCCCTCATCGTGGTGGTTGGTATCCTGGCCGTGATCGGCGCCTTCTTCGTGGTGATCCGCATCCTCTTCGTGGTGCTCCTCGCTGCCATGGTGGTGGAGCCCTGCCTCGTACTGCCGCAAATCGCCGACGGTAACCGTGTCTTTCACCAGGAAGGTGTCCGTCCAATGGTACAGGTGATGGCTACCTGTGACCGCACCAGCCACCACAATCAGCAGCAGGCCCACGCCAACCGGGATGAAGGTGGAGAGCGCTTCAGGGATCCGGCGCACCAGCACGTGCCAGCCGCCGAAAGCCATGGTATGCGTGGCGATAAAGAACAGGCCCAGCAACCCGATGCCCAGGAAGAAAATGGTGTTGACCAGGAAATTGGCCCAAACGCGCTGCGCCGAGATTTCCGGATTGATCAGCACACCGGCCACTACAGCCGCAGCTCCCAGACCCATCAGGATCAGAAAGAGGCGCTTGAGCCGGCCGGTGAATTCAAAATTGTTGGTATTGCCCATTTCGCTGAAAAAGTAGTGGCGGTATTGCGGGAATCGCTTCTCGGGTTAAGGTTCAGGGGGTTCAGGGAGCGGGAACTGGAGTCGCACCGGCAGCCGTCAGGGTGTCGGCAGGTACCGGTGGATTGGCGGCGGCCTCAGCAGCGGCTGCTGCATCCGCTGCAGCCTTTTCCGCCACATAATCCACTTGCATAGCCCGGATGTAGTTGACAATCTCCCAGCGCTGCTCGCGGCTTAACGCGTAAGCGTATGATCCCATGGAATTCTTGCCGAACTGCAGGACGTGGTAGAACCAGGCGTCCGAGGTGCCTTTGCTCAGGAAACGAGCGTCCATCAGGTTGGCCGGAGCCTGTGAATACGAGGTTCCGGTAACCAGATATCCCTTGCCTTGACCATTGCCGCCGTGGCAGATGGCACAGTAAATGTTGTAGTTCTTCTGTCCGCTGGCCAGACCCGCTTCCGAAACGGGAATAGGATTGAGGTAGCTGCGCATGGCCGGCATCATCTGGGCCGTATCGGCATCACTCAGGTTGCGGAAAGGCCAGGGCTCGAGAGTCGGTGCACCATAAGCGGACGTACCATACGGTACGGTATTGGGTGCCGGAGTCCTGGCAGACAAGCCGTCGTTGGTGAACGTGCTGGGCACGTAGGCATCGTAGGCTTGAGAGAAATACATATCTGGCGCATAAACCCTCCCCGGATCGTTCTTGCCAGCCTGGCAAGAGGCCAGCAGGCTAAGACCGAGGGAAACGGCAACGGCAGCGAGCAACGTTCTGATCATCGGATTATCGGTTCAGGGGTTTCCTGGGCTTGTTTGGGGATGGTGGAGGGGATTGTAGCTAAGGAAATGTCGGCAAAGTCTAAAAAATCTGACGGATCACCCCTTCTTCTTCTTCTTCGATGTTCTTCTCAGCGATCTCCACGGCTCCGGTTTCCTGCAACACGCGTCGGACATCGCTGATTTGACCTTCACTGGCCGTTTCATCAATTTCAAATCCCATCAGAAACATATGCGATGTTGTCCTGGGATCGAGAATATCAGGCTCCATGCCAGGCGCCAGACGGTTGATGAACAGGTACAGGAGCACCATGCCAAAGGAGGCAAAGAGCACCGTCAACTCAAACGTAATGGGGATGAAAGACGGAAGACTCAGGTTGGGTTTGCCACCGAAGTTGATGGGATAGCTCACCGTATTCACCCAGCTCATGAACGTTAGAGCGGTAATTGTTCCGGTAGCCCCGAACACAAAACCAGCGGTGTGCAGCCGGGTATCCTTGATGCCCATGGCGTGGTCCAGCCCGTGCACGGGGAAGGGTGTCAGGCAATTCCAAATACTCAGTCCTTCTGCCCGGGCGCTTTTAACCGCCTTGAGCAGAATTTCCTCGTCTTCGTACAAGCCGTAAAGAATGCGCTTGGAATGCTTGCTACTCATCGTCGTACTGCGGTTTGATCAGGGATTCGTAGTGGCCGGAGCTCTGGGCCAGCTTGTTGATGTCGGCCTCTACCTGCTCAGGAGTCTTGGTGATGTACTGGTCGCCGGAGGTCTTCAGGATGCTCTTGACCTCGGCCACGGCCACTACCGGGGCCACTTTAACAAAGAGCAGGAAGCAGGTCATGAAGAACCCGAGGGTGCCGATGAAAATGGTCACTTCCACCCAGGTGGGCACGTAGTACGACCAGGCCGAAGGCAGCATGTCGCGGTGCAGCGAGATCACGATGATCACGAAGCGCTCGAACCACATGCCGATGTTGATGAAAATGGAGAGAATGAATGTAAAGACCACGTTGCGCCGCAGCGACTGCACCCAGAAGAACTGGGGCGAAATGACGTTGCAGGTCATCATGGCCCAGTAGGCCCACCAGTAAGGTCCGGAAACCCGGTTGCGGAAGGCATACCCCTCGTAAGGGCTCCCGGAATACCAGGACATGAACAACTCCGTGATGTAGGCCACCCCGACAATGGAGCCGGTCAGCACGATCACCTTGTTCATCGACTCAATGTGAGCGATGGTGATGTAGTCCTCCAGCTTGAGCAGCTTGCGCGCCACCAGCATCAGCGTCAGCACCATCGCGAAGCCGGAGAAAATAGCCCCCGCCACGAAGTAGGGCGGGAAAATGGTGGTGTGCCAGCCCGGAATCACCGAGGTCGCGAAGTCAAAGGACACAATCGTGTGCACGGAAAGCACCAGCGGAGCAGCCAGACCGGCCAGAATGAGCGACAGTGATTCAAAGCGCTGCCATTCCTTGGCCGTACCGCGCCAGCCGAAGCTTGCAATACCGTATAATTTCTTTTGTAATTTGCCCTGAACCCGGTCGCGCACGGTGGCCAGGTCGGGAATCAGACCCGCGTACCAGAACAGCAGGGATACCGTGAAATAGGTCGAAATAGCAAACACGTCCCAGAGCAGCGGCGAGTTGAAGTTGACCCACAGCGGACCGCGCGAGTTGGGATAGGGAAACACGAAGAACATCAGCCAGATGCGGCCCATGTGAATCAGCGGGAACATGCCCGCGCACATCACCGCAAAGATGGTCATGGCCTCTGCGGAGCGGTTCACTCCCGTGCGCCACTTTTGGCGGAAAAGCAGCAAAATGGCGGAAATCAGCGTACCGGCGTGGCCGATACCCACCCACCAGACGAAATTGGTGATGTCCCACCCCCAGCCGATCGTCCGGTCCAGACCATAGGTTCCGATACCGTACAAGATGGAATAACCAATGGTCGTGAACCCGATAAGGGCCACGACGGCCGTAAAGGAAATGGCCGCTAACCAGGACTTGGTCGGCGGTCCTTCCACCGGTCCGCAGATATCGTCGGTTATCTGCTTGTAGGTCTTCCGACCAGTGATCAGCGGCTCGCGGATCGGAGAAACAAATGCGTGACCCATGGGCTATCGTTGATGTGCGATTCGCGGGTTATGTGGAGGAATCAGGCCTGATCCAGGGTGCCTTCAAAAGGTACCAGGTGGATGTGGTCTGCCGGTTTCTTGTTGCGGACTTTGGTCAGGTAGGTAACCGAAGGCAGCGTGTGGAATTCTTCAATGACGCGGAAGGCCCGGTCGTTGTTTTCAGAGAGTTGGTACACCTGGCTGGCGTTGTCAAACAGGTTGCCGAAGGTGATGGCGCCGGTGGCGCAGGCGGTCTGACAGGCCGTTTTGACATCGCCGTCCACCATGGCACGCCCGTCCATTTTGGCGGCCAGCTTGCTCTCCTGAATGCGCTGCACGCAGAACGAGCACTTTTCCATGACCCCGCGGGAGCGCACCGTCACGTCCGGGTTGAGCACCATACGGGTCAGGTCGGAAAGCTGGCCCTTATCCCGGCCCTGACTCATCGGGTCCATATCGTTGAAATCGCCGAAAGAGTCAGCGCCCATGTAGTCGAACCAGTTGAAGCGGCGCACCTTGTAAGGGCAGTTGTTGGCGCAGTAGCGGGTGCCGATGCAGCGGTTGTAGGCCATCTGGTTGATGCCCTCCGAGCTGTGGTTGGTGGCCGCCACGGGGCAAACGTTTTCGCAGGGAGCCTGGTCGCAATGCTGGCACATCATCGGCTGGAACACCACCTCCGGATTGTCTTCCGTGCCGGCGTAGTAGCGGTCGATTCGGATCCAGTGCATGTCGTGCTTGCGGGCCATCTCCTTTTTGCCCACCACCGGAATGTTGTTCTCGCTTTGGCAGGCCACATGGCAGGCGCCGCAGCCGATGCAGGAGTTCAGGTCAACGGCCATTCCCCAGTGGAAGCCGCTCTTGTTGGCAAAGCGGTCGGGGTAGAACGACTTGAGGTGACCCAAAATCTCCTGGCGGTCGTGGTTGCCGGCCATGGGATCCTTGGCGTACTCCTCGAGTGTGGTTTCCTTGACGTGCGGGCGCTTTTTCTGCGAGTCGTCGAAGAGCGAATCGTACACCTGGTTGCGGGCAAACTCGGTGTTGCCACCTTCCTTGGCCCAATTGACGATGCTCCAGGAGGTGCGGTTCGTCCCGAGCAGTTTGTAGGCGTTTGCGCCGTTGTCGGTGGAAGGGTGACCCGTCGCGGTGCGGCCGTATCCCAGCGCAACGGCGAAGGTTCCTTTTGCCTGTCCGGGCTGCAGCAGCACCGGTACGGTGATGCTTCCGGCAGCGGTGGTCAGTTTGACGTGGTCGCCGTCGCCGAGCCCCTGTTCGCGGGCCCAACCCGGGTTGACCATGGCGTAGTTATCCCAGCAGACTTTGGTGATGGAGTCGAGGGTTTCCTGCAGCCATGGGTTATCGGTGTAAGCACCGTTGCCGATGACAGGGCTTTCGAAAACCACCACCTCGGCATCGCCGGAAACGCTGATTTTCTGGCGCAGACGCTCAGCTGCACTGCCCATATCGCCACTTAACACCGAGGTGCTGGCGGCAACCGCCACAGGCGCATCCAGGCTGTCCACAAGAGCCGGAGCCATAGACGTTGCCCGTGTAGGAGCCAAAAGTTCAGCTGCGCTCAGCAAGGTGGCGACGGGTACGCCCGCGGTTCGCTCGTAAACGCCGTGCTGCAAGGCGTTGGTCCAGGCAGCATCCGCGTTGGCCTCGCCGGCCAGGATGCTGTTTCTCCAGTTTGCCGCCATGAAATCGTACCAGGTCTCGGATGCTCCGGACCACTTGAGCAGCGACTCGGGGAACTGGCGCGTCTGAAAGAGCGGGCTGATCGTGGGCTGCGTCAGGCTGTACACGCCGGTAAAAGGCTCGGCATCGTTCCAGCTTTCCAGCACGTGGTGCTCGGGAAGGATGAAGTCGCAACGCTGTGCCGTTTCGTCGGCGGTGTAATTGGCGGCCACCTTCGTGGCTACTTTGCCTAAGGCGTCAGCGAAACCGGGCACATCATACACCGGGTTGCAGCCGTTGATGAGCAACAAGTCCACCTTGCCGGTGTTCATGTCGTTCATCAGCTCGGCCAGGCGGACGTCGCTGCCTTGTTTGAGACGGCTGGCCCGATCCCAGCGAAGGGTCTTGCCATAGTTGCCCAGCATGCTGTTGATGCTGTTACAGACCATCTGCGCATCGGGGTCGTTCAGGCCGCAGAACACGGCTGATGCACCGCGGTTGGCCAAAAGTTCATCGGCGGCGGCGCGCAGGCGCTGGTCGGCCAGATCACTGTTCAGCGAAGGGGCACTGCCCAGCGACGGGGCACCGGTTTTGCTGGCAATCAGGGTGTGCAACTGCAGCATCGCCGCAGCGACCATGCGCTCGCTCAGCGGAATGCGGTAATCGGCGTTGGCGCCCGTGGTGGACATCCAGGACTCGAACTGGTAGCTGCGCAGCATGTCCGGCTTTTCCGGCGTGGGCTTGCGGCGCGATGCCCAGCCCTTCTTGTTCTGGAGGGCCGAACCCCAGCTGCCCAGGTAATCGGCGCCGAAACTCACAAGCACATTGCAGTCCTGTAGGCGGTACTCGGGCAGGGCACGCTTTCCAAACATGACCGCATTGGCATCCAGCGCCCCCTCTTCCGATACCGGATCGTAGGCTACGTGCACGGTGTTCGGGTAGCTCTGCTGGAAGCGGCCCACCGCGGCTTTGGTGGAAGGGCTCAGCACGGTCTGCGTCAGAATCGCAATCCGCAGGTTGGGATTGGCGCTGAGCTTGCCGGTGATGGCTGTATCGGCTTCCTCCCAGGTGGTGGGCTTCAGCTTGGCCCCTTCGCCCCCGCCGCGCATGGCCTGGCGGAGCCGTTTGTTGTTGTACAGCCCCAGCACGGATGCGAGCGCCTTAGCGTCAATCCCGCCCTGGGTAATGGAGGAATAGCGGTTGCCTTCAATCTTGATCGGCCGGCCGTCGCGGGTTTTGACCAGAATCGGGCACCAATCGGAGCCGTTCATGAAGGTGGAGGCGTACCAGGTGGCGATACCCGGCGTGACATCCTCCGGCTTGATGACGTAGGGGATGGCCTTGCGCACCGGCGCTTCACACGAAGCGGCTAGGGTTGCCGCGGTGATGCTGAAACCGAGCATCTTCAAAAAATCGCGGCGCCCGGCCGTCAGGTTGCTGTCGCCCGCAAAGGCGTCCACCACCGGAAGCTCCTGGCTGAATTCGTCGTGCGATGCAGCCGTCCCTTGCGGCTGATGCTCTTTAAGGCTGGTCCAGTATGTATTGCTTTCCATGGAAGCTTGGCGAAGACGGCAGGAATGCCGCCCAAAAAAATGAAGGCAGGATTAGTAATGGCACTTCTGGCATTCGGTGCCGCCGATGTCGCTCACGTGAACGGCATCCAGCTTGCCGCTGGCCAGATCCTGGTGCAATTGTTCGTAGTCGCCGTAGAAGGCGTTCGCAGCAAAATTCACTTCGGACTCGCGGTGGCAGTTGACGCACCAGCCCATCGAGAGGCTCTGGTATTGGTACATGACCTCCATTTCCTGCACCGGACCGTGACAAGTCTGGCATTCGATGCCGCCCACCATGGTGTGTTGCGCGTGGTTGAAGTACACGTGGTCAGCCAGGTTGTGAATGCGCACCCATTCCACCGGCTCCTGTTCGCCGGTGTAGGTATTGTTCTCCGGATTAAACCCTACGGCTTTGTAGATCTTGGCGATTTCCGTGGTGCCGTACTGCTTGCCCTCTTTGACGTCGTAGTGGCAGTTCATGCAAACGTTCATGGAAGGAATCACCGCCGACTTGCCTTTCTCGGCACCGACGTGGCAATAGCGGCAGTCAATCTTGTTGGCCCCAGCGTGAATGGCGTGGCTGAACGCAATCGGCTGATCAGGCATGTAATTCTCCTGGCGGTTGATGGCCGTAGCGCCGTCATAAGTGGATACCCCCAGGAACGCTACCAGCACCAACGCTGCCATACCGAACAAGGGCTTCATGCCCGGACGCTGCAGCAGCGGCACCGGCTCCGGCACCGTATCGTGGTACTTTTCGGCTACCCGTTTCCGGAGGAAGGACGACACCTGCCCGAGCAACCACGCGATAAACACGAGGCAGACCAGGATGATCACAAGTACCGACGGATCGATGGCGGGCTTGGAAGGACCCGCAGCAGCACCAGGGGCAGCTGCTGTATTAGTTGCTTCTGGAGGCCAGCTGCGGATGTACGAAAGAATATCGGCGATGTCCTTGTCTTCAAACTGCGGGAAGGCCGGCATCACCGACTTCTGGTACTCTTCGTACAGCGCAACCGCGTAGGGATCGCCCGTTTTGAGGTAGGCCGTGGAGTTTTTGATCCAGGCGTAGAGGTTGGCGGTATCCGCCCATCTTTCCGTGACCCCGTACAAAGCGGGACCCGTGCCTCTGCGGTAGGGCTGGTGGCATCGGGCACAGTTGGCTTCGTAGAGCGCCTGACCTGCGGCGACATCCGCATACACGCGGGTGCTGGTCAGTGTTAATCCAAGGAGTAGGGTCGTGAGAAAAAGAGGAATTCGCCCGGGTAGAAGGCTACTGGCTGAATGCACGATCAGGCTGTTTTGGCGTTCGAATCTGCTTGGAAGAAGCTTCGGAAAATCCACGGCAAAGGTACATGCGTACACCCTTATTGCCCATGCAATTTTAAAAAAAAGTTAACGTCAGCGAAGGCACTGATTAGTAACATTTTTGAACCCATTTTTACCCCTTATTTAGACCCTTTCCAAATAGGGCCATGCGACACTTTAACCTACGTTAAAAGTTTAAACTGACGCTCGAAAAACGGCCCGGTCAGATGCGGCAAATCGGCCCGGTCTTTGCCAGGCTCATCCGTAAATTCCGCCATGAACATGAAGCTATCCTCCACACTCCTGGCCCTGGCTTTTCTGGTCCTCTCCTGCCGCTCGGCCGAGCGCCATCTGCTGCAGGGCAACTACGACCTGGCCTTTGAGCAGGCGCTTCAAAAACTGGCCAAAGGCAAGGTCAACGACGAACAAGCGCTCATCCTGGAAGACGCCTACAACCTGGCCCTCGACCGGGAATTGTCGGCCATCAACCAACTGAAAACCGAGCAACGACCGGACCGCTGGCCCGAAATTGTCCGGCGCTACGAGACCTTGCAATACCGTGGCAACAGGATTAAGCCCTTCCTTCCCCTGTACATTGCGGCCGAAGGCCGATACGCCAACCTGAATGTGCCCGATGTGACCCAGGCTCTGGCCGAAGCCCGCCAACAAGCATCACACTATTATTATAGCCAGGCGGAAGGCTTTTTAGCCACCGGCCTGAAAACCGAAGCCCGCGAGGCCTGGAACCTGTTGCAGCGCCTCGAAAATGATTACGGCCCCTACCGCGAAAGCTCGCGCCTGCGGGAAGAGGCGGCCAGCCTGGGCACGGACCGGGTTTTGGTGGAATGGGAGCAGCACCCTTATCTGCTTCCTCCTGCACTCTGGGACGCCTTGCGTTACACGGACCTTGCCTCGCTGCAGGAGCCCTGGGTCTTTTATGCAGGTCCGGAAAGGCTCGCGGAAAGAGCCGGCGATGCTGCCGGCCGAACGCAAGCGGATTTCAAGGTAACGATCGGGGTGCTTCGCAGCCAGATTCTGCCGCCCTGGCAGCAGGAACTGCACACCGTAGAAACCCGCGACATCACCCTGGAGGGCAACAAACTCGTGAAAGACAGCACAGGCAACTGGGTATCGGTGCCCAAAGTGGAGACCATCAGCGCCAACGTGGTCCAGACCAAGCAACAGCAGAGCGCCGTGCTCAGCGGCTGGCTGGAAATCACGGATCTGCGCAGCGGCAAACGCCTCTTCCGCGAGCCAGTCGAAGCGCAGTTCGTCTGGGCGAATGAAGCCTGGCGCGCCAGCGGCAATCTCGACGCCCTCAGCCCGCAAACCAAAGCGCTGCTGGGCGGAGGCGTGTTGCCCTTCCCTGCGCCCGAATGGCTGATGAGCAGCGCCGTGACGGTTTTCTCGGAACAGGCCCTGTTGCAACTGCGCAACCAGCGCCAGCGTTTCTGGTAAACCCTTCGGCCGCAATTGCCTAATTTGCCAGCATGAAGCTATCCTCCCTCTCCCGGGTAAGTGCAATCCGCCTGGCTTTGATCCTGGTGCTGCTATCCTGTGCCGTGGCCTGTAAAAAAGACGAAACACCGGATGGACCGGAATATTTTATGCGCTTCAAGGCCAACGGCACCGCCATCGAATATTCCTTAAGTACCTATGCGGTATTTAACAACACCAGCGGGTTGAGCAATGCGAGCTTTTCCGGAAGCACCGTAGAAAGCAATATGGTTCTCCAGATCTTCTGGCCGGACTCCATTGAAGAAGGAACCTACACGGAAGCTCCAGGTCCGGGCTCGTTTATTCCTGCGGCCCTTTTCGGCTATGCCACCGAAGACGGAACCCTCTACAGCTCTGGTTCTCCCGGGGGAAATGCCACCATCGTGTTGAGCGAGATCGGTCCCGACTACGCCCGCGGTACCTTCAGCGGCGTGGTGGTGGAAACAGGGTTTCCTTCCATAGCGATCAAGGAGGGCAGCTTCTATTTGGAGCGCCCGTAAGCAGCCCCGCCAGCAGCCCTGAAAACCTATCCGGCGTTGCGCCCAAAGTTTTACCTCCTGAAATACAGGACGTTACGCCGCCTGGGCGCCTTCAACGAGAATGGCGACCTTGTTTTTCAGGACCTCGACAAATCCGGCCTGTACGGTGTAGAACGATTCCACTCCGCTTTTGGCCAATTTGATGCGGCCTGCGGCCAGGGCGGCGATCATCGGGGCGTGGTTGTTCAGCACTTCAAAGAGGCCGTCCACGCCGGGAAGCTGCACCAGGTCTGCTTCGCCTTCAAATACCTGACCCGCGGGGGTGAGAATTTCTACTTGCATGATCAGGGGTTTTCGGCCAGCATTTTCTTGCCTTTGGCAATGGCTTCCTCGATGTTGCCCACCAGGTTGAAAGCGGCTTCGGGGTATTCGTCCACCTCGCCGTTCATGATCATGTTGAAGCCGCGGATGGTCTCTTCAATGGGTACGAGCACCCCTTTGAGGCCCGTGAACTGCTCGGCCACGTGGAAGGGCTGGCTGAGGAAGCGCTGAACGCGGCGCGCGCGGTGCACCACCTGCTTGTCTTCCTCCGACAATTCCTCCATACCGAGAATGGCGATGATGTCCTGAAGCTCTTTGTAGCGCTGCAAAATCTCTTTAACGCGCTGGGCGCAGCGGTAGTGTTCGCTTCCGACAATCTCCTCGGTCAGGATTCGGCTGGTGGAGTCCAGCGGGTCCACGGCGGGGTAGATACCAAGCTCTGCGATTTTACGGCTGAGCACCGTGGTGGCGTCAAGGTGGCTGAAGGTGGTGGCCGGAGCCGGGTCCGTCAAGTCGTCAGCCGGCACGTACACGGCCTGCACCGAGGTGATGGAGCCGCGCTTGGTGGAGGTGATTCGCTCCTGCATGAGGCCCATTTCCGTGGCCAGCGTGGGCTGGTAACCCACGGCGGAGGGCATACGACCCAACAGAGCCGATACCTCGGAACCTGCTTGCGTGCAGCGGAAGATGTTGTCAATAAAGAAGAGGATGTCGCGGCCGGTGGTGTCGCCTTCCTCGCCGTCGCGGAAGTACTCGGCTACCGTCAGCCCGGAGAGGGCCACACGGGCGCGGGCACCGGGCGGCTCGTTCATCTGGCCGAACACGAAGGTGGCCTGGCTCTCTTCCAGGTCTTTTTTGTCCACCAGGCTCAGGTCCCATCCGCCCTCCTCCATGGAGTGCTTGAACTTGTCGCCGTAACGGACGATGTTGGCCTCGATCATCTCGCGCATCAGGTCGTTTCCTTCGCGGGTGCGCTCCCCTACCCCGGCAAACACCGACAGACCGGCGTAGCCTTTGGCGATGTTGTTGATCAGCTCCTGGATGAGCACCGTTTTGCCCACCCCGGCACCGCCGAACAGTCCGATTTTACCGCCCTTGGCATAGGGTTCGATCAGGTCAATAACCTTGATGCCGGTATAGAGCACTTCGGTTTCGGTGGCCAGGTCTTCGTACAACGGGGGCTTGCGGTGAATCGGGGCGCTCTTGTCTTTGTTCACTTTTCCCAGGCCATCGATGGCCTCACCCACCACGTTAAACAGGCGGCCTTTGATGTGGTTGCCGATGGGCATGGCGATGGCCTTGCCCGTGTCCACCACCTTCATGCCGCGCACCAGACCGTCAGTAGAGTCCATGGAAATGGTCCGAACGGCGTCCTCGCCCAAGTGTTGCTGGGTTTCGAGCACCAAAATTTCGCCGTTCTCGCGGGTCACTTCCAACGAGTTCATGATCTCGGGCAGCTTGACGCCTTCGCCTTCAAAGCTGACGTCAACCACAGCACCGATGACCTGCTTAATCTTACCAACGTTCGACTGGGACATGTTTAAGAGGAGTTTTGGGTCGTTTCCGGAGAAGTTTAGGTCGAAGGGGAACAATCCCGCTCCACAACTGCCCCCGAATTCGCCCGCAAAGGTAAGGATACTCAGGCGGTTGAAAAAACCGAAAATGGCCCTTCCCCCGGCATTTGTGCGCCGCGCTTACCTTTGTGCACATGGCTTCCACAGCACCTGAAACCCAGCCCGGCAACT
>Ga0172372_10005711_pt1 | contig 17229 bp, 14 predicted proteins | sample LakKiv5m_2_FD_114544 | JGI IMG/M metagenome (GOLD analysis project Ga0172372, IMG submission 114544) | Freshwater microbial communities from Kabuno Bay, South-Kivu, Congo - kab_092012_9.5m | ecosystem: Environmental > Aquatic > Freshwater > Lake | place: Democratic Republic of the Congo...
AGCAACATGGAAGGATATAACTTATCAGACGGCGTAGATTTATTTGAGTACATTATCACTATTGGATATGTGACGCTGGCATTCGGTTGGCTTGCTATCTGGATTAAAAACCATGGCGACAAAGCTAGCGACTAAAACGCCGAAAACCCAGTTATAGACTTGCCTATAGCTAGAGTATGGATATTTTCGGTACCTTCATAAGTGATCACAGATTCTAGATTAGCCATATGGCGCATAATCGGATACTCAGCAGAGATACCATTAGCACCTAATATACTGCGTGCCATGCGCGCTATATCTAGTGCCATACGCACATTATTGCGCTTAACCATAGAAACCTGTTCTGGTCTATGTTTGCCTTGTTCTTTGAGGCGAGTTACTTGCAGAGTGAGTAGCTGCGCTTGAGTGATGCGAGTAATCATATCCACCAGATCAGCCTGAATAAGCTGATGACAGGCTATAGGTTTGCCATAGAACTGCACGCGTGACTGCGAGTAAGCTAGTGCTTCTAGGTAGCAAGCCATAGCAGCACCTATAGCTCCCCACGCAACACCTAAGCGTGCCTGATTAAGACAGCTAAGAGCAGCTTTAAGACTAGTAGCCTTAGGTAAAATGTTTTCACGCGGGATTAGACAGTCTTGAAATATCAGCTCAGATGTCACAGAGGCTCTCAGCGAGTGTTTGCGCGTCATCAAAGGCGCAGTAAAACCCGGCGTACCTTTCTCGACTATGAAACCAGTTATATTTGCATCACCATCAAGCTTAGCCCAAACCACAGCAAGGTCAGCCACTGAGCCATTAGTAATCCACATCTTAGCGCCGTTCAAGACATAGCCATCACTAGTAGTCTTAGCGCGGGTCTCCATGTCTGAAGGGTTAGAGCCGTGATCAGGCTCAGTAAGCCCGAAGCATAGTATTTTAGAACCACGCGCAGCTTCTGGCAGCCATTTGTTCTTCTGCTCTTCAGACCCGAAGGCATGTAGCGCGTACATAGCAAGCGAAGTCTGCACCGAGACAAAAGACCTAAGCGCAGAATCACCCGCTTCAAGCATCATATTAAGAAGACCATAGCTAACATGGTTCACCCCGGGGCAACCATAGCCCTCTAAGTTAGCACCAAGAAAACCAAGCTCACCAAGTTTAGGAATAAGCTCAGTAGGAAACCTATCATGTTCAAAACAATCATCAATAACTGGAAGAACTTCTTTATTAACGAAATCCTTAGCAGCGTGCATAATCATGCGCTCTTCTTCGGTGAGGAGCGACTCGAAATTAGCAAAATCGACTAGTGATATTTTTTGCACCTAAATATATTATTCCCTAAAAACGTCATTGCGAGCCCGCAGGGCGAAGCAATCCACAATTATTATTTAAATCGCTTATTATCCAGAGGCAATCGCTGTCTAACAACTTGCAACAAAGCTAAATCAATCTCAGCAAATAATATTTCATCCCTATCTGTAGAAGCACGCGCCACTACCCGCCCCCAAGGATCTACGACCATAGAATTGCCATAGCACTCAAAACCAGAATCACTAGTACCGATCTGATTAGGCGCAACTATATAAACTGAATTCTCAATAGCACGTGCGCGCAGAAGAGACTCCCAATGTGCTTTACCAGTCTCCATATTGAAGGCAGAAGGCACGAAAATAATATCAGGACGTTTAGAGCAGTTAAACATATAGTGGCGGTAGAGCTCCGGGAACCTCAGGTCATAGCAAATACTTAGCGCCATATTAATTTGCTCGCCGCCAGCAGTATCGCTAAAAACTTCTAGCTGACTAATATCACCAGCACAGCGGCTTGCACTCTCCTGAGCTGTGCGAGACTCGAGATTAACATCAAAGAGATGTATTTTAGAATAGCTAGCAACTAGAGTTCCGCCAGCATTAATATAGTGGGCTCTGTTGTATGGTTTAACTGTAGAGGATGTAATGGGATCCTTCGCTGCGCTCAGGATGACGCTTTGCGTCAATTGCTTCGCGTCACTCGCAATGACAGGATCATAAACCAAATGCGAGCCCGCCATAATACTCACACCATATTTCAGCGCAAGATCTTGAATGAATTTAAGGCTAGCAGAATCACTGGCAGCTTCAGCTTGATCACACTCAGAATCAGCCAAACCTCTATAGTTGAAAGTCTCAGGCAGAGCTATCAGCTTAGCTCCCTCACTAGAGGCACGCGCGATCAGCTCAGAGACTAGACTAAGATTAGCTGACTTATCAGCGGTAGCTTGGTATTGCAGTAGAGCTAACTTGAGCACGGTGATAATTTTAGCAAGACCAGTCATCGCAAGCCCGAAGGGCGAAGCAATCCATTACTAGTAGTGGATTTCTTCGTCGCTACGCTTCTCACAACGACGGTGACGCTTAGGCCAACGCGAGCTGATTCATCCCTGGTCTAAAAGCCAGTGATTTATTAGCGTTAAGATTATCGCGGCTAGAGAGCAAAGCTTCGCGAGTAGCATTCAAGCGCGAGCGCAAAGCATCACTACCATAAGCATCAGCAGCTCGGCGCTGACTAAGATTGCGCTGATCTTGTTTAAAATCTTTTACAAAAACATCTTTAGTAGAATTACTGAACTTGAGTTGAAGCGTTTCAACTTCAGCTCTAGAGAGCTTCTCAGCTTCACTACGATCATCTAGACGCCTATACTCGGCCTCAATTACTAAACTTGGATCTAACTTAGCGGAGTTAAAACTAACTTGCTTCATCTATAACTAATATATTTAGTAAAGGTTAAGATCCGGTTAACAAGTCATGCTAATCAATAAGCAAGTTAAAAATTATTTACTTGGAATATCTCATAGCTAGTGCTATAGTTAGCAATCCATTCAAGGGGGCACTACTAACGTAAAATTGAGGTATCCCACTTGTACAACGTCAATCTTAGTCCTGAAACCGAACTAAACACCACTAAGATTAATACCATTACTTCTGTAAGCAGTCCAGCTCCCGAAGAACTCTGGCTTCAAGTTTATAACCAACTAGCTCGCAAAATCAAAAAACACGCAATGCAAACTTGGCTTAGCGGGGCCAAGCTTAAAGAGATAGTAGATGATTTTGCTGTTATTGAAGTTAAGAATGAATTTTCACGTAATTTTATTAGCCAGACTTACCTAACAGAGATCGAATCTGCTCTAAGAGAAATCACGGCGCGCAATCTTGGCGTAAGACTTATAGTCAACGAGACTATGGATCTTGGGCATGCAGCAGCTGAAGCTAAGCAACCACAGCAAATGAGTCTAGGTACTATAGCTCAGCCGAAGATCAAAAACGATCCTATTAATATTAATCCAAGCTACACGCTTGAGACTTTTACTAGCACTGCAGCTAACAGGCTTGCTCTTCTATTCACTAAAGCATTTATTGATGCTAAATCTAACCGCTACTCTAGTCTATATCTCTACGGTGCTACTGGTCTTGGCAAAACTCATCTTATCCACGCTATTGCTAACCGCAAAATCGCAGAGAATCCTAATCTAAGAATTAAATACATCAGCACCGAAAGCTTTGCTAATGAGCTGTTTCAGGCTATACGCAACAAAAACACAGCAGATTTCCACAATAAATACCGCAAATTAGATTTATTAATTCTCGATGATGTACATTTTCTTGAAGGCAAGAAATCTACTCAAGAAGAGTTTTACTATACTTACGAAGCTATAACCAGTGCTGGCGGCAAGATAGTAATGGCAGCGAGCAAAAATCCTAATAGCCTCAATATAGAAGCCAATCTTAAGAGCAGGCTCACCGGCTCATTAGTTACAGAAATATTCGAGCATGATTTCGATGCACGCATGGAGATACTTAGAGCCAAAGCTAAACGAGATAGTATTCCACTATCAAACGAACACTTAGAGTTTATTGCCTTAAGAACTCAAGGTTCAGTCAGAGATCTAGAAGCAGCACTTAATAAGCTAAGTATTTTTAATGAGCTTGGCGCGATTGATGATGGGGCTATAGTAGAACTATTCGGCTTTAGCCACTGCAGCTCAGGTGCCTACAAAGGACTAGATATAGAGACCATCACCGATGTTGTCGCTAAATACTGCGGAGTTAAGCTTGAAGAATTAAGAAGCCCATGCAGAGTCAAAGAACTTGCTAAAGCACGACATATAGCGATTTATCTTAGCCGCCAGCTACTTGAGATAAGTCACGAGCGCATCGGCAAGTATTTCTCAGGGCGTAAACACAGCTCTATCATCCACTCAATAAAACTTATCCAGAGTGAGATAAGCCGCGATAGATCTATGGCTCTTGTAATTGAGGATATTAAGGCTAAACTTTGTGGATAGATACCTTAGGTAGGTATTTATTATGAACTTAGCAGCAGCACAAACATACACAAAAGAAAATCCTTTTACTACTAAAGTAATTGATAATGTTAAGCTCTCAAAACAGGGCTCGCAAAAAGACACACGTCATATCAGCATAGATCTTAGTGCTAGTGATATTCATTATACTGTCGGCGACTCCCTCTGCATCTATCCAGTAAACGCCAGCGAGCAAGTAGAACAGCTGCTTAGTCTTATCACCCTTAAACGTAGCCGTGACGAGGAATTCAAACGCTTCAGTGAAGAGATCAATATCACTAGACCAAGCAACAAACTTTATAAAGCTATTGAAGCTAAAGGTATAGATATCAGCAGTTTCAACGAAAGATTTAATGGCTACTCTATACCAGCTATACTCGCAGCTCTATCAGCGGAGCATCCTAGCCTTAAGCTTGATAGCGATGAAGTAGCTGAGAACTCATCTAAACTACAAGCTAGAGCCTACTCTATAGCTAGCTCGGAGAACGCTCACCCTAAGCAAGTAGATCTATGTATCTCAAGAGTTGAAGAAGAAATCAATGGTCAAAAGATACTAGGTGTCTGCTCCAACTATATCTGCCAGCGCGCTGCGGTTGGTGATGCTAGCGTTAGAATATACCTGCACCACAATGATAAATTCAGATTGCCTAAAGATACTAAGGCTAATATCATCATGGTCGGACCCGGCACTGGTATAGCACCATTCAGAGCATTTATCGAGGAGCGTAATTATCAACGTCAGCAAGGACTAGAAGTCGGCACAGATTGGCTGTTCTTCGGCGATCAACGCCGTGCATACGACTATCTCTATGAAGACGAACTAAGTAACTACGAGAAACAAGGAGTACTTAAACTATCACTTGCTTTCTCAAGAGATCAAGAACAAAAAATCTACGTTCAAAACAGACTAAAGGAAAACTCAAAAGCAGTCTATGAGCTGCTTACAGCTGGCGGATATTTTTATGTCTGCGGCGATGCTAGGCGCATGGCTAAAGACGTAGATACAGCACTAAGAGAAATAATCACAGAAAACGGCGGTGATGCTGAAGCGATGATGAAGGAACTTAAAGACTCAGGCAGATATTGCCGCGATGTCTACTAAACCATGTCCCTAGTAGCAGCTTCACTAGGAATTATAATTGGCACAGCAATCTTCGCTTTAGCAGGGCTTAAGCTATTTATACCTGCTCTAATTATAGTGACTTTATCCACATCAGCTTTTACTAGCTACAAGCAGTACCAGCGCGTAATTCTTTCATGCATGTTCTGCATACTGCTTAGTTATTTTAATTATCACCTAAGAGCTGATTGGCTAGAAGTGCAGGATTACACTAAGCTCTTGAATTCAGGTCGCTATGAGCTGGAGATTATAACGAAACCACGCCAGAATCCATACTATCAATCTGAGTTCACAGTAGAGCTCAAAGCCAAGCAGGGATTAGATCTTAGAAGCCTAATACTACCTTATAGACTAGTCGCTAGCACCAGCTCATCTAAAGGACTAGAACTTGGCGATATCATCAGCCTCGATACGCGTAAAAACCCTAAAAGCCAGTGGCAAGTAGAAGAACTCAGCGAATATCAAGCCAAAATACTGCGCAAAGATAAAGTCTCAACAAGAATTAAAAACAAAAATCTAGTCTATTTAAGACATAAACAATCAGCAATTCAAAATATCCAGAACTGGATACGCCATAACTATGAGTCTCAGCTAAGCTATGAAAACTCACAAATAGTCACTAGTCTTATACTAGGCTCTAGAGTCGCCAAGCTGCCAGATAAATTTAGCGCTGAGATCCGCAACTTAGGTTTAACTCACATATTTGCTGCTTCTGGATTTAATCTGTTAATTATCAGTGCCACTTTACTGTGGCTATTTGGCATCTTCAAACTAAGTAATAAATTTAGCTATCCACTAATAATATTTAGCACCCTGATTTACACTGCTCTAGCTGGTTTCAGCCCTTCTATAGTTAGAGCTTGGATTTTTGTTGCGATTTTTATGCTACTTAAGCTACTGGGCAGGCAGCCACTAAGCGCTAGATTCCTAATAGTAGTAGCAGGCTTAGTGCTTGCTATAGATCCTTATGCCATATTCGACATAGGTTTCCAGCTAAGCTACCTAGCTACACTGGCACTAATATTATTCGCTAGCCCCATTCAAGCAAGAGTAGCGGGATTAATGCCACAGCTAGCTAAGAGCCTGTCCGAAAAGCTCCCAGATGCTAGGCATGCGAGCCCGAGCAAGCGGAGTTTACTAAACGTAAATGAGCATTGCGAGGGTGAGCATAACAACGCAGATGGGACTTTGCGGACAGGCTCTAAATATTTCCAAGAAATAATAAGCACTGGCATCGCAGTACAGCTAATCTTAATGCCACTAATAATATATTATTTCCACTCAGCACAGATCTGGGCACTAGCAGCTAATATCATCTTCACACCTTTTGTAACTCTAATAATTATTCTAGCCATCTTAGGCTTAGGTATAATAGTCGAACCACTGATGAATATATTTAAGTATATGCTAGAACTCAGTGAGCATCTGCCATTGATCAACACCAGACTAGAACTGGATTATACCAGTTATATATTACTGACATTATTGTTCATTTATATAGCGATTATTATTGGCAAATACGAAGATGATAGCTATAAGTTCTTGCGCGCCAAAGACATAAGCATAACTATAATAAGCTCTCTAATATTATTCTTAATTGCAGGTAACGCTCCAGCTATAGGAGTGGAGAGCATAGACCTATACCACGGTAAATTCAGCGGCAAATACGCAGCGCAGATAAACAGTTTCTTAGAAAACAAAACTGGTCCTTGCTACAAATACACTAATCTAGCTGGACTCAAAACCCTAATAATCAAAGACAAACGCAACCTATGCTGCATGCAAGAGCTTGATGGCAATATCGAAGAGGTGCAATTACTAATAGTGCCTAAACTTGGTGCTGGTGATATATACCTAGATACACTAATAAATCTCACTAAGCCACAATTCGCTATCACCAATATCACCAAAGACTCATCTAGAGCCAAATACAACCTAGATCTATTGAATTCAAGCTGCAACACCATCGCCAACTCTGGTAAACTTTATATCAGCAGAGGCAAATTCTGGTCACTAGCAAGCTATGAGTAGCAGTCAACTAATATTAAGCGTAGACCTAGGCGGAACCAAAACTGCTATTGCATATTTCAGCGACGGAGAGCTTATAGGCTCAAGCGAGTTTAGCACCCCTCAATTAGCTATAGATTTTGAGATTTTATTCTTATCAGAATTAAAACTACTCGCTTCAAGACTAGAATTAAACACCGAAGATATAGTAGCTATCGGTGTTGGCGCTGCTGGTTATTGGGACACTGAACTCAAGCTTAAACAAAGCATTAATCTAGCCAAATACATAGGGAAACCCATCTGGACTAATATCTCAGCTAGTCTTGATAGACCAGTTTATCTCAGATCTGATGTTGAGATGGCTGTACTCGGCGAAGCCATCTATGGGCTTGAGAACCACTACACATCAGTGCTCTATATTAATCTAGGCACAGGACTAGGAGCGGGCTTCTTCAAAGACGGACAAATATTTAGCAGCGATTACTCCCCAACACTTAGGCTTGAATATATGGTGCAGCCAGATTTTACAGCTTCAGCATTATCATCAAGAAATAAAACTACTATAGATCGCAAAGAAACTATCGCTGCACTATCTAGCACTATAGTGAATTTAGCCTGCATTCTAGTACCGCAAATAATAGTTATAGGTGGCGGCAAAACTCAAGGAGAGAACTGGGATCTAGTCATAAGACCAGCCATAGATAAAGCCTCAGAGTACCTAGAGACAACTATGGTCTATCCTATTAAAATAAGCCGGGCGAAGCTTGAGCGGCCTACACTATATGGTGGATATCTGCTGGCAGCCTCGTCATCCTAGGCGCGCACTTCGTCATCCTGAGCGCAGCGAAGGATCCCTAAGGCGCAGTCCAGAGATCGTTACGCCGCTTCGCGGCTAACGATGACACCCATAACGCTACATCAATTGGAGTACAACTACAACAAAAGTCTAGTTATCCAAGAAGAATATTATAGGTACATAAGATATATAGGCTTATAGGCCTAAGCTATGCTCTTAAAACTATTAAGCATAATATTTATAGCCGTATTCAGCTCACTAAGAGTCGAAGCGCTAAGCTTGCTGCAAGATGGTGGCATGAGCCAAAATGCACTAATGAATAATCCACGCGGACTTATAGAAGCCTATAAAGCCCGTAAAGTCGGTGATCTTATTACTGTTAAAGTTACAGAGAATGTAACTGCAATTAAAAAATCAGAAATGGGAACCAGCAGCTCTACTAGCCACGATGCTGATATAACTTCAAGACAAGCGGCTACTAAGACTAGCACCCTAGATCCAACTAACAATGACGTCAAAAGCAGTATCACTCACTTCGAAGTGCCAGTCAGTTACGGCAAAGACATCAATCGCAAAATTACTGTCAATAACAATGAGAGCTTCACCACACTGGTTAGCGCACTAATAGTAGAGATAGATCCTGCCACCGGCAACATGGTACTAGAAGGCAGCCGCCAAATAGTTATGGAAGGCGAGATGAAAAGCTTATACCTAAGAGGCATCGCTAACCCTAAAGACATAGACTCTAATAATGAAATGCCAAGCTACAAACTAGCTAATGCACAAATACAAATAGTAGGTAGCGGAGCGCTAACTAAAGATAGAGATAGCGGTTTTATCCAAAAGATTTTACGCAAGATATTCTAAGCGCGGGTCATTGCGAGGAGGGCTAAGCAATCCATTAGTTAATAACTTTCACTTCACTGATCACTGGATCAGCATGGTACTCACGGCGATAAAGATCTACCCAGCCATATTTCTTTAAATAATCAAGCTTCTCTATAAGATCATAAGTCCAAGACGGCTGACCATCAGCACTATAACGAATAGACTTAGTACCATCAAACTCAGGCACTCTAATGCCAACAAAATCCATAGGCTGATCTACATGACGCTCAGTATCATCAACATGGAATCTTGAACCATAAATCGGTGGATACTTAGCTGTATTTGCCATAGGGATATAAGGTCTAATATTGCCATTACCGGTGACATAAAGAAAACCACGTTTAACAAAACCATCAAAAGTACCTATAGTTAAACGCCTAACTCCGCGCTCAAACTTCTTCAAAGGACTGCGCGCGGGGTTGTAAACCCTATTACGATGATAGGGGTAACTAGTGTAATCAGTATTGTAATCTCTGCTTAAATCTTCTGCTGTATAGATAGCATCTATATATGGAGCAAGCTCAGAGCTACCAATAACGTCTCTAGCATAGTCATCATAATTAGCAGTAATAACAATAACTCTAAAACCAAGCTCCTTGGCATGCTTAAGAACCTCATCAGCACCGGGTCTTACAATATACTCAAAATCACCAGTTCTAGATTTTTTGATATTGAAACCTAGCTGTTTAGCTTTTTTAAGATCACCATCAGTCATATTGCCTGACGATATCAGAGTTTCATCCAAATCGAAAGATACAGTATCAACGGCAAGCGCAGCCAGCGGTGCAAAAAACAATGCAAAAGCAAATGAAAGTCTTAGCAAGTGGAGCAGCAAGGGCATAGTAATATTCTATTACAAAAACTGTCATTGTGAGTCCAGCGACATTCGTCATTGCAAGCCCGAAGGGCGAAGCAATCCACAACACAAAATGCATTGCTTCATCGCGGCTTCGCCACCACTCACAATGACGAGCAAATTATTGAGTAACAATATTAACCAGCTTACCCGGGACCACTATTGTTTTAGCGATAGCAAGACCGCTTAGTTTTAGTTTGATTTTCTCATTAGCCAGCGCAAGCTGCTCGAGCTTAGTTTTATCAGCAGCAATATCTATAGCTACTTCAATAATATCTATCTTCTTGCCTTTAATCTGCAGGACTACATTAACCGAGTTCTCAACTATAAGCCCAGGCTTATAACTAGGCCAAGACTGCTGATGCACTGAATCGGCATAAAACTCATGCCACAGTTCTTCACTTAGATGCGGCGCAAAAGGCGAGAGCACCTTAATAAAGCTAATCATAGTTGCACTAAGAGCCTCTGTTTCACTAGCACTGAGACTAAGTTTCTCGCCAGCATCAGACCTTGTGAACAGCGTGGTCTTATACATATGATTAATAAACTCAGTCATACGCGAGATTGCTGTATTAAAACTAAAGCGACTAGGGTCTAAATCATTAGCTATAGCTTTAAGCGCTTGGTGATAAGCCTTAAGAACTCCAGTTAGCTCTTCACCAAGATCAGAATAATTCCAATCACTATTCTTAGCAGCCTCAGTGGGCGCAAGATTAGGCAATAGCGCTTGATATAAACGCCAAACCCTATTAATAAACCTAAACTGTCCTAGAGCCCCTTCTTCAGTCCACTCCACTTCAGAGAGAACAGGCGCCGCAAAAAGTATAAACAAACGCGCTGCATCAGCACCGTATTTATCGAAGAACTCATTAGTACCAACGACATTGCCTTTGGACTTAGACATCTTGGTAATCTTCTTATCGACTTCTGAGTATTTAACGACCATGCCTTGCGACAAGAGATTAGTAAATGGCTCATCGTAATTCAATAGACCACAATCCCTGACTGCTTTTGTAAAGAATCTAGAATACAAGAGATGCAATATCGCATGCTCTATACCACCAACATACTGATCTACAGGAAAAACTTTAGCAGCGTCGAATGGTAGCTTAGTATTCTGCGCGTCACAATATCTAAGGTAGTACCAACTACTACACATAAAAGTATCCATAGTGTCTGTCTCGCGCAGAGCATCTTGCTGGCATTTAGGACATTTGACCTGCGACCAAGTTTTATGATTACGCAGCGGCGATCCACCCTTGGCGGTAACTTCCTTAAAATCTACATCTCTCGGCAATTCCACCGGCAGCTGATCGTAAGCGACAGGAACTATACCACAACTAGCACAATGAATAAGAGGTATCGGCGTGCCCCAATATCTCTGGCGGCTTACAAGCCAGTCTCTAAGCCTATAAGTAATTTTAGACTCAGCTATATTTTTAGCTGCGCCCCACTCGACTATCTTAGTCTTGGCGCTTTCGTTATCAAGACCATCGAAAGAACCACTATTAATCAAAACCCCTGAATCGGTGTAGGCATGGTCAACAGAACAGGTAATAGGAACCGCAGCGCCATCCATATTGCACTCATGCTGAGAGCGCAAAAACGTGACGTCAGTCACGTTTTTGCTATCATTGCGAGGCGAAGCCGAAGCAATCCCCTTATCTCCAACTGGAACTATAACTTGTTTAACCGGCAATTTAAAAGTCTTAGCAAACTCATAATCACGTTGATCATGAGCAGGCACCGCCATGACAGCACCAGTACCATAATCTGCTAGTGCATAGTCAGCCACCCAGACTGGAACCTTATCGCCAGTAAACTGATTAATCACATAAGCGCCAGTAAAGACACCTGTCTTCTTGCGCCCTTCTGCCGTGCGTTCAATTTCTGATTTAGATTTAGCTTCCTGAACGTACTTCTCTACAGCTGATTTATTTTCTAGCGTGGTGATTTTAGAGACTAGTGGATGCTCTGGGGCGAGTACTAGATATGTAACTCCCATTACTGTATCTGGTCTTGTAGTAAATACTTCTATCATGTCGTCCGTAGCTGACGCTCGGACTCCATCATTCACTAATGAGAACTTCAACAGCGCCCCCTGAGACTTTCCTATCCAGTTACGCTGCATGGTCTTGACGTTCTCTGGCCAGCCTGCTAGCTTATCGAGATCCTCTAAGAGTTCATCAGCATAAGCAGTGATCTTAAGGAACCACTGACGCATCATTTTGCGCTCGACATCAGTATTGCCATGGCGCCAGCATTTGCCATCTTCTACTTGCTCATTAGCTAGCACCGTATTACAGTCAGGACACCAATTAACAGCAGCTTCCTTCTGGTAAGCTAAACCCTTCTCGTATAATTTAAGAAAAAGAAACTGAGTCCAGCGATAATAATCAGGGCGGCAGGATATCACCTCGCGCGACCAATCATAACTAGTACCCATGCGCTTAAGCTGCTCATCACGCATATGCGCGATATTAGACTCTGTCCATTCAGCTGGGTGAATGCCACGCTCTATAGCTGCATTCTCCGCCGGCAAACCAAAAGCATCGAAGCCCATAGGATTAAGTACGTTATATCCTTGCATGCGTTTATGACGCGATATCACATCAGAGATCGTATAAACACGCATATGCCCCATATGCAAATTACCACTTGGATACGGAAACATCACCAGCGAATAATAATCAGGTTTAAGCTTGCCGCTACTATCCTTAGCTCCATGCTCGAACTTGTGCATGCCAGATTTCTCCCACTGGGCTTGCCATTTTAGCTCGGTTTCTTTGGGGTTGTATTTTTTCTCTGTTACTTGCATGGACCAGTCTATATTTTATCCTGTAACTTAGTTAAGAGCATGAGGGTAATAGCAAACCTTAACAGCATCCATCATCCGATTTACCCCCAAATTACCAAAAAGCAGGGCAACGTAAGCGTCCAACGTAGAACGCTTAATATTCATACATTCTGCGATTTCTCTGAGGCTTTTAAAATTCATAGCCAATTGAACAACACGCTGCTGCTGAGCGGTTAAATTGTTATATTTGACTGTCTCACTTTTCTTACCATAAATATATGGCAAAGTTTTAATAACAGCTTCTGAAGCTGACCTAACCCCCAACGATTTAAATATTTTATTTAATTCAACACGAAGCTTAGGAGTGGTAGTCCCAAGTCGCATCGCTATATCTTTTTGAAGCATCGACCTCTCCATGCACAAAAGTATTTCTGCTTGCATACAAGTAATATTGAGACTACTACTAAGATTATTAATTAATTCAACTGGCAAATTAACAGGAACCCTAACCAAAGGGGTAATAGTAGCAGCTAAAGCAATACAATTAGATTTACAATCATGATCGACCTCCCTAAGTTGAGGAATAAAAGCCGCTAAAGAAAACCTATTACGTAATTTGGAATTTGGAATCACCACATTTAATCCAAGGCTAGCAAAAGCAATTTTCACAGCTTCAAAGATATCTTTAGCTTTTAGTTTCTTTCTCACAATAAAAGCCAGCCTTTCAAGCGTACCCTTCGTTGAATTTAACCTAGGTGCCATATCACTATATTTAAATCCATGCATAGCTAAAAATAAAAGTTGTGCTTGGCGCAAGGATAAGCCAAATACTCTTGACAAGGGAGAGCTAGAAGCCTTTTCAATCAAATCACATGAAACAGTAAGAGCCGAATGATTTGCAGCCATAAGCACTTTCGCTGCCAGCCTCTGATTACGAATATCTCTCCTTTGAGCACGCATTAGCTCTTTAGCTGCTTTAGCTGCCTCTTGCAACTTAATACGTTCTTCACCCTTCAACCTTCTTGCAGTCTCAGCTTCCACACGCAATTGAGCACGCCTTAGCTCTTTAGCTGCCTCTTGCAACTTAATACGTTCTTCACGCTTTAACCTTCTTGCAGTCTCAGCTTCCACACGCAATTGAGCACGCTTTAACTTTTTATGAGCTTTCGCTTCATCGCTTTTACTATGACGAACAGCGGCCTTCAATCTACTACTAACAGGCTTTGCGTGTACAGCAACTAGATGCTCGCAATCAGTTTGGTCAGCAGGCTTTGCAGGCTGAGAATGATTTAGAAATCTCCTTACAGTATCAGAGCTAACACGAAGTGCAAGAATATGGGCTGGTAGAATGGGTTTTGACACTTACTTATCCAATAAGCCAATTCTATCAAGATAACCAAATATTTGGTTTATCTAGAAAAACTATGTAGAATGAAGACCTAATGCTTAAACTCGGCATCCTAGGTCACCCCCTCTCTCATAGCCGCTCGCCGGAGATGCAGGCAGCTGGACTGCGCCATCTAGGCATAGAGGGCAGCTACGAGAAATTCGAAGTCGCGCAGGAGGATTTCACTGACACCCTGCCTGAGATATTCTCTAAGGTCTACGGACTTAACGTCACTATCCCTTATAAGGAAAAAATCCTCAACTACCTCAATATGCGCGACAAACTAGTCGATCGCATCGGTGCTGCTAACACCCTGCTGATAACTGAAGGCATGATCAAGGGTTACAACAGTGATTACTATGGTTTTATTGATTCACTAAGTGATTATAATTTTAAGAACAAAAAAATCGCCGTACTCGGCGCTGGCGGCGCGGCGCGCGCAGTGATGATAGCGCTAGAGGATATGGAACCCGAGCATATAGATGTCTATGTGCGCAATTTCCAGAAATACGATGGTAATTTGCCTACCGTGACTAAAACTAATATCTCTCTGCATCTTTATGATGACAGTAGCTCTCTTGCCGAAGCTGATCTCATTATCAACTGCACGCCCATGGGTCAAGGCAGGCTCACTGATGAGATGCCACTAAGCTCTATGCAAATCGCAGCGCTCAAAGACTCAGCGCTAGTCTATGATCTAATCTACTCAGAGACCCGCCTACTCAAAACCGCTAAGGCACGAGGTCTCAAGACTCTAGATGGCTCGCGCATGCTCATCATGCAAGGCGTGCACTCACTTAAGATCTGGACCGGCAAGCCTATCACCGAGGGGCTAGTAGAGGCGATGTCATCTGCGTTCTATGCAGCTACTACATAGTCCACAGCAATATCATGTTCTTCTTTCGGTAAAACTTCTAAAACAAGCTCAGCCAGACAAACCCCCACGGTCTTAGCACGCATATCAGATAGCAGTCTATCATAATAACCACCACCACGACCCAGTCGCTGTCCGCGTTTGTCGAACATCAACCCCGGCACTATCACTAAATCTATCTCAGACTTATGCACCAGATGATTAGTAGCAGGCGGCACCATAATGCCATACTTCCCTTCAACCAGTTCATCAAAACTCTTAAACTCAAACAAAAGCATAATGCCATCACCAATCGCACGCGGCATAACCCAACGTTTAGTTTTATCAAGTTCAACTAAAGCACCAAGATCTACTTCGTCCTGCATCGCACTATAAACCAAAACAGTCTCAGCGCATGAGTAAACATCAAGAGCTTGAATTTGCTCTATAGCGCTTTTGGATTTCTCATATATGTTTTCTTGGCAGCTGAGTAGCATCGTGGCCGTCTCGCGAGCAAGCGAACGCAGCTCAGACTTCTCAGACGTTGAGGCTGGCATATAATATATATTATACACAATTTCTTAATTATTACACCTAAGATAATACAGTATAATAAGTTTTATGAAGACCAGGTTAAACGCACTAAGAAACTTATTACCAATCGCAGCAGCGACCCTTGGTCTAGCTTGTTCTGAGCGAACTGCGCCACCAGTGAATATAGCAAGCAACCCTCAACCTGACTCATCAAATGAGACTGTCGTAAGAGCTATCTCCAAGCCATTAATACCAAAGACTTTGACTACCACTTTTGAAAAAAATAAAGACACTCGCATGACACAAATTGCAACTAGAAATCAAAATGGAGAAGCGCAATCTATAGTAGGAGGCTCCCCATTTAGAATAGGTGGACCACAACGTCTGGTAGAAGCAGCTCTCATTAGATATAAATATGCTGACATGATAGTTTATCACGAACTTCAAAGCATTCTCCTCGCCAATATTCTTGCCGATAGTCAGGAGCGAGCTACCATCACTGACACCACTAAAAGAGAAGAACTTAGAAAAGCTGCAAAGCTAGCCTCAGAATATCTTGGTATCACATTAGATTTTCCTGAAAGTTCAAATGCTACTGTTGAGATTACAAAGGATGGCATCGAGATGAGGAATCCAATCCTTCTTACTCGTAATCCCATAGAGTATGTAAATATGGCTATTGCAGAACATAGAACCTCTGATCAAATTGCTATAAAGAAATTAGAACAGATCATCAATCTTAGAAATAATGTAACTAATCCAAAGGAGTTTCCCGAAGCCTCCGAAGAGCTTAACAATGCTGCTCATGAAGCTCGAGCAGGAATAGAACAGATTAAAAGAAGTAAACAAAAGTAGAAACAGCTTTTAATCTAGCGAAGACCCTCTCCGCCCCCAGCACATAAAACACCAGCCCTAGATCCGGTCCATGAGTCCTAGCACTAACTGCTATACGTATAGGCCAGAACAATTTTTTACCTTTGAGTCCTAGCGACTCACCGATCTCATTAATGCGGTTTTTGATTTGCTCGGGTGAGTTGAAATCGAAGCTAGAGAACTCGGCTAAGAGTTTCTCTAGTAAGGCTTTACCTTCAACTAGACTTGATTTAAGATCATCAGGCAGCACCACATCATCGAAGAAATAATCCACTTCTCTATTAATATCAGAATATTTATATATGTTATTGCGCACGGAATCTATCAGCAGCTCAGATTTAGCGGCGCCTAGGCTACTAAGATCATAAGAGAGATAGGGCTTAATGCCGGCGAGGAACTCAGCATAGCTAAGCTTCTTCATGTACTCGCGGTTAAACCAATTAAGCTTCGCTAAATCATAAATAGCTGGACTTTTACTCACGCCCGACATCTCGAAGTTCACCGAGATCTCAGCCATAGTAAACAAACCATCACAATTAAGGTCATGCTCTGGGCGCGGAGAATAACTAGTAGAGAGAAGATAGTTAGCGAGCGCTTCTGGCAGATAGCCTTCGCTGCGATACTTAGCAACACCAGCTATATCACCGTGTTTGCGTTTAGAGAGTTTTTGTTTGTCGGCTGTAAATATCAGCGGCAAATGCCCGAACTCAGGCACCGCAGCACCGAGAGCCTGATAAATAGCAATTTGCTTAGCGGTGTTAGTCAGGTGATCTTCGCCGCGCAGCACATGAGTTAC
>Ga0172372_10005712_pt1 | contig 17228 bp, 11 predicted proteins | sample LakKiv5m_2_FD_114544 | JGI IMG/M metagenome (GOLD analysis project Ga0172372, IMG submission 114544) | Freshwater microbial communities from Kabuno Bay, South-Kivu, Congo - kab_092012_9.5m | ecosystem: Environmental > Aquatic > Freshwater > Lake | place: Democratic Republic of the Congo...
CGCGGGTGACCGGTAGCTGCCTATACCAAGGTTTCTGGACAAATAGCAACGACGCATCATCGCATCACCCCACCATCGCACAATTTTGCATATCTTCAAATCTCTTTACATACAGCCTCTCAATGACAGAGCAAGAACTGTACGAAGCAACTCGCGGGAATTGGGCGATAAGCATGGATAAAGCACAAGTTGCCAAGTATGCTTATGCTTTAAGCCGAGGAGTGGTGATTGAGATATACAACATTGAGTGCTGGTCTGAAACAGAAGAGATTTTTGGCCGTGGAACTCCGCGACTTCGATTTACAGGTACGATTGCATTAGACCGACAGCAACATATAGGCCGCAGCCTTGCCCATTATTTCAAAAGAGGTGAGGCTTCTCCCACAAAGTTTCTAAACTGCGATGATAGTCGCCATCAACCCTATAGCGTGAATAAGCAAAATATAACTCCTGACAACAAACAGGAAAACCTGTTAAGTGAAGTGCATGAGCCTTCGGAGAGAGCGTTAGACAGGAAATTGAGCATGTATCTTGGTGGCTATATATCCAACGCCGAGCAGGGTGACGCTGCCCTTCGCAATCGTCCGATGACGCCACAACATCGCGCTCGCTCTCGGCGGGAAGATTCAGGCGAGGATCTGCCGCCTGGGCCAGGCGCCAACAGAGGCCAGGTGCCAGAGGATGAACGCGAGGATGAAATTATTGGCTTGAAACGGAAAAGCGAGGCCCTGATCAAAGAGCTGGATTTGATCAGGCCTGAGTCCGGCGTCAACCAGGTTGTGATTGGCAGCGATCTGCCCCTGGAAAAAACTGGGCCAAAGCAGAACCCTTCCATTGCCGAGCCCGTTGCCTGGCGTCTGGTGGAGTCACCTAAATCCTCCAGCAGCCGCAAGGGCGGTCAGCGATTGCCGCAGCCAGGATCCAACGGCTCCCTGGCCAACAATCAAACTCAGAACAATGGCTGTACTGCTTTATTGCTGATCTTGTCCTTCTTGATCGCCTGCGGTTTTCCGCCGTTCTGGCTGGTCTTTGTTCTGCTCCTGGTCGTTGTGCTGGCCTCTTCAAGAGGGTGACCTGTTTCGATCAGGCTCCTTGCGCTGCGCTCGGGGGCGGCGGCATTGGATCGTGCGCATATCCCTGCGCAACAGAAAAGCCCATGGCGGCGGCCATGGGCTTGTGGATCCTGAGCTGTTGCCGGGCTGAGCCCGGGGCTGAAGCAGCCGGCCGGGCTTCGGTCGCTGGGCGTCTCCTCGAAGCGCTGCGGCGACCGATGCCGGGCCGGGAGCAGGCCCGGATTCTCCTCAGGCACTGGCGCCGGCCAGTTCCGGCAGGGGTGGCAACATGCTCTGCTTGCGGATCACCACCTGTTTGTCGTCGTTGACATCGACGAGGGCCGCATCGCCTTCGCCGATACGACCGGAGAGGAACTCCTCCGCCAGCGAATCTTCCAGCAACCGCATCACGGCACGGCGCAGGGGCCGAGCCCCGTAGCTGGGGTTGTAGCCCTCCTCCACGAGACGCTCCTTGAAGGCCTCAGTGACCGAGAGGCGGATGCCCTTCTCCTGCATGCGTCCGAAGATCTCGCGCAGCATGATATCAGCAATCAGCTTGACCTCGTCGCGGCTGAGCTGACGGAACACGATGATCTCGTCGAGGCGATTCAGGAACTCAGGCCGGAAGTACTGCTTGAGCTCCTCGTTGACCAGCGAACGGATGCGGTTGTACTGGGTTTCCTCCACATCTCCACCGCTGAACTCGAAGCCGAGGCCGCCACCACCCTTCTCGATCACCTTCGAACCGATATTCGAGGTCATGATGATCAGGGTGTTCTTGAAGTCGACGGTGCGACCCTTGGAGTCGGTGAGCCGCCCATCCTCAAGCAGCTGCAGCAGCAGGTTGAACACATCCGGATGGGCCTTCTCGATCTCGTCGAACAGCACCACGGTGTAAGGCCGGCGGCGCACGGCCTCGGTGAGCTGGCCACCCTCATTGAAGCCCACATAGCCCGGAGGGGAACCGATCAGCTTGCTGACGGTGTGGCGCTCCATGAACTCGGACATGTCGAGGCGGATCATCGCCTCCTCGCTGCCGAAGAAATAGGTGGCCAGCGCCTTGGTGAGCTCGGTTTTGCCCACACCGGTGGGGCCGGAGAAGATGAAGCTGGCGATCGGTCGGTTGGGGTTCTTGAGACCGACTCGGGCGCGGCGGATCGCCCGCGATACCGCCTTCACGGCCTCATCCTGGCCGATCAGGCGCTGATGCAGGGTGTCCTCCATGTTGAGCAGCTTCACCGATTCGCTCTCGGTGAGCTTCTGCACCGGCACGCCGGTCCAGGAGGCCACGATCTGGGCGATGTCCTCCTCGGTGACCAGCGGCCCGGTGCCGCCCTCCAGGGCCGGTTCGCGCAGGCCGGTGGCCAGCGCTGTGGCCGCATCCGCCTCGCCCTCGGCCGCCGGTTCATCGCGGCGCGTCTGCAGGATGGTGCGAATCTGCTCGCGCAGCTCCACCTCCTTGTCGCGCAGGGTGCCCGCCTTGCTGAAGTCCTGATCGCGGACGGCATCCTCCTTTTCTTTCTGCACCGCCCGCAGTTGCTTGTCGATCTCCTTGGCCGCCGGCGGCAGCTTCGAATTGAGCAGGCGCACGCGGCTGCCGGCCTCATCGATCAGATCGATCGCCTTATCGGGCAGGAAGCGGTCGGAGATGTAGCGATCGCCCAGGGTGGCGGCAGCGACCAGGGCTTCATCGGCGATCTTGAGCCGGTGGTGCTGCTCATAGCGCTCCCGCAGCCCCCGCAGGATCTCGATCGTGTCGGCCACGGAGGGTTCTCCCACCATCACCGGCTGGAAGCGGCGTTCCAGGGCCGCATCGCGCTCGATGTGCTTGCGGTATTCATCGAGGGTGGTGGCGCCGATGCATTGCAACTCGCCGCGGGCCAGGGCCGGTTTGAGGATGTTGGCGGCATCGATCGCCCCTTCCGCAGCGCCGGCGCCAATCAAAGTGTGCACCTCATCGATGACCAGAATCACGTTCCCGGCAGAACGGATCTCCTCCATGATCTTCTTGAGCCGTTCCTCGAATTCACCGCGGTACTTGGTGCCGGCCACCAACAGACCGATGTCGAGGGTGAGCACCCGTTTGTCCTCGAGGATGTCGGGCACATCACCGGTGGTGATGCGCTGAGCCAGCCCCTCGGCGATGGCGGTCTTGCCGACGCCGGGTTCGCCGATCAGCACCGGATTGTTCTTGGTGCGGCGGCCGAGGATCTGAATCACCCGATCGATCTCATTCTGGCGGCCGACCACCGGGTCGAGCTTCGATTCCGCCGCCAGCTGGGTGAGGTTGCTGCCGAACTCATCGAGGGTGGGGGTCTTGGTGGAGCCCTTGCTGCCGCCGCCGGCGGCCACCTCGGCTGTCTCGCCGAGCATGCGGATCACCTGGGTGCGCACCTTGGCCAGGTCGACGCCGAGATTCTCCAGCACCCGGGCGGCCACACCCTCGCCTTCACGGATCAGGCCCAGCAGCAGGTGCTCGGTGCCGATGTAGTTGTGCCCCAGCTGGCGGGCCTCCTCCAGCGACAGTTCCAGCACCCGCTTGGCCCGCGGCGTGAACGGGATCTCAACGGCGACGAAGCCGGACCCGCGGCCGGTGATCTTCTCCACCTCGACGCGGGCATCCTTGAGGTTGACCCCCATCGACTTGAGCACCTTGGCGGCGACGCCGGTGCCTTCACCGATCAGCCCCAGCAGGATCTGCTCGGTGCCCACGAAGTTGTGACCGAGGCGGCGGGCCTCCTCCTGGGCCAGCATGATCACCTTGATGGCCTTCTCGGTGAATCTCTCAAACATGGCCGGAGCGCCGGGGCAAGTCACCCCAACCTATCAGGGTTGAAGCGAGCCTGCGCAGAGCGGCGCAGAACTGCTCTGGCAAAGGCCCGCAGCCCCTGCGGCAGCTGGATTCTGGTCTGATGCAGACCACTGAAATCCGCTGCTGATTCGACCATTCTGGTTGTATTCAACTTCGGTTATCCGCCCGCCGCTGACGGATCGCCCGCCGTTGCCTCTGCCCTCTTCCCGCCGTCCTGCAGCCGCCCCCTGGGGCTGTCGGCCGCAGGGCGGCGCCGGAGGGGGATCGCCGCCTGCGTGCCGGCTGCGGGCGGTGTGCTGGCATCGGACAGTGTGCCGACTGCGGGCGGTGTGCTGGCTGCGGCTGGTTCTGCCCGCTGTTCGGCTGCAGCCGGGCGGCGGACTCTCAGGCCGGCGGCGATGGGGTGATGGTGATCGAGGACAGCTTCAGCCATTGGATCAGGGCATCGTCGCCGTCGCGGTAGTAACGACGACGGACCCCGGCGGTGCGGAAGCCGCAGCGGCTGTAGAGGGCCTGGGCCGCCGCATTGGCGGCGGCCACCTCGAGCGTGGCGTGGCGGGCGCCCTCGCCATCGGCTCGCTGCAGCAGATCGCTGAGCACCAGCCGGCCCAGACCACGGCGGCGCAGATCGGGATGCACCGCCACCAGGGTGATGTGCAGCTCATCGACCACCAGCCAGCCGCAGGCCAGGGCCACCAGCTCGCCCTGCCGGCGCAGGCCGCAGCAGGGCCGCCGCGGTTGGGTCAGTTCCGTCTCCCACTGATGCGCCGTCCAGAAGCCGCCCAGGGCCAGCCCGTCCAGGCGCACACAGGCCTCGAGATCGGCGCGCTGCAGCGCCACCGCCTCCAGAGCGCCCGCCTCCAGACCGCCCGGCGCCGGCGAAACGGCGGTGGCTGGATCCGGCGGGCGCCGATCGGCGGCGGAACCGTCCGCGGCTGCGGCATGGGTGCCCTCAGCGCCCGGCCGCGCGCCGGCCGCGGCCGGCGGCTCGGGCGGGATCTCGCGCCCGCTGGCTGGAACCTCCAGGGCCAAACCCCTCCGCCTGCTGATGCTGCTGATCGCCGGCAAGCTATCGCCCCGGCGGTGCCACCGGCTCCGGGGGCGCGCAGCAGGCGGTGGCCGCCCCTGCCGGCCCCGCCGCTGTCCGCCGCCCGCCCCTGCCCGATCCTGAGCGATCCTGGCTGGGCCGCCCGCGACGGCGGGCCGGCAGGGGCGGGCCGGCTGCCTACGATCGCCGATGCCGACCGTTCCGCACCAGCTCCACGCCATGGTTCTCCCCCCTGTCGAGGCCACGCCAGCGGCGGTCGATCGGCCCCTGGAGCCGGATTGCGATCCGCTCAGTCCCAACCGCAATCTCGCCCCGATCACCAGCCGCATCGATGGCCTCGGCCGGCTGGAGGTGGGGGGCTGTGCCCTCAGCGACCTGGCCCAGCGCTACGACACACCTTTGTATGTGCTCGATGAGGCCAGCCTGCGGGCCGCCTGCCGCGCCTACCGCGAGGCGCTCGAGCGCTTCTATCCCGGTCCGGCGCTCGCCCTCTACGCCTCCAAGGCCAACAGTTCCCTGCTGCTCTCGGCCCTGGTCGCCTCCGAGGGCCTCGGCCTCGATGCCGTATCGGCCGGGGAGCTGCTCACCGCCCTGCGCGGCGGCATGCCGCCGGAGCGGATCGTGCTGCATGGCAACAACAAGTCGCGCCAGGAACTGCAGCTGGCGGTGGAGAGCGGCGTCACCGTTGTGGTCGACAACCAGCATGACCTGGAGCTGCTCGCCAGCCTCGCCGCCGGTCGATCGCAGCCGGTGCGCCTGCTGCTGCGCTTCACCCCCGGCATCGAATGCCATACCCATGAGTACATCCGCACCGGTCATCTCGACAGCAAGTTCGGCTTTGATCCGGATCAGCTCGAACCGGTGCTGCGCCAGCTGGCCGCCTGCCCCTGGGCGCGGCTCGATGGCCTGCATGCCCACATCGGCTCCCAGATCTTCGAGCTGGAACCGCATCGCGATCTGGCCGCGGTGATGGCCGATGCCATGGCCCTGGCCCGCTCCCTGGGTCACCCCTGCCGGGATCTCAATGTCGGTGGTGGCCTCGGCATCCGCTATGTGGCCGGCGACGACCCACCGACGATCCAGGAGTGGGTGCGGGTGGTGGCCGAGGCGGTGGCGACGGCCTGCCGCCAGCGGGGTCTGGAGCTGCCGCGCCTGCTGTGCGAACCCGGCCGTTCGCTGGTGGCCAGTGCCGGTGTCACCCTGTACACAATCGGCAGTCGCAAGCACATCCCCGGCCTGCGCACCTATCTGGCGGTGGATGGCGGCATGAGCGACAACCCGCGTCCGATCACCTATCAGTCGCGCTACACGGCTCTGCTGGCCGAACGCCCCCTGGAAGCGGCGAGCGAGACGGTGACCGTGGCCGGCAAGCACTGCGAATCGGGCGATGTGCTGCTGCATGATCTGCCGCTGCCGCCGGCGCGCAGCGGTGAGGTGCTGGCGGTGCTGGCCACCGGGGCCTACAACAACGCCATGGCCTCGAACTACAACCGCATCCCCCGCCCCGCGGCGGTGCTGGTGCAGGGCGGCAATGCCGAACTGGTCCAACGCCGCGAGCAGCCGGACGACCTACTGCGCCACGACCTGCTGCCGCTGCGGTTCAGCTCGGTACGTTGACCGCGTCCGCCCCGTCCGCCCCGTCCCGCCCGGTTCCCGCTGGCTCAGGCGGGGCGCCCTGATCGCATCGCCATCCCCCCTGCTGTGACCTGGCTGCAGACCATCGACCTGCGCCTTCTGCTCGATCTTCTCTGCGCCATCGGTCTCGGGGTGCTGCTGCTGGGGCGCATCACCGATCGCCGCACCCTGTGGCTGCTGCGCGGGTATCTGTGCCTGGTGGCGATCGCCTGGGTGGTGCAGCGCTACGCCGACCTGCCGCTGACCAGCAAGCTGGTGGAGGCCCTGGTGCTGGCCTGCAGCCTGGCCCTGGCGATCCTCTGGCAGGGAGAGCTGCGGCGCCTGATGGAACTGCTGGGCACCGGGCGCTTCACCGTGCTGTTCGCCGATCGGCGCCGGGATCCGCTGGCCTCCGGATCGGTGAGCGTGCTCACCGGAGCGGCCGGACGGCTGTCGCAGGCCCGCTGCGGCGGCCTGATCGTGCTGGATGTGGACAGTGATCTGCGGCCGGAGGACTTTCTCAATTCCGGCATTCGCATCGATGCCCAGCTGTCGGTGGAGCTGCTGCTCAACCTGTTCGCCTCCGACACCCCCCTCCATGACGGTGCCGTGCTGGTGCAGGACAACCGCATCGCCGCGGCCGGTGTGATCCTGCCTCTGTCGCGCCAGGGCCTCAACCGCTACGGCACGCGCCATCTGGCGGCCCTGGGCCTCACCGAACGCCATGCCCGCTGCCTCTGCATCGTCGTCTCGGAGGAGACCGGCACGATCTCGCTGGCGCGGCAGGGGCGGCTGGAGCGGCCGATCACCAGCAGTCGTCTGCATGATCTCCTCACCGCCAGCCTGGCGCCCGCGCCGGCTGGGCGTAGCCTGAATCCGGACACGCCGGATTCCCGCGGATGAGTCGCGCCCTGGCGACCACCCCTCTTCATGCCCGTCTGCCGCTGCCGCCCCAGCTGGATGCGCAGAGGTTACCGGCCCATGTGGCCCTGATCATGGATGGCAACGGCCGCTGGGCGCGGCAGCGGGGCCTGCCGCGCGTGATGGGCCATCGAGCCGGTGTGGAGGCGTTGAAGCGCACCCTGCGGCTCTGCAGCGACTGGGGCATTGCCGCCCTCACCTGCTATGCCTTCTCCACCGAGAACTGGAACCGTCCCGGTGAGGAGGTGACGTTTCTGATGGCCCTGTTCGAGCGGGTGCTGGCCCGGGAGCTGGAGGCGCTCATGCAGGAGCAGGTGCGCATCCGCTTCCTCGGTGAGCTCGAACAGCTGCCCGCGGGGCTGCAGACCCTGATCGCCGCCGCCACGGAGCGCACCGCCGCCAATGCAGGCATCCATTTCAATGTCTGCACCAACTACGGCGGGCGTCGTGAGCTGGTGCGCGCCGCCCGCCAGCTGGCCGAGCGGGCCGCCGCCGGTGCGCTCGATCCGGCCAGCCTCGATGAACAGCAGTTCGCCGCCGAGTTGTTCACGGCCGGCGAAGCCGATCCCGATCTGCTGATCCGCACCAGTGGCGAACGGCGTCTGAGCAACTTCCTGCTCTGGCAGCTGGCCTATTCCGAGCTGCACATCACCGATGTGCTCTGGCCCGATTTCGACCAGGCCGCCCTGCTCAGCGCCCTGCTCGACTACCAGGGTCGCCAGCGCCGCTTCGGCGGGCTCACCCCTGCCCACCCCTGAATCCACCCCCTGCCGTGACCAGTTCTGTCTCGCCGCGCTCCACCGCCATCCCTGCAGCCGCGGTCGCTGCCGGCGACGGATTGGAGCTTCGCCACGACTGGACTGTGGCCGAAATCCGCGCCTTGCTGGAGCTGCCGCTGGTGGAGCTGCTCTGGCGCGCCCAGCAGTTGCATCGCCAGGCCAATCCCGGCTATCGCGTCCAGCTCGCCTCGCTGCTCAGCGTGCGCACCGGTGGCTGTGAGGAGGATTGTGCCTACTGCCCCCAGTCGCTGCATCACAGCAGTGATGTGAGCGGTCGGCCGGAGCTGGAGGTGGAGGCGGTGCTGGAGCGGGCCCGGGCGGCGCAGCGGGCCGGTGCCGATCGCTTCTGCATGGGCTGGGCCTGGCGCCACATCCGCGATGGTGCCCCGTTCGAGGCGATGCTGGCGATGGTTCGTGGGGTGCGGGAGCTGGGCCTGGAGGCCTGTGTCACCGCCGGCATGCTCACCGACAGCCAGGCGGAACGGCTGGCCGAGGCGGGGCTCACCGCGTACAACCACAACCTCGACACCAGCCCGGAGCATTACGCCCGGATCATCAGCACCCGCACGTACCAGGATCGTCTCGACACCCTGCAACGGGTGCGACGGGCCGGGATCACGATGTGCTGTGGCGGCATCATCGGCATGGGCGAGAGCCTCAGCGACCGGGCCTCGCTGCTGCAGGTGCTCGCCTGCCTGGATCCCCATCCCGAGAGCGTGCCGATCAATGGCCTGGTGGCGGTGGAGGGCACGCCGCTGGCGGACAGGCCGGCGCTCGATCCCCTGGAGCTGGTGCGGATGGTGGCCGCGGCCCGCATCCTGATGCCTCGCAGCCGGGTGCGCCTCAGCGCCGGCCGCGAAGGCCTGGGCCGTGAGGCGCAGATCCTCTGCCTGCTGGCCGGGGCCGATTCGATCTTCTACGGCGACACCCTGCTCACCACCGCCAACCCGGCCATGCAGGCCGATCGCGAGCTGCTGGCCGCCGCCGGCGTCAACCCCTGGCAGGAGGGTGAGGGCGGATTGTGAGCGAGATGCTCGAACCCGATCCGATCGGCCTGGTGGCCAGCGGCGGCGCGGTGGGCGGCGCTCGGCCCGCCAGCGGCGCCAGCAGCCGTCAGGCCAGCGCTGAGCTCAGCGGTGAGACCCATGGCGACAGCAGCCGCGACAGCAGCCGGGAGATCCCTGGCGAGATCGGCCACCAGATCAGCCGCGAGCCCTTGTGCCGTCCTGCAACTACGCAGTGGAACGGAGGGATCGTGCCGGCCCCTGGGCATCGAGCAGGGCAAGGCTTCTCATCCCCATCAGCAGATCCTGAATCAGGCCCCAACCTGCGGGACAGCGCACTCTGTGGCGACAGCAGTGGCGACAGCAGCCGCGAGGATGGTGGCGAGGGCAGCCGCGAGCTCAGTGGCGGCAGTTCCCCACCCGTGCGGATCGCCGCTTTCTATCGGTTCACGGCGATGGCCGATCTGCCGGCGTTGCGGCGGGCGCTGCTGGGCCTGGCCGAGGCGGCTGGGGTGCGCGGCACGATCCTGCTGGCCGAGGAGGGCGTCAACGGCACGATCAGTGGCCCGGAGGCCGGGGTGCAGCAGCTGCTGGCGCGGCTGCGGCAATGCCCCGGCCTGGAGGGGCTCGAGGCTCGCTTCAGTGCCGCGGCCAGCCCGTCTTTCCACCGGCTGAAGGTGCGGATCCGGCCTGAGATCGTCACCCTGGGCTGCCCTGAGGTGCAGCCCGCCCGGCAGGTGGGCACCTATGTGCCCCCCCAGCAGTGGGATGCCCTGATCCGTGATCCCGACACCCTGGTGCTCGACACCCGCAATGCCTACGAGGTGGCGATCGGCAGCTTCGCGGCGGCCGTGGATCCCGGCACCGCCAGCTTTCGGGAGTTCCCCGCCTGGGTGGAGCGGCAGCTGCGACCGCTGGTGGCCGCGCGACGGCCGCGGGCGATCGCCATGTTCTGCACCGGCGGCATCCGCTGCGAGAAGGGCAGCGCCTATCTGCTGCAGCAGGGCTTCACCGCTGTGCATCACCTGCAGGGCGGCATCCTGCGTTACCTGGAGGAGATGCCGGAGTCCGGCAGCAGCTGGCGCGGCGAGTGCTATGTGTTCGATCAGCGGGTGAGTGTCACCCACCGGCTGCAACCCGGCAGCCACAGCCTCTGCCATGCCTGCGGGCTGCCGTTATCGGCGGCGGATCGCCAGCATGCCGCCTACCAGGAGGGCGTCAGCTGCCATCACTGCCTCGATCGCTTCAGCGATGCCGACCGTCAACGGTTCCGTGAGCGGCAGCGGCAGATGCAGCGGGCCGCCCGGCGCGGCGAACAGCACATCGGCGCCACCATGCCGGCAGATTGAGCCGCACGGACGTGGATGCGATCCCGATTCTGTACAGCTTCCGCCGTTGCCCCTATGCGATCCGGGCTCGGTTGGCCCTGGCGGTGGCGGGTCTGCGGCCGGGGATCGATCTGGAGCTGCGTGAGGTGAATCTGCGCGCCCGGCCGCCGGAGCTGCGCCAGGTCTGCCCCAGGGCCACGGTGCCGGTGCTGGTGCTGCCGGCGCCGCCGGCTGATCCAGGCCCGCCGCAGGCTCCGGAGCGCTGCAGCGCTGCCCCGGCGTCAGCGGATCACCCTGTTGCCGACCGCGGCCACGGTCTGGGCCAGCCCGCTGATGCCGATCTCAGCCCCGACCTTGTGCTGTTGCTGGCGCAGCAGGCGGGTGGCTGGCGGGGGCCTGCTGCGCAGCCGGCGGGGAATGATGCCCCGGCGGCGCCGGGTTCTGCCGGTGCCGCTGAGGTTCAGGCCTGGCCGGCAGGCGGCCCCGAGGCCAGCCAGCCGATCGTTGCTGCCCCGCGGGTGATTGATCAGAGCCTGGCGATCATGCTCTGGGCCCTGAGCCGCCGCGATCCCCAGGGCTGGTTGCCGCCCTTGCGGCGGCTGGCGCCAGCTGCTGCAGCGGATGAATGGGCGTTGATCCAGCAGTTGATCGCCCAGAACGACGGACCGTTCAAGCATCATCTCGACCGCTTTCGCTACCCCGAACGGTTTCTCTCGGCAGCGGGCAGTGCCGAACCCCCGCAGCCGCAGGCAGGCACTCCCCAGCCTTTCGGCCACAACGCCATCGGCTTCGCTGCAGCCCCGCCGCCACTCTCCGCGCTGAATCCGGCCCCACCGCATCCGGCCCCACCGGATTCGTTCCCACCGCATCCGGGCCGCCTCGATCCGGCCGCCACCGCCCCATTCCCGGGCCATGCCTCCCGCAGCCGGCCCGCCGCCGCTGATCGGCCGGCAGCCGCTGCGGAGGCTGCCACGATTTCCGCGAGCCAGCCCCGAACGGCGCCTCCCCAGACCGGGGAAACAGGCGGCGGCGGCGGCGCCCCTGCCGCAGGCCCTGACGCCGCGGCGGCCCGGATCGCCGCCTGGCGCCGGGAGCATCGCCGGGCGGCGCTGGCGATCCTGCACGACTGGAATGCGCGCCTGCGCAGCAGCCCCTGGCTGCTGGGGCCGCAACCCTCCCTGGCCGATATCGCCCTGCTGCCGTTCGTGCGTCAGTTCCAGCTGGCCGATCCGCCTGGATTCGCCGCCGAGCCGGAGCTGCAGCCGTTGCGCCATTGGCTGGCGCGCCTGCTGGCCTGGCCGCTGCTGGCCGAGGTGATGGAGGCGCCCTGGGGCCCGCGCAGCAGCTGGCATTCGCCCCGCTGGCTGTACCACCTGGCCCTGGTCGAGGATTGGCGGGCGGCGCAGGCCACCGGGGTCTACCGGCGCTCCAGTCGTGGTCTGGCCCTTGAACAGGTGGGTTTCGTGCATGCCTGTCAGGCGCACCAGCTGGCGGCCACCCATCAACGGTTCTATGCCGATCTACCGGCGACATCCGTGCGTCTGCTCAGCATCGATCCCGACCGGCTGGCGCAGCATGGGGTGCCGGTCCGCTTTGAGCCAGCGCCGGATACGGGCGAGCTGTTCCCCCATCTCTACGCAGCCCTGCCCGTGCAGGCGGTGCTGCTGGCGGAGCCCTACCGCCCCGCGGCGGCCCCCTGCGGCCCCTGCGATCCGGCCGGGCCGATCGGCCTGATCGGCGGCGCTGCCCCGGCCAGATCGCCCCTGTCGAGCCGCGGCCCGAGCGAGGCGAGGCGGTGGCAGCCGCAGGAGCGGCCATGAGCGCAAGACGGCCCGTCGAGCCCGGCCTGCCGGATCTGCAGGCCCTGGCCCTGGCGGCGGAGCAGCGCGGGCTGCTGCTGCGCCTGCGGGTGCAGCGACCTGCGGGCCTGATCTGGACCCTGAGGGTGGGGGTGGCGCGCCCCCTGCCCCGAGGCCTGATCCTGCTGGGGGAACTGCGCGGCTGGGCGCTGCCGCATCCGCAGGGGCTGCGGCTCGACACGATGCGGGTGCAGGCGGTCGCGCTGAGCGCTGCCGATCGGGCCGGGATCGAGGCGGTGGGTCCGCTGATCTGGGCGGCCAGCTTCGCCTGGGCGCTGGAGGCGACACCCTGCCGTCAGGCGCGGCTGCTGGCGATCGACGATGGGGAGCGGCAGCATCGCCGCCTGGTGCGCTATTTCCGCAGGCTCGGCTTCGAGCCCTGGCGACAGCTCGGGGGTGCCGCTGCCGATCTGGCGCCGCGGCTGCTGTGGGGTGGAGCGGGTCTGCTGATGCGGGGCGATTGCCGCGAAGGCCTGCGGCGCAGTGCCCGGCGCCTGGGTCTGTGATCGGTTGCGGCTCGCTGCCAGCCGTGGCCGGCGAGGCTGTGTCCGGATCGCCCGGGCCGAACGGCTGATCGCGCCCGGGGGCCAGGCCAGCCAGGCCAGCCAGGCCGGTCGGTCACAATGGCAGCCTCAGCCGCCGGACCGGCCGCGATGGGCTTTGATCCACGCCGCTGGCGGCCCTCCAGCACTGCTCGACCGATCACCGGCGCCCTCGAGGCGCTGCAGGCCGAGAACGATGCCCTGCGGCGTGAGCTGCGCGCGCTGCGGCTGCAGTTGGAGCTGTTGCTGGCGGGCCGTGATCGAGCCGCCGCTCCCGGGGCGGCGGCAGGGCGCCGCCAGGCCTCGAACGGCCGGCCGGCCAGCGCTGATCCACCGCCAGCTGGCGGTTCCCATGGGCTCAGCCCCGCCCTGGTGGAGCACTGGGCGGCGGCGATGGGCCGCCATCCCCGCTGGCATAGCCTGCGCCTCGGCCCTCCCGGCGGTCTGCGCGGCCTGCTGGAGCAGTTGCGCAGTCGCTCCTGGCCCCCCGATCTCAGTCTTGAGCAGCAACTGGATCGGCGCGCAGCGGGACTGGGGACGGAACTGGCCGCGGCCTTGCGGGGTCCCCACAGCCGCGGCCGGCTGGCGGTGCGGGCGGCCTTTGCCTTCTATGGACCGCGGGCGATCGAGTGGCTGAGCGAGGAGCCGCTGCGGGTGGTGGAGGAACTGCTGCGTCAGATCGAACGGCTCGGCCCGAGCCAAGCGGGCCCGCGCCAACCGGGCCCAAGTCAGCCAGGCCCGAGTCAGCCGGGCCCGCGCCGCGGTACCCGCACCCAAAACCACAGCCAGGCGGCGACGGATCCGGGTGGCCGCTCACGCACCAGGCCTGAAGCCGCCGCAGAGCCCGACGGCAGCCGCGGCGCGGGGCCGGGCGCCAGCGGTGGCGGCTCGGCCGCCGCCGGAGGCTCACGCCAGGGCCGCGCTGGTTCCCACCAGGCCGGCCGCTCGGGAGCGGAGGCCGGTGGCAGCCGCCAGCAGGACCGGGCGGCGGCGCCGCCGGAGGCTCACGCCAGGGCCGCGCCGGTTCCCACCAGGCCGGCCGCTCGGGAGCGCAGGCCGGTGGCAGCCGCCAGCAGGACCCGGGCGGCGGCGGTGGCGGTGGCGGTGGCGCCGGTCCCAGCCGCCAGGCTGAGAACGTCGGGGGCGATCCCCGCCAGCAGGCCCTGGCGCTGCTGGGGCTGACGAGTGATGCCAGCCCCGAGGCGATCAAGCGGGCCTATCGGCGGCTGGCCAAGGCCCATCATCCCGATCTCGGCGGCGATGTGGAGGCGTTTCACCGGCTGGATGCGGCCTACCGGCTGCTGCTCTGATGCTCCCCGCCGCCGCTGGGCCGGGTCGGCGCGAGGGCTGCGATCCAGCCGTGGTGCGGCGCCAGCGACCCCGGAATGTCACCAACGGCCCGTGGGGCGACCGGGGCGGCGTAGGCTCCGCTCGCGCCCGTTGTATCCCGCCTCCATGGCTGCTCCCCGCCTCGATTGGATGGTTGACGACGCCCAGAGGCTGGCGGAGTGCCGACATGACCATCCCTTCGCTGTGCTCGGGCCGCAGGCGTGGGAGCAGGGCGGCTGGTTGGTGCGCGTCTGGATGCCGGAAGCGGAACGGGTCGAACTGCTGCTCGACACGGGCCTGGTGCCGCTGGAAACTCCGCACCATCCCTGGGTGTTCGAGGCGCTGCTGGCTCAGGATCCCGGCAGTCACTACCGCCTGCGGGTGCTGCGTGGCGGCATCGAACATGAGCAGCACGACCCCTGGGCCTTCCGTCAGGAATGGATGGGTGAGCTCGACCGCCATCTGTTTGCCCAGGGCAACCATCACCACATCTGGGAGCGGATGGGCGCCCATGCGATCGAGCGCGATGGCATCGCCGGTGTGCAGTTCTGCCTCTGGGCGCCCAATGCCCGCAGCGTTGCAGTGCTGGGGGATTTCAACAACTGGGATGGCCGCCATCATCCGATGCAGAGCCGGCTCGGCGGCTGTTGGGAACTGTTCATTCCAGGAATCAGGCCAGGGGATCTGTATAAATATGAGGTGCGGGCTCAGAATGGTCACTGCTATCAGAAGAGCGATCCCTACGCCTTCCAGACCGAGGTGCGCCCCAACCATGGCTCGGTGGTGGCCTCGGCGGCCGGGTTTGACTGGAGCGATGCGGCCTGGCTGCAGCAGCGGGACCAGCGCAATCCGCTCGATCAGCCGATTGCGGTCTATGAGGTGCATCTGGGTAGCTGGATGCACGCCAGCGCCGAGCAGCCCTGGATCGAGCCCGATGGCCGGCCGCGGCCGCCGGTGCCGGCGGCCGATCTCAAGCCCGGTGCCCGCCTGCTCACCTATGCCGAGCTGGCGGATCGGCTGATCCCTTATGTGAAGGCTCGCGGCTTCACCCACATCGAGATGCTGCCCATTTCGGAGCATCCCTTCGATGGATCCTGGGGGTATCAGGTCACCGGTTGGTATGCCCCCACCAGTCGCCATGGCACACCGGATGAATTCCGTGCCTTTGTGGATCGTTGCCATGCCGAAGGGATCGGTGTGATTCTCGACTGGGTGCCCGGACACTTTCCCAAGGATGCCCATGGCCTGGCCTTCTTCGATGGTGATCATCTGTATGAGCACGCCGATCCCAGGATCGGTGAGCACAAGGAGTGGGGCACACTGATCTTTAATTACAGCCGCAATGAGGTGCGCAACTTCCTCGTTGCCAATCTCGTATTCTGGTTTGAGCGCTATCACATCGATGGGATCCGTGTCGATGCGGTGGCTTCCATGCTCTACCGCGACTACCTGCGACCCGATGGAGAGTGGCTCGCCAATGAGCATGGTGGCCGCGAGAACCTCGAGGCGGTGCGCTTCCTGCAGCAGGCCAACCATGTGCTGTTCCAGCATTTCCCGGGTGCCCTGTCGATCGCTGAGGAATCCACCACCTGGCCCCTGGTGACCCAGCCTACGGATAGGGGCGGACTGGGCTTCAATCTCAAGTGGAACATGGGCTGGATGCACGACATGCTCGATTATTTCGAGCTCGACCCCTGGTTCCGCCAGTTTCACCAGAACAATGTCACCTTCTCGATCTGGTATGCATTCACTGAGAACTTCATGCTGGCCTTGAGCCACGATGAAGTTGTGCATGGCAAGAGCAATCTCCTCCACAAGATGCCAGGTGACGATTGGCAAAAGTTTGCCAATGTGCGTGCGCTATTGGCCTACATGTGGACCCATCCCGGCAAGAAGACCATCTTCATGGGCATGGAGTTCGGTCAGCGTGCCGAATGGAACGTCTGGGGTGATCTGCAATGGGATCTGCTCCAGCACGAACCGCATCAGGCGCTGCAGCGCATGGTCGATGACCTGAATGCCTTCTACAAGTCGGAAGCGGCATTGTGGGGTGATGATTTCAGCCAATATGGCTTCCAGTGGATCGATTGCAACGACAATCAGAATTCGGTGATCAGCTTCATGCGACGCGATAGCAATAGTGGTCGCTGGCTGGTGGTGGTGGCAAACTTCACGCCGCAAAGCCATTCCCACTACCGCATCGGAGTGCCGCTCGAAGGCTTCTACGAGGAGGCATTCAACACCGATAGCAGCCGTTACGGTGGCAGCAATCTGGGCAACCTCGGCGGTAAGTTCACCCAGGACTGGGGCATGCATGGCTATGAGCAGTCCCTGGAACTCTGCCTGCCGCCGCTGAGTGTGCTGGTGTTCCGGCGCGATGAGAAGCGCAGTGAGCGGCCCCGCCCGGCAGCAGCGGCTGTCGCCGCCTCATCCACGGCAGAGCCCGCCTGAAATCATCTCGGAAATCACCGCACAATCCCCGGCCGGCCCCCACCGCCGCCGCATCGGCGGTGATTCCCACGCGGCGGCACAGACGCCCAGCAACCAGGTCTGATTCAAACTCGGCGCGAGGGCTGTGGCCGCAGCTCAGGGGTCAAGCCGCTGCTGGCAGCGTCCGGGGTGCTGAGGTCCACGCATGCTGCCCGTGTCGTGCACGACTGGCGAAATCGGCACTTTGAAGCGCCCCTGGTGATCAGGGCCAGCGATCCCAGCGGAAGCAGTGCAACAGCCGGCTGTCGGCCTGGCTGAGCCCAGCGCCCATGGCTGCCGTCAACAGCTCGGCCGTGATCGCCGCCAGCAGCACCCCATTGCGGTGATGGCCGCAGGCCAGCCACAGGCCGGCGACCGGCCCCGGCCCCAGCAGCGGCCCCTGATCGGGCGTGCAGGGCCGAAACCCCCACCAGCGCTCCATCGGCGGCCAGCTGCTCGCCGCCGGCAGCA
>Ga0172372_10005713_pt1 | contig 17226 bp, 12 predicted proteins | sample LakKiv5m_2_FD_114544 | JGI IMG/M metagenome (GOLD analysis project Ga0172372, IMG submission 114544) | Freshwater microbial communities from Kabuno Bay, South-Kivu, Congo - kab_092012_9.5m | ecosystem: Environmental > Aquatic > Freshwater > Lake | place: Democratic Republic of the Congo...
ATACTACGCGGTGGTGATCCCCGAGCCATCGACCTACGCCCTGCTTGCCTTGGCCGGCTTGGGCTTGGCCGGCCATGTCGTGCGCCGCCGCCGCCGCGCCTGATCGGCGGTCGTCTTCGCTCTGCAAGAGTGATCCGGTTGACAACCGCGCGGGACTCGGGCATCTTGGCCATGTGAGCGTTCATGTTGCGCGGGCCAAGATCAGCCCTGCGGGCAAGGCCTCAGCAGACAATTCTCCCGCCATGTTCGTCCATCCCCCACTTTCCGCCCGGCGTGGTCGGGCACGACCGTGTTCAACCGTCACTTGGGCAGATCCACAGCCATCGTCCTTTGTGTCTTCATGTTGTTCTCCCTGTTCCAAAATTCGCCCCTCCGGGGCTTTTGCCGAGGGCAACACAGGCTTCACCTTGATCGAACTGCTCGTGGTCGTTGCCATCCTTGCCGTGCTGGCCGCCCTGCTCTTTCCTCTCGGTGCCTCGGCGCTCGAGGCGGGGAAGAAGGCGAAGTGTCTGGGGAACCTGCGGGCCATCGGGACGGGAACGCAGGCTTATGTCGCCGATGCGGGCGTCTGGCCCGAGCTCTACAAGTTCGAGGGATCCTTGGCCGTGCAAGACACCGTGGGGGCGTTGCTCTACAACGGCGGCTACCTCAAATCGGTCGAAGTGTGGGATTGTCCGAGCCTGAAAAACGACGACGCGGTATGGCAGGACTGGTTGCCCACCCCTCCGCCCTTCCGCAACTTCATGAGATTCGGCTACGCCTATCCCAAATACCTCTACGGGCAGCGTCCGGCCGCGGTCGCCGCCTATGTCAAACCGCAGCACGCCATGTATCTGTGCGGCGGGTTCCACCGCATCCACACCTTGTCGGCTTTCAACCCGGACGTCGGCGACGCTTGCAACCAGTGCCCGCACCGGGACTCGCTCAACATCCTCTGCATGGACGGCAGCGCCCTCAATTTTTCCCGCCGACAATGGACAACGACCAACTTTTTCAAGAACCACATTCCCGACGAGGGCGTGCCGCTCGCCGGGCAGGGCAAAGGGACCATTTGGCGGTGGTGACGCGCCGCCAAGGACCGCGCGACGATCGACCCGGGCCGTTTTCCATGACCTCAACCGCATCCAGCCTGACACAAACCGCGAGCTTCCTCGCCGCCTTGCTCGGCGCGGCCCTCCTGCCCGCCTTGGCGGCGGAAGCTCCACCGGACTATGCCACCCAGGGTTTCTTCGTTTCGCGGCCCATGGCGGTCGAAGGCGAGGGCCTTGTTTTCCGGGCGCGCGTCACCGGCGGCGGCGCGGAGCCGTCCGGCCGTCTGGTCATCAAGGATGCCGCGGGCGGCACGGTGGCGGACGAGGCGCTCGCCTTCGCGCCCGGGGACGGACGCCGGGCATTCTCATGGGAATGGAAACCGGCGCAGAACGGCCTCTACACCGCGACCGCCACGCTCGAGGGCGGGGGCTGGGTCTTCGAGAACACCGCGACCCGGCAGCTTGAACTCACCGTGCCGGTGGTGGTCAAGGACCGTCAACCGCATTTCCCGTGGTTCAACGGACGCAACCAGCTCCGTTGGATGACCGTCTCGACCTCCACCCCCCCGGAAATGGTCGCGGCCTACCGCGAGCGGGGGATCAAGGCGCTGGGCTGGACTTTCGGCGGGATGAACCTGGTCAACCAGGACTGGATGAAAAATGCGGACATGAACGAGGTTCGCCGGTGGTTTGTCGACGAATACGGGCGCAAGCTGGCCGATCCGGCCTACGACGGCATCGGGATCGACGAATTCGGCGGGTATCCGGGGACCCGCGCCGAGGAAAGCAGCCACGTCGCGCTCGGGGTGCTGCGCGAGCTGCGGGAGAAGCCGGCGGAGCGCAAGGCCTTTGTCGCGGCGTGGCAGGGCGGCATGCTGCGGCCGGACCGCGCGGAACTCTTCCGCGGCGCCTGCGATCTCCTCCTCCAGCAGACCTATCTTTTCGGCGCGATGCGCGAGTGGCTGCTCACCGAAAACATCTATGCCATGGTGGACGACAAGATCATGGCCGGGGCGCGGGGCACGGATATCCTCGTGCCGGGCTACGGGGAGGGGGGCTGCCTGACCATCCTGTGCCTCGATATCGCGGGCATACCGCCGCAAATGCACACCGGCGAAATCGAACAGGCCGTGCGCTACATGCGCCGGATCGCGCCGGAAATGCGCGGCATCGGATTCTACAACGGCGTGGATTTCCCCGAAGGCTCGACCCCGGAGATGGTGGACCGCCTCGAACGCTTCGGCGATGCGATGTGCCTCAAGTATTTCCTCAAGCCCGTGGTCACCCTCATGCCCGGCAGCCTCTGGGTCGAGCGGGACGCCGCGGGCAAGGTCCTGCTCTGCGCCGGGGTGAGCAACATCGGCGCGATGGATTCCGGGCCGGTGGATGTCGTTTTTTATGACAATGGCAAGGAGGCGGGCCGGGCCGCCGCGGAGAAGGTGCCGGCCGGCGGCAGCACCTCGGCCAACCGCGTCGTGCTCAAGACCGCGGCATCCCTCGCGCCCGGCTTCCACGCGCTCGAGGCGGTCGTCGAAAACGCCGCCGGCTCGACCGTGCTCGACGGACGCGCCGCCACCGAATGGTTCGAATCGCGCTGATCCCGTGAAATTTCATCCCGCCCATCCCGCCGCCCTGCTCGCCGCCACGCTGCTCGCCGCCGCGGGTTGTTCCGCCCTCCATGCCGCGGACCAGGCCCCGCCGCGTCACGACGGCACGCCCGGCGCGAAAATCGGGGACGAGCGGACCAACCCGAAGGACGGCGCGCTGATGGTCTGGGTTCCGGCCGGGGAATTCCCCATGGGCGGCACGGACGAGCAGATTGCCGGCGCGCTGGCCGAGCTTGAAAACGGCGCGGAACAAAAAGACCGCTTCGCCCTCTCCGCCGCCCAATGGAGCCTCAAGGCCGGCAAACCGCAGCGCAAGGTGCATCTCGACGGCTTCTGGATCTACAAACTGCCGGTCACCGTGGCGCAGTATCGGGCGTTTTGCGCCGGGACCGGCCGCGCCATGCCCGCCCCTCCGGCGTGGGGATGGCAGGACGACCATCCGATGGTCATGGTTTCGTGGCAGGATGCGGCGGACTACGCGGCGTGGGCCGGGGCGGCTTTGCCCACCGAGGCGCAGTGGGAAAAAGCGGCCCGCGGCACCGACGGCCGCATTTACCCGTGGGGCGATGCATGGAACCCGGCCAACTGCGCCAACAGCGTGGACAAAGCGCGGGAAAGCACCGCTCCGGCGGGCAGTCATCCCGGCGGCGCCAGCCCGTTCGGCGCCCTCGACATGGCGGGCAATGTCTGGGAATGGTGCGCCGACTGGTTCGACCCGCTTTACTACAAAAACGCGCCGGCGGCCAATCCGCCCGGCCCGGCGGAGCCGCCCGAGTTCAACGTGCCCGGCATGGGCACGGTGAGCGGCGTGCGCGCCTTGCGCGGAGGCTCGTGGTATGACGGAACCCTCCCGTATTTCTTCCGCTGCGCCAACCGCAGTTATCTCGATCCCTCGACGCGCTACCACAGCTACGGCTTCCGCTGCGCCATCGCGCCGTGATCCCGCCCGACCCCTGACCGGGCGAAGCTTTATGACAAAATCCCCAAACATCCTGCTCGCCGCCGCCGTCATGGCCTGCTGCGCGACAAGCCCGGCGCCGGCCGGAAACACCTACCAGATCAAAGGCCCGGACAAGGTGCTCGATGGCTGGGTCTCCACCGGCGGCCCCGCCTCGTTCGACGATGACACCCTGCGGGCCGGAGGCGCGGCCTGGGGCGATTACCACCGGGTTCTGCTGCGCTTCGACCTCGCGGGCATCGATCCCGCCCAACACGCCCAGGTGAAGAAAGCCGTCCTGCGGCTGCCCGTCACCGCGGCGGAAAACCCCTCCGCGGTGCAGACCGCGGTGGCCGCCTCGGACGTCGCCTGGACCGATGCCGCCACTTTCGCCAGCCCGGACGGCACAACCTCGTGGCCGTCCCGCGAATTCCACAGCAACCTCGATTACGCCATGCTGGCGGACGGCCGCACGGCCGGGGCGCTGACGGTTCCGGGCACGGCCGAGTTCGACGTGACCGCCATCGTGGCGCGGTGGCTCTTTCTCGGCGGACCGAACAACGGCTTCATTGTGGCGACCGGCCCGACGATCTGGGGGCGTCCCGATGCCGGGACATGGAAGCTCGATTTCGCCGCGTCGCACACCGGGGGCGGCCCCGAGCTGGTCGTCGAGATGGAGGGGGCACCCCCGACGCCGGAGACGGCGCGGAGCCGGGCCCTGGCGCTCTACCCCTCGCCGCTGCTGCCGCCGGTGCGCGATCCCTACGTGTTTGTCTGGTATGGCGCGGACGACAAGATGCTGTGGGAAAAATTCGAGGTTGCCAACATGATCACCTATTCGACCATCGGCAAGTGGCTGGCGCAACGCGGCGCGCTCGACCTCACCTGGGGCGAGGGCAGCACCGTGGATTGGCTGCCGGACAAGCAGGCGTGGGAACGTTACTACATCGGCCTGGCGGCCAACAACCTCGGCTTCTGCATGCACGAATGGCACATCGCGGACCCCGACCAGTGCGAGTGGGCGGTCGAAGCCGCGCGCGCGGCCGAGCGCGCCCACCCCTCGTGCTACTCGGCCTTTTATTTCCAGGGACAGGACAGCATGGCCCGGCTGGCCGGCGAGGGCGGCTTGGACCTGCTCATCACCGAAGGCTACACCCACGTGATCCGCGAATTCCCCATGGCCGGATTCCAGGTGGGCATGGACGGGATCATGAAACGCATCGACGCGGCCCGACGCGGCGGCGCCATCGGGAAACACGTCGTCATGCTCGGCCACATCGCCGCGCCGGAACAATATCACCCCGGTCACGAACTCACCCCCGCCATCCTCGATGAGCAGATCGCCGCGGTGCGCGCCCATGCCCCGGAAATGCCCGGGATCGGTTTCTATTACATCGCAGGCGGGGAAAAACTCGCCGCGCAAGCCGACGCCCTGGCCGGCAAACATTTCGTCGAACCGGCCCCCGAGGTCACCATCACCGAACCGGCCTTCGAGGCGGAGTTGTCCACCCCGCATGTCCTCGTCAAAGCCGTGGCCGCCCCGCAAGGCGGCCGCACCATCGCCCAATACCGCTGGTTCATCGACAACCGGCTGGTGGCCGAGACCACGGGGCCGGAATACCTCTGGGACCTGCGCGGGGAATCGCCCGGACGCCACTTCGTCACCGTCCATGCGGTGGACAGCGGCTTCAACCGCGCCGCCGCGCAAATCCCGGTGCGGGTCGCGCCTTGAGCTCGTCGCGTCCATCACTATGACAAAAACAACCATCGCCGCCGCCCTCGCCGGTCTGGTCTGTGCCGCCCCGGCTTTGCCCGCCGGAACGATCGAGGTCGCCGCGCTGCTCCACGACGGCCAGATCAGCCGGGTCTCCGGAGCGTCCTTCGACGGCCCGCATTTGCGTCTCTACGGCCGCGATTGGGCCGACTGGAGCCGCGTGTTCCTCCAATTCGACCTGGCTGCTTTGTCCGGCCTCGGCTCCGGGGCGGTGCAATCGGCCAAGCTTCGCCTCGCCGCCGATGCGGTGGAGAACCCGGACGGAAAGGCGATCGGAATTTACCGCATCACCGTGCCGTGGACGCCGGATGCGACCTGGGACTTGGCCAGCACGGTCGATCAGGCCGCCTGGCCGCAGGACGAAAACCGCAACGCGAACATCGACCACGCGGCCGGGATTCCTTTGCCCGAGCCTTCCGCCACCGCGGTGATCACGGCCGACGGACCGGTCGAGATCGACGTGACCGATCTGGTCAAAGCTTGGCTGGACGGCGAACCGGACCACGGGCTCATGCTGCGTGTGGGTCCAACCATTTGGGGCATCCCCGGCGACATGGGCAACTGGAACTTCGAGTTTCTCGCCTCGGAGGCGGGCCGGGATGGGCCGGTGCTCGAGATCGTCACCGAGGGTGACCCGGCCAGACCCTGAACCGGACCCGCTTGCCATGACGCCATTCGCGGTCAATCTTCCGAAGATGAGCCGGAAGGCTTGCATTTGCCTGCGGGGTCGCCATGGCTTTGCCTGGCTCCTCCTCGCCGCGGTGTCTTTACCCGCCCCGACCGCCGCGGCCAAAACGGCCCGGCTGGAGTCCCTTCCCGGCGACGGCCAGGTCAGCCTGGTCGCCGCGTCCTTCGACGCCGCGCGGCTGCGCTTGTATGGTTACGAATGGTCGGATTGGAGCCGCGTTCTCCTCCCCTTCGACGGGGCGGCGCTGCCCCACATCAGCGCGGCCTCGCTGAAATCGGCCAAGTTGCGCCTGCGGGTCGCGTCGGTGGTCAATGGGGACGGCAAAGCTTTGGAAGTTTACCGCATCACCGTGCCGTGGGGAACGGACGCCACATGGTCCGCGAGCGGCGGCGGACAGAACTGGCCGAGGGACCATAACGGCAACGCCAACATCGACTTCGCCGGCGGGGTCGGGACGGCGCCGGCGGCGGCCACCGTGGTCACAGCAGCAGGCGAAATCGAGCTCGATGTGACGGAGGTCGTCCGGGACTGGCTGGACGGAGAACCGGTGCACGGCCTGCTGCTCCGGGTCGGTCCGACCATCTGGGGCAGCCCCGGGGGAACGGGCAACTGGAACATCGAATTGCTCAGCGCGGAGGCCGGCGAGGGGCGCCCCGCGCTCGAAGTCACCTGGCACGATGTGCTGGCCGACGGATCGGTCAGCCGGGTCGCCGCCCCGTCCTTCGACGCCGCGCGGCTGCGCTTGTATGGTTACGAATGGCGGGATTGGAGCCGCGTTCTCATCCGGTTCGATCTGACCAATCTGCCCCATCTCCGGCCGGACTCGGTGCAATCGGCCCGGTTGCGCCTCAAGGCCGTCGCGGTGGACAACGGAGGCAGCTTGCCCGTGGAGGTCGCGCAAGTGACCGTCCCGTGGGGAACGGACGCCGCTTGGTTCGGCGCGAACTGGCCGGCCAACGGCAACGGTGACCGCAACATCGACCACGCGGGCGGGGTCGGGGCGGCGCCGGTTTCCTCCATTGTCATAAAGGAGCCGGGGGATGTCCTCGTCGATATCACGGCCATGGTGCGGTCTTGGATGGCCGGGACACCGAATCACGGGCTCATCTTGCGCGCCGGCCCGGCCATCTGGGGCATCCCCGGCGGCACGGGCAACTGGAACTTCGAGTTCCTCGCTTCGGAGGCGGGGGACGAAGGGCCGGCCCTGGAAATCACAACCTCGAGCTCGATCGAACGGGCCGGGGCCGGCCTGCAGGTCAACTGGACTCCCGGCACCCTGCTCGAGTCGTCCACCGACCTGACCCGGTGGTCGCCCGTGCCCGGCGCGGTTCCGCCGATGGCCTTCGCGCCCTCGGAACGGGCGCGTTTTTTCCGCACGGTGATGGGGCCTCCGGGAGCGGTTTTTCCCCGGAAACCTTACCGTGCGTGGTTCCAGCCGCCCTTCCTCGACTCGCATCCGGATCTCTACCGCCACATGAATCTGCACACCTCGGGCGGGCACGAATCCGTCGCGGTCTTCCGCGCGCTCAATGCGCGCGGGGTGGCCGTGCTCACCTGGGCCTACGGACCGAATTCACCGTGGGCACAGGCCGGTGCCGCCTATTTCCGCGACCAGTGCATGCCGCGGTATTTCGGACGGCAAATGACGGTCGGCGTGGGCATCGACGAGTGGAACACCGGTTTTCCCGTGGTCGGCCAGCAGGGGCCGATGGCTGCCGAAGGCTATCGCCTGGCCCGCGCGCTTTGGCCCGATCAATTCATCGCCTGCTGGGTGACCGGCCCGGATGCAACCTTCATCGGGCTCATGCAGGATGGCACCTTCGACCTCGCGCTCGTCCAAGGGCAGACCCATGTGCCGGACGCGCCTCCCGGGCAAGGATGGACCATCAGCTGGGAGGGCATCGCCCAGCGCTGCCAGGCGCTGCGCGCGGCGGGTGTGCTCGACCGGACCATTGTCGCCCTCGGCTATCTCTCGGCCACCCCGGACAAATACGGGCACTTCATGACCAAGGAAGCCCTGCGCGATCTGGTCGGCAGGTGCAAGAGCGGGTTTCCCGAAATGCCGGGCGTGGCCTTCTACGGCTACGCCGACGACACCCCGGCCACCCGGGAGTTGATCCGTTACGCCGACGAACTCTCCGCCGAGTTCTACCCTGAGCCGGGGGTCCCCTGACCGCCGGGGCCGGCCGGGAACTCGATCATCTGGTGGCAGGCCAAGCGCGGCACGTGCAGGAGGGTGCAGCCCCCCCTGGTCTCCGGCGACAGTGCGGTGCCTTGCGGGACCAGGCGCGCGGATTCCACCGGGTGCGGCAGGCGCAACGAAACTTCGACCTCGTGCAGCGGCGGCAGGTCCTCGATGACCTCGATGCCCTTGCCGCCGAGCAACTTGATCTCGCCGCCGCGGTTGACCGTCGGGGCGTAAAGCAGATGCAGCACGTGGCGGTTCTCCTCCGGTTGCACGGTCAGGGTGACTCTCGCGGTGGAGGGGAGATTGGTCGCCAGGGTCAGGGCATCGCCGAGGAAGGCACGGATCGCCCTGACGATGAACTCGCGCTGGGCCACCGCGCCGTAGCTGCGGTAATGACGGAAAACCGGGTGGGCGAAATAGAGGATGTTGCCGTGGCGCACCCCGCAGTCGTAACCGGAAGGCTCCGGACGGTTCGGCGCGTGCTGGTGGCTGCAGAAGTGCTCCCACGTCCGGTTGAAATACGGGTCGTAAATTTGCCCGAGCGATTCGCCCGCGGCGGCGCGGATGCGGCGGGAACGCTCGTACATGACCTGCGGACGATCGACGAAATCCGCACCGAGGCCGGGGGCGGGCAGGAGGTAATCGTGGCCGCGGTTCGTTTCTTTGTCCGGCGGCTGGCACGGGCTCGGCCCCTCGTGGCGGGCCCCGAGATCGAAGGCGAATTCCTCGCGGTCCTTCCACAACCCGCTGTCCCCCGAGAGGATGAGCCTTCCGCCCTGCGCGAGATAGGCGTCGAGCTTGGCTTTGAGTCCGTCGTCGATGCGGATGTCGTCCGGCAGGACCAGGGCCTTGTAGCCCGAAAAATCCATCTCCCGGTCGACCAGGGCGAAAAGAAAATGTCCCTCCAGCAGGACACGGCCCGCGCCGTCGTCGGACGGGTTGTCGCGTCCGTGCGCGCTTTCCGCCTCGCTGGAGAGGACGGCCAGATCGAAAACCTGCCTCGCGCCGCGGCACCAGGGTTCCTTCTCGCGCACCTCGCGGTAGGTCTGGCCGATGATTTCGTAAGTCGAAGGGTCGAGTTCGCCGCAAGGATGCAGCTGGTCGCCGATGCTGCACTTGGCCCCGAAGGCCAGCATGGCCGCGCACTCGTAGCGCAGGGCGTTGGGGTGCTTGTAGCCGCCGAACTCGCCCCAGGTCGTGTGGAACTTGCCGGTCATGCCGAGGAACTCGAAGGGCAGGTTGCAGACGTATTTGGCCGAGGTCGGAAAATGGTCGTAACCCCAGCCCCCGGTGGGGAGCGATTCGATTTCCAGATGGCTGAACCACGGCAGCAGCTCGCGGCGTCCGCGCGGGATGTGCCCGCTGTTGTGGAAGACGGGCATGTCCGGCCGCGCGGACTGCGCCGCCTCGGTGCTGCGGCGGAAATACTTTTCCAGGGCGAGCCGCGAGGATTCCCCGCGGTCTTCCTCCTTTTCCGGATCGAGCCCGTTGGCCTGCATGAATTCGAGGCTCCACTTCCCGCAGGCCCGGTCCTGGTGGATGATGTCGAGGAAGATGCCGTCGCAATCCGGGAACAGCCCCGCGACCTCGGCGATCTGGTCGCACAGGTAGTCGAGATAGGGGCTGTGGAAATCGAGCAGCAAATACCCGGCGGTCAGCCACGACCCGGGCTTGCCGTCCTTGTCGATGTGCCACCATTCGGGGTGCTCGCCGGCCATCCGGGCGTCGAGTCCCGCCGAGAGGTAGATCGGCGCGTTGATCCCCGCCTCCTTGGTCGCGTCGAATTGCGCCCGCAGCAGGTCGTATGACAAATGCGGGTGCGTTTTCCCGACCTTGGTCGGGTGATAGCTCCAACCGTGATGGCACTTGGAAAACAGCGTGATCGAGTCCACCGCCGCCTCGCGCAGGGTTTCCTGCCAGCGTTTCCGGTCGAATTTCTCCCCGATGCCTGCGATGTGCGGCGAGGTGTGGAAATCGAGATGAACCTGGCGGTAGCGGAGCGGGTTCGCCGGCATCGTCGGGTCGGGGCGGCTCTGGGGTTGCGCTTCGCGCGATGCCGGACACCCGGCATGCATGGCGTTCAGCCCAGGCCGACCTTGTCGAGGTTGGCCCTCAGGCGTTGCAGCGCGGAGGTGAACTTCTCCGGGATCAACCCGTGTTTGTCCGGACCGACATCGAGCAGGAGGTTGGCCCCGCGGCTGATGCTGACCAGATACATGCCGAGGAGTTCGGCATCGCTGCGCGGTTGGTCGGCGTCGGTGAAGAACCATTCCTTGCCGATGGGGTCGCAGACTTCGCCCGGTATGTAGTATTGCCGGCCCTCGATTTCGCGCCATTTCACGTGCGCGGTGTGGCTGTTGGGCAGGAAGCGCTCGATGGCAATGAGGTCGGCGGGCCAGGCTTTGTCCACCTGGTAGTCGGATCCGTCGCAGATGCCGTTGTTCATCATGACGAGGGCCTGCGGTTGGAGTTCGGCGATGCGGTCGTAGAGTTCCTGCCGGTAAAAACGCGGCAGCACCGAGGGGATGTCGATCCAGACCTCGGCGATCTTGCCGTATCGGGTGAGCAACTCCTCGATCTGCGCGGCCTGGAAGTCCTGGTACGCGCGGGTGGTGAAGGAGAGTTGCACGCCGCCCCAATAGACCGGATTGGCCGCCCGCAGGCTTTTCTCGAAAGGCAGGGCATCGGTCATGGTGTGGGAGCCGAACCGGTGGTGGTTGTCCCACGAGCAGTAGTAGAGCCCGGGGAGGACGCCGCGCTTCTCGCAGGCCTTGACAAAGGCCTCGACCACGTCGGTTTTGTTCCCGCTGGTGCCCACGTGGTAGTCGGTGTGCTGCGACGGCCAGAGGCAGTGGCCGGACACGTGTTTGGTGGTGAGCACGGCGTATTTCATGCCGGCATCGCGGGCCACGCAGACCCATTGGTCCACGTCGAGCTTGTCCGGCGCATAGACGGTGGAGGGGTCGTTGCCGGAGGGCAATTCGTCGCCGACGTAGGTGCTCATGCCGTAATGGATGAACATGCCGAACTTGAGGGCCTCCCATTGCCGGAGCTGTTCGAGACTGAGGCGCTGCGCGCCGGTTGCGGATTGTGCCATGGAAAGTGGCCGAGTCTGCGGACGATCATCAGAGAGTCAAGACATTAGGCGCCCCCGCAAAAAGGGCGGATTGACCCCCATGAAAAGCCACCGGGCCGGTGTCCGGGAAGGGGCGCGGAAGGACGCGCGGGCGCGGACCTCCGAAGAGATGCGGGTGTGTGCCGGGAGTCACCGGGGCGGTGTTCCCGTTCGTTCCGGTGCCGGGGACGCCGATGCTCCAGTTGATTTGGCGCCAGCCTGTCCGCCGGTGTGCGGATCCCCGGCGACCGGGAACCGCGCCTCCGCGAATTTTTCACCGGCGATCGGTAAAACCTGCTGCGGACTCCGCCCGGCCACCCGTGTCACAGGCGCAGGCCGGCCGTCGCGCCGCCGCCGGCCCCTTGGCCCGCGAGAGCCCGGCGTGCTTCGCTCGGGGTCTGGCCGGTGAGGCGGCGGAAGCGTTTGGAAAAATGGAACTCGTCGCAAAAGCCGAGGCGGTCGGCGATCTCTTTGTTCGCGAGGCGCTCCTCATACATGAGCTTGCGCGCTCGCTCGATGGTCCGCCGGTTGCTCCAGGCAAGCGGGGACTCGCCGAAGAGGGCGCGGAATTTTTTGCGGAAGGATTCGTAGGACAAACCGGCGGCCCGCGCCGCCGCCAGGGGGGAGGCGGGGGGGACCGCGCCGAGCGCGGTCACGCCGCGGCGGGCCCAGTCGGGCAGGACAGGCGGTGCGCCCGACGCGCTTCGCGCCGCGCGCGAAAGCAATTCCTGCAGGCGGCAGACGAGCGGAAGATTGCCGCCGAGGAGGATCTCGGGGCGGCTGGCGGCGCGGACCAGCCTGCGGATTTCGCGCAGCGTGTCCGCACCGCGCGGCGGACGCAGCACCGGCCGGTCCGGCGAGAGGAGTCCGTGCCGCCGCCACAGATCGAAAACCGCGCCGTCGAACACGAGATAGTATTCGTTCCAGAACTTGCCGCGCGCCGGACCGTAGGTGTGCGGGATGTCGGGAAAAACAACGAGCAGGTCGCCCGTCCGGCAAGGCACCGGCTCGCGGTCGCGCAGCCGGTAGCGCCCCTCACCGCCGGCGAGGAACACCACCGCATAGTGTCCCAGAACACGCATGGCCGCGCCCGGCACACCCCGATTCTCCGGCAAATGGCCTGCCGCCAGAATGGCCCCGAACGCAGCGGCTGAGGTATCGGTGCCGGCATGGGGTAATGCGGCGGCGGCAGGGCGGGTCTTCCGGGTCATCTCCCAAAATATACATGCTTTTTCCCAAGCCGCCCATTCCAAAATCCCGCCTCCCGGTATTAATTTGCGCTCCGTCATGACAACCTTGATCTCTCCCGCCTTGCACCCCCGCGCCCAAGGGCGCGATCTGGACACTTCCGAAGCCTCCTTCGGCCCGCTCGTTTCCTCCGCCGGCTTGCTCGGCGACGCGGGGGCGCTGAATGCGCGGCTCGAGGCGGACGGCTACCTCTACCTGCCCGGCCTCCTCGACCGCGAGGAGGTGCTGGCCGCGCGTCGTCACGCGGTCGGGGTGCTTGCCGCCGACGGCTGCCTCCAACCGGGCACCGATCCGATGGACGCGATCGCGCGGGAGGGACTGGACATGGCGTTTCGGCCCGACCTTGCGGTGGGCAACGAAGCTCTGATGCGTTATCTCTACACTGGCGCACTGATGGATTTTTACCGCACGCTTTTCGGCGAGGACGTGCTGCATTTCGATTTCACCTGGTTCCGTGCCGTGGCCCCGGGGCGCGGGGCCAAGCCGCATTGCGATATCGTTTACATGGGGCGGGGCGAGCGGGAGAAGCTCTTCACCGCGTGGGTGCCGACCGGCGACGTGCCGATCGAGACCGGCGGTCTCATGATCCTCGAGGGTTCGCACCGCCAGCACGACCGGCTGCGTCATTATCTCCAACGCGATGTGGACACCTACTGCAGCAACGGCCGCCATGCCGCGCAGATCAAGGCGGGGCAAAAGCAGTGGGAATGGGACGGCAGTCTGGCGGCCGACCCGGTTTCGCTGCGCGAAAAACTGGGCGGCCGTTGGCTCACCACTTCCTTCCGCGCCGGCGATGTTCTCACCTTCCGCATGGACACCGTCCACGCCAGCCTCGACAACCCCTCGCGCCATATCCGGCTTTCGTCCGACTCGCGCTACCAGCCGGCCTCGCGGCCGACCGACGGCCGCTGGACGGGTGAAAAGCCGGTCGGTCATTCCGTCGCGGGCAAGCGCGGGCGTATTTGCTGAGGTCTGGGGTCTACGCCGGTCCGCGGTTGCTTCCGCCGCGGCCCGGTCGCCAAGATCCCGGGGTTGTCCCCGTCACCCTTTTGAAAACGGCTCCGAAATAGGCGGCATCGTGGAAGGCGCAGGCTGCAGCCACCTCTTCGACGTTCATGCGGCCTTCCCGCAGGAGTTCCTTGGCGTATTCGATCCGCCGCTGCAGGATGTAAGCGACAGGCGTGGTGCGGAGATGCCGGCGGAAGCGCTGGGCGAGGGTGACTTCCGTGGTGCGCAATTCCCGGACCAAGTCGCCCACCGTCAGGCGCCGTGATTCCCCGCGCCGGTCCTCCACGATGCCCTGCGCCCGGCGCAGGAGGGGATCAGGTGTCATAAACGCGTGGGTTGAAGTGCGCGTGACCAACCCGACGGGCGCAAGCGGCCGGGGGTTCCTTGTTTTCCGGCGCTGGATTTTTCGGTCGAGCATGGCCGCGGCCTGCCATCCCACCTCGCGGAAGGGCAGGCGGATGGTGCTCACGGCCAAACCTGCCGCCGCATTGGCGATGGGATCGTCGTCGGCCCCGACCACCGCGAGCTGCGAGGGCACCCGCAGGCCCAGATCCCTCGCCGCCTGCACGATGTAGCAAGCGGCGATGTCGTGACCGGCGAAGATCCCGCACGGGGCGGGCAACGCCTGCAGGGCGCGATGGAGTTCGGTCGAGGCGCGGCGGCGGCGCGAGCGGTAAACCGAGCCGGTATCGCGCAGGGCGGAGGATTCGATGACGCGGATGCCGCGCGCGGCGGCCTCGACGCGGAAGCCGTCGCCGCGCGGCTCGCTCCAATCGGCGTCACGCGGGGCGAAGTAGGCCAGTTGACGGTAGCCGCGGCCGATAAGATGTTCCGCGGCCATGCGTCCGATGGCCTGCTCGTCGAGTTGGACGACCGATGCGGGCTGCCTTTGTTCCGGCGCAAGATAGAAGACGTGAGGGCGGCGGATTTGCGCGGCGTGGACACCGAGGATTTTCAGCGAAGCGGCGGAGAGGAGCAATGCGTCCGAGCGCTGCAGATCATCGAGGGTGAGCTGCGCCCCCCGCCCGGGATAAGTGCCCCACGGATCGAAATCGATGCCGGGACGTGTCGCGAAATATTGCGCCGCGCCCTGGCAGCTTTCCCGCACGGAGTGTTCTTCCAGGTCCCCCAGCAGCACGATATGGATTCGACGTTTGGTCGCCATTGGTTGCGTGGATGCATCATGACGGGCTGGCTTTTGGCGGCAAGGGGTCTTTGGAAAAACGTATAGAAAAAAAGAGCGCATTGGTGTGCGTCCCGTCGCGGGAGAAATGTTATGTTGTTGTCGTGAAAGCAACAACTTTGGCTTGCGACCTCGAGTCGGCCCTCTCCGAGCTTCCCGTGCTCGACGCGCACACGCACCTTGTCGGCGGCAAGCTCGGGGCACAGGGTCTGCATGACATCCTGCTCTACCACATGCTGGTCAGCGACCTATACTCCGCCGGTTGTCCCAGCGGGGCGCGCCTCACCGAGTATCCGCGCTGGCCGGCGCGGGAGGAGGCGCACCGGCGTATCGAGGAGGCCCTGCCTTTCCTTCCGCAGACCCGCAACACGAGCATGTCGTGGGGGCTGCGCATGATCCTGCGCGACCTTTACGGCTGGGACCAACCGGTCACGGCGGCCAACTGGCGCAAGCTGGACGACCTCGTCCGGGAGCGCGCCGGCGACCGCGCCTGGCACCACGGCATCCTCGACCGCCTGAATGTCCGCCGCACGGTGACCGAGATCGCCCGGCGGGAAAACGGCGAGGACGACGACCGCCTGCAATACGCGCTGGAATGGGGCTTCTTCACCCGCTGCCAGTGGGGCGAACATGACACGGCTCTCTACGAGCTGGAGCGCTGCTGGGGGCGCAAGCCGGAAAGCCCGTCGCCCATCGGGGCCGGAAAGCGTCCGGCCACGGAACGGACCATCCGCTCGATCGACGACATCCGCGCCGCGGTGCGGCACTATGTCGAGAATATCCCCTATGACATGGTCACCTCGACGGCCACGCATCTTTCGACCGACATCGATTTCCGCCCGGTCGGCGACGCCGAGATGGCGCAGGCCCTGGCCCGGCGCGGTCAGGCCGGGCCGGCCGAGCGCGACACCTACGCCTCTTATGTCAACGAGCTGTTCCTCACCGAGCTGGAAAAGCGCGGGGACCGCATCGTCTACCAGTTCAGCTTTGCCGCCGAGCCGCTGCCCCACGAGACGGCCAGCCGGCTTTCCCAGCGGACCATCGCCCAGGTGGCGGAAATGATCGGACGGCACCCCGGACTGCATTTCCAATGCTTCCTTTCCAGCCGTCACGCCAACCAGTCGCTCTGCACCATGGCCCGCGAGTTGCCCAATCTCAGTCTGGCCGGCTACTGGTGGCACAACTTTTTCCCGGACGCCATCCGTCAGGTCATGGCCGAGCGGCTGGAAATGCTCCCCCTCAACAAGCAGATCGGGTTTTTCTCGGACGCCTACTGCGTCGAGTGGGCCTACGGCAAAATGCTCATGGTGCGCAAGCTGCTCGCCGGGGTGCTGGCCGACAAAGTCGCCCTCGGGCAATACGGCTTCGACGAGGCGGTGGGTATCGCCGCGGCCACGCTCTATGACACGCCGCAGACCCTGCTCCGGCTCGTTCCGCGGGAGGCCGGCGGTCGTCCCGCGCCTGCATCCTCCGCCCCGGCCGCGGCGTAAGACCGGTTATGACAATACCCGGTTCCATCGCCGACCCCGCCGCCCGCGCGTGTCCCGGCATCGCCGTCCCCGAACAACTCGGGCCGGAGAAAGAATCGCTGGCCGACTTCACGGTCAAGGAGCGCAAAGCACCGGTCATCAACTGGTATCGCACGCCCGTGCCCAAGGAGTTGTTCAAGGAACTCCACCAGAAAGACGACCGGAAGGGGGCCTTTCTCGTCTTCGGGCACCTCGGGCTGCGTCTGGTCCTGGCCGCGGCCGCGGTCGGCTCGTCGATTTATTTTCCGTGGCCGGTGACCGTGGCGATCCTCTTTTGCTTCGGCACCGTGGCGGCCTTCGACAATGGGGTCCACGAGCTGGGCCATGCCACGGTGTTCAAGAGCAAGGCGGCCAACCGGTTTTTCTGCCGCGTCTTCGCCTTCCTCGGCTGGTTCAACCACGAGACGTTCAACGCCAGCCACACGCGCCATCACCGCTCCACGCTGCATCCGCCCGACGATCTCGAGGTCGTGCTGCCCCTCCGGTTGATGGTCCGGCATTTTCTCCTCACCGGTTTCGTCGATCCGGTGCGCGCCGGGAAGACGTTCCTGACGCACGTGCGCATCGCGCGCGGGAAGTTCGAGGGCGAGTGGGAATTGACCCTTTATCCCCCGGACGACCAGGAAAGCCGTTCCGCGCCGGTCCGCTGGTCGCGCACCGTGCTGGCCGGGCACGGTCTCATCGCGCTGGCCGCGGTGGCCACCGGCCAGTGGATCGTGCTCCCGCTGGTCACCTTCGCCCCGTTTTACGCCGGCTGGCTCTTCTTTCTCTGCAACAACACGCAGCACATCGGCCTGCAGGATTTCGTCCCCGATTTCCGCCTCTGCTGCCGCACCTTCACGCTCAGTCCTTTTGTCCGCTTCCTCTACTGGAACATGAACTACCACACCGAGCATCACATGTATGCCGCGGTGCCCA
>Ga0172372_10005720_pt1 | contig 17205 bp, 30 predicted proteins | sample LakKiv5m_2_FD_114544 | JGI IMG/M metagenome (GOLD analysis project Ga0172372, IMG submission 114544) | Freshwater microbial communities from Kabuno Bay, South-Kivu, Congo - kab_092012_9.5m | ecosystem: Environmental > Aquatic > Freshwater > Lake | place: Democratic Republic of the Congo...
GGATGGTAAGGCAGCGGATTGCTAATCCGTAGGGTGACGAGTGGTGCCCACAGGGTTCGACTCCCTGACGCTCCGCCAGAATTGGTGAATCAGTCGCCAGGATTGGGCGACAAGAAAATAGGGGGAGTGGCAAGAGACCTGTCTGAAATAAGGTCAGGGTTGTGCCTTCTCTTAAACGACCATGTGAGGCGTCCCTGAGCCAAAAAGAACGTGCAGTCTAATCAACTGCTACCCTGACCCAGGGGATAGGAAGTGCTGTGATAAGCACGGGTGGTTCTGAGAGTTGGAATAAAATCTCACAGTAGGAATACTGCGGTCTAACCTAACCGGCGTTGGCAATACGATAATTTTCCCTGGTCGCGAAGCGGGTGGAGGCTGTGTGTGATGGTGCTGTGAGTTCACGGTGCTTGATGCAGTATAATTACCGCCGCAGGGAGAAAGCACCATATTGAAGCACATTCCTTCAAAGTACCGATGACTAAGGTCAGATGACGGAAGGAGACGAGAGTGTGTTTCAATATGGTGTCACCAACTAACTGTGATACGAGCCACTAGCGGCTCGGTAGCGTGATATCATTAAACACTAAGTCCCGCTTGGGCTATGATGGATATTCCCTAGTCCATTATCCTCACTATGGCGTGGCGGGTGTAAGTCCCGTCAATCAAAATATACACACTGATGGCGTGGTGTGGTACGGACGTTTGAGGCCTGCGGTTTGTCTACCAAGAAACAAAAGACTATGATCGCCCACTTTAGGGAGTGGGCGGCCATATTGAAACATACTGCGAAAGGAGCTAGATGGTACACAACAGCCCGGGATAGGTGATAGTGGCCGGCAGAGCAGGTAGTGTGTTTCAATATGGCAAAATCAATTTCGTAATTGTAATGATTTTGTAATCCTTTTGTTCTTAAATAATTAAGCATACAAAGGAGACAAAATGAAAAAATTTCTAATAGCCATTGCGGCTTCATTATTTACAATTACAACAATGGCACAGACACAGATTACAGGTGCCGGTGCCACTTTCCCCTATCCAGTATATGTCAAATGGGCAGAAACCTATCATAAACAAACTGGTATTGGGCTAAACTATCAAAGTATCGGTAGTTCAGGAGGTATTCGTCAAATCAATGCTGGTACAGTGACGTTTGGTGCTACAGATGCTCCAGTCAAAGGCGAAGACCTAGATAAAATGAATCAAGTACAATTCCCTGCTATTATCGGCGGCACAGTACCTATCGTTAATCTTGATGGATTTAAGCCCGGAGAACTACGCATAACTGGACCAGTGCTTGCTGAAGTGTTTATGGGTACTATTACCAAGTGGAATGATCCCAAATTGGTAGCATTGAATCCTGGTAAACGTTTACCTGATGCACCTATTACTATTGTTCATCGTGCTGATGGGTCGGGCACTACTTTTAACTTTACTGATTACTTGACTGTGGTCAGTAAAGAGTGGGCCGATCGTGTGGGTCGAGGTGCTGCTGTAAAATGGCCCGCTGCCAATTCAGTAGGTGGCAAGGGCAACGAAGGTGTGGCTGCTAATGTACGTCGTGTAAAAGGTTCTATAGGCTATGTTGAATATGCTTATGTTAAGAAGAACAACATGATCCATATGCAGTTACAGAATCGAGATGGCGTCTTTGTTGATCCCGATGATGCCACATTTGCCGCAGCGGCCGCTGGTGCCAATTGGTTCAGTGTTCCGGGTATGGGACTAAGCATTGTTGACCAACCGGGTAAACAAACTTGGCCGATCAGTACTGCCAGTTTTATTATCATGTACAAAGAACCTAAAGACCGCAAGGCCAGTCAGGAAACAATCAAATTTTTTGATTGGGCATTTAGTAATGGGGCCAAGATGAGTGAAGAACTTGATTATGTGCATTTACCCAAAGAACTACAGGATCAAATTAGACAACGAGTTTGGAGTCAGATCAAACATTAAATAGGCATTGATGGGTGGAGATAACGTCTCCCTTAACTGGTGGCCCGGTAATCGGGGAACTGCTGATCTGCAATAGTGATCAGAGAAATACAGGCGGAACAGTGACGTTATTGACAGATGGGAATAGACCATCACATATTGAAGCACATTTACAGATTCGCCCTCTGGTAAGGGAGATAGCGTCCAGCGTTGAAGAACTGTTCAAAAGTGTGTTTCAATATGGTTCTGCAAAAATGCGTGGCCAAGCAGCCCAACCATCAGGGTAATACCGAACCCATTTGCTCCCTAGCCCGGAGACAGTAGACGAAGTGGGGAGCCGCACTTAGGCTCTTAAACAGGTGATGGTAGCCATAAAATATTCCGACTCCGCATAATCCATTAAATATGGTTTTATTGGGAGACATCAATGGCAGCAACAAAAGAAGGTGGTAAGCATAAACGAGTAGTAAAACGTACCAGCCAAGGCGGCATGGTTAAACGTGCTGCAATGAATAAACATCAAAAACGCAATTACAAAGCCTATCGTGGTCAGGGTAGATAATTTCCCTATTAAAGTTCCCTATACTACTAATCCCGGTATGCAACGGCATTCGGGAACACCATTTAATAAAACTCCTTCTCCTCTAATTATAAATCAAAAAAAGATAGAGTTAAGCAAATGGGCTCGAGACTTATACGGCGAAAATGATGCATGTATAGAGAATAATTTAATCCAACGTGCTGCTGAACTATGTCAAGCCAACCTCTCTAACAATATTGTAGATTTGGCTTTACAATTTGAAGAAGATATAGCCATACTACATCGAGGTGTGTTGGCAGCTATTTGTTTTTGTTTTCCTAGCAGTTGGGTCCCAAAAGAACGTGTAGGATGGCCGTTAAGTGCAATACATGAGGCAGTAGCCGACGGAGATTTACTAGTTCGTTCTAGCAGTCGTATAGCAGAGACAATGGCCACAAACGGACCATTTCGGCGTTATGTTTGGACTATTTCAAACAGCGGTAATCTAAATCAACATCCCAAAAATAAATCTACCGCGATCCCACAATCTTTAAACGATCTTTACTTTAGAACAGAAACACAGACCACTGTGCCATTAGGCGATGGTGTTTCTAGTTTGTTTTTTGTACGGGTCGAAACTTGCCCGCTATTGGATGTTTGGGATAATCTAGGGCAGGACATAATAGAAAGTGTTAATTCAATGTCTGATGCGGTGTTAGACTATAAAAATTTACGAGAAATAAAAAAATTACTTAAATATTAATCACCGCGGGTATAGTGTTTAACGGTAGCACGGCGGTCTTCCAAACCTCAAGAGATGGAGTTCGAATCTCCCTACCCGCTCCAAATTTGAAATCTCACTAAATATCTTAGTGAGATTTTTTTATGATTCATTGGTTAGAGTACGTAAAAGTCTGCTATGATCTTGTTTTAGCCAGCGAACAAGACACACAGGTTATTCTTCCGCATAATACCGAAGCCTATGTAGTACACATGATGGCTCGAAATTTCGAACGCACAGATATCGGCGAACAGGCTATTGCTATACAGATGTTGGAGAATTTTCATCGACGTAATCGAGAAGATTATGGACGTATCGGTGATGAATGCTTATTAATACAGAGTTTTCCTATGCGTCGACAACGTTGGCCCAGTGAAAAATACTATATCGACATGGGACAAATGGCTTACTATATGGCCGACAACGAATCAATGAAGAAGAATTTTGTCAACGCCAGTCGAGTATTGTCCGGTGTGTTTAAACAACTAAATACTTGATGATCGAACTAATATACACTCTTATTACTACACATCTAACCATAATATCTGTCACACTATACCTACATCGTAATCAAACACATCGCGGAGTAGAGTTTCATCCTGTGATTAGCCATATGATGAGATTTTGGTTATGGTTGACTACCGGCATGACCACAAAGCAATGGGTCGCTATACATCGACGTCATCATCAGGTCACTGATCGAGAAGGTGATCCACATAGTCCACATATATACGGAATATGGATGTTGTTGACTAGTGGATGGTACCTGTATAATCAAGCAGCCAAAGATCCGAAATTTGTTATGCAGTACGGAAAAGGTACTCCTAGAGATTGGATCGAACGTAGACTTTATACACCACATCACAAACTGGGATTGATACTATTTTTAATCATTGATTTGTCATTGTTTGGATATTGGGGTTTATTGATTTGGCTTGTACAGATGATTTGGATACCATTTTTGGCTGCTGGTGTCATAAATGGCATAGGACATTATTGGGGGTATCGTAATGGCGAAACCAGAGATCATAGTCGCAATATTCTTCCTTGGGGTATTATAATCGGCGGCGAGGAACTCCATAATTCGCATCATCTTGACCCATCTAGTCCCAAGTTCAGTCAAAAATGGTGGGAATTTGATATAGGTTGGATGTATATCTGTATACTAGAAAAGTTAGGACTGGCCCAAGTTCGGCAACAGCCCTAACTGATTAGATCACTGGATGTTCTTCCTGTGGTGGACCTAATTTGCCATTACGCATAACTGGATCACTGCCACCGAAAGCAGTTGGTGCAACACTAGACAGTGATCCCAAGGTTGGTTCTGCCTTAAAAGGATCAAGCCCACCTGACATGGCCATTCCGCCTACAGCACCAAGAGCAGCACCACCTAATGCAGGCCCAAAACTGGGTGTTCCCCCGCCGGGCATCATAGGTCTTGGTCCACCAAACGATCCTCCCAATGTGGGCATACCACCAGCAGGCGGTGTGGGTGTCGATGGTGTAGGTGCGCGAGTAGCGGCTTCGAGAGCTTTCATCTGTGCATCCTTATCTCCACCGGCTAGCATAATACCAGACAGTGTACCGGTTAAGAATGTAGCAATGGGTATAATAAGTTCAAAGAATTTATTATCCACTGGGCTCATACCATTCATGGGTTGTGTGACAAAGATCAAACTATATAGAACAACAAAAACGATACCAAATAAGGTACATCCCAGTATTACTCCTATAAAGAATTTTAATCGAGCATTGAGTTCGTCGGCGGTATATTTTTCGCCTCTAAAAAGTGAATCTAACATTTGCAGCCTCCTTTAGTTGAGTTAGTCATTGGTGTGGATTGTGGAATCCTAGATTGTTCTACAGTGCGTGATTTTTCGTAGTGTTTTAAATCCTCAGGGCAAGTTCCATTGGCACTGCAATAGGGCTTCTTACACATTTTTTCCTCCCAGTTACTGGGATCCTGGCAAGGATACCTATATCTTTCCTGACACCCTGCAAGAGCTAAAACTGCTATTATTGCTGTTAATATTTTTACCATTTACCGGCCTCCCTTCCGTAATTGAAAACAAAGATAAAAAATTCATAAGCTACAAAAAGAGTCACAAGTAGTAATGAGCCCCAGAACGTATTTTCTATAAATTTTTGTCTACGTTCTGCTTGCTCTCTAATCATACGTGCTCGATCTTCTCGTATCTTTTTGCGTAGTTGAATAAATTCACGGTATCCTTCTTGTCCAAGATGATGAAGTGCACCATAATAAAACATATGTTGGATTTCAGATTCCATTTCTCGAAGTTTTTGTTGATAAGCATAAAGGTCTAATGCTTCTGATGTATCACTTTTAGCGAATCCAATTTTTTGAAATAACCCAGGTTTTTGTTGATGGTTTGGATCTCGTTCTCGATTAATATAATCTTGTAATTGCCCTGCTGAATCGGCCCATTTACTTAATTGGCCAAAGACGTCCTGCACTTCACGGCCAACACTGACAGCGTGTTTAAGTCCGTTAAAAGCAGCAGCCACTCCGGCCATAAGTGTAATTGGGTCCATGATTAGTTAGCTAGTGGATTATCTAACGCCTTTTTGATTTTGTCATCGACTTCTCTTCGAATAGTTCTTAACTCTGCTGAGGTCTCACGTTCAATACGATTCACACGTTCGTTAACACTTTGTACTGTGGCATCAACTTGTTTCTGCATTTCACGAACCTGTGCTTCTGCTCCACGACGTATTTCTTTTATTTCGCCGTCAACTTGTCGACGAAACTCGTTGATGTCCTTTTCTACTTCACGTTGGGCAGTCTTAGTACCGCGCTCGACGGTTTCTAGTACACCTTCGGTTCTGCGTATATCACCTTTGAGATTAGTGTTTATGTCACGAGTATATCCCACAACCTTTTCACTGTTTTCTTCCAGTTTAATAATACGTGCTTCGTATTCACTAAAATCAGGTGCCACATATTCGGCGATCTTTTTCTTCATGCCCATATAGTCTTTGTATGTTTCAAACGCACCATAAAGACCGCCAAGGGTAGAACTGATAATACCAAATGCGATCATGAGTTTAGCCGGGGTAAATTCGTAGCCACCGATACTGATTACAGTATCTTTGCTGGCATACTTTTTAGCCGCAGCTTCCAACTCATCAACTTTTTTGTTTACATCTACTTTTCCATCTGACATGTTAATTTCCTTTATCTTTTGTACAGTCGTTGTTTTCTTTAACTGCCAATCCGGCAGCGATTCCGATTATCATTGAAGGTGCAAAACCGACTCCTAACATATGAACTATATTGTGAATTCCTGCACCCATCCAAATAGCACTAATATTTGTTTTTAATTTGTCACTGAGGCGATCTTCATTAACAATTACAAATAATCTAAAAATAGTAGCACCCACTGCGCCTAGTGGACTTAATTCTGAGGCATTGGGATGCCAAGTTAATCCGATTGCAGTAGTAGTAGTATCAAGTACTGCGGCTTCGATTAATGAAGGATTTGGACAAGCCACACTGGTGCCAGCAACAAACGCCAATGCTAACGCAAGTTTTTTCATTGTCCTAATCCCTGATATTGTTGATTGATCATTTCTTGATGTAATCGATCACTACCACCACTTAATGCTCTTTGTACTCTTGCGTTATCTACGGGGCGTTGATTACGATATATTTCTCGAGGAGCATAAAAAGCACCATCAGGCAAACGCCCGTTTTGGTAAGCATCGAATCCCGGTGGTGCTGTGGCAATTACAGTAATATCTGATCCCCCGGCGGCTGTATTTGACTGTGCATTTCTATTCACCGCCGGTCCGGTATTCTGTTGAACATTTTCATTTGATATTGCTGTGGGATTAACAAAACTGTTTAGTGGATTTGTGGGATTAAGAGTAGATGCAGCCGATGTTGATTCTGTGTTTTGTTGATTAACAGCTTCTTCGATCTGTTGTCTTTGAGCGAACGAAGATGTGGGTACAGTTGATACCGCTGATGCTGCTGATGCTGCTGTGGTTGATGGGGTAAAGGCATAAGAAACACTCGGTCCCGCTCCCATAGCAGCAGAGGATTGTGGCCCCATTGGTAATGTGTTAAACGCAGAATCTCTGCCGATATTAGAAAACTGTAGAACATTAGCTACACTAACTTGTAATCCACTGCCTAGTGATTGAGCACTTCCACCTAATGCCACCGCAGAAGATGAGTCTGAGCTTGCAACGGATTGAGTCTGCTGTGCAGTGGCAACTGCTGTTGCTTCTGTGACAGTCTTTTCAGATTCTTGTTTTGCTTGTTCAACTGCGGCCGAAGCAGTGCTCATTTCTAAACGGCTAACACGATTTTGCTCAGATCTTATAATACTAAGAGCTTGACTAATATTAGTCGATTGCGATGAAGTAGTCTGAGGAGGACTACCCGAAACAATAACCTCTCCGACTCGTGGCTGTGGATTAGTAGCACTCGGTGTAACCGAATTACTAGTTGAAGTGGTTGCTGTTGTTGTGGAAGATGTAACGGATGTTGACGAAGATACAGTTGTATTAACAATAGGTGTATCTACTATTATACCGGTGGTTGATGTAGTAAAAACTGGAGTAACTAGATTAGAAGTTGTTGATATAGGCGATACCGACTCAACCACGTTCGAAATTGAAGTTGGACTAGTAAACCTATTAATAGCCTGTAAGTACCCCGGACAGGTAGGCGAAGATATTGGATTCGAAACGCAGGGATCTATAGAGTATTTCAACGAAAAAGATATGTTAGTTACTTCGGGCCCATATGGACCTGCCCAGTTGTTATTATCTTTGCCGATAAAACCGTACTGTACTTTGCCAATTGTAGTTATATCTCGTGGTGTAGCAAATGTCTCTGACATATTAAAGTTTGTCCAATCAAACTTATAGGTTAAGTTATAATCATATTTTTCTAGTATGTTTGTTGGCCCTTTACTTCCAGTAGTGTCCCAAAATCTTACTACTGCTGATAATTGATCCATCCGACCGTCGTCCCACCCATTTCCGTTTTTAGCTCTAAAACCAAAATTAAATCCGTCAATTTGAATACCGGTAGTAGATCCAGGTATTAATGTATTTGCTGGTTGTTCTTGATAGATATAAGTAGAACCGTAGGAAAAGTTAACATTATTGCCCGGTCTAATTATGGGATTAGGCCCGCAATAACCAGGGTTTCCTGCGGCCCAACAAGTTATATTATCTTGATATACCCCGTTAACCCAGGACGAAGGGCCTCCGTAATTAGTAGGAACAACTACATTTCCGGTATTATAAATTTGGCCCGGTATTAAATCCTGTGCATCAATGGAAGCCGAGTAACTTAAACACAGCGAGGCCAAGCATAGCACCGACGCCAATTTTCTTATAAGTTTCATCGTCCTTCTCCTTTATCTCAGGCGGAATACGGTCTGGATTTTGTTCCCATAACACACGAGCCTGTTCTCCAATCTTGCCCTCGTAAGGACAAGGTGTACCTGCAGCCATCATAGCATCAAACACACGTTTGTCTTGGCATAATGTGGAAACTGCGGCAACTTTCATACCCATGTCATACAGTGTTTTGGATAGTTTTAAACGTTCGCAGTTTTCGTCTCGAACAGTTCCCCCGGCACTGACACCAAAAATCTGTGTCTGAACCGCACTGCTAGTACCAGTAGTACATAAATCACTGTTGCCGCCTGACATCATCATTGGAGCAATTGCAGTCGGGGGAGGCTGTATTACTCGCTGAGTAATGTTTGAATCATTGATATTTCGATTAGTCATCTCGCCAGAATTAATATTTTGATTTATGTTGTTGTTGGCATTTGAACTAGTGCTGGTAACCACATTATTGTTGTTATTAGTCATTGTACCAGAATTGATGTTTTGATTTACATTATTACTGGTGCTTGTACTGGTACTGGTATTGATGTTATTATTGTTATTATTGTTATTATTTGTATTGGTGCTCGTACTTGCACTAGTACTTGTATTTGTGTTAACATTATTGTTATTAAATGTCTGAGTACCACTGTTTATGTTTTGGTTAACGTTTGTGTTAGTGTTTGTGCTGGTATTGGTACTTGTGCTGACATTATTGTTATTAAAAGTCTGTGTGCCACTATTGATGTTATTATTATTGTACGTCATTGTGCCACTGTTTACATTATTGTTATTGTTAGTGATTGTGCCACTGTTAACATTATTATTGTTATTGGTATAGGTCACAGTTCCACTCATAACATTATTATTGTTATTGGTGTTAACCATGGTTCCGGTGGTATTCACAGTGCTGTTGCTAGTAGCAGTACTAGTACTGGTGGAGTTATTGTTGGTGTTTACGGTGCTAGTTGATGTGCTGGTACTGTTAGTATCAACTAGAGTTTTGGAATCGTAGGTGGTCTGTGCCCAGCTAGATGTAGCAGCAACAGCTAAAGAAAGCAGCAATAGTTTATGTTTCATTGAATCGCCTCTCAGTATTTTTACTTTTCTGTCTCGAAAAATACTGGATAGCGATGCGTTTTATGTCGTATAGGGTTATCAAAACCCCAATAATGGATACGATTTTGTAAAGAAATCCAAATACAGGTATCATCGTTTCTACAGTCAGTTCGAGAATACGACGATCTTAGAAAATCAATTTGGTTAGATGTAAATCACTCGTCTAATCTATTTATGCTATAATCTAATTTTAAACATACTGTAATAAATCAAGTTATAGCAGCCGTTAAATACTAGGTGATTCAAAAAGGAGTAAAAAATGAAGTTCAATATTGAAGAAATCACAGAGTTTATCAGTCGACAAAGCCCGCAATCACGTATTTACATCGGCTGCGACAGCGAACGTTATCGTCGAAACGGCCAATGGTATGCTGACTATACTCTTGCTATTGTTATTCATATCAATGGTAAAAATGGTTGTAAAATTTTTGGTGAGGTGCAAACCGAACGCGACTACGATCAAAAGTCTAGCCGCCCAAGTGTGCGTCTAATGACCGAAGTATATAAAGTCAGCGAACTATATTTGAAATTACAAGATGTACTACATGACCGATCGGTAGAAATTCATCTTGACATTAACCCCGATGAGCAGTATGCTAGCAGTTGTGTTGCCCAACAAGCTATTGGTTATATTCGCGGAGTATGTAATGTAATTCCAATCATTAAACCAAATGCTTTTGCTGCATCTGGTGCCGCAGATCGTATCAAAGAGCTACGATTAGTAGCATAAATATCTCAAAGGAATATTATTATGATGGGTTTAAATCTCCTCAAAAAATTTATGGATATTGTCACTGAATCTACTGAAAATCTAACCATCGAAGAAGTAGCCAGTGGACTTAAATTTTTGCCCACAAAAAAGAAGCCTCGTCAATACGAGTATAACCAATCGGGTCGTGCCGAAGGATTGCCCCCAATGAGTTATACTGTGGCCAGCGAGCCGCAGCGTGTAGTTACATATACCAGCGATGGTAAAGAGACTGAAAATACCGCAGCTCAAGGTGACATCATTATGAGTGGTCCTAGTGGCGAAACCTATGTGCTCAAAGCAGTTAAATTTCCTAAGTTGTATCAAGGCAGTATTGGTGAAACAGTGATTCCTGAACAAAATCCACGTATGGTCGCACATTATGATGGAGATCAGGTTATTAACTTCACCGCCAGCTGGGGCGAGAACATGGTTCTAAAACCCGGTGATTATTTGGTCAAGGACGGTGATACTCATTACTACCGTATTGCCCGAAAAGAATACGAGGAAACCTATAATCCGCCCGGACAATAATCTGTTGACACAGTAATTTAAATACTGTACAATATGATATGACTTTACTTCGTGGAATGTTAATCGCTCTGTACATCACTGTGGTATTCAATTTGATATTGATTTTGTCCGCGGTAATCTCTGTATCACATACTTGGAATTAATACAATGACACGTATCAGTTTAGTTCTAACTTTGATACTTCAAACTGCGGCAGTGTTGGTAGCGGTATTAACTGCAAAAATTTTTGTTAGAAAAAATAATCAATACAAAGGAACACAATAATGAATGAACGTTATCGAGCAATGGCAATCGCAGTTAATCCCAGCAGTGAAAAATTTTATACCGAAGATTGGGAATATAACTGTGCTGCATGGACCGGAGAAGAAATTGAGCAATTGGCAGATTTGATTATCGGCGAAGTGGTTGCAGTAGCAGTCAGTCATTGTCTCGAATCAAAATCAGCAAAAACTCAACAGGTCAAACTCGAAGTAGTGCAGGCAATTAAAGATCATTTCGAACTCGAACACAATTCAGAGCAGTAAAATGTCCTCCGAACGAAAACCCTTGTTCAGTATCACTGCCCGCGACTGTGAGTGGAGTTATACTCGCGGGACCGGCAACGGTGGTCAAAAAAAGAACAAAACATCTAGTGCAGTACATTGCAAACATGCCCCTAGTGGTGCCTATAGCTATAGTGAAGCTACACGTAGTCAATTAGATAACCGTCGCGACGCATTTCGTAAGATGACCGATACACCCGAATTTCAACGTTGGGTCAAATTGGAATATATGCGTCGTACTGGTGAGCTAATGGAAATTGAAAGAAAGGTTGAGCAGGAATTGACAAAAGTCAAAACTGAAATTAAAATTGATGGAAAGTGGACACAGGTTAGATTAGATCAACTTGTGGATGATCCAGATAATTTTGTTTTTGAAGGACCTGAATTCAATGACTCTATCCAAACAAGAGCAGCAAACTAAATTAGAAAAAGAACATCGAGCACTAGATCGTGAAATTGCTAAGTTAGAAAAACTTGGTAGGTTCACCGATAAACAATTGCACGAACTAAAGAAACAAAAACTTTTGATTCGAGATCAACTAGAGTGGCTAAACAAAGATGGATGACGATCTTCGCATCTTAGGATATTGGCAAGCCGCTGACCAATCTTTCAAACCTATTATTCATGCAAAAGGATACATTTATTCTCGAGCATTTATACTCTGCACAGAATGTCGAACACCTATTTCTGGGCAAGGCGGGCCAAAGTACAATAGTTTTTGTGTTCCTTGTTATAACAAATTATTTGAGGATCAGGAGAAAAAATGATCACTATTCGAGACTTTATGGAAACAGTCAACTATCGTATTACTGAAGGTGATAGCTACGGTTGGCAATGTTTTGGCCCCGATGCATATTCGATGAGCTATTGGAATGGTGACTTTGATGGGCATTCGGTATCTATGGTATTTGATACTAAAACTCAAACAGTTTACATTATGGAAGTATGCGATTATCAAAAGAATCGTGCATACCGTTGGATCAATCCTGATTATCGTCAAGCACACGACAGTGAAGGTGAATCTCGTTCGGTTAAGGATCTTGCATGGGACGACCTGCCTTGGACCGATCTCGAAGTTCCTGAAGATTTTCTAACTAAGGCCGGTGCTATTGTGCGTGGTGAGAACTATGATACCCGTGTACAGGTTCCCATTGACCTCAGCGACGAGGAACTATTTCGTTTAATGAAAATGGCACATGACAAGGATATCACGCTTAATCAATTAGTTGAACAAGTTCTCAACGAAGCGATTAATAGAGAAAAATCCTTTTCTTAAAAATAGGTCATATAAATAGGGTTATCAACAAAGGTTCCTTATGATTAATGATCGAAAAATTGTCAGTTGTTCTGTGTATCGCGGATGTCGAGAACTATTAGAACTCAGAATTCGGCATCTACTAGACAACTTTGATGAGTTTATAATTGCTGAAGCTGATTATACTGTGTCCGGAGAAAAACGAGAATTTTCTTTAGTAAAAGACATTCTCAATCTTGGCTTACCTACAAATAAAATTAAAGTAGTTCAAGTGGGATTGGAGAATATTTTACCTCGAGAAATCAACTTTGCTTCTCGTTTCGATGCATTGTTCGATTCGATGTCGGTACATATTCCAAAAAACTCTATAGTTTTTGTGACCGACGAAGATGAAATTCCCAATAAAAAATTTATTCAATGGTATGCATCTATGGTGTATACACATGGGAAGCAACAAATAATCAAATTACCATTGACACATCTCAGTGCCAGTATTGACTTTAGATTAAAAAATATCGAAAAGAACGAGTTTGCACAGAGCACCGATGGATATGTTTGTTTAAATGAAAATTTAAAGATCCACTCAATCAGTGACCTACGTAGAAAAATCACTAGAGATGGTAAATTTACCTACGTTAATCTTCCTAGCAGTTATGTCTATAGTGATCATACTGTTCCTGAGGTTGGCTGGAAATTCCAGTGGATGGGAAATAATCAACAAAAACTTCAACTATACAAAACCAGCGACAACTATGCATTGAATAGCAAACTAGGGCAGGATCTTCGTATTGAATTTTTATCCCAATACTGTCCTGTTGATGGCGGACAAGATCCAGTGGCTCAAAGAGATCACAGGTTGTCACAATGTGATATCAAGGATCTACCGACGGAAATCCAAGAACACCAGCATCTCAAAAGTTTTTTCATGCCAGAGTACAGCGAACATGATCGTTCAAATTATCAGCCATTGGAGTTTGATCATACTAAGTTTTCTAAAGTTTCAGTAGGAAATGAAATGAAAAAGAAAATTTGGATTGTGGAAAATTTCTACGATGATCCAGACTCGATTAGAGAATTTGCTCTGTATCAAGACTTTTTCGATGATGAAGGTTTTATTGGTAAACGTACAAGAAAACAATTTTTCTTTCCAGGTCTGAAAGAAAAATTCGAAGAAATAATGGGAAAGAAAATTACTAATTGGGAAAGTTATGGTATGAACGGTAGATTTCAACATAACATCTCTGGTGAAGCATTGACATGGCACTGCGATAGTCAACAATGGGCAGGGTTAATTTATCTCACACCAGACGCACCTTATAATGCTGGTACTAGAATGGCAGCATTTAAGGCCAATCGAGTAAGACATCAAAGTCACCCAAGATTAATGGATTGTTTTAACCAAAAAACCTTTGTCGATGGTACTTTATATGAAGATGTTGATATTGTGGGAAATGTCTATAATAGATTGGTTATCTATGATGCTGGGTTGATACATGCCGCTATGCAATATTTTGGATACGATAAAGACACAAGTCGTCTTTGGCATATGTTTTTCTTTGATGCAGAATAGGATTCTGATATGATTCGAAAATTCGAAGAACTAAGCGATATCGCTGTGTTGATTTTGTTGCGTACAGTACAAGTTTTGGCAATGTTGTTCTGTGCCGTCTTTTTCTTTTATATGATCCAAGGTTGACCTTTGAATTATATGGTGCTATAATAACTAAATAGTACGATGCCTCTGTAGCTCAGTGGAAGAGCAGCGGATTTATACCCCGTAGCGCCAGATAAGCGGCAGGTCGTTGGTTCGAATCCAACCAGAGGCACCAAAGTTTTTTTGAGATATATCTGAGGGCCTCTAGCTCATGGTGGTTAGAGCAACCGACTCTTTCAAGAATTTGCTAACGCGAATTCTTCTGATAATCGGTAGGTGCTGGGTTCGACCCCCAGGGGGCCCACAGATATATTTTGCGACTGTGACGTAATTTGGTAGCCGTAAGGGACTTAAAATCCCTCGCTTTCGGGCGTGCCGGTTCGAGTCCGGCCAGTCGCACCAATTTTTTTTATGTAGTATAAATAATAATATGCGTAAACTGATCTCTCAACTCACTGTCGCTGCTGGATTAATTTCTGTTGCAATGCCAGCAATGGCATGGGGCGAACGTGAGCAAGGTATACTATCTGGTATAGCTGGTGCTTGGATTATTGGTCGCATGATGCAACAACCTCCGGCACCACAGCCACCACCAGTTTATTATAACTATAACGAACCGCCACCACCAGTTTATTACGCACCTCCCCCCACAGTGTATTACTATCATCCTCCTAAATGTTATTTTGTTCCTTTCCATGATCCCACAGGTAGGATACTGTATTACCGTCAAATCTGTAGATAAATTCCCAATCTGACCGTAGTTAAATGGATATAACATGGGTCTTCTAAACCCAGATTCCAGGTTCGATTCCTGGCGGTCGGGCCACTAAATTTTTCTTAAAAACTAACTAGTGTAAATATATCATGCAACGTGGACTTATTCTTGTACGTGGCCTACCTGGGTCAGGTAAAAGCACTCTGGCACAACAACTGGTACGTAGTTTTGGTCATGCACATTTAGAAGCAGACCAGTTTTTTATGCGTAATGGTAATTATGAATTTCGTGCCGAGGATTTACCAGCAGCACACCGTTGGTGTCAAAATGAAACACGACGTTTGCTAACTTCTGGCATGACTGTCGTAGTCAGCAATACTTTTACTACAGTAAAGGAATTGCGTCCTTATTTTGACATTGCAAGTGAATTTGAACTCATCCCTCAAGTAATTGCTTGTCAAAATCAATTTGGAAGTATTCATTCGGTGCCTGAGGAAACCATGGAACGTATGCGTCAACGTTGGGCTTGGGATATTTCTGAACTTTTTACGGAAAAATAAAATGCAACACATTAAAACTGAAAATGGGTGGAGTCTATATGTAGATACTACACTAACCAGCGACGGACTTTACATGATTAGACTGCTAACCAAGTTTAATCAGGCTAAAGACCCCGAAGAACTCAGAGAAATCAATAGGCTTTTCTTTCATCGTGGCGAACTTGAGCAATTTGCTGCGGCTATTACTCGTGTGCTCCGTGAGCCTGCTCAATAACACAAAGGAAATATTATGACAACATTAACGACGAACTTACATGATAAGTTTCATGAAAATCCGGTGGTAACACTGGATCCAAAAACCCTTAATTGGGTTATCGGTCTATCAGCTACACTGATTATGGCCATGACAGTGGCAGATTTTGCTGCTGCTAAGTTCTTAGATTTTGGTTGGGTAGTAACACCAGCTGGCGCATTACTATTTGCGGTGGTCTTTGTAGTACGAGACATGTTGCATAAACTTGCTGGTGCTGCTGTAGTTCAACGCACGATTCTAATCGGTGTTGGCTTGAACTTGGCTATTGCGGCGTTTATGTACCTAATGACATTTTTGCCCGCACCATCGTTTAGGCCTAGTGCAAACTTTGATGCTGTGTTTCGAATGAGTTTGGGTATTGTGCTAGGTTCTGAAATCGCCACACTAATCAGCCAGTGGGTCAATACTTATGTTTATCAGAAACTTTGGGATCGTGACTATGGCAGTTGGGCACGCACCTTTTGGTCAAATATAATCAGCCTACCAGTTGATGCTGTATTATTTGTCTTACTAGCATTTGTTGCTTTCCCAATGGTACTTGGTGGAAACGTAATGGAACTTGATAAAGCAATTGCAAGAATTGTATCCGGCAGCACATTACTTAAATTAGCAGTAATTCTGGCATTAACACCATTGGTCAGTTTGGCACCTACACGTGAAGAAGCACGTGAATTGAAATAATTCATTGATGCTTTGATAAAAACGCAGACTAGTTCTGCGTTTTTTTATGATCAATCGTTAAATATTACTATGGAACAACTTACAATAATCGCAGCTCTTAGCTGGGTTTGGGTCGCTACCTTCACGATACTGGGATCTCGCCCCGAACATGGTACATTTGGACAATTCGAGACGCGGCAAGAATGCTTTCGAGCACTTGAACAAAGACGATTAGAATTTCGGCAACGTAATAAAGAACTAGTAGGAACTTGCTACTACACTCAAAAGAAAAGTTAGGATTATGCTTAGAAAAATTTTGATATCGCTGGATGAAGCCAAGAGAATAGGAAATTAAAATGAAGCATCTCCGGGAAGTGCGTATGAACTATTTTGAACATTTGCGATTTGCCTGGGGTATAGCATTTGCCAGTTTTGTACATGGTATCTTGCCTTTTTTGTTTTCGGACTATGTCACACGTAAAATTACAGGATCTCCACCCAGATATAGAGTTGACAACTATCAGAAATAAATATATACTGTAGTATATGGTTGTATGA
>Ga0172372_10005721_pt1 | contig 17204 bp, 33 predicted proteins | sample LakKiv5m_2_FD_114544 | JGI IMG/M metagenome (GOLD analysis project Ga0172372, IMG submission 114544) | Freshwater microbial communities from Kabuno Bay, South-Kivu, Congo - kab_092012_9.5m | ecosystem: Environmental > Aquatic > Freshwater > Lake | place: Democratic Republic of the Congo...
ATACCATATGGGTGGTGACACTAAAAGAGGACGGGAGAATCAAACATTACGACTCCAATCAGATAACGGTGGAGATTAACCATACAATAGAATTTAATAAGAAAGATAACTAAGACCCTCACAGATGTGGGGGTTTTTTATTTTCCACAAACACGACCTCTTCTTTAATTTGGACCCCAATTCCTAAAAAAGAATTTTCTGGAATTTTTTGGAAAAATCGGACTTATTGTTATATCTTTGTTTAATTATGGAACAGAGGGAATTGGAAGATAGGATTATTGAACTTGAGTTTGAATTAAAGACTTCAAGGGATAAGGAATTTATATACCACGATATTCTTAACAACATCAATACTTCGTTAAATGATTTATTTATTAGGGAGCAAGAGAATAACAGGTTTCATATTTCTGAGGAAATTGATTATAGGGAATGTTTGGTAAACCTCCGCAATTCTTTGAGTGAGTATAGACGTATATACCGAATTCAGTTTTAAAATATATTTATTGTTATGGATATTCATAAAATCAACACAATCTTAGATAAATTCATGAAACGAATTTATGATGTTGATGTATATCTAACGGAGTATAAATACAAAAATACTGGTAAACAATATAAAATTAACCTTCTTGTCTTTCCCTCTAAGTTTTTGAAGGGTAGTCCTGAATTTAACGAGAAATATTATAACTTCTTTAATAGGGAAGAAAGGGAAATTCTTAATGATATTTTTAAAGCTTTTAAATATTTGGGTATCGACCATAATGAAATAGAAAGTGATTATATCCATTTTGAAATATCCTCCGATTTGCCCGACTATTTAAAAAAATACAATGAAGAACTAATATCGAATATCAATAGTTTTATAAATGACAGTATGCTATCTGAGTATATTTCAAATGCGAGGATAAATAGGATTGAACCATCAATTCCTCATGGTTCTAATTACCATGTACCTTACATGGATTTGAGATTATCTTATGATACCACCAATGAAAAGATGGATTTGCGCAATTATCTAAATGAAAATATTGTTAGGGGACCTATGATGTCTTATATTAAAACCAAAATGAAAGTAGACCCCCAAATTGAATTTTGGTTTGAATAAGTGTAAATATATATAGTTATGAATTCTCCTGATTTAATCAAAGCCGTAAATGCCGTACTAACCCGTTTGATTTCCCCTAAATTAAATGGTATGGTTAACTATGAGGTAACAACTGAGACTCATGATGATACAGGTGAACTATATGTAATTGTTGATGTTATTGTGGACATTGTTAATTATTGGAAAATCTATCATAATGGTGATTATAACAATGGTGAGGGTTATAATAGTCCATCTGATTTTGATGATGATATTGTCAGGGATGTTAAACAAGCCCTAAAATACTTGGGTATACAAAAAAGTATTGTTGAGGTTTACGTGATTGAATCTTAATTGTCTCTCATCGCAAATATAACATTCTCTATTTCTCTTCTTGAAATTCCCACCATCTTTATGGTGTCTTTAATATCTTTAACAATTTCTTTGTCTTTTTTGATTGCGTCGTATCTTTTCATGATAACAAATATTTTGTAGGTTGGAATGTCATAGTCCATGTCTAACTTTACTTGAATCTCATCTATATCTTCATACTTTCTCTTAATCACAATATTGACAAGGTTCTCGGCAATGGTTCTTATTTCCTGTGGGGAGCTCATACATCTGTAAATATACACAAAATAAATTAAATGTCTGATGCCGGAAACCGTCTCGGAACCCCCTACCCCCTTTTTCTGACCCCGTCCACCCGACCTTCGGTCGGTGTCTGACCTCCCGAACCCCTTCGGGTGTTATATTGTCCCCCTCATTTTATCCATCTTAAAAAAGGTGGGTTTGATTATATTTATATTAACATGAAGTACATCATTACCGAATCACAATATAAAAGGTTAATTGAATCTGAAGAAGAAGTTTTTACTATACCATCTATAAGAGTTTTTGGTGGAGGAGAAGATGGATGGAAAAATCTCCAGAAATTTTTACAGTCAAAAGGTAATCCACCTTTTTCAGTTAGTGGTAATGTTAATGTGGATTTTAATTTTTATACATTGGGTAAATTAGTCTCGGTTGGGGGTGATTTGGATTTACGAGATAATGATATTTGGGGTTTGGGTGATTTAAAAAGTGTTGGTGGTGATTTAATAATGTGGGATACGTATGTGAATTCAGATACCTTGGGTAATCTTGAATATGTTGGTGGTAATTGCGACCTATTCCAATGTAGGGTTGATAATTTGGGTAAATTAAAACATGTTGGTGGTACGTTGTCTCTTTCTTATAGTAACGTATCGTCATTAGGCAAACTGAAATATGTTGGAGGTGATTTGGAAATATTTGGTAGTAGAATTCAAAAAAGATATTCAATAGAAGAAATAAAAAGTATGGTTGACATTCAAGGTGATGTAATTACTGAAGACCCACATGATAACAATATATTCGGTTATTGGGGATAAAAGTTAGTATTTATAACAATATAAATGGAACCATATATGAAACATTTTATTAAATTTGAAAACTAAATGGGAAACCCTGAGAATATATCTTATTTATCGAACGAAGACTTTGTGGATTATTGGTCTCAGTTTGTTAGGTTTTATGCCAAAGAAACTGGACGTGATTATAGTTCAAAAGTTCCCATTTCATTTTTAACCCAAAAATTGATTAAAGAAATTATTGATAGATATGAATTGTCGGTAAAATCTACAAATATTACAACAACATCAATTCGTTTAATGGTTAGAGAACTTATTGATAAAGGTGCCATTGAAATTGAAAGTGTTAGACCTAAAGAAAAATTTACTGAAAAATTTAAAAACCCAATTCAAAGATTAACATCACAACTTAATTTAAACCCAAACTTTACTCTTGAATTTATTGAAGAGTCTCCTAATGAGATTTATGTTAATATTAGTATTGACGTTGAGGATTGGTTTAAAACCTCCGTACAGGATAAAGACATAGCATTATCAACATATGGTAAAGTATTAAGGCTATTTGAAAAATTTTTGGGTATTGAACTTGGTAATCCTATTTATGGACAGATTAGATTTATCAATGGAGGTGTTGATATTAAAAGAGCTGATGAATGGGTTAAAAAAATATTTGTTAAACAAATTAAACCAAAAATTAAAAACTCAGAATACGGTGGAATGATTCAACGAATGCAAGTTGAGTTTGGAAGGACAAGTTTTGAAATACAAATTGTTTCACCAAGACATCAAAGACGTAGTAATTACAATAATTCAGGGCTTGAGTCAATTATTAAAAATATTTTTTCTGAGATGGGATATAATCCTGAATCCGTTAGTGTTCTGTTTTCATAATATGAATTTACAAGATAAAATCAATCAACTTAAAAAATTATTAAAGTCATTGGTCTTTAATAAATATGATATTGATTTTGATATCATAAAATATCCCAATGAAGATAGAAATTATCTAATAACCATAGATGTTGACCCGTATAAGTATTTTTATAATTTTATTGGCGGTGATGATGAATATTGGAATGTCATTGAAACTATTGATGAAAAAATTTCAAATAGTTTAAAATACATCGGAATTGATGATTTTGAAATTGAACTTAATTTTAAAATCAAAAATTTTGAACAATTTAAATCAGAAATTATTTCACAAATTAAAAATAAATGGAAAACAATTGAAAAGATTTATGGTAAAAAAATGAATGGTGATATATTACCTCCATTGAGTAACATTCAGATTTATCAACTAAATTCTAAAACCCCAAATGTTGAAATTGTGTTTGGTTTCAAACCAGAAGAAATATTTGACAATCACAATCTTTGGAATATTATTATAAGCAAACTAAATTTTGATGATTTTTTGGTGAGTCTTGAATACAATGAAAAATAATTTAGTTACATATACTGAAAAATTTTTATTAGACTATAATGGTACTGAAATTATGAGAGAATGGGAAACTCCCATAATGAAAAAACATGTTGACATTCTCAATATCAATATGGACTCAGTCTTGGAAATTGGGTTTGGAATGGGTATATCTGCTGATTATATACAAACAAAAAAACCTACAAAACATACTATAATTGAAATCAATGACATCATATGTCTTAAGGCGAAAAAATGGTCAGAAAACTATAAAAATATTGAGATAATACATTCGTCATGGCAAGAAGTGATTGATTTGTTACACAGATATGATTGTATATTTTTTGATACTCATAATGATAATCCATTTGAATTTTATAAAAAAGTTGATGGATTATTAAATATTGGTGGTAGATTTTCTTATTTCGATGTTGAAAATTGGTTTAATAATGATAGTGATTATAACGTTATTAGAGAATGTGATAACGTAACAGAAGTAAAACAAGATGGGACATCAATAGTTCATAACTACTGTGTACCTTTATATGTTAAAAATGAAAACTCATCTTTTTTATTTTAAACATTTGTGAATATTTATATATTATGAGTAAAAAATTTGTTATTACGGAAGAAGAAAGAAAATCTATTCTTTCTAATTATATATCAGAACAGGTAGTGCAAGGAAAAGGTTCTGACCCTTATGAGTATAAGAAAGAAGGTGGATACTATTATACTAGAAAAAAAGGTTCAAATAAATGGATTTTTGCTCGAGGAAACGCCGCATTGTCAATAGCAACAAATATATTTAATGACAAACCAAAAGTTAAACAAACACCTGTTACAACTCAAACTAAAACATCAACAAGTAATACTTATTGTCCAGCATTTCCACCATCAGCCGATGTTTCTAAAGAACTAATCCCAAACTATCAAATAGAGGGAGGAAAAATGATTTCTATTGGAATTCCACAAAGAACTGCATGTGAAATTGCTTACATTAAAATTAGACCAAAGTATTCGGGTAAATCTTTTTTTGTTGTTGATACACTACAAAATTTAATTTATTTGTTTGATAATAAAGGAAACTTTGTTGCTAAGTCACCTATGTTAGATGGTGCCGATGCCCAATCACAAGACTTGAATAAAATCGCTAGAGCGTTGTGGACATGGCAACAACAAGTTGAGAGTTTAGGATTTAAATGGGATTCAAAACAACAAAAATATTTAGATAAAACTCCTAACAAGAGAAGATATTCTCACGATATGGTTTATAATGCGATTGATAAAAACGATACAAGATTTTTTCCAAAAGGAATATACTCAATCAACGCAATCCAAACCGATGATGAATACGCTGGTGGTGAAAATAACTTATTTACCGTTCAAACTTTAGATGGTAAAAGAATTGCTCAAGCTATTCATGGATTTTATAATGAAGCTCCGAGAGTTGAAGCTCTTAATCAACTTAAACAAAAAATGGGTCATAGTGCTTCTGTAAAAAGCACATCAGTACCACCAGAATTTATTAAGATGGTACAAGATTATAACCAAACTCAAAAATTCAATAAGTCTTATGGGTGTATCAATGTACCTGTAGACTTTTTAAATGCTGCAAGACCATACGCAAAAGGGTCTATGTTATTTGTAATAGGTGAGACCAAAAACAATTACTTGGTACAAAATTCTGAAACCTTCTTCCAAAAAATGGGAAATGGTGAAAGTTGTTCAAATCCTGAAAGTTTAGGACAAGAAATTCCAAATATTGAAGCAATAGCTTAATTTTTTTTCGTATATTTGAAGTATGAAATACATCATACTTCTAATGTTAGTTACTTTGTTCTCTTGTCAAGAAAAACAAGAGGTACGTCCTGTGGTAAAAACCAAATTTGTTGTTCGTAAAGAAGTCAGACAAAAGATTTATCTTTTTGGGTTGGGTGATGTCCCATCAAAAAATATTGATTTTGTAAAAAAAGAATTGGTGAGTTTTTATAACTATGACGTTGTTGTACTACCAAATCAAGAAATCCCTAAAACTTTGATGGTCCAAGGTATTAACAAGTACCAAGCAAATAATATTCTTGATTATTTGGATTCTACTTACAAAAAATATGATGGTAAAGTTTTGGCAATTACTAATGTTAACATCTGTACTGATAGGGAGTTAAATGGTATTATTTATAAAAATTGGAGTATCTTTGGTTTAGGTAAGTTGGGTGGTAAATCTTGTGTTGTGTCTACTAATAGAATGGGTAAAAAATATAAAGACCGTCTTGCCAAAGTTACCATTCACGAGATTGGTCATACTCTTGGTTTGCATCATTGTGAGAATGACGAACATTGTTTAATGAACGATGCTAAGGGTAAAGGAAAAAAAGTTGATGATGAAAAAAAATGGATGTGTGATAAATGTCGAAACAAAATTAAATTAAAATAAAATGGTAATAATTGGATTTATTATAATTGTGTTACTTTACGCAATTTTGAAACAACTTGAGAAAAAATAACAATACCTTTTTTTGGTAAAATTTATTCGTATATTTGTCATATGAAAAATTTCGTAATTGTTTATATATCACTTTTAATTTTTATTGGATTTGTAGTTTGGACAACACAAAACCCTTGGTGGTCTTTTTTACTATTATTTGCACCTTCATGGGAAACTGAATGTGAAGATAAAGAGGGGGACGAATAATCCCCCTTTTTATGTAATTAAGTATTTATTAAGTATGACACCTGAATTTATTATAACCAAACTACTAAACACCAAAAGTGTTTTAGGTATGTTGCCAAGTAATGTTGAGCCTGTTAATGAAAATGTTATTATTAAATTTGAGGTTGACGAGTTTATACCATCAACAGAAAAGGACGTTAAAAATCTTTTGGTGTTAAACATGTTTATAAATGCTGATGCTGAAAGTATACGTGATGAAGCATGGAAATATAATCGTGAACACACAATGGCGGTTATGGATGTACTTTGGGGTAGGTATAATTTGGATGTTCCGTATTGGGATGGTGTTTTAATACCAAAATTTTTAAAAACAGTTGGTTTAGAAAACACAAGAGTAGAGTTGTATGTTTACGATAAAGAAGGTAATTTTATTTTTGAATCAAAATGACGGAACAAGAGTTAAAAACCGCACTTAACAAGTTATTCAAAATCGTTGTACCAAAAAAATTTGGTGATGAATTTTCAGATATTGAGGTAATTGATGTGGATTATACACCTGACGTTGATGATTTAAGTGATGATGGTGAGTGGATTAGTGGTGATGTATACACTATTAGTATTAAAATGGATTCAGTACAAACTTGGTCAGATTTAAAAAAAATAGATTCATATTTAGTTGATTTAGTACATTCTATGGTTGGAAAATCTAATTGGGTTACTATACATTTTGTATAATAAAAACTTATATTATGAGTATGAACAACGAGCAAAAAGCCCAAAGATACAATGAGTTACTTTTTATTCACGGAAGAGTAACCGAACAAATAAGACTTATAAAAGCCGATAAGTTTGAACTAACTGAAAAAGATAACGCCCAAATTAAGGTGTTAGAAAATCAACAAAGACAAATCATGTCTGAGGTTGATAGACTTCTTCATTCTTAACTAAGTGTCGTAATCTATGGTTATTGATATTTATTAGTGATGAAAATCATTATCACAGAATCTCAATACCATACATTACTGATGGAGGTCGATGAACAAAATCTTCAAAAGATTTCTAATTATGTCACAAAAGCCACTAGAAAGAAATATCCTGTGGTAGATGAGATTATTCTAACTAAAGCACCTGCTGGTTATGTTAATGTTTACATATATGTTGACGAACAATTAGAAAGGGGTAGCAGACGTAGAAATGATGTTGAGTCAAATGAAGTTAACATATATTACTATGTCAAAGCTTTAATCACCAAATTTTTTGGTTTAAGTGTTTATAACACTAATTTTGATTCTGAAAAATTTGAATATCAGGGAGGAAATTACAAATGAAAATAATACGTTTAAATGAGAATGATTTAAAAAATATTATCTTAAGAGTAATTTCTGAGGACGATAAAGATGTTGTTTGTAAAAATTGTGGTTGGTCGTGGAATATTGAGGATAGTGACCCGAACCCTTATTTATGCCATAAATGTGGACATGAAAATGTTTTTGGAGAAACTGATGAAGGTGTTGGACCTTATGATGCTCCAGCATTTGAAATGGAACCTGACCACGTTCATTTCAAACACCAATATAATGAACAGGATGAAATAGAGTATGTTTCATTTGATTTTGACCCTGAATCCGAAGAAAAACAAAAAAATGATTTTTTAAATGCGATACCTAATGGACCAGGAAGAGTATTAAACACTAGATTTAAAGGTAAACCTTTTAAATACACCGAAGGACCTTTAACTGTTGAATATACTATAGATGGGATTGGACCTGGTATTGATTTTAGTGGTGGTGCTCCTAAAGATTTTGGAATACCACAAGGAACAACTGAAATTGGTGGTTGGGGATATGTTAATAAAGTTTTATTTAAAGATAATGACGTTACTGAGTTTAACAGGTATATTGATAGATATAGAGATAGTGTTATAAAAAACAACGTATCAAGAGCCGCAAATAAAGAAGTATATAAAATAGCCAAAAATTTTGGAATAACAAATGTTGATATAACATTTTAATAGATGAATTCAACCAATAAAAAAATAACGTTCTTAATGGATAAGGTAAAATATCCATCAGATAAGTTTGCCGTAGCCATGGATGTTATGGATATTAGTAAGGATAATATGTTGGAGTACTTATCAAATCCTGAAAACAAATATGGTTTTGAATCTATAGAAGATTTTGAAAATTTTATTTTAGAGAACTTAAAAATTATGATGGGTGGTGACGCCTTTGTAATTCATATTGATAGCGGATTTGAAGAATATATTATTATTGAAATAACAGGTGTTGAGGTTAATGATGAGTTTATTACTTTAAACTTTGATGTTCCTGAAATTAAAATGAAATTAACGTCTGATGGTGATTATTATTATGATGTTGCCGAGTTTTTTGATGATGCCGATAAAAAAAGTGATATGAACGAGGTGGGAGAATGGTTTGATGAAAAAGTTCAAGACCATTTTGATTATTACGGAAATAAATTTGGGTTATTGTTTTCAATATGACAAAAAGATTAGTTTTAACTGAAGAAGATATTAAAGATATTAAAGGACTCTATACTGGAGAATTTAACAAAAAATTTTACGATTTTTTAAAATCTAATATTGAAGTTTCAGACCAACACTTAGACGGTTTTGAGAATCCATTTGTTTTACTTTATATTGGTGATAGGTCAAGACTATTGTCTAATTCAAAAAAGTATTTGGTTAATTCAATTGTATATGAGTATCAAGATAAATTTCCTGATTTAAATGAATCAAGTCTAAGATTAACTGCAAAATATTTCATTGACCAATTAAAGAAAAAATATTTCTATGAAGAATGAGAATGAAATATTAAGTACTATCTTAACAAAGTATGGTCAATCTATAAATCCTAATATATCTAAAGTTGTTGTAGATAGTTGGGATTTTAAAGACGTTCATAAAAATCCTGCCGATATTGGACTCGGACATCCTGATTATAAAATACAAACTAAAAAACCTGAATTGAATACATCAGGTGTTATTTATTTAAAACGACCTGATGGGAATAAAGATAGAAGATTAGTTAATACTTATTCTAATTTAAAAGAATTATATGGTGAAAATATATTTAAGGACTTGGAGACATTATTCTATCGAAATCCTTATTTAAAGTCCGTAGGATATAACGTATCTAAAGAAACTAACACTAACCCCCAATCAATATCAAAAGTCTCTTACAATTTAGTTTTTGATGATAAATAGGGTTTTCATTAAACCTGATATTTATTATTCATGGATAGATTGGCTCAAGATTTATTATTAAGAATCATTTCAGAACAAAGTACTTCGTTACCAAGTTTTATTGGTGCCGATTATCCTGAATTTATTAGACAAACATTATCTGACATTTATAGAAAAAAAGCCCCAATACATTGGGGTAAAATCAATACCCCAACCTGTCAAACAAATTATGGTGTATTAAACATTTTTGAACATCCTGGAGAAGAAGGTGGGTGGTCAATTTTAAATAGATTTGATACCAACAATAAAGTTAAAAATGAAATTAAAAAAATTTATGACGAACAAGGTGGTGGTGAAGATTTTCAAACTTGGATTTGGAATAATAGATTAAATTTATTTGGTCCTGATGGCGAGTTTACTCAAAGATTGGTTGATTTAAATAAAGGAACTATAGTGGCTGGTGCAAATAGAGAAGATATTGCGATAAAAAAATTAAATGATAGATTTGGTGACCAGGCAATTATTAAAAGATTTTGTTCAGGTGATAAAAGAGACACTTTAAAAGGACAAGATATTTTAGTTGAAACTCCATCAGGTACCTTTACCGTTCAGGTTAAACCGTATTACAAAATTGATAAATTTATTGATGATGAAGGTTCGGTTTATTATGAGGTACAATCAAAAGGTTATGACCCAACCAGATATAGCCCAACAAACGTGCAGACTATAATGTTTGTTAGAGACGAAGATTTTATTGTTTTTGTCAACTCAAGAAATAAAATCGGTAAAGTTTCAGATGGAGTTACCAGATTTTATGAAGAACCATTATATTCAAATATGAGTTTTCCAAATGAAAAAACAAAGAGACGTTCTACAACAACAAGAATGGTTAAAAACGTTTTTGACTACGGAAAAAACGAAAGTGAAATTGAACGTTTGGAAATTAAAAAAGAGGCTATCGAGAGACTAATCAACAAGTTAAAGGGTCAAAATAATGGAAAAACTAGAAAAGGTAGTTAAGAGTTATTTTAGATATTTGTATCCATTCATTACTAATTACAAAATAGAAATGGATGATGACCAATATTTGATGAAAATAAATGTTGATTATAAAAAACTCCAAAGATATATCCAACTACAACCTAATTTAGTCTCAGCAACAGGTAAACTTAATAGACAATATACCGATAAACCTGTTGCAAGTTTTTTAACATTAGTTGACGATAGAATACCAACATCAATTAGTCAGGCAAAAACATTAGAACAATCAATTAAACGAGATTTTTATTTGGCTAGAAGAATGAGTGGTGGGGATTTTCCGGCAAAAGTTTTGAACCTACGTATTGTTTTAGAATGAATTTATTCATACCTTTGTATTCATGAAACAAAAGTCGTCAATTTACAATAATTCTTATAAAATAGGTTTGGGTATTTTTATAGTTGGCGTTGTAGTAACGTCAGTTGTTGTTACCGCATTATATAATGTTTTTTTACCGTCATTTAAAACAACAACAAAAAATGATGAACCCATTTTTTACGATAATTCAACAATAGACACTGTGTATGTCCCAAAAATTGAGACCCGTGTTGTTTATGATACCGTTAGAGTTTATTGTAAGAAAAAACATTGTGAGGAAGTACATGTTCCTACAGACAGTACAAAATCTTAAATTACCTCATAAGTTGCTTGAACAATACATTTTGAATTACTTCCATTAACAAATTTCCAAGCATCTTCAACAACCCAATTAACATTCTGAGGCCAATAATTTATGGATACTTCAGGGTCCGTAAAAAAAACTTTTATTTCTACTTGGTCTATTTTTTTCTGAGTTAAATAAAATGTTTGTTTAACTTCTACTTTGGAACCATCTCCGAAAAAAAGTTCAAGTTGTTTTTTACCACTATTATTGATATATGACTCTAATAACTTTTCCTTCATCTTTATTAAATTTTAAAATATAAAATAAAAAAATCAATTTTTTGCCATATTTATTCTAGGCTTAGCATCTAGACTAGAAGCTCTGGTTAGCACTAGTTTACTAGATTATTTTTAATAACTTCTTTAATAACTTCTAGGATTTTTTTTCGGATTCGATAACCCAACCCATTCTTAATTGAGGTTTTTTGTTTGTGGCTTCGTGTACCATACTATACACATCATATTTTAAATCATAAAAATTACTTGGTGTTGGGGTGGTTTCTAAAGTAATTTTAGGTTCCATATAAACCGTATCACCCTTTTCAGAACACTTAAGTGATATGGACTTAAGAAACGAATACTTTTGGGTTAAAGTATCGCAAATTTTCTCATTTATTGGACAAATCATACCAAAATAAATATTCGGAAATATTTATAAATAAAATACCAAGATATGAAAAACTTTTTTGCAAAATTATTAGGTGATGGCTCTGATGTTTCTTCTAAAAGATTCTCAGGAATTATTACATTAGTAAACCTTATTGGATTAGCATACGTTGCAACCTATAAATCAGGTATTACACCCGAACATATGTTTGATACTTTAGCCCTTCTTTGTGGTGGGTTTTTAGGTTTAACAACTATAGAAGCAATCTTTGCTAAGAAAAAAAATCCAAATCCTGAAAAACCTGAATAACATTAGGTAAAAAATCTCATTTTAACCCTCAGATTTGACATCTGAGGGTTTTTTAATTATATTTGGACTAAGGATACCTTTTTAACAAAAAAATGTCAGAGAATCAAAAATTTGAAAGAGTATATGAAGATGAATATTATAAATCCGTTTGGAGATATGATTATTCAGTGACTAGAAGTGGACCAGTTTCTGTGTCCATCACACAAAAAAAACCTGATACTTTTTATAAAGTAAAAAAAACTATGGGAGACCACGTCCCAAAACCTAAAAAAAGAAAATTAAAGTAATTTTTTTTCTAATTTTTTAATTAAAAACTTTGTCTCAGATTCGGTGAGACTATTGATAAATAAATCCAATTCGGTTTCATTTATTATTTTTCGTTTTTTTGTTGATTCAGGTATTACATCACTAACCATTGTAATATTCTTCAATTCTACACCATTACTGTTACCATCACCGTAATCTCTATCGGATTCACTAAAATCGTAATAATCAAAAACATCACCGTTACCAAGTTCATAAAAACTCCTTTGTAATTGGTCCTCAGTAAAATAACCATACACTTCACCTTCATAATATACGGTAACTTGTTCTACCCTATCTTCATATGTTTCAACATCATATCCGTAGTATTTTGGGATAATAACATTATCAACGGTTAATGTATCATTATCCAAGTTATCCTCATTTTCTTCCAAGGCATTCATCCAATAATAATAGTCATCTGCTTCATCCCCTAACCCAAGTTGTTTTGAATATTTTTTATAAAATTGATGAGGAACACCAGTATCGTACTCAATATTATAGTTTGACGGAAATACACTTTCATGTTCTCTATTCCATAATTTATAGAGAATTTTAAGTCCTTGAACTAATTTATCTTTTGATATATATTTCATATTAACCAATCGTAGGTGGTTTCGGTGTTGCACCTGAATTATAACCTCTAAGAACTTTTAACGCTAATTCACCAGTTCCCCAAGGAGAATTTTTAAGAGCTTGAGCCGACTTTTCGGCATCATCACCTTTTTTTAAAGTATCAAGAATGTTATTATATTTACCGTTTTTTAATGTCTTAATTGTTGCATCAATACCGTCTTGCGGTGTTGCATAGTTTCTAACACCTGCAACACACCCTTTTAAACCTTTTTTCAAACAATTGTAAAATCCTGAATTAGGTCTTGGTTGTGTCGTATTAAATGGATTATATTTGGCTTTACCTCCTTCAGCTTGTCTCCATGAATATAAAAATTTCATATTCTCAGGTGTTACAGGTGCTCCAACACCAACTAATATTTTTTTGTAAAAATCATCATCTGACGTGGTCTTAGTTAAAGGTAATTTTTTATCAGAACCTTTTAACAAATCTTCAAGTTCACCAACATCATCAATTTTACTTAAATCAACATTGCCTAATAAATCGGCTAAAAATTCTTGAGCAAATTTATCAATTAAATTTAGTTCTTGAATATTCATCAAGTTATGTTGTCTTGTTATCTCAGATAGAATCTTCTTATCCATAACAAATAAATATCCATAAAAACAAAAACCCCCACTGTTAAGTGAGGGTTAGTGTTAATCAACAAACACAAGTTCGTTTGTTTCAGGATTCCAATCAACAGTCATTGGTTTCTGAGTGAATGCGTACCTTTCGTCAAGAACCGCCGCATTGATGTAGTGAGTATCACCATCAAACACGTAACCGTACCCTGTGTGAATGTGACCACAAACGTGAATCTTTGGTTTTACAACTTTGATTCTTTCGGCAAGTAGTTCACAACCCAAAGGAACATTCTGACCAATAACTTTGTCAACCTTATCCCAAGCGGGACCGTGAGTAATCAAAATGTCGGTGTTCATAGGGATGTCGTTCCACTTAACTTCTAACTCCCAACCCATTCTTGGAAGATTAAACGCCCAATTGTAGAATTCAGGTTGCCACGGAGAACCGTATACCTTTACTGCGTTAGAGTAATCTTCACCAATAACTTCCAAATTATCCTGAAGGTAAGTTACTTTGTCGTAAAACTCCAAAAGTTCTTTACACATTTCAGGACTGTCCTGAAATCCCCAATCGTGGTTACCGGCAATAAAGATTTTGTTAGTGTAGTTATCCAAATTATTGTACCACTTCAAAAACTCCTGAATTTCGTGTTTATAACCTTGAGAACTCATGTCACCAGCATGGACAATCAAATCACCACCAGGTAATGAACTGGTGATTTGTTTGTGTTTACTGTGTGTGTCTGAAATAAATGTGATTCTCATAACATTACAAATATACTACTTTTTTTCTAATTATTAACGGTATGGTCAATTTGTACTCTAACACAATTTTGAGGTAATCTGTGGATGTGTCTGTAATTATTGATATATCCCATCATATTACCACTACCAATCGCGTTGGCTGAATGTACAACAACATCAACAACAGGTTTACCATCCATCCATTGTTCAACTAACCACTTAGTACAATCCATTCCAGTTTTTTCTAAAATGTTATCATAATCCAATTCGTAATGGTGAAAAACATTGCGATGCCATTCAGCCATTGCGGTTTCACCCAAATCATGGTCAAGAGAAATCAAACTAATATTTTCTAACCCTATTTTAGAAACCTTATCAACAAACTCTTCATACGAACGAACAACAACCCAATTATCAATATCTACAGGGGTTCTAACATCATCAAGGTATATCATTAACTTTTTCATTCTACAAAAGTAATAAAAAGTATTGATAAAAAAAAGACCTGATTTCTCAGGTCTTTGTATAAAAGGGATATATATGAAAACACCCTAATGGGTGGAAGTTTAAATAAATATATTGATTTTTTAAAAAAAATATCAATATAAGGGTCAAAAACTTAAATTTTTTGAACTTCTCTAATTTTTTCTTTCATGTTTGAACGGAACTCTTCCTTACAAATTGACTTGTAAATATCCTTTTTACCCAAAGACTTAAATGATTGAGAGTGTTTTTTTAAAAACAAATTAAAAAGGTTTTCGGATGTTTTAATGTGTCTGAGAGTTGTTGATGAGTCTAAAACTTTCAATACCCATCTAAATTCTTTATCTATGTTTTCCATGTTCAATAGTTGTGTGATACAAAAATAAAAAAAGGATGTTGAATAAACAACATCCTTTAAAAATATTTTTTAACAAGTTAAGCTAATAGATGATAATACTCATTAAAATGTTTAATTCTATCCGCTAAACCGATAGTTCCACCATTTACTCTTTTTGTAACCGCAGTAACAGTTGCCGAATCGGCACCTCTATCAGCAATTGAGTTTAAACCATTTTTTGAGAAAAACCAAGCAGCCGATGCTAATGGGTATTTTGTTGCCACTAAATCTGGATTAGAAACAGTGTCCTCACCGATTGACTTCGCAAATGCGGTGTAGTTGTCTTTACCTGTTAATTGAATATATCCACGACCTCTGAATTTAAAACCTTCTTTTGTTGCTTCAGCACCATTACCCATTCTTCCACCGTAAACTTTTGAAGCAATTTTTTCGGGGTTTCTTGCGTATGATTCAGCAATATTTCCTGGAAAATATTTTGGAAAAATTCTTTTTAAACCATCCGCTGAATAATTTAAATTTTCTTGTACCGCTTTAAATCCACCTGATTCATGACCACATTGAGATAAAAAATGTGCTAGTCTTAATGGTGTGTTTATTTGGAATTTTTCCATTACCGTAGGTATTTGATTTATAACCGTTTCAGGAATATGACCTTTTAATTTTGATAAATCAATTGGACCACCTTTTGGAATTACCACATCTTCTTTAATTACGGATGTAATACCCAATTTAGTTAATGTTGCCGGACCAACAACACCATCAGGTGTTAATCCGTTTTTCATTTGCCATTCTTTAACAACTTTTTCAGTTCCTGGTCCGAAATCTCCATCGGCAACCAAACCTAATTTAGATTGGAGTTGTTTAACTTCTTCTCCTTTAGAGCCTTTTTTTAGTATCATAATTTAGTAGTTTTTATTTCTATAAATACCCTAATCAATTTTAAAGGTAGTTCCAACAGTAAATGTTTTTACATCATTTATTGCGTCTGTAATAAAAAATGATTCAAACCAAGTTGTATATAATAAAGTTATTGTAAACTTCTTATTTAAATCAAACCCAATACTATTCTTACTTCTTAATATATAATCGTTTAAGTCTGTAAATGATGGTTGATAATAAACTTCTGTTGAGTAATTTAATTTTGATTTTTCATTTTTACCATAAATTGAAATTCTTGGTGAGTGTCTAAAACCATTTCTGTTGGTTAAATCTTGGAAATTGTTGTTGTAAAATAAAGTTGCGTAAGATATGTTAATCTGTAATAAATCTTTCTTTTTATATGCGGTAAATCCACCACCCAAACCACCTTCAAAACGTTGTGTAATTTTTTTAGACTCTAGTGACGATAATTGACCAAAAGAAAATACTGAATATTTTTTATCAATAATTCTTGGTTGTAATCTAACTGTAAAATCATTTACCGCGTTTTCACCATCTTCAGAAACTAATTGATAATCTGTTGAAATTGAGGATTCAAATTTTTTCCATTTGACTGTGTTAAGTGCGTTAAAGTTAAGTGTTGTTCTACTTACTCCATTAACTTGGTTTAAAACTCCTGTTAAATCCACTTTGTAGCTAGTTTGTATACTGTCATTTTGAGCCGACAAATTTGTTAATGTAAATAATAATAAAGTTGTTAATAGTAATCTCATACCTTTAAATATTCTTTTAAAATGAAGTTTGTTTATAATATCCTGTTGAAATAAGATATAAATTTAATGAACTACCAC